>Ga0157369_10001637_pt1 | contig 27357 bp, 17 predicted proteins | sample C25metaG_FD_113461 | JGI IMG/M metagenome (GOLD analysis project Ga0157369, IMG submission 113461) | Corn rhizosphere microbial communities from Kellogg Biological Station, Michigan, USA - C2-5 metaG | ecosystem: Host-associated > Plants > Roots > Rhizosphere > Soil | place: USA: Michigan... | reverse complement strand
TTGTGGTGGCTGACGGAAAAGCCTGAGGACGCACAGTGGCTCGAGCCCGAAGAGAGAGACTGGCTCGCCGAATCGCTACGCAACGAACCGGCTCCGGCTCGAAAGTCCCCGGCTTCTGTTCTTGCGACGCTAAAGGACGGGCCCACTGTGGCGCTGGCTCTCTCCAAAATGTGCGTTCTTCTGGCCTTCTACGGAATTGCTTTGTGGCTTCCGCAGATTGTCCGCTCAATCGGGCATTTATCAATCTTCGCGACGGGATTTGTATCTGCAATTCCTTATGTCTGCGCCGCTGTAGGAAGCATATTTGTGGGCCGGCACTCGGACCGTACAGGCGAACGGCCGAAGCACATCTCCTATCCGGCCTTCATTGGTGCGGCCGCCTTTGTCCTGGCAGCATTTGCGCCAAGTCCAGGCCTTGCATTGCTGGGCCTTTCAATCGGGGCGACCGGAATCTGGTGCTCAAACGCTATCTTCTGGACAATGCCTGCCGCGATCCTTTCCGGCGTTTCAGCGGCCGCAGGATTCGCGCTGATCAATTCGGTAGGGAATCTTGGCGGGTTCTTTGGACCCTATCTGACGGGATGGGTCGAGGCGAAGACGGGATCGTTTTCTCTGACGCTCGTCGCATTGGGTGTCTTTCTTGCCTTGAGTGGAGTCATCGTTCTGCTGGTCGCTCGAAGCGTTCCGCAGGCCACGGTACGTAGAAAGACAGCTACATGACCGTCTGCGGTCGTTCCGCAAAACACGAATTTGCAGTTCAGATTGCAAAGAATTTTGATGGAGGAGGCGTCAATCCGACTTGTTGCGCAGATAGATATCGTTTGCCCCACGGCTTTGCTACTATCAATTCCGCCGGAACGCTTTCAACGGCCATCAGTGTCGGATGCCGAACATTTCACCTATGCCACAAAAATCGCGGTTTCAAGTCCCGGAAGTAACCTCGCTGGCGGCACAGCTAGCGTCTCAAATTGTCGAGCACCTGCGCTCCACCAATTGCCAGATTGGCGATCACCTCACTGAACAGGATTTCGCCACGGCCTTTCGTGTCTCGCGGACTCCGGTGCGCGAAGCCTTCCGTATTCTCGAATCAATGTCTGTGGTGGAGAAGCGGCCGAACCGAGGCTACTTTCTTTTGCGCGAAGCCGGCGCTCTTGAGAGCCAGGAACTACAGATGGCCGGTGAGGAAGAGGACGCCGTTTACACGCAGATCGTTGAGGATCGCGTCGCCGGCAACATTCCGGATCGCTTTACAGAGAATCAGTTTATCCGACGGTATGGAATCAGCCGCAGCCACCTCATCAAGTTGCTGGTGAAGATGCAGCATGAAGGCTGGGTCGAGCGTTTGCCCGGGCATGGATGGGAATTCCAGCCCGCACTCTCTTCACCTGAGGTGTATGACCAGGCCTATCGTTTTCGCCTGCTCATCGAGCCATCGGCGCTACTGCAGCCGGGATACTCTATCGAACCGGAAACCATAGCGCTGTTGCGCGACCAACAGCAGGCGATGCTTGACGGCGGTATCCTTAGCTACAGCCGCAGCAAAACCTTTGCAACGTGTGTCAATTATCACGAGACAATTGTTGCCGGAGCCAAAAACCCCTTCTTCAATGAAGCGTTGAAGCGCATCAATCGCCTTCGCAGCCTAATGGAGTACCGCATTCCGGTGGACCGCATCCAGCATTGCAAAGAGCATCTTGAGTTGCTGGATCTGATTGAGGAAGGGGACTTTGCGCAAGCGTCGCAATTCCTCTACCGTCACATCGAGCAGGCGCGGGCGCATAAAACGCGAATAGTCATGATGCCGCGTGTCGCATCCCGTGCCTCTTGAGGGTGTGTTTCGCTCTTCCTCGGATCCAAATAAAACAGGCATGGACATGCGTCGAAGGCATGCCCATGCGCTGAGTGTTTTAGGTTAGAAGATTAATTTGGCCGAAATCTGAATCTGACGCGGAGGCGCTGCCACCGTGATCTGGCCAACAGACGTTGCGCCGGTCTGGCCCTTGTAAGCGGTGTTGAGCGCTCCGTTCGCCGTCACACCGAAGCCAGCGTTGGTATATGGCGGAGCAAGGTTGGGGTGATTCGCAATGTTGAAGGCGTCTGCACGGAGTTCGAGCTTGCGTGACTCCCCGAACTTCGGCACAACAATGTTTTTCACCAGTGAGATATCGGCTTCCTGATACGCAGCACCACGAAGCTGATTGCGCCCTGAGTTTCCAAACAACGTCGCGTTCGGAAGATTGCTCGTGGCAAGTGCGAAGCATTCGTTCTTGATGTAGTTAGTCCTGTTGCCGACGTTGACAGGATTGCCTCCACATCCTGGACCCCTCAGGCGGCTTGGCATGTTCAGTGGCGTCGAGTTTCCAACGCCGAGCGTGTCGCCGGTAATCGTAACGGAGAAGGGTGCGCCATCTGAGACCTGGTAAATGCCGCCAATTTGCCAGTTGTTGACCACGTACGCCAGTGGGCTGTCCGGCCGAACACCCTGAGGCGCACTCCAAAGTGCGCTGGTAACGAAAACGCGCGGCAGGTTGTAGTCTGACGGACCTTTAATTCCGTGGAAGAGATATTGATTGAGAGAGTTGCTAAAGGGCGTGCCGGATGTGACGGAAGAACTCGCGTCCAGGCTTTTTTGCCAAGTGAAGGATGACTGCCAATAGAGGCTTTTTATTTGCTGCTTCACCTGCAGCAGCAAGCCGTTATAGGTAGAGCTGGCGAACCATCCGCTCGCCAGAATCTGGCCTGCTGTCGGGTTCAGTTTCGTTGTAGAAGCCGTTTTGCAGGTGAGCACATTTCCGTTGGCGTCCTTGATGGCGGCCGTAGCGCAAGGAAACTCTAATGCGCTTCTCGTATTGATCAACGGTGCAGGCACATTGGCGTCGGAAGTGTAAAAGTCCATGTGGACGCCGTGGTTGCCCACATAACCAACCTTGAGGCTGATCCTTCCCGGCAGCTGTTGCTGGATGGTGAAGTTGAACTGCTGAACATAGTTGCGAGGCGCGTTGTACTCGATGAACGGCTCATTCGGCAGGCTGTTACCTCCGCCATTCACTACGGCTTGCACAGCGGCGCTGGGGAACGGTCCCGGAGCAGGCGACGATGTCGTGTAGGTCTTCTGATATGGGCCTACCTGCGAGAGCTGCAGGTTGAATTCATACAGCAACGGCAACACATCGTAGATGCCATAGCCGCCGCTCACGATCGTCGTTCCGTGAGTGGACGCTGGGCTGTAGGAGAAACCAACGCGAGGTTCAAAGTTCTTCTTCGTGGGATTTGTGAAGAGCGGAGAGCCGAGGTACAGCTGCGTGGACGAGGGCGATCGCAGATTGGCGAGCCTGTTCTGCGTCTCCGTGGGAACGTTGACGGCTTCGTAACGAACGCCGATCGTTACCGTGAAATTGGGGCGTAGCTTCCACGCGTCCTCTGCGTAGCCGCCGAAGGCCCATTGCCGCAAATCGATGGGAGTAGGTGCACCCACCTCGACATTTAGCGAGTTAGGGATGTTCTGCAGAAAGTTGGGCCACGAACTGAAGACGAAATTGCCGTACTGATAGGTGGCGGCGCGCTCGTTGTTCTGCAAGCGCATGCCCAGGAAGCCGAATCGCAGAGAATGCGCGCCGTGCGTGAAGAACGCGTCGTCTGTGAGCTGCGGAGTCGTGAACCCGTAATCGTAGCGAGAGCCTCCAATCACGCCGCCCGCGGTGGACTGGTAGCCGCTGCCGGGGTTGAGAAGCGCCGCGTCCAGTCCTGGCAATGGTCCGAGTGTCGAGTCTGTTCCTACTGGATTCGCTCCGGGTAACTTCACCAGCGTGGAAGCAACCTCGCGATCGGCGCCGACGCGCAGCGAGTTGTAAAGGTTAGGCGAGAAGATGTGATTCTCTGCAACCGAGATCAACTGCCGCCGCGTTGCATTCTGCTGCAGGTTGACGTTCAAAACATCGGGCTGGGTCGTCGTGCCGTTGTCGTAAAGGTAGGTCGCGGCAAGGGAGTCCTTTGACGAGAAGTTGACGTCGCCACGGATTGTGAAGAAGTCTTCTGGGGTAACAGCTTTGCTGGCGAACTTGTACGTGCCGGAATCGGTGCCGATGTTGGCATTTGGATCATGCCAGAACGCCAGATAAGGCTTAATGCTCGGATCGATCTTGTACGTTTTTCCGCCGAACGTACCCGCCTTCGCCGTTGTCGTGGGCACTGTGGGAGACGACGTCGTTGTGAGCACATTCCGCAGGCCTTCGTAATTGCCAAAAAGGAAAAGCTTGTTTTTCAGAACGGGTCCCCCCAGCGCGGCACCGAACTGGTTGCGGCGGAAAGGTAGCTTGGAGGGATCGAAGTATCCCATGGCATCGAAGAAATCGTTGCGGAGAAACTCATAAACGGAACCATGAATCTGGTTAGCGCCCTCGCGCGTGACAGCGTTAATGACACCGCCGCCTGTAATTCCATACGCCGCCGAGTTGTTGCTGGAGATTACCGAGAACTCCCCGATAGCGTCGGTGCCAAGGCTCAGGCCGATCGTGCTGCCAGGCGTCGAGTTCGCATAATCATTTGCGATGATGCCATCAATTCGATAGCTATTCACCTGCGGACGCGCACCGGCGATGCTGAGTTGTTGGCCGAAACCGCGATTGCCACGGCTGCTGGGATTACTTGCGTCCGGCTGACTGCGAACAGTAACTGTTCCGGGCTCAAGCGCCGCAAGCTGCGTCCAGTCACGCCCGTTGAGTGGCAGCTCGCGCGCCGTCTGGCCGGGAACAACGTCGCTGAGTGCCGAGTTGCCTAGTTCTACGCTCGAGGTCGTCGAGTCCACCGTCACTACTTCATTCGCTCCGCCAACCACGAGAGCTATGTTGATCGTTTCGACTTCACCGACCGTAAGGTTGAGACCTGTACGGACTTGGGTTTTAAAGCCCTTGGCCTCTACCTGCAGTTGATAAAGGCCGGGAGTGAGGTTGGGAAGCGTGTAATCTCCATCTTTGTTCGTGGTTGATTTGCGCTCTGTCCCCTGACTTCCATTCGTCAAAGTCACGGTTGCATTTGGGATAACGCCACCGTTCGGGTCAGATACTGTTCCGCTGAGAGTGGCGCCGGTAACCTGAGCCTCAACTGAGAGCAGGGGAAGGGCTAGTAAGAACGTCAGAAACAAGAGCAGCGACGGGCAAATCGATTTTGTGCGCATCAGCGACCTCGGGAAGCGATGGACGGTCTCAATAAGGGAACGGCTGCCTGTCCGGCATGTTTGAATAATATCGCTACATAATACAAAGTTTGTCAAATCGTAATACATTATGGCTAGGTCCGGTTTCCCAAAAACGCTCTAAAAACGGAGGCTGTACTGTGCGCTATGCCCGAATGCCCATCGAAATTGAGTCTCCCGAAGAACTGGGATACGACTCTATTCAGTACAACCTCTCTGAGAGTTCCATAACCGACCAGCGCCTTTCTGACCTCGATCTCCACATTCCCGATTTGGCGTTGCTCTACAACGAGCATCGCGGCTCGCCAGGTCTTCGCGCTCTCGTAACAGGAGCGGCTTCGGAGCTCTCGGCTGGAGATGTTCTGATTACCCATGGGGCCGCTGGGGCGCTATTCATCGTCGCAACTTCCTTGCTGACAGCGGCCGATCATCTGATTGTGGTGCGCCCAAACTATGCGACGAACCTCGAGACCCCGCGTGCGATCGGCTGCGAAATCACCTGCATTGATCTCGCTTTCGAAGATGGGTTTGCGCTGGACCTTGATGCAGTAAAGCGCGCCGTGCGACCCAACACGAAACTCATCAGCGTTACCTGTCCTCACAACCCAACTGGTGTCATGCTCAGCGAAGCCCAGCTGCGTGCATTGGCGTCGATCGCTCGCGATCTTGGCATCCACCTGTTGGTTGACGAGACATACCGCGATCTTTCGATGGATGGCATGCTGCCGATCGCGGCGTCACTAGAAAAAGAAGTCATCAGTGTCTCATCGTTATCGAAAGCCTTCGGTGTACCTGGTATTCGGCTGGGCTGGATTATCACATCAGATGCTGTTCTACAGGAACTGTTCCTGGCCGCAAAAGAACAGATAAGCATATGCGGCAGCGTTATCAACGAATGGATCGCTGAACAGATTCTTCTGAAGCGCAGTGCGATACTGCCGCAGCGGCTTGACGCAATTCGCCAGCGGCGGCAACTCGTGGAGGACTGGATATCACAAGAGCCAAGGTTGGAATGGGTGCGGCCCTCAGGTGGAGTCGTGTGCTTTCCGCGAATGAGAAAGATGACAGTTGATCCGCAGATGTTTTATCAACGGCTCGCAAATTTTGGCACGTATGTAGGCCCTGGACATTGGTTCGAAATGCCCGATCGATATTTCCGGCTCGGCTTCGGGTGGCCGTCATTACAGGAACTCGAAAAGGGGCTGGATGGCATCAGCAAAGCGCTGCCGGGATAGAATTCTGCCGCACAAACGCGTGCAGCCGGCGCACGTAGCGTCGATGCTTTGGACTCGCCACACACGATTGTTCGCAATCAGTGGGTGTCTGGAGTAAATCCGACATTCCACAGACGCGTCTGGTTGGAAGGCCATCCGCTGAAGCCAACGACGTTGCTGCGAACGGCAGCAATGCGGCATGAGTTGTACAGTTCCACTGCGGGAACATAGTTGCGGAACATGGCCTCTAAACGATCGAAAATGGCTTGACGCTGGGCCTGATCCGATGTCTCGGATGAAGCACGTAAGAGCTGGCGCGCTTCCGGTGTGTCCCAAACCTTTCGCGGTTCCGTCGTTTTGTCGCCGATGAGTACGGCAAGACTGAATGTCGGATCGAGGCGCGCAGAGAATGAAAACGCCATGATCTGGTAGTCGCCCGTTGTATAACGACTCATTTGCGCTGCCCAGTCAAGCGTCTCTATCTCGATGTGAATGCCGGCTTCTGCTGCCATCGCCTGAATGAGCACGGCAGCATCGAACATTTGCGGCATACGGTGGTTCGTAAGGATGCGAATCGGCTGTCCGCGGTAGTTCGATTCCTGAACGAGCTTGCGCGCTGCTGCAAGGTCTGGTCTTCGCAGTTGCGCTTCGACCGGACCATGAAAAGGGCTTACGTTCGGAATCGGCGAACTGTCGGGTTTCGCAGTGCCGAAAGTTATGACGCGCGTAAGGCCAGCGACATCAATACACATCGCAAGTGCCTGCCGCAGCTTGATGTCCGCGAGCAAGGGGTCTTTTGTTTCTATTAGCAGGACATAGGAATCCATCGCCGGCGTGAGAGATATCTTGATCGCAGAGTTTTCCTTCACAGCCCTTAGGTCCGAAGCGTCCATGTTGTCGAGCACGTCCAGACTTCCATGCAGTAGGGCGATGCGGGCCGCGGAGGCATCCGGAATAATGAGGAAGCGGATCTTATCGACGAGCGCACGCTTACCGCCACAGTTTCCGTCACGAGGTCCAGGCAAAGAGGAGTACTGGGGGAATCTTTTTAGCTCGATGAACTGGTTGCGCTTCCACTCGCCAAACATGAATGGACCTGTCCCGATAGGCACACGAAATGATCCGTCCCGATTGACTGAATCAGGATGCAGGATGCCTGTGCCACCGCATTCAGCCCGCGCAATTGTTTTCAGAAAGAGCGGTGCGGGTTTGCTCAAATGCAGCACAACAGTGAACGAGTCAGGTGCATCGATCGACGTGATCTCTGTCATGCCCGACGAGTTGAGGTCGGCGCGGCAACGCCAGTGGGTTTTGGGCTTCAGGTAGCGGTGTAGCGACCAGACGACTTCCTTAGATGTAAGTAAGCTTCCGTTGTGGAAATGGACATTATGGCGGAGCAGAAATGTATACGTCTTGCCGTCCGGTGAGACAGTCCAGGAATTCGCCAGCATGGGGCCTATTGAGCCGTTTTCCCGCGAAGCTACCAAGCCCTCGATCATGTGCATCTCGACGGCGTCTGTGTTGTCATCGCGCAGCGTGCCCGGATCGAGAGAGAGTATGTCGGAAGGAAGTCGTGTTCGGAGTATGGTCTCCGCTTGCATTGCAGGCAGGGCGAAAGTCAGTAGTGCAAAAACGATTGCGCCAGCCAACGCCGCTATTCGTTTGGGGGACATCGCAGCGGATTCAGGTGCGGGAAGAGATTGCATTTTATGAGCACAAAGTGTAACAAAGGTTGGCCTTCAGCCCTAAGAAGCAGCGGTGCTGCTAACAGGGCGAGAACAGCGGGAGGCCGGAGTTTCTGCAGCACTACGCGCGCGTCGGAGACGGGTGAAACGCCATTTGCTGCATGGATGAAAGAAAAGCTCCGCTCGTAAGCGGGGCGATGGAAGGACTTCATTTCGGAGGCTAGAAGCTGAGCTTGATGGAGCCCTGGAAGACACGAGACGTGTTGGAAGTGGAAGAGACCTGCCCAAAGGTAGAGGAACTGAGGGCCGCTGCACTGCCGCTGGTGCTCGCGAGCGTCCCGGTCGTGGCTCCGGAGGGTGCATTGAAATTCGGGTGGTTGAGGAGGTTGAAGGCTTCGAGACGAAGCTGCATGGAGCGGCGCTCCCAGATAGGACAGACGCGAGAGACCTGCGCGTCGAACTGGTACATCGGCGGGCTGCGGAAGGAGTTGCGAATGATGTTTGCGTAGGTGCCTGGAGCGACTGGTATGGGGCATGGAGCCGCGGCCGTTGAGTTTCCACAGAAGTGTGGATTCGGCGCGAGTGAACACACTGCATGCTCAACCTATGAGGCGACGAATACGATCAGGGATCCGGAGTTCATTCATCCGATCGAATCCACGGTCAAGTTTTCGGCTGAGACGTGGAAACACGCGGTTCCGGCGCTCGCGATCGAAGTGATCGATATCCCATTGGAGTGAGCGCGCGAAAGCGGGGATATTAACCAGGGCGGAATGAAAGAGCTTGTAGATTAGCTTGTGCATGAGAAGAAGCTGCCTAAAGGAGCGCCGATGCGCGAGATGGTGAGGGGACAGAGGTCGAGGCAGCGTTGGAGTGTGGCGGCGGGACTGTGCGGACTTCTGCTGCTGGGTGCAGCGAAAGAACGTGCGCAGCAGCCGCACGTATATTCGCTCCAGGGAGACTATTGGTTTACGCACGATCCTTCGATCGCGAAGGACGGTGGGACGTACTATGTCTTTGCCACGGGAAAGGCGCCCGGTGGAGGGCAACTGCCGGTGCGCTGCTCGCAGGACCTGATCCACTGGCGAATGTGCGGTCATGTGTTCGATGAGATTCCGCAGTGGATTCAGAAGCGGAGTCCAGGGACGAAAGAGCTTTGGGCTCCAGACATATCGCACTCGCACGGAGAATACCGGCTGTATTACGCGTACTCGCTGTTCGGGAGAAATCTTTCGGGGATTGCGCTGGCGACGAACAAAACGCTGGACCCGAAGAGTGCAGATTACAAGTGGGTGGACAAAGGGCTCGTGCTGGAGTCGAAGGAGGGTGACGACTTCAACGCCATCGATCCAAATTATGCGGACGATTTAGAACATCACGCGTGGCTGTCGTTTGGCAGTTTCTGGACCGGCATCAAGATGCGCGCGCTCGATGCGAGCACAGGACTGCTCTCAAAGCAGGACACGACTCTCTACTCGCTGGCGAGCAGGGGGAAACCTGAGCATCCGGCCCCCCAGAAGTTCGATCCGGAGCATCCGACGCTTCCTCCGGACTGGCAGGCGATTGAGGCGCCGTTCATTGTGTCGCACGAGGGCTATTACTATCTCTTTGTCTCGTTCGATCTGTGCTGCCGAGGAACGAGAAGTACCTACCGGACGATGGTTGGGCGATCGCGGAAGATCACGGGCCCATACGTGGACAAGGACGGAACGTCGATGCTGAAGAGCGGAGGGTCGCTTTTGCTGGGACCGAATCGGAGATGGCTCGGGCCCGGGGGAGAGTCGCTTCTGCATCAGGAGGATGGGAGTGATCTCATCGTGTTTCACGCCTATGATGCGCAGACGGGGAGGCCGGCGCTGCAGATTTCGACGATTGTCTGGCATGATGGATGGCCGGTAGCTGCGTTGGGTGATGACTGAGAACAGGTTTGGACCAGATAGATTCCTGTCTGCAAGTTGAGCGGTGCGACACCACCATGAACATCATTGCAGTGGCGAAGAGAGCAGGGGTTTCGACGGCGACGGTGTCGCGCGTGATGAACGGAACCGCGAAGGTAAGCCCAGGTACCGCAGAACGTGTGCGCGAGGCGGTGGAGGCGCTGAACTTTTATCCCGATGTCAATGCGCGTGCCCTGGGTTCGGGCCGGAGCGGGCTCTATGGCCTGATCATCTCTGATATCACGAATCCGTACTTTCCCGAGCTGGTAAAGGCCTTTGAAGATATCGCGGTCGAACATGGACAGGATGTACTGATCGCGAACACGGACTATGACCCGAAGCGGATGGAGATGTGCGTGATCCGGATGCTGCAACGCAAGGTTGATGGCGTGGCGATCATGACCTCGGAGATGGAGGAGCGGATGATCCACACTCTGGGTCAGCGCCAGATCCCTACGGTCTTCATGGATACGACAGGTGAGGGCCGCGCGGCCAGTACTGTCGCCGTTGACTACAAGGGCGGGATCACAGATGCAATGCAACATCTTTTTCGGCTGGGTCATAAGGAAATTGCGTTTATCAGCGGCCCGCTCACGCTGGGTTCGGCGCGCGCGCGGGCAGAGGCCTTTCAGGCTGCTCTGCGGGAGCATGGGTTCAAGATGCGTCCAGGATGGTTGCAGGAGAGCGACCATCGAGTGGAAGGCGGACATCACGCAATGAAGCGGATTCTGGAGTCCGGGAGCCTTCCGACGGCAGTGCTGGGATCGAACGATCTGACGGCGATCGGCGCGATGGGTGCGATTCATGGAAGAGGGTTGGACATACCAGGCGACATCTCGGTGATTGGGTTCGACGACATTGAGCTTAGCGGATACACGCTGCCGGGGCTGACAACGATGCGTGTTCCGCGACGAGAGTTAGCGTCGACTGCTTTTCGTGCACTCTTTCGCGGACGCGAGGCAACTCCCGCAAAAGGCCGCCGAATGCGGCAACACGTGATCAAGACGACGCTGGTGGTACGAGGGTCGACAGGATCGGTACCAGCGAATCTGAAAGTCCGCTCGGGAGGCTGATGTTTTGAGCAACGACCGACCCCCGTCAGGAAAAGGAGTAACCGCGAATGTAATCGTTTGCAAACGGATGCCGTGTTGGGCATGCTGGAGCGGAAAGGAGCTGAGGGTGAAGAGACTTTGGATTGTTGGACTGGCACTAGCACTCTCGGCTACGGCGTTTGCTCAGAATGCGGAGGGGCGATGGCCGGAGTCGAAGGCCAATGCCTGGTATGCGCAACAGCCGTGGTTGCTGGGCGCGAACTTCGTGCCATCCGATGCGATCAATGAACTGGAGATGTTCCAGGCAGCGACGTTTGATGCTGGGCAGATCGATCGCGAGTTCGGGTGGGCTGAGTCGATTGGCATGAACACGATGCGAGTCTTTTTGCAGGACCAGTTGTGGGAGCAGGATCCGGAAGGCTTCAAACATCGGGTGGATGTGTTTCTCGAGATTGCGGCGAAGCATCATATCCGGCCGCTGTTGGTTCTGTTTGATTCATGCTGGGAGACCGATCCGCATCTCGGGCCTCAGCATCCGCCGATTCCCGGAGTTCATAACTCAGGATGGGTGCAGAGCCCGGGCAAAAAACGGCTGATGGATCCCGCGATTGAACCTCAGTTGAAGTCGTATGTGCAGGGAGTGATCGGAGCCTTTGCCAACGACGACCGCGTGCTGGGCTGGGATGTGTGGAATGAGCCGGACAACCGGGGCCTCGACCGCGAGGAAGATGTTGCAGCGAAGGTAAAGCGCGTGGATGAGTTGCTGCCCAAGGCGTTTGCGTGGGCGCGTGCTGTGCATCCGAAACAACCGCTGACCAGTGGCGTGTGGAGAGGCGATTGGGTCCATCCGGACAAGGAGAGCGAGACGACGAAGATTCAACTGGCCGAGTCGGATGTGATCTCGTTTCATAACTACGATTGGTCTGAGGTGTTCGAGCAGCGGGTGAAGGAGCTCCAGCGATATCATCGTCCGCTGATCTGCACGGAGTACATGGCGCGAGGGAACGGCAGCACCTTTGACACCGTGCTTCCGATTGCGAAACGTTATCACGTCGGAGCGATTAACTGGGGACTGGTTGCGGGAAAGACGCAGACGTATCTGCCGTGGGACTCATGGCAGCGTCCGTACGTGACAGTGCAGCCGCCGATCTGGTTCCATGATGTGTTCCATCCGGATGGAACACCGTACCGGCAACGCGAAGTGGACCTGATTCGAGAGTTGACCGGGCGTGGAACACCGGAATCGAAGGAGGCAGCGGCGGCGCAGTGAAAGGCACATTCCTGGGGTGCGGTGAGTTGGAGCAGAGGGTCTCGGGAGTTCGCAAGCATCTGCTGTGGGCCTTTATCACGGCGGGGTTGGTCTGTGCTCCAGTGGCCGAGCTCGGGCAGAGTTCTTCATTGACCGCGCCGCCGGCCGCTACACCGGGCAGGTTTGTAGATGTGACAGCGGCGAAGGGTGTGAACTTTACGGCCGTCGCCTCGCATACGAGCCACAAGTACCTGATCGAAACAATGGGGTCGGGAGTGGCGATGTTTGATTATGACAACGATGGGCGCCTGGATCTGTTCTTTGTGAATGGAGCGGCCCTGGATGATCCCACCCCGAAGGGAACGATTCCGCAGAAGCGATCGCCGAAGGATTGGAACCGGCTATACCACCAGCGCAAGGACGGAACATTTGAGGATGTTACGGAGAAGGCCGGCCTTAGAGGCACCAGGTATGACATGGGTGTTGCCGTCGGTGACTACGACAACGATGGATATGAAGACCTATATGTCACCGGGTACGGAGGAAATCATCTTTATCACAACAACGGAGACGGTACCTTCACGGATGTTACGGAGCGCTCCGGCACTGGTGGCGATCACACGCAGGGACAGAACTGGTATACGAGCGCCGCGTGGGTGGACCTGGACAATGATGGGCTGCTCGATCTGGTAGTGCTTCGGTACCTGAAGTGGGACTTTGAGGACGTGTGGTGCGGCGAGCATCGCGAGGGCTATCGCGCTTACTGCCACCCGGACCTGTTTCCAGCGATCGCTCCAATCGTCTACCACAACAATGGCAATGGCACCTTCACCGACGTGACGGCGAAGGTAGGGATGGCGATTCCAGGCAAAGGACTCGGCATTGCGATTGCGGATTATGACCGGGACGGCAAGGTTGACATCGCGGTTGCGAATGACTCAATGCCCGAGTTTCTGTTTCACAACAAGGGGGACGGCACGTTTGAGGAGACCGGGTTTACGGCCGAGATTGCAGTAGATGGCGATGGACGAACGTATGCGGGGATGGGCATCGCGTTTCAGGACTTCAATAACGATGGTTTGCCGGACCTGGCCATCACGAACCTGGCGAACCAGAAGTATGCGTTGTATCGCAACAACGGCGACGGTTCCTTCACTTACGACACTTATGCGACGAGCCTTGCGTCGATGACACTGCTGCACTCCGGATGGGGAATTTTCTTTCTGGATTATGACAACGACGGCTACAAGGACCTGCTGGTGACGCAGGGTCACGACCTGGACACGGTAGAGCTGAACTATCCCCAGGTGCACTACAAAGAACCGATGTTGTTGGCGAGAAATATGGGCGATGGGAAGTTTGTCGATGTCTCGGCGGAGTCCGGCGATGTGTTTAAGCAGCGCTGGGTGGGAAGGGGAATGGCTGTCGGTGATTTTGATAATGACGGCCGGCTGGATGCCGTGGTGACGACGAACGGGGGCCCGGCGTATCTCTTGCGCAATGAGACGCCCACGACGAACCATTGGCTGTCGCTGCTGCTGGTGGGGCATAAGAGCAACCGGGATGCGATTGGGGCTGTGATTAAAGTTACGACCGCTCACGGCGCTCAGTACTGGACTGTTTCGACGACGGGAAGCTATCTCTCGTCGAACGACAAGCGAGCACACTTTGGGCTGGGGGCGGATACGATGGCACGCAGCGTCGAGATCGCGTGGCCGAGTGGCATTCATCAGACACTGACGAACGTGGCAGGCGATCGCGTGGTTCGCATTGAGGAACCGAATTCCTCAGAGACGGCGGCGAAGAAGTGAGACGTTGGCTATGGCCGGGGATGTGGCGGTTGGCTGCGATTCCGATATTCGGAACCTCATGGCTCTACGCGCAGCAACCGGTTCTGTCAGATCCTCATCCTGCCTCCATCGATGCGGGTCCTCTCTCGGAGGTGCAGGCGTTGCTCGATAAGGGCCAATTTCACGAGGCGGAGGGAGCATTAAGGGTTTACCTAAGGAACAACGATCTTTCTGCCACCGCGCACGAGATGCTGGCGTACACCTTACTGCGCGAAGATAGGCCGGCTGACTCCCTGAAGGAATACACGCGAGCCGCGTCGATCGAACGACCCTCCGCTAGCACGTTGGAGCGTGTGGGACAGGACTACGTATTGCTGGGAGACTGGGCTGATGCGGACAAGTGGACGCTTCGAGCCGTCCAGATGAACCCTTCAGATGCGGATGCATGGTACAGTCTGGGCCGCATCCGATACAGCGAGCAGCGTTTCAATGACGCCCTCTCCTGCTTCCAGCAGGTTTTGAAGCTCTCGCCAAAGAGCGTAAAGGCGGAGAACAATCTCGGCCTGACGTACGAAGCCACAAACCAGGTGGATGCGGCTGTTGCGGCCTACCGGCAGGCGATTGAATGGCAGAATCAGGGGCCGCACGACCAACTAAGCGAACAGCCACTGCTGAACCTGGGCATCGTACTGTTGCATCGGGGAAACCTCGCTGAGGCCCAGCCTCTACTGGTACAAGCGGTGGCTCTGGCGCCAAAAGATCCGCGGATTCATGAGCAATTAGGTCACCTCTACATGCAGAAAACCGACTATGGAGCGGCCGAACGCGAGTTGCAGACGGCCTGTGAGCTCGATCCGAAGAACTCGAGTCTTCACTATCTTCTCGGGCAGGCGTATCGGCATTTAGGCAAGGCCCAGGAGGCTAAGGCAGAGTTCGCCCTGTCCGCCCGGCTTGCGAATCCATCCCTCCCATGAGCTTTTTGATCTCATCCATAAGTTGGAATCCAGAGCCATACCTTCGATAGTTTTGTATTGACACGGCTCGCTGCCGGAATTTAGCGTTTTTGGCGCAAAGAAACCGTTTACACGACAAGTAAACACCACTGTCTTCGAACGGGCGGGAAGCAAGACAAGGTAGAGCAACTGTTGAGTTTTTTGGAGAGCCTGCATGTCAAAGTCTTTTGCAAAGCTCCTGTTTTCCAGTCTTTTCCTTTTCGTTTTGCCTCTGTGGGTCGGGACGACAGCGGTGGCCCAGACGGTACGCGGTACCATCGGCGGAAGTGTTACAGATAGCACGGGCGCCCTGATCCCGAACGCTACAATCACGGCCACAGAACAGGGGACCGGGGGCAAGACCGTAACGCACACTACCGGCGCGGGCGTCTATCGCTTTCCAGACCTGCCAATTGGCACCTACACAGTCACAGCGACAGCGACCGGCTTTGCAACGCAGACCAATACCGGTGTCCTGGTTCAAGTGAACAGCACAACGGCTGTCAACATTTCACTGGCCTCCGGATCGGTCACCGAAGTCGTCACGGTCGACGCGAGCGGTAACCTGCTGCAGACCGAAACCTCGGATATCAGCGGCTTCGTCTCGAACAAGCAGATTGAGGATTTGCCTCTCTCGCTCGCGGCGGGTATTGGTGGCCTTCGCTCGCCCGAGACATTCGTCTTCCTGCTGCCCGGTACAACCGGCCCCGGGAGCGGCACATCGGGAAACACCGGCAACGGCGTATTTTTCTCAAGGCTGAGCGGTGGTCAGGCATACGGCGCTGAAGTGCTGTTGGATGGCGCCAGCATTCAGCGCAGTGAAAACGGCTCGTCCTTTGATGAGACCTCGCCTTCGATCGAAGCCTTGCAGGAGTTCAAGGTGACCACCTCGACTCCTTCCGCGGAGTTTGGGCGCACGACTTCAGGTATCGAAAGCTTCTCGACGAAGTCCGGAACAAACGATTTCCATGGCATCGCGTACGCCATCATCAAGAACCGCGTCTTTGATGCCAACAACTGGTTCAACAATGGATACAAGGCCCAGAATTGCGTGGGTGTACCTGAGGTCCAGTGCGCCTTCAGCAAGCCCCAGGACAGCAAATACGATTACGGTGGGATCTTCACCGGTCCTGTCTGGATTCCCAAGCTGTACAACGGACGGAACCACACGTTCTTCCTCTTTGCGTGGGAGAAGTATCAGCTTCATCTCGGTGGTGTAGCGCAGTCCACGCTGCCCACGGCCGCAGAGCGGACTGGTGACTTCAGCGATATCCTCGGCCCTGCATCTTCGCCGGTACCCGGCGGCACGCCGTTTCCTGGAATTCCTTACAGTGTCTTGCTCAATCCGTGCACGGGTCAGCCTGTGCGGTACAACCAGATTTTTGATCCGCGGACGACGGTTCAGATCACACCCGGCGTATTCTGCCGCCAACCATTCTCGGGCAATAAGATTCCATCGACGCTGTTCAGTGCCGCGACGCAGAAGCTGATCGCGGGGCTTCCGTCGCCGAATCAGGCCCCCACCAGTACGGATGTCTTCGGATACCTCAATAACTATGCCTATGCGTCAACGGCGCCCAATACGAATACGACGTACACGATTCGTATCGACCAGAACCTGGGGAACAAGAGCAAGATATTCGGGAGCTACAGCACGCGCCAGAACTTCAAGCTGACCGGCGCTCCCAATATGCCCGAGCCGTTCAATAGCAACGGCTACATTCAGACATTTACGACTCATTACACGCGCGTGGGTTGGACCTTCAACCTCACGCCGACGTTGTTGAACGACCTCAACCTCGGCTACAACAGGACCAACAGCGTCAACCTCGGCGCGAATCTGAACTCGACCCTGACGGCATCCTCCGCGGGTGTTGCGAATGATTACTCGGTCTTCTACCCACTGATTATCTTCCCAAGTCCGGATCAGCCGACAACGTTGGGGCAGCAGCAGAACGGCGTGAACATCGACAATGGATCGCGCGTGAATGACAGTGTGAGCTGGCAGAAGGGCCGGCAGAGCTTCAAGTTCGGCGTGGATTTCCGCTACCAGCAATACTCAGTCATCCAGTACAACGTGGACACGTTCAACTTTTATCGAGATCAGACGGCAGGCGTCAGCAACTCCTGCTGCGGGTCGGGTGCTCCCTGGGCCAGTTTCCTTCTCGGCCAGGTCGGGAACGGTAGCCAGAACGTCTACAACTCCCATCCTCGCTGGAACTCTCATTACATCGGCTTCTTTGTAGAAGACGATATAAAGTTCAGCAGCAAACTCACGGTCAATCTCGGGCTGCGCTATGACATCGATTTTCCCCGTCATGAAGCTCTCAATCGGACTTCCAACTTCAGCTTCACGGCACCGGACGCTGCCGCTGGCGGTTTGCCGGGCGCTCTTGTCTTTGGCACCAACTGCCACTGCAACACTGCGTGGGCCGACACCTGGTACAAGGACATCGCACCTCGCATAGGGTTTGCCTATGTCCTTCCGGGCACAAACAACAAGGCTGTGCTTCGCGTAGGCGGCGCTATCCTCTACGGCCCGCTACAGTACAACGACTTCGGCGGCGCGATGTCGTTGGGTTATAACCAGTCGCGCACTTTCGCAATCGGCCAGACACCGACTACAGGCGGAGCCTTTACACCGGCCTTCCGTCTGGACTCCAGTTCGCCGGCCGATCCCACCAACTCGACTACCGGGTATCCCAACGTAAGCTACGCTCCGAACCTTGATCCGACGCAGCTTACGGCACCGAATGGACCTGGCAGCTTCTCGGCTGTTGGTGGCGAGTTGATCCTGCCGAGGGACGGTCGTCCATCGATGACAAGCAACTGGAGTGTTCAGCTGCAGGACGAACTCGCGAAGGATTTGATCTTCACCATGGGCTATATCGGCCAGGTCGCGCAGAATCTTCGCTCCGGCTTCCTTACCAACTTCAACAACATCGATACGAAGTATTTCAGCTTGGGAGACAAGCTGAATAATTCAGCCTACTTCATCCCTCCTGGAGGTTCGAACTCCGGGGTGAGTGCGCCGTACTCGACCTTTACGGGTGCGCTCGGACAGGCGCTTCGGCCGTTCCCGCAGTATGACTTTATCGCTGATGATTGCTGCCTCGAGAATCTTGGGCACTCGTCCTATAACGCCATGCTCGTTTCGCTGGCACGGCGATTCCGGAATGGGCTCAATCTGCAGGCCTCTTACACCTGGTCGAAGACCCTTACAGATGCCGATTCGGCTATCCCCTTCAGCTATACCAGCAACAATCAGCGCGAGCAGGCAGCAAATTCCACTAACCTGAAGATGGACAAAGCCGTCAGCGTTCAGGATCTGACCAATCAGTTCTCCCTCAGTTATCTTTATCAGCTTCCATTCGGCAAAGGCCGAAAATGGCTGAATGACAATCGTGCTTTGGACCTCTTAATCGGTGGCTGGCAGATTGGAGCGATACAACGATACTCCAGTGGACAGCCGATCGATTTCGGTTGCGCGAGCGGAATTCCGTACTACCAGAACTGCATTACCTACACCGCGGGGCCGACTTCTTTCAACGGCACGAGCTTCGCGAGCCCGCAATACCTGGCGAACAAGAACGGCCCAAGCACGTTCAACCATCAATCATGGTTCAAGCCGGCGTTTCGCGTTCCCGGCACCAACGGTGGAGGCGATCCGGGAATTCCGCTTGCGCAGGCGGCCTTTGTGGATCAAAACCGCGAAGGACCGGGTTGGCCTCGTCCCATCTCGCCAGGGTGCGGAACACCAGCTCAGCCGTGCTCGCTGGTGCCCTTCTCGTTCGGCAACATCGTTCGCGTCACGGAGGCGATCACGGGCCCAAAGTACAACGCGGAAGACGTCAGTGTGCTGAAAGAGTTCCACATCACCGAGAGAGTTCAGTTCCAGTTGAAGGGCGAGGCGTTTGACATATTCAATCGTCACCGCATGGGTCTGCCCGATTTGCAGCCCCGCGACTCGTCAAACAACGTGAACGGATTCGGCATTCCAACCTTCGTGGACTATGGACCGCGCAACATGCAGGTCACAGGACGAATCACTTTCTAGCCCAAAACACTTTCGGGCCAGATATGCGAAGAGGAAGTCGAAAGAGGGAGTCTACGAAGAATGGCTCCCTCTTTCCGTTTGGCTGCGATATAACGTGAAGCACCATATGAACCGGGTCCGCCACTGTTCGGCATTCTTCGTGGTGCTTGCCATCGGGACATTCCTCTGTAGTGGCATGGCACAAACGAGCGGTCAGCCTGAGGCAGTGAAGCAGCACCTTGAAGCAGGCGCGGCGGCTCTGCAGCGCGGCGATGTGGTGGGTGCAGAGTCGCAGTTTCACGAAGTGGTTGCAGCGGCTCCTACGCTTCCGGATGGGTATCTGGGGCTTGGCATGGCTCAACTGCGCGAGGGCAAGCCGGAGGACGGTAGCCATGCGCTCGAACATGCGGCTCAGTTGAATCCGCGGCTGCCAGGAGTTCATCTTTTTCTCGGAATAGCGCAGTATCAGTCTGGGCAGCCGGAGCAAGCGATACGGTCGCTGCGGACAGAGCTCGACCTTCAGCCGAGCAACATCGAGGCGCTGACCTGGATGGGCATTATTCAGCTGGACACGGGACATCCGGAGGAGGCGGCATCATCGCTGGATCAGGCCGTCGCGCTCGATCCTAAAAACAAGGAGGCTCTCTACTACAGTGCCCGAGCGCATCGCCTGCTCGCCGAGGCGGCGTACAAGAAGCTGTACGCGCTTGATCCCGACTCGGCTCTCCTGCACAGGGCATTGGCAGAGACGTTTGCTGAGGGAGGAAATCCCGAGAAGGCGATCGATGAGTACGAGGCGGCGCTTCGCAAGGATCCGAAAAATCCCGATCTGTATGAAGCGTTGGGGGATCAAAACCAAAAGCTCGGCCGTGTTGATGCGGCCATGAAGGCCTACGAACAGGCGCTGCAACTGCATCCCAATAGCCCCGTCGCTCTCTATAACCTGGGCATGATTCAGGTGAAGACCGGACGCGCAGCGACGGGTGTGCCGCTGCTGCGCCGCGCTGTGGAGGCACATGCCATGCCTGCCCCCACGGATTTCTATCTGGGACTGGGATTGGCCGAGCTCGGGCAGAATGAGGAGGCAGCTCATTGGCTGGAGCTTGCTCTGCAGAGCTCACCATCGCCTTTCATCGAACAGAGCACTTACTATCAATTGGCCCGCGTCTATCAGAGATTGAACAGGAAGACAGATGCTGAACATGCGCTCAATCAGCTAAAACAGCTCAAGGCGAAGGCTGCCGAGAGTATGACCGGAGCGCACGACACGGGCGGTGAGGGCACGTCGCCTCGATAAACGGATGGCCTCGCGTGAGTTGTATGATTCGTTCTTCAGTGAGTCGAAACGAGCAGCTTGCGATGAGAGTGCGGGTCTGCCTGCTGACGATCTCGCTGTTCGCGTCCGCGGCACACGGAGCCGCTCAGGAGTCCCAGGTTGAGAGCGCTGCAGTCCTTCGCCAGGCCAAAGTGCTGGTGGCACAGCATCGACCCGACGAGGCTGCGCGTGTTTTGAGCTCTTTTCTTTCGACGCATGCAGACGATGCCGACGCTCTCACGATGCTGGCTCAGATACGTCTGCTGCAGGGTGATTCTTCGACGGCCAAGGATCTTCTGACGAAAGCTCTGGCATCGAGTCCCAACTCTCCGTCAGCGAATGTCACTCTGGGCAAGCTGATGCTCGATGAACATCGCGATCCTGAAGCGATGGACCGGTTTGAGACCGTGTTGGCCATCGATTTGAGAGACACGGCGGCCCGGCAAGGTGAGTTGGCCGCGGTCACGGAGCTCGCGACGTCTGCGAGACGTGAGGACCGTCCGGATGCAGCGTTGAAGGCGTTGGAGCATGCACGCACCAAACTCCCGGACGATCCGACATTGCTGCTGGATCTTGGCATGCAAGCGATGGAGATGGGAAAGCTTCCGGAGGCGACAGAAGCTCTGGAGGCAGCCCGCACGCTTGATCCCGGCAATCCGGAAATTCTCTACGCGCTTGCGCGCGTCGAGATGGCGAAGCTGCATCTGCAAGCGGCGGAGGCTGATTTCCGTGCGTATCTTGCGAAACGCCCCGAGGATGCGTCGGCACACTTCGGCCTTGGAAGAGTGTTGGAGGCACAGCAGCGAAGCGCGGAAGCGAAAGCCGAGTTCGACCGGTCCATTCAACTGCAACCGGTGCAAACCGAGTCCTACTACGAACTGGGACAACTTGAGCTTGAAGTACATCATGATGCCCAGGCGGCACCACTCTTCGAGAAAGTGCTTGCGCGTGATGCCAACCACGGAGGTGCGTTGACCGGGATGGGGATCATCGCCTTTCGCAGCAAGAACTACGCGCAGGCAGAACAGTATCTTGCACGGGCGGAGAAAGCGGCTCCAGATTATCAGCCGGCACACTACTACCGGGGATTGGCGTTAGCGCGGCTCGGACAGAAGGACGAGTCGCAACGTGAACTGCAGACAGCCGCTGCGTTGGATCGCCAGCAACAGGGGCCGCCCGGCGCGGTGAAGGAACCTTCAGCGGACGGCCTGACAACCGCGCATCCACAGTAGGCTATGGAGTCTCGCCGCCGCTCAGCGAGAACTGCGTAAAGTAGGCCGGCGTCGCCTCAGCATTCACAAGACCCACTCGCAAACCCTGGTCCCAGGGGAGCAGTTCGGTGACGCTCAATACCGTACCTGCCGGTGTCCAGTGCTTGTGGTCGAGGCTGTAGCTGAAGCTCGTCCTCGACAAATCGGAGGAAGTGGCACGAAGCCAAACAATCGATGTGTGCGGAATCACGGATTGCCACAAAACCTGGCGGCCTGAATTACTCAAACGCCAGAGCTCAAGATGATCTCCGAGCCTGATAAGCGAGAGCATGCTGCGTGAGCCACCGATGATGCCCAGTCCGCCCGTGTCTCTGACACCGACAGAGGCGGCATAGACAGGAGCCACAAGCCTGCGCGCCATGAAGATGGGCGTGCTGTCGCGCGATGGCTCCAGCGTGAGCGTGCCATGGCCAAGCTGCCATTGAGGGGCCCTGCGGACGGGCCATTGCCAGCCGGCATCCAGGCCGGGTTTGTTGAAGTTGTCCGTAAATGCCGGCTGTTTCGCGCCGAAGTCAGAAGTTCCTCCACTTGGCCCGGCGCTGCCGTTGATGATGGGCCATCCATCGTTGGACCATGTGATCCGGTCGAGCACCGACTCACGTCCGAGATACACCGTTCCCGCTGCGGGATAGGCGTGATAAATGAAATAGTCTGCGCCTGTCGGTGTTTCGACGGCCGTTCCATGTCCGGGGCATTTCCAGTTGCCGTTGGGACGAATAATCGGGTTCGCGGGATCTTTTGTCCACGGGCCGAGCAGATGGTCAGCACGTGCGACGCCTTCAGCATAGCGGCATGCAGTTCCGCAGCATGCATTGCCGGCATAGAAGAGATAGAAGTGTCCCTCATGACGCATTATGTAGGGCGCTTCCACAACGCCGCCCTCCCACGTCGAGGGGTCGTTCACGATGAGCAGCGTTGGAGTACCGGTGAGATGAATCAGATCGTCCGTGAGCGGTTGGGCCCAGATGGGCGTGGGTTTTCCGATCGAATTGCCATCTTCCTTCCAGATGAGGAAAGCGCGGCCATGTTCGTCACGCGCCATGGCAGGATCGATGGAACCGTCTGATTGGCAGACGAGAGGGCCGTGATCGGTGTAGGGGCCTTGGGGATTGTCAGCCGTGGCCACCGCTACGCAGAGAGGCCCGTTTCGCTTACGACCGACGTAGTAGATCAGTATGCGGCCGCGATCGTTCACTAATTCCGGCGCCCAGAAGCTGCCGGCAGCCCATGCGGGCGGTTCAGGGAAGATGGCGCCGGCCGCCGTCCAGTGGCGGAGGTCGATAGAGCGATACAGCGGAAATTCGGGAGCCCAGTCGCCCGAGGTGCTGGCTGTCCAATACGAGTTCCCAACGCGAATGATTGTCGGATCAGGGTGATCACCAGGAATGATCGGGTTCACCGGTGTCGTCTGAGCACAGGCGGCCTCACCAAGCAGAATTCCCAAGCTCACAACCAAAAGAAAACATAATCCAATGAAGGAGCAGAAGTTTTTGTTTCTGTCAGAGCGTGAGCATCTGCCGAGCATCGTTTCAACCTGCAAATGGTTACTCGAAGGAGTCAATATAGAGGATCTCAATGTTTATGCCCTCTACAGGGTAAGGGACCATTACGATCATGGCTAACCAATGAGATGCTCTCCGATCATGCTGCAATCGAGGCGCGCCCTGTTGATCTGCGGGCTCTCGTTTCTTATCCAGGGACTGTGCATCGCGCAGAACCCAACTCCTCTTGAGAAGGGGGCCCAAAAGCCTGTCGAGGGATCTCAGCCGGCATCGTCCGGCGGAGTCTCAACGGGCCGAGCGGCTCCGGTCGTGCTGGATGCACAGCATCGGCCGATCACGGCCGGAGGCTTCGTCAAGTCAGGCCCTGTGATCTTTATGGATGTGGCGAAGGCCGCAGGGCTGACAACCTGGACCCATCGCATGGGAACGCCGGAGAAGAGCTACATTATCGAGACGCTGGGGTCGGGCATCGCACTCCTGGACTATGACAACGATGGATGGCTCGACATCTACCTGGTGAACGGTTCGACCTACGACGCGATGACCGGCAAAACAACGCCGCCGCATGCTGCGCTGTTTCATAACAACCACGATGGGACATTCACTGACGTGACCGAGAAGGCCGGCGTCGCGAACGATCGCTGGGGCATCGGAGCGGTTGTCGGAGATTTCGATAACGATGGCTGGCCCGACATCTATGTCACGAACTTCGGAAAGAATCGGCTCTACCGCAACAACCATGACGGCACGTTTACCGACGTGGCTGAAAAGGCCGGCGTGACATTGGGCAACTGGTCTACTGGAGCGACGTGGGGCGACTACGATGGCGACGGTCTGCTGGATCTGTTTGTCCCGGGCTACGTGCACTACGACATGCAGAATCAGCCCAAGGCATTCAGCTTTTGTCAGTTCCGCGGAGTCAAGGTGATGTGCGGTCCGCGAGGGTTGCGCGGCGAACCCGATCATCTGTTTCACAATAACGGCGATGGCACGTTCACGGATGTCAGCGAACATGCCGGAGTCGCCGATGCGAACCGTTACTACGGGCTGGCATCCTTGTTTGTCGACGTAAACGGTGACGGCAAACCTGACCTGTTGGTGGCAGACGACTCGACACCAAACTACCTCTACATCAACAAGGGCGACGGCACGTTTGAGGACGACAGCTTTGCGAGCGGCTATGCCTTGAACGAGAGTGGACGCGAGACCGCCTCGATGGGAATTGCCGCGGGCGATCTGATGCATCGAGGGACTGTCGATCTCTACAACACAACGTTTTCGGATGATTACAACCCGCTCTACAGGAACGATGGCTCCGGGAACTTTACGGATACTGCCTATCAAGACGGCGTTGCGGAGCCGACGATTCCGTTTCTAGGATGGGGGACTGCGTTCATTGACTACGACAATGATGGATGGCTCGATCTTTTTGTGGCGAATGGGCACGTGTATCCGCAGGTCGATGCGCAGAACTGGGGCACGACCTGGCAGCAGAGGCCTCTTCTCTTCCACAGCGAGAAAGGCAAGCTAATGCTAGTACCGGCGGTTGAAGGAACAGCACTTGCTAAGCTCGCAACGGCGCGGGGGATGGCCTATGGAGACCTGTTCAATGATGGACGCATCGATGTCGTGGTGAACAATCTGGACGCGCCGCCGTCGTTGTTTCGGAATGCGGTAAAGAACGGCAATCATTGGATTGCGTTTAAACTCGTCGGCGCTCCGGCCACAGAGCACGGGAAGCGCGGCAGCCCACTGGATGCGGTAGGAGCTTCTGTCTTCGTGACGGCGAACGGATTTACGCAGCGACAGGATGTGCTGGCCGGGGGCAGCTTTGCGTCGAGCTCGGATCAGCGGCCCCACTTCGGTTTGGGTGGCGCGAAGAAAATCGACAAGATTGAGGTGCGCTGGCCGAGTGGCAAGGTGCAGCAGATCCCACCGCCAACTGAGGTCGATCAGTTCTACGTGATCAAGGAAGGGAAGGGCATCGCGCCACTGACCTTCTGAAATCAGCATTGAGTTTTGTAATGGTGGAGGCTGCGGGAGTCGAACCCGCGTCCGAAAAAGCTGACAACAGAGAGCCTTCATGCTTTTCCCAGTTCTGTTTTGTCTCGTAGCCGGAGCTAAGAACGGGCGAAGATGCCCTGGCCACCAGCCTGATTGATCTCGTCCTTGGCGTACAGGCGGAACCCCGCGGACCAGCCTACTGTGCGACGCTCGTTCTCAGCCCGTAGGCGAAGCTGAGGCGAGCGGCTACTTAGTTAATTAAGCAGCAAGTGCAAACTGAGGTTCGGCACTTATAGTTTTGTGAGCGATTACGGGTGTCCACACCCCGGCATGCCTCTCTGCCGCAAGCAATCCCGTCGAAGCCGTGACGCCCCCATTTGGAGCTGGCCCAACATTGCGTTGTGGCGCTGCAAAGAACTGTCTCCATTATAGATGCGGCGGATAACCAGCCGATTCAAGCGCTCTATGGCCGATTTTTCAAAAAAAAGGCGGCACGAAGCGGTATTTTGCTCCGTGCCGGGAGGCCAGTGACGCAACTTGTGCTGAGCGTTAGGTCGCTCAGGAAAACGTTTGCCCGGGGACTTCCCCATAGCAGGGCTTTAGCCTAGCACAGGTTTGGGCGCTCGCTCAAGCAAAGATTTCTGCAAGCGCCGAAGAATTAACTTAAGGCGTGCAAGTTGTTGATCTTCTGTGCAAGAGCGGCGTCGTTCTGTGTAATTCCGCCCGCGTCATGTGTGACGAGGGCCAGGCGGACCCGGTTGTATCGGATGTCGATGTCAGGATGGTGGCCGGCGGCCTCGGCCAGCTGGGCGACATCGTTGACGAAAGCCATCGCGGCTACGAAGTCCTTGAAGGTATGCTCCTGGACGAGTTCACCGTTCTTGAGGGTCCAGCTGGGGAGTTTGCCGAGAGCCTGCTGAACTTCCTGATCCGTCAACTTCTGCATGGATTCTCCTTTCCTGTCTGGTCAGGATGAGGCTTTGCGAGCCTTACGCGCTGCGACCCAACCTTCCTTGGTGATCTGGCGGCTGCGGCCAAGCGCAAGTGCATCGGGCGGTACGTCTTCTGTGATGCTGGAACCTGCCGCGACATAGGCACCATCGCCCAGTGTGATGGGAGCCACGAGCGTGGAATCCGATCCCACGAAAACGTTGTTACCAATCGTGGTGGTGTGTTTGTGTGCGCCGTCGTAGTTGCAGGTGATGGCGCCGGCGCCGATGTTCGTGCCGGAGCCGATGATGGCGTCGCCAAGATAGCTGAGGTGATTGGCCTTGGAACCGCGGCCCATGCGAACCTTCTTGGTCTCGACGAAGTTGCCGATGTGGGCTTCGGGACCGATGTCACTGCCAGGGCGCAGATGTGCGTAGGGCCCGAGCAGAGCACCGTCGCCGACGTTGGCCTCGTCGAGGATGCAGCCGTTACGTATCAGCACACTATTGCCTATCGTCGAGTTCTGGATCACCGAGTAGGAACGGATGCGGCAGTCGGAGCCGATGCGCGTGGTGCCGAGCAGCTGGACAAAAGGCTCGATGACGGTGTCGGGAGCGACCTCGACCGCGGCATCGATGACGCAGGTCTCGGGGCGGAAGATGGTGACGCCCGCGGCCATGAGTCTGCGCGCCGTGGCGGAGCGCATGGCCGCGTCGAGGTGCATCATCTCCGCGATGGTGTTGGCTCCGAGGACTTCGTCGATATGTGGCGCGACCGTAGCGACGACGCGCTTGCCTTCGGAGACGAGAAGGGAAGCGATGTCGGTGAGGTAGAACTCGCCGCTGGCGTTCTGGTCGGTGAGGCGCTCGAGGTTAGAGAAGAGCGCGTCGGTTTCGAAGCAGTAGATGCCCGAGTTGATCTCGGCGGACTCGTCTGCGGGCTTGAGGTCTTTCTGCTCGACGATGCCGCGGACCTCGGTAGACTCGGCGTGCTTCCGGAGGACGCGGCCGTAGCCCGTGGGATCGGGAGGGATCGCGGTGAGGATGGTCATCGCGGCGCGTTCGCTGGAGTGGAACTCCATCAGCGCGCGGATGGTCTCGGGCTTGATGAGTGGGACATCGCCGGAGAGGACGAGGAGGTTTACGGGCGGTTTTGTGCCGCTGAGTTCGAACTCGGCCTTGACCATCTG
>Ga0157369_10001635_pt1 | contig 27367 bp, 22 predicted proteins | sample C25metaG_FD_113461 | JGI IMG/M metagenome (GOLD analysis project Ga0157369, IMG submission 113461) | Corn rhizosphere microbial communities from Kellogg Biological Station, Michigan, USA - C2-5 metaG | ecosystem: Host-associated > Plants > Roots > Rhizosphere > Soil | place: USA: Michigan... | reverse complement strand
TTTACGTCGAGCGTGAAACGGCCTACTTTACTGACTACGTCCGGCGCTACACCGATTTGCCGTTCCTGGTGACGCTCAAACAGCACGGCGACGCCTGGATCTGCGACCGCCTGCTCAATGCTGACGATGTCGGGATTCACACGGACTTACCTGAATGGAAGCCGCTCATCTGGGACGAAGAGCGGGGCGGAGTCGCCTTACCGAACGGCACGCTGGGGAGCCGCTGGGACGGGTCCGGGCGGTGGAATCTGAAGCTAGAGGACGAGACCGGGGTGTCGCTATCACCTGCTCTCACGCTCCGTGGAACCACGCAGGAAACCGCCCTGATTGACTTCCCCTATTTCGGCGGCTCGACTGGTGAAATTATTCAGCGCGGCATTCCAGTACAACGCATCCAGCGACCCGATGGCGAGACGCTGCTGGTAACGACGGTGTTTGATCTGCTGCTGGCGCAATGCGGCGTGCATCGTGATGGGTTGCCCGGCGACTACCCCACCGACTACGACGATCCCCGACCCTATACGCCCGCATGGCAGGAAAGCATTACGGGCGTCAAGCGTGAGCTGGCGATACAGGTTGCGCGCGAGTTCGCCGACAACGCGGATAAGACACACGGGAAATCCATGATCGCGCTTGGCGCGGGGACAAATCACTGGTACCACAGCGATATGATCTATCGCTGCATCATCAATCTCATTCTGCTGACCGGCTGCGAGGGAGTGAATGGCGGCGGCTGGGCACATTACGTTGGCCAGGAAAAGGTGCGCCCACTCGAAGGCTGGCAGATGCTCTCCTTTGGTCTGGACTGGACACGACCCGCGCGGCAGATGCAGGGCACCAATTTCTTCTACCTCGTCTCCGATCAGTTCCGCTATGAAGATCTCGAAACCCGTTCGCTGAGCTCGCCGCTACGTGGCCGATTCCACGACGTGCATCCCGCGGACATGAACGCGCTGGCGGCCCGGCTTGGCTGGCTGCCTTCATACCCGCAGTTCGATCACAGCTCACTCGATCTGGTAGACGAGGCCAGGGAGCGTGGCGCGCGCACTGACGAGGAGGTTGTCCAGGATGTCGTCCACCGCTTGCGAAGCAATGAGGTGCGCTTTGCCGCCGAAGCGCCCGATGATCCGCGCAACTTTCCCCGCGTCTTCTTTGTCTGGCGTTCCAATCTGATCGGCGCCAGCGGCAAGGGCCACGAGTACTTCCTGACGCACATGCTCGGCGCGGATGGGCACATTCTCGGCGACGAAAACACCGCCTGGCGGCCATCAACCGTGGATGTGCCCGACGAGGCGCCGCGTGGGAAGCTGGATCTGATGATAGACCTGGACTTTCGCATGACCTCGACCGGGCTCTACGCCGACGTGGTGCTGCCATCCGCCACCTGGTACGAGAAGTACGATCTCTCCACGACGGATATGCACCCCTACGTTCACCCGTTCAATCCGGCGATCTCACCGCCCTGGGAAGCGCGAACCGACTGGGCAACGTTCCGCTCCCTGGCGCAGGCGGTGGCGCGCCTGGCGCAGGACCACCTGCCCGCGCGTGACGACCTGGTGATGATCCCGCTGCAACACGATACCCCCGATGAGCTTGGCCAACCGCTGGGCAAGGTGCGCGACTGGCGCGCCGGGGAGGCGGAGCCTGTGCCGGGCAAGACCATGCCCCGCCTGGCGGTTATCCACCGAGATTACCCAAACCTGGATCAGATGTATATGGCGCTTGGACCCCTTGCGCGGCAATCTATCGTCTGCAAGGGTATCCAGATCAGCGGCGAGCGCGCATATGACGAGTTCGCCAGCCAGGTGGAGGCATGCCGCGCCCCGGGTGTGGCGCAAGGCATGCCATCGCTGGAGAGGGACGAAAGCGCCGTCCAGGCTATCCTCACATTCTCCGGCGCGACGAATGGCCGGCGGGCGGTCGAGGAGTGGGAGGCGCTAGAGCGACGAACGGGACTCTCGCTGAGCGCCATCGGCAGGGGGCATGAGGCCGAGGCGCAGACGCTGCAGAGCATTACCGCGCAGCCACAGCTCGCCATGGCTACCCCGGTCTGGAGCGGGCTGGAGGCGCCCGGCCGCCGCTACGCGCCCTTCACACTCAACCTGGAACATCAAGTTCCCTGGCGGACGCTCACTGGTCGGCAGCATCTCTACCAGGATCACGAGCTGCTGCTCGACTTCGGCGAGGGGTTGCCGCTCTACCGGCCCCCGCTCACGCTGCCACCCTTCGCGTCCGGCGATACCCACGTGCCGCCCAATGAGGCGCGCAGCGTCACCGTGCGCTACCTGACACCCCATCAGAAATGGGGTATTCACACCACCTATACCGATACGCCGCAGATGCTCACGCTCTTCCGGGGCGGCCAGACGATCTGGATCAGCGAAGAGGACGCGAGCGCAATGGGAATCCACGATAACGACTGGGTCGAGGTGTATAACCGCAATGGCGTGATTGCCGCGCGCGCCGTCGTGACATACCGGATTCCCGAAGGTGTCGCCATGATGTATCACGCGCAGGACCGGGTCATCGGCGTACCCGGGACGGAGATCACCAAAGATCGCGGCGGGACGCATAATAGTGTGACGCGCGTGATCCCCAAACCCACCCATATGGTCGGTGGATACGGTCATCTCTCGTACGGCTTTAACTATTACGGTCCATCAGGACATCAACGCGACACGATCACCTGGATTCGTCCGCTGAAGGAGGTGAAGTGGCTTGAAGATTAAAGCGCAAGTGGCGATGGTGATGAACCTCGACAAATGCATCGGCTGCCACACGTGTAGTGTCACCTGTAAAAACGTGTGGACCAACCGGCCGGGCGCCGAATACATGTGGTGGAACAATGTCGAGACGCGGCCCGGACCGGGCTACCCGCAGGAGTGGGAAGATCAGAACCACTATAACGGCGGCTGGGAGCTGCGCGATGGCAAGCTACACCTGAAAGCGGGCGGGCCAGCGGTCAAACTGGCGACGATCTTCGCCAACCCGAACATGCCGACCATTGACGACTACTACGAGCCGTGGACGTACGATTACGAGACCCTCATCAACAGCCCGCGCCGGGAGCATCAGCCCGTGGCCCGACCACGCTCAGCGATGACTGGCGATTGGATCGACAGCCCCACCTGGGGTCCGAACTGGGACGACGACCTCGCGGGCGGACGCGCTATCGCGCCGCGCGACCCAAACGTGCGCGACTTGCAGGAACACATCGCCTTCGAGTACGAACGAACGTTTATGATGTACCTGCCGCGTATCTGCGAACACTGCCTGAACCCCTCGTGTGTCGCCTCGTGTCCCGTCGGCGCCATCTACAAACGCGACGACGACGGCATCGTCCTGGTGGATCAGGAGACGTGCCGTGGCTGGCGCTTCTGCATCAGCGGCTGTCCCTACAAGAAGATGTACTTTAACTGGAACACCCACAAGGCTGAGAAATGCACCTTCTGCTACCCACGGATCGAGGCGGGACTGCCCACGGTCTGCTCGGAAACGTGCGTGGGCCGCATTCGCTACCTGGGTGTGGTGCTCTACGACGCCGATCGGGTTTTGGAGGCGGCCTCGGTCGCGAATCCGCAGGATCTGTATCAGGCGCAACTCGAGGTGTTTCTCAACCCGCACGACCCAGGGGTGGCGCTCGCCGCCAAAGAGGAAGGCATCAACGACGCCTGGATCGAGGCGGCGCGAAACTCGCCGATCTATAAGCTGGCGTTGGACTGGCGTGTAGCGCTGCCGCTCCATCCCGAGTATCGCACCCTGCCGATGGTGTGGTATGTCCCATCGCTCAGCCCAATCATGAACCACCTGGCGCATGAGGAGCAGATGAGTGGACAGGCGTATCTGGCGGCAGTGGATCAGATGCGCATTCCGATGGAGTACCTCGCGTCGCTGCTCACCGCGGGCGATGTGAGTCTGATTCGCAATGTGCTGGTGCGGCTTGTCGCGATGCGCATGCATATGCGCCAGCGCGCGGTGGGCGATGTGGACGACACCACACTGCTGCGCGAATCAGGAATGACCGCGCGCGACCTCGAAGACATGGCGCGACTGCTGGGGGTGGCCAAATATGACGAGCGATTCGTGATTCCGACAGCGCGGTGCGAGGACATCCCAGACCCGGAATATCTGCAGGGCGCGTGCGGCCTTGAGGGGATTGCGCCGCCGGAGGGCATCTGGCCTCAGTCGCGGATCAACCGCGAACGTGAACGGGAGATAGACAGGAGCCGGAGTGATGGCTGAATCGCAGACATCCAGCACACAGGCAACGCTCAGGCATGGGACACGTGGCGCTATTCTTATCGCGGCGTCGCGCCTGCTTGCGTATCCCGACCACGCGTTACGGGCGCTGCTCCCCGATATCACCGCCTATCTGGTTGATCTCCCAGCGGGCGACTCCGCCAACATCACCGATGCGGCGCCGCGCCTCGTCCGAGTGGCGGAGCGGCTGCGCGAAGCCGACAGCGCCGAGCTGGAAGCGTGCTATGTGGTGACTTTTGATTTACAGGAACCCACATCGCTCTATCTTACCGCGCACGAGCTGGGAGATAGCCGCCGTCGTGGACAGGCGCTGGCAGAGTTGCGCGCGATGCTGCGGGTAGCGGGCTTCGAGGAATCCGGCGACGAGCTGCCCGATTTTCTCCCGCTATTACTGGAGTTTCTGGCGCATGCTCCCGCGGATATGCCCGCGGACGCGGTGACGGCACTGGAACAGCGGATTGCGGCGGTCTGTGAGCGCATCCAGGGTCACCTGGACGCCGACAACCTGTATTATGACGTTTTCGGCGCGCTACGCGACGTGTTCCAGAGTTCAGTGGAGGCAGACCCAGATAAGCGGTTTTCGGGGCGCGAGCAGGCGGATACCGGCGAGATGCCGTACCCGCTTCACTACGACTAGCCGCAAATAGAGTGTTTCATCGAGTGCTTCGAGGAGCGAGCGTATATGGCTGTGGCACAAAGGACGCGCGTGTCAGGCGCTGTCGGCGCGCGCAGGGTAGAAATCAAAATACGGCGCTTCCAGCCAGAGCAAGGACCTCAGCCCTACTGGCAGACGTTTCAGGTCGCGGTCGAGGCAAATGATCGGCTGCTCGACGCGCTCAATCGCATCAAGTGGGAGCAGGACGGCTCGTTGACATTCCGGCGCTCCTGCGCGCATGGCGTCTGCGGATCTGATGCGATGCGCGTGAACGGACGTAATCGGCTGGCGTGCAAGCTGTTGATGCAGGATATTGGGCAGCGGATCACCGTCGAGGCGATGCTTGGCTATCCGGTGATCCGCGATCTGGTCGTGGATATGGATCAGTTCTTCGCCAAGTATGAAAAGGTCAAGCCGTACCTTATCAACGATGAACCGCCGCCACGCACTGAACGCCTCCAGACGCCGGAAGAGCGCGAGCGTTATGACGAGAGCACCAAGTGTATCCTCTGCGGCGCCTGCACTGGGTCGTGCCCACAGGTGTGGGCGAATCCGCGCTGGGTGGGGCCAGCGTCCATCGTCAACGCCCACCGCTTCATCTTCGACAGCCGCGATCAGGGCGCGGCGGAGCGGCTACGCATTCTGAGCGATTACGACGGCGTCTGGCCGTGCAAGACCATCTTCAACTGCACCGAATGCTGTCCGCGCGGCATCCCGGTGACGGATACCATCGAGCAGGTCAAGCGTGCCATTCTTTACAATACGAGAGAAAATGAGTAAGGCAGTTGCCGCGCGTGGTAGAGCGCTTCACTGCCGCTACTGAGGCTGGCTTGTGGCGCGCACCTCGATCATGCCATCGCGCACACGTGTCTCGTAAACCGGCTGAGGGAAGGTGGCGGGTCCGTTGACGATACTGCCATCCTTCAGCCGGAAGCGCGAGCCATGCCAGGGGCAGGTCACGCAGCCCGCCTCGACCGTCCCCTCCGAGAGCGGGCCACCGAGGTGCGAGCAGGTTTCGGTGAGCGCATAGACCTGCCCTTGCTGGCGCGTCACCAGCACCGGAACGTCCGCGATGGTCACGCGCTTGAGATCACCCTCGCGCAGTTCCTCGTCGGCGATGGCGGGCTGCCAGGTTTCGGGAAACTCCTTCTCCGGGATGTGGGTCACGCCAAGCCGCTCCTTGTAGACCAGATCGCCGCCGATATAGGCAGAGACGGTCACCAGGCCATAGCCCAGCGTCGCGAGCATCCTGCCGATGCCGCGGCCACCTCTCAGGCGGCAGAGCAGCGACACGCCGTACAGGCCGACCGCGGTGACATTGAGCGCCGCGTGGGTGAACCCCATGCGACGCTGGCGACCGATGGTGTACTGCCATTGCGCCAGGCCCGTCGCTGCGGACGCGAGCGCGCCCAGCAATCCGGCGCCCAGAGCGACGTCCGCACCGATATTGAAGTCGCGTCGGCGGGTCAGCATGCCAAGTCCGTCCAGCGTCATGGTCATCGTCCAGGCGCCAATGGGGATATCGGTCAGCAGCGGATGCAGCGGGTGGCCGAGCCAGACTCCGTTCAGGAAGTCACTCAGCGGAGTCGGCCGCCCTCCTGGCTGCGTCAGGATCTTGCTCACCGCTCCAGCGACCGTCTCACTCGGTGCTTCGAGCCACTCCTGATCCTCGATCACATTGATGGTATCGAGCAGTGCCATTGCCATCTCCATCCTTCCAGACGTGGCGCGTCCCGCCCTGTCGTGTCCGGCGCGTGATCTGCTGGCGGAACGCTCTCCCTGGCGCCGACTGTTTCCTCGCATATCTCATGCCGTGCTCCATGGCGGGGCGGCAGCCATCTGGATGGCTGGAAGGACGCGCGGAGGCGAGCGGTCCGCGCACTAGCGTGAGCCGCCCGCCTCTCAACCATGACGATTTCCACCGTCACCAAGTATTATCTACCGTCTGCTGTGGTTGCTTGCCCCGACTGGCTCACTCGTGTCGCGCAGAGTGTACTCTCGATGGCCCGCTGACTCTGACCGCGATGGCGCCTCCTCAGGCTCTGGAACTGGCCAGGGTTGTGGCAGCGTGCGTGGCCTCGTGGGCTCCGGAGTGGGCCGCCGATTCGCCGCGGCGTAGCCGTAGCCGAAGCGTGTGCGGTAGAGCAGGGGCGCGCGTGTCAGATACCCGAAAGGAATGCTGTAAATGTGAACAAGGCGGGTGAATGGCGAGATGCCGAACAACGCGAACGCCAGCGCGATATGAACCTGCAAAAGCACAGGGACACCCGCCATCAGCGCGACGTTGGGATGCAGGGCCAGCACGCTGCGAATCCAGGGGCCGACGGTCTCTCGATATTCGTACGGCCCTTGGATAAGGCTGTAACCCAGCGTAAAGGCGAGGCCAAGGAATATCACGACCCACAGGAAGCCATCAGACAAATAGTCAGAAATAGCTGAATTCATGCGTATCCGTGGATTCGCAATTCGCCGGTAGAGCAGGATCGAGATACCGGCAAGGGCAACCAGGCCGCTCAAGCCACCCAGCACGATTGCCCCGGTGTGATACAGCTCTGACGAGATACCCAGGGCGTTGTAGAACTCCTCCGGAACCAGCAGCCCCGCGATGTGACCTCCGAAGACGAATAGGATGCCGACATGGAAGAGCATGCTGCCAACGGTGAGCAGTTTCTTCTCCAGCAGCTCACTCGACTTGGAGGTCCAGCGGAGTTGATCGGATTGGTAGCGATAGAGCGCGCCAACAATCATAACGACCAGACAAATATAGGGGAACACGCCCCAGGTGAAGGTTGTAAGTTGCGTCAAATCGGGCCTCCAGATCATGTATCGAATGGCGTATTGAACGCGAGCCGCTCAGAACCACATCGTTTATCCCACACGCCACAAGCGTGGACATCATCACCAAGCTGGGAGGAGAAACCAGGAAGCCAGCCCGCACAGCGCCCCCCTCATTTCCAGCTTATGATGGATTCGGCGCTGGCAGTGTGACAAACGTCCCTGAAACGCGCGTTGAGGGGTAGATTGTGAGGGGGTTGTTACATCGGTTACGTATGAAGAGCGGCGTACAGAGAGGCCTCCCACGCGATGGCGGAGTATCATATGAAAAAGAAGGCGCGCGCGAGAATATCACGAGGAAACTGAGTACGCGGCGCCATCGCACGACACACCATTCGCATGTGCGCGAGAGATGAGAGGGTAGACATCAATGCTGAGCGCCGATGAACGCGAACATCTTCATCAGATTCCGCTCTTCGCGCCACTGATCGAGGAGACGCTGGAGCAGGCAGCGGCCCTCGCGACGGTGCGAGGCTACGAACGCGGCGAAGTGATCGCCGTCGAAGGCGAGCGCGGCGGTTCGCTGCGCTACGTGCGTTCCGGGCTTGTCAAACTGGCGACGACTTCAGCCGATGGGCGCGAACAGGTGCTGCGCCTCGTGCAGGAAGGGCAGACGTTCAACTTCGTCGCGGCATTCGATGGGAAGCCCAGCGCCGCGACGGCGGTGGCGCTCGATCCCACGATAATCTTCGCCATCCCACATAAAGTAGTCAGCAGGCTGATCGCTGAACAGCCTGATGTCGCCCAGGCAGCCCTGCGCATGCTAGCCGCCGACACGCGAGAGATCATCGAGCTGGCGAAGGACCTTGCGCTCTACCATGTGAGCGAACGGGTCGCCCGCCTGCTCCTCGATCAGGAGCGTTGCGACTGTGACCGCTGCCGCAATCATTATATGACGCAGCAGGAAATGGTGGCCATCGTCGGCACTGCGCGCGAGATGGTGGGCCGGACACTCCAGGAGTTTCGGAGGGCAGGCATCATTGACCTGCATCGTGGGCATGTCGTGGTGCGCGACCACGAGCGTCTGCGAATGGTGGCACGTGAGCAGCGCAACGCAGATCACGGTGATTGAGGAAGAGTTAGGAAGAGTGGAAAGCGATGAGTACTAAACAGGTCAGTGACGGTAATCGCACCCCTGGAATCAAGCTGGGGTTGCGTCATGAAAAGCATGTGCCGTTGTATGGCCCAGTCTCAAACGAGTTTGAGCTGGCAAGCGCGCTACGTTCGCTCATCGCTCAGGCGAGCCAGGACGAGGGGCTGGCCGAGGGCGCGCTCGTTGGGGCTGAGGTCAGCGAGCCAACGTTGGCGCAGTCCAGCTTCTACCAGAGCGTGAACCTCTCGCTCGCGGTCGGAGGCAAGCTCTTCCGCCTACGCATCATGAAGGTTCCTCAACAATAGAAAACAGGCAAAATGCGCCTGGCGCACAAGCGGGTGATGCGCCAGGTCTTCCTTGCTCCACTTCATCGCCACTCCCATACGAAACCGTCGGGGTAGCGCTCAATGAGCGACGTGCGGATGCTGCCAGATCCAGCGCAAAGGATGGGCGACACGCACAAGCGCGTGCTCGAATTGATCAACTGGCTCGAGTCGTGACGGCTCTTCAGCAGGAGTCGCAGGTGGAGGAGACACCCACTGCGGCGTCTGTCGGCTGGTAGATTGTTGCGGCTGTGGATGCGGCTGGCGCTCACGCTCGTAGCCGTAGCGCGCGCGATATAACAGCGGCGCGCGAGCCAGGTATGCGAAGGGGAAACTGTATATATGGATCAGCCGCGTAAAGGGGGAGACGCCGAAGAGCAGGAGCGCCAGCGCGGTATGTATCTGCAACACCAATGGCACGCCCGCCATCAGCGCGACATCGGGATGCAGCGCGAGTATACTGCGAATCCAGGGGCCGACGGTCACGCGGTACTCATAGGAGCCGTTGATGAGGTTGGAGCCCAGCGTGAAGATGAGACCCGTCACAATGACGAGCCACAGCAAGGCATCAGAGACATAATCGGATATATCGGTATCCATACGCACGCACTCCACAGCGATCCGCCGGTAAAGCAGGATCGAGATGCCGATGAGCGCTACCAGACCGCTCAGTCCGCCGAGGATAATCGCCCCCGCGTGGTATGCCTCCGATGAGATACCAAGTGCGTTGTAGACCCCAACAGGAATCAGCAGCCCGAGAACATGGCCGACAAAGACGAACAGGATGCCGATATGGAAGGAGACGCTGCCGATAATGAGGAGCTTCTTTTCCAGTAACTCGCTCGACTTGGAGGTCCACCGGAGTTGGTCGGACTGATAGCGGTAGATCGTGCCAACGATCATGACGACGAGGCAGATATAGGGGAACACGCCCCAGGCAAAGCCGGCAAGATATGTCATGTCATACCTTCCTTCGGTTCGTTGTTCCGCGATCTCGCAGCTATTACGTCACCTATCGCACCTTGTCATGGTAGCGCCTTCTCGATGAGAGCGCGAGTCGAGTCCAGACAACCCTCACCGCAACACGGCAGTCTTCCAACTGCCACCACTTTGCGTTCCCGCATGACGGGAAAAGCAATCGGCAGGCGCAACTTGGTCCCATCCGCCAGCATGAGTGTTGGGGTACCGCGCACGCGGTACTGCTCCTGGCCGATACGGAGCTCTTCGAGTACAGCAGTGCGGGCCGCGCCGCTCTCGAAGTCGCGGATGAACTGCGCGATATCGAAACCGACCTCTTCCGCCAGCGCCAGCAGAACGTCGTGGCGACCAATGTTGCGGCTCTCTGCAAAGAACGCCGTGCGAATGCGCAGGTCATAGGTGTGGGCGAGAGCCTCGTCCTGTTGTGTGGCGCACCAAACGGCATCAAAAGCTGGCAAAGTCGTCGTTGGCCAGTCATCTCCATGAAATGGTGCGAACCGGGCGTCGGGTTCCTGGAGCGCGGCCAACCACCACTCCTGCTCCAAGATGTGACGCGGCGCTGCGCCTTCGTCTCCCGCGACCTCCAGCGGAAACGGCCGGATGCGAAAGCGGATACGCCCCTGGTATTCTGGCATGAGTTTATGCAAGCGCACGGCTTGAATGTAGCACCAGGGTCAGTAATACTCGGCCCACTCCCACAACTCCGGCAATGCTGTCGTCGCCGTCTGGTCTACGTCCGGTGTCCGTGTCATCTCATGTCTTCCTCTCTTGCGTCTCAGAAGTGTCTCAGACATCCACTTGAACGCATCGCGCGAGACGTGCGTGACCACAAACCGTTCATGCTCATTCCCGGCTATCTTCCACTTCGTACCCCGCAGGCGGTCAGGAAGTCGGCTCGGAGGGTGGGGTCTTCGTCGTAGAGGCCGCGCCAGAAAGTCGTCTTGGTGAAGGGCGCTTCTTCGCGCACGCCGCGCATCTGTGTACAAAGGTGTTGCGCATCCAGATAGACAGCCACACCGTGTGGCTGCAGCATCGCCTCCAGCGTATCGGCGATCTCGCGGCCCACCCGCTCCTGTAGCGTGAATCGCTTGGTGAAGAGGCGGACGAGCCGCGTCAGCTTGGAGATGCCGATGATATGCTCATGCGCGATGTAACCGACATAGGCGTCTCCATGAAAGGGGAGCACATGGTGTTCGCAGAGCGAGAAAAAGGGAATCGGCCCCTCGATCACCTGGCTCGACCGGCAATCCGGGCCGCCCCGGCACTCCGTCTGAAAGACCGTCAGTAATTTCGGATCGCCCTCATAGCCATCGGTGGCTTCCAGGAGCGCTTCGATGTAGCGGCATGGCGTGCGGGCCGTTCCGGGATCGGTCATATCCATCCCGAAGGCGCGGAAGATTTCCTCCATATACCCCTCGAATTTGCGCAGACGCTCCTCCGAGAGATTGCGCGGGTGTAGCGCCATCGTAGTGACAAAGTCTTCTTCCTCCGGGTCAAGATGTAACGACATTGCCAATGCTCTCCCTTCACACTGCGATTCTCGCTCTTGTGAAAGCGTAGCTCGCTTTCCGCGCGACTGCTGCATCAAATGTCACATTGCGATTCAGTCTGTCACGTTGCGCGCCATCTTGCCAGTGGCGCCGCCGTTGTGCTTCGTCTCGAACGCAGTGCGCCCGCTGCGATCCGCCGCGGCCATGCGACAAACATCGCTGCCTGTGCTGAGCGCCGCTGGTACTCTCACAAGAGAGGCAATATCTGAGGGGTGCGCCGCCACAATGAACGTGGATACACCGGGAGCGCCATGGTGCTTTATACTGGTACATGTTCGCTGAGAGGGACACCGGGGAAGAAATGGAGGCCATCGTGCTGAGCCATGAGCAAGGCGGCATTCCAGGCGCTGGCGCCGCATCCTCCTCGCATCCTGCTCACATCACAGATGCCACTATCCCCGCCGCCCGCGCGGAAGTGGCGGCGCTTCCGCGCGAAGCCGCCAGGCTCTCCGGCTCATTCCCGCTACGCGATGGCACGGTGCTCCATCAGCGCGCCATTCGCGTAGATGACGCATCGCGTCTCCAGGCGTTTCATCAACGGCTCTCCGAGCGAGCCGTCTTCTTCCGCTTCGCTGGTATTCTGCCAGAGTTGAATCGCGAGCTTGCCGAGCGTCTCAGCCAGGTGGACTATACGGATCGCATGGCCATCGTTCTCACGTCTGGCGCGAACACAGAGGAGCCGATTATCGCCGTTGCGCGGTACCAGCGGGTCGAACATGACACCGCCGAGTTCGCACTTGTTCTCGAAGACGCCTGGCAGGGACGCGGCATCGGCCCCCGCCTGTTGAGAACCCTGGCGGCGTACGCCGTGAGCAAAGGGGTCACGACGTTCCTCGCCAACGTTCTCTACGATAACGACCGCATGCTGGCGCTCCTGCGACATTCGGGGATGCTGACGACCCTGCGTATTCGCGACGGCTACGCGGAGGCCTGGCTGGATATCGCCCGGGTAGTGAGGGCGGACGACGCTCATTGACGTGCCAGTTTCGGCGATCAACACGGCGCTGCAAGCGGAGGGATTACCGGAGATAGACTGGCAAATCCCTAATATCGGCGTTTAGCCGCGCAATCCCATCCGCGCAATCCCATCCGCCTCAGGATAATCATCCCACATGTCTCGCTCATCGGAGCGTGCGTCCACGTACGCGCCATGCGCGGGGACACGAGACATTTGTCACGGTTGGGCCGCATAGGCAGGACTACGATATCACGTAGCGAGACAGCATGGCGCACCAGCGCTCGCCAAGAAAGCAGCGCCCTACACACTGTATGGTTCTGAAATGCGCGCTGGCGCCGCCACCCTGCCGGTATCCGTTTCATTCACGGCTCGCGGGAGGTGTATATGACTCGTCTGATTCCAAAAAATCCTCGAACACCTGAAACCCCTGAGACTCCCCAACGTCATGCGTCCCAGCCGAGAGAGGCGAGCGAAAAGACACCGGCGGAACATCTAGCGGATTTTGTTGTCCGAGCCGCCTATGATGACCTTTCTATCCGCGCCCGGCATGTTCTCAAGGCGCATATACTCGATGCGCTCGGCTGCGCCATTGGCGCGCTCAGGGCCGAACCGGTCGCCCGTCTGCGACGGCAGGTTGACCTCTTCGGTGGCCAGCCGCTCGCCACGTTTATTGGCGGTGGACGCTCAGCGCCGGATCGGGTCGCGCTCTACAATGGGGCGCTGGTGCGCTACCTCGACTTCAACGACGCTTTCCTGGCGCCGGGTGAGACATGCCATCCTAGTGATAATGTGGCGCCCGTGCTGGCAGCGAGCGAGTTCGCCGCCCGTGATGGCAAGGCATTTCTCCTCGCGCTTGCTGTAGCCTATCAGGTACAGTGCCGTCTGAGCCAGGTGGCGCCTGTGCGGGCGCGCGGATTCGACCACACGACACAAGGCGCTTATGCGGTCGCCGCGGGCGTCGCCAAAGCGCTAGATCTCGACAGCGCACAGACGGCGCAGGCGATTGCCATGAGTGGCACCGCCAACAATGCGCTCCGTGTGACCCGGACAGGCGAGCTCTCCCACTGGAAGGGTCTCGCCTATCCCTTCACGGCGTTTGCCGCGACCGAGACCGCATTCCTGGCGCGCGAGGGCATCACTGGTCCGCGCGAGATATTCGAGGGCAACAAAGGGTTCATCGAGGCGATCAGCGGCCCGTTCACCGTTGATTGGGATCACGAAGACCTTGAACTCGTGACGCAAACGATCCTCAAGCGCTACAACGCCGAGATTCACTCGCAGTCGGCGCTCGAAGGCATCCTCACACTGCGCGCGCAAAGCCATCTCCAGCCAGAGGACATCGAACGGGTGGAGGTTGAGATTTTCGACGTCGCGTATAACATCATCGGCGGCGGCGAGGAGGGTGACAAGCGCCTGGTCAGAACCAAGGAAGAGGCCGACCATAGCCTGCCCTACCTGCTGGCGGTCGCCCTGCTCGATGGCGAGGTGACGCCAGCGCAGTTTGCGCCGGAGCGCATCCGGCGCGACGACGCGCAACGTCTGCTGCGCAGGATCAGCGTCCAGCCACTCCCTCAACTGAGCGAGGGCTTTCCGCGGCTGATGCCGTGCCGCATCGTCGTCACGTGCCAGGATGGTCGCGTCTTCGAGATTCAGCAGAACGACTACGAAGGATTTCGCACCCGCCCGATGCCCTGGGAACACGTTGTTGAGAAATTCAACCGGCTGGCCGCGCCAAATGCGGAGCGCACAGTGCGCGACGAGATCGTCGAGGCTGTCGCGAATCTCGAATCTATTCCCGTGGCCGAACTTGTGCGGCGGCTGGCGCGTGTGGGTGGCGAGGCGTCAGCGGCGGTTCCAGCGCCGCAGCCACAAGGACACCAGAGGAAAAGAACGGCGCAAGCACGTCGTGTGACTGCGCATACCAGAGAGGAGCAGCAATCATGAGCACTACCAGTCAACAGCCGCATGGCCAATCCAGCGGACGCGCATTCGATTTCATCCACCTCAATCCACGCGACGACAAGCCACGTTCGCGCGGGCTGACCGAGATTCGCGGGCCGTACTACACGCCGATGGGGCCGCACTACCTGAGCGATCTTCTCGATATGATGGGCGCCTACGTGGATAGCCTCAAGTTCGCCGGGGGGTCGTTCGCACTGATGCCCCGCAAGTCGGTCAAGCAACTCATCGAAGTTGCCCACCAGCACGATGTGTTAGTCTCGACCGGTGGCTTCATCGAGCGTGTGCTGGCCCGCGAGCCGGAGTCGGTCGAGCGCTACATTCGCGAGTGCCGCGACCTTGGTTTCGATATCATCGAAATTTCGAGCGGCTTCATTACCATCCCGACCGACGATTGGTTGCGGCTGGTTGAGCAGGTACAGCGCGCCGGGCTCAAGGCCAAGCCTGAGGTTGGCATTCAATTTGGCGCGGGTGGCGCCAGCGCCGCCGCCGACCTCGAGAGCGAGGGGCTTCGCGACGTTGGCTGGGCCGTGCGCCAGGCGCGGCGATTCCTCGACGCGGGCGCCTATCTGATCATGATCGAATCGGAGGGTATCACCGAGAACGTGACGACGTGGCGGACGGATGCCGCGGCAGCGATCATAGATGCGCTGGGGCTGGAGAAAGTCATGTTCGAGGCCGCTGATCCCGATGTCTTCGCCTGGTATATCAAGAATTACGGGCCGGATATCAACCTCTTCGTCGATCACAGCCAGATCGTGCAACTGGAGACGCTCCGCGCGGGCATCTGGGGCACCAAGAGCCTGTGGGGGCGCGTGGTGACCTACAAAGGGTAAAGGGTAGACCCACACGACATACCTGGCTATCCGTGGCGCTGTACGACTGGGAGGGAAATCGCAATGAACAGCATGGAGAGACTCGATACACCACTCTCTTCAGAGGAACGCCAGATGGTGGAGGCTATCGAGCAACTGGCCAACACGCGCATCGCGCCGCGCGCCGCCGAGATAGACCGCGCCAACGAGTACCCATGGGATATCAAGCAGCTACTCGCCGAGCAGGGTGTCCTGATGATGCCCTTCCCGACGGAGTATGGCGGCGTCGGCGCAAGCGAACTCGCGCTCGCCTGCGCTGTGGAGGCCATCGCGCGGGTCAGCATGACCGCATCACTTATCCTGGCCATGCAACAACTTGGCGCGCTGCCGATTCTGTTGGGCGGCTCCGAGGAGCAGAAGCGCCGCTACCTTCCGCCGCTCGCGCGTGGTGAATGGCTGGTCGCATATGGGCTGACAGAGCCGGGCGCTGGCTCTGATATCGCCGCGATTCAGACGCGGGCCGAGCGACGGGGCGATCACTACATGCTCAGCGGGGGCAAGCAGTTCATCACTAACGCCGGCCTCGCCCACGTCAACATCATCTTCGCGGTGACTGATGCAGAGCGCGGCGCAGATGGCGGCATGAGCGCGTTCATCGTCGAGTCGGGAACACCCGGATTCCGGGTCGGCAAGATCGAAGACACAATAGGAATTCGCGGCTCACAGAACGGCGAACTGCTGCTCGACGGCTGCGTTATACCCCTGGGGCAGCGTATCGGTAGCGAGGGCGATGGGTATCGGCTGGCGCTCGCTACTTTCGACCGGGCGCGGGTGGGCATCGGGGCACAAGCCGTAGGGGTCGCGAGCGGCGCGCTCGACTACGCGATCCAGTACACCCGGCAGCGTGTTCAGTTTGGGAAGCCCATCGCCAATCACGAGGGTATCCAGTTCCTGATCGCCGATCTCGCGACCCAGGTGGACGCGGCGCGCCTGCTCATTCACCGCGCTGCCACGCTGCTGGATAACCACGTAGAAGGCGCCGACGTCACGCGGGCGACCTCAATGGCCAAGCTCTTCGCCTCGGATACGGCGATGCGTGTGACAACTGAGGCGGTGCAACTGCTCGGCGGCTATGGATATACACGCGAATATCCAGTTGAGCGCATGATGCGTGATGCCAAGATCACTCAAATCTATGAGGGAACCACGCAGATGCAGCGGCTGGCCATTGCGCGCGCCATCCTGGGAACATTGACGGCATAGTTGGCGGCAGTATCACAATTGCAGGTGGTATGCTGGAAACTGGCATACCACCTGTAGTTCTATGGAGTGCCGCCGATGGATGCGCCACATGAAGCATTTCCGCTGCCGGAGGGCTGCGACGAGGGCTACGTCGTCGCCAATGGCGTGCGGCTGCACTATGTGGCGGCGGGGAGTGGCCCGCTGGCGATTCTGCTACATGGCTTCCCAGAGTTCTGGTATTCCTGGCGCTACCAGCTTCCGGCGCTGGCGGCCATTCGGCGGGTGGTGGCGCTGGATACGCGCGGCTACAACCTCTCCGATAAACCCACCGGCGGCTACGATCTGGCGACGCTGACCGCCGACGTGCGCGCCGTGATCGAGGCGCTGGGCGAGCGGCAGGCGGATGTCGTCGGCCACGACTGGGGCGGGCTCATCGCCTGGACGTTTGCCATGCGCGAGCCGGACTATCTGCGGCGGCTGGTGGTGTTGAACGCGCCGCACCCCGCCACGCTGACCCGCGAATGGCGGCATCCCGGCCAGTTTCGCCGCAGCGCCTATGTCGGCTTCTTTCAGTTGCGTGGCGTCGCCGAGAACAGCATCACCCGCGACAACTACAGCCAGCTCTGGCGCACATTTCGCGCGGCGGATCGCGGGCGTGCCTGGCTCACCGATGAGGATATCCAGCGGTTTGTGGATGCGATGGCACGACCTGGCGCGGTGACCGCGTCCCTCAGCTACTATCGCCAGCTTTTGCGTCATGGCGCGGAAGCTCTCTCTCCCGCGCGTGTGATTACCGCGCCAGCGCTGCTCCTCTGGGGCGAGCTGGATCCCTACCTTGGCCCGTGGATGGCCGACGGCCTGGAGCCTTGGGCGCCAAACCTGCGTGTCCGCCGCTTCTCGACGGCGGGCCACTGGCTCAACCAGCAGATGCCCGAAGCGGTGAACGACGAACTGCTGGCGTTTCTGGGGAAGACTGAAGGGTGATTTGCGCCGTCACTTGCCGATGCAGAACTCGGCGAAGATGCGGTCGAGCAGATCGGCGGTGGCGGTCTCGCCGGTAATCTCGCCCAGCGCCTCCAGCGCGGCTCGCAGATCGATGGCCATGAAGTCGAGCGGTAGGCCGTCGGCCAGCGTCACCTCCGCCGCCTGAATATGCTCCAGCCCGCGACGTAAGGCATCTTTGTGGCGCGCGCTCGAGACGAGCACATCGCCCGCCTGGGCCGTTCCACCCAATGCCAGCGCCCCAATCCCCCCTTCGAGCGCGGCCAGTCCAGTGCCGGTAATGGTGGATGTGGTGACCAGTGGCGCGCCGGACCAGAGAGCTTGTGCCGTCTCGTCGGACAACTGGCGCGGCAGGTCCGCCTTGTTGAGCACGAGAATCGCTGGACGCGCGGTCTCGCTCTCCGTCAGCTCGTGAAGCTCCGACGCCACCGACGCATCCAGCGGTGAGAGTGGCACCGAGCCGTCGAGGACGAGCAGCAGCAGGTCTGCGGACCGCGCCGCCGCGCGCGACCGCTCCACGCCGACGCGCTCCACCGGATCATCGCTTGACGTCAGCCCGGCGGTATCCACCAGTTGCACGGCCAGCCCGCCAATCAGCGCTTTTTCTTCCACCGTGTCGCGCGTCGTTCCGGCTACCGGCGTGACGATGGCGCGCTCGGTGCGCAGCAGCGCGTTGAGCAGGCTCGATTTGCCCACATTGGGGCGGCCCACGAGCGCCACACGCAGCCCCTCCCGCAGCACTCGCCCGCGATCCGCGCCCGCCAGCAGCCGCTCGATAATCTGTCGCGCGTTGGCGATCAGTCCCGCCAGCTCCTCCGGGTCGGGCGGCGGCACCTCTTCTTCAGGGAAGTCGATGCTGGCCTCGATGCGCACCATCGCGTCCATCGCGTCCCTGCGCGCCGCGCCGACCTCGGCCGAAAGCTCGCCCTGTAGCTGGCGCAGCGCCAGCCGGTGGCCTGCGTCGGTCTCGGCATTGATGAGCGCCATAACCGCCTCGGCTTGCGCCAGATCCACCCGCCCGTTGAGGAAGGCGCGCAGCGTCATCTCGCCGGGCTGAGCGGACCGCGCGCCCGCCTCCAGCGCCAGCTCCAGGATGCGCCGCAGCACCAGCGGCCCGCCGTGCGCCGAAATCTCGACGACATCCTCGCGGGTATAGGTCCGTGGCGCGCGCATGAACGCCGCCAGCACCTCGTCTATCACGGTATCGCTGGCGGGGTCCACCACGTGGCCGTAGAGCAGTTGGTGCGAGGGCGGCGACTCGCTCTCCTCCAGCGGATGCGCTGGGCGGAAGATGCGCAGGCCAACGGCGAATGCCCCTGGCCCGCTCAGCCGAACGATGCCGAGGCCGCCGACGCCGGGCGGTGTGGCAATCGCGGCGATGGTATCGTCGCGGTAGGTATCTTCCAGGGCAGTGTCTTCGCGTGTGTCATCCAATGTGCTCATGGTGTTCATGGTATCACGGGCCACAGGCGTTTCGCATGCCGCTGTAAACGAGGTGTTGACCCCGCGAGCGAATCCCGCTAGAGTGGAGGCTGCCGGTAAGTTTGGAATGCCAAACGGCGCGAAATGGAGCCTGCATGAGCGAAGGAAATCCGCTACGCTTCTATGGTAATCCTCTGAAATTTCTGCTCCTCCTGCTTGCCTCGGCGCTATTCGTCGTCATTGGCTTCTTGATGCTACACGACCCGAAAGCGAGCGCACGTCCATTCAATGTCGTTATAGCCTGGGCGGCGATTGGATTTTTTGGCCTTGGGGTAGTGGTGTTCCTTATCGGATTTCTTCACGATGTTGTCATGCGGCGCGCAGTCCTGGAGATTGATGAACAGGGATGGAGTTATAGCCCCCCGCTATTTGTGATAAAACAAACGGCTAACTGGCAGGATATTGACCATGTAGCGATTTACCGTCAGCGGTTGGGGCAGCGCCGCACGATGTACTATCTGGTTGTTCATGGTGTGGATCCTCGTAAAGTAGCGCGTAACTCTCGCATTGCTGCGCGCATGTATCGCATCTATCCTGCGCTGCGAGAAACCCTGATAGCGGTTCCTCTCAACAACCTGTTTGTGCGTACGACGCCAAAGAAGGTCGAGCGAGTGCTTGAGCGCATCCGCACGCGATACGCCTACGAGCTGCAATTGTATGGAATAGACGTTGATGCCCAGATTCGCGCGCTGTGAGATGCCATCCTCACTCTCCATTACGAAGCATTCGCGCGGCAATTGGTGATATACTCTTGAGGGTGCGCTCTGCGCCAGATCGAGTGTGTGGCTGTTGAGAACGTGCGTGAATTCAGCAATTATCATCGCGGATGTTGCGAACTTTGAGGATATTTGAGGGCATATGCAGGCAACGGAAATGCAGGGAACTGAGGCCGGACGAGGGGTCCGTGACGACATTCGTAATGTGGCGATCATCGCGCACGTTGACCATGGTAAGACGACTCTGGTAGACGGACTGCTCAAGCAGAGCCACATCTTTCGCGACAATCAGCAGGTCGGCGAGCTGATTATGGACTCCAATGAACTGGAGCGCGAGCGCGGCATCACCATCCTCGCCAAGAATACAGCGATCACCTATCGCGGCATCAAGATCAACATTATCGACACCCCCGGCCATGCTGACTTTGGCGGCGAGGTCGAGCGTGTGTTGAATATGGCCGATGGCTGCCTCTTGCTGGTGGACGCCGTCGAGGGGCCGATGCCGCAGACGCGCTTCGTGCTGAAGAAGGCGCTAGAGCTTGGGCTGCGGCCCATCGTGGTCATCAACAAGATCGACCGCCGCGACGCCCGCATCCGGCAGGTGCTCGACTGGACGCAAGACCTCTTTCTGGAGCTGGTGACGCGCGACGACCAGCTCGATTTCCCGGTGCTCTACGCCATCGCGCGCGAGGGGATCGCCCGTCTCTCGCCAGACGACACCAACAACGACCTGGAGCCGCTCTTCGAGACCATAGTCAACGTTGTGCCCGCGCCGGTCGTGGAGGAAGATGCGCCGTTCCAGATGCTGGTGACGACGCTGGACTACGACGACTACAAGGGCAAGTATGCGATTGGCCGCATCACTCGCGGGCGCGTCCGGCCGGGGATGGCGGTGGCGCATCTCACACGCGAGGGCGAGATGAAGCGCGGGCGCGTGGGCCAGGTCTTCACCTGGCGCGGGCTGGCGCGGATGGAGGTCGAGGAGGCCACCGCGGGCGATATCGTCGCGCTGACGGGCATCGCCGACGCCAATATCAGCGACACCATCGCCGACTTCGACAACCCCGAGGCGCTGCCAACGCTGGCCATCGAGGAGCCGACGCTCAAGATGACCTTCGGCGTCAACACCAGCCCGTTCGGCGGGCGTGAGGGCAAGTTCAGCACGTCGCGGCAGTTGCGCGCGCGGCTCTATCGCGAGCTGGAGACGAACGTCAGCCTGCGCGTCGAGGATGGCGGCACGGCCGACGAGTTCATCGTCTCCGGGCGGGGCGAGCTGCACCTTTCGATTCTGATCGAGACGATGCGCCGCGAGGGCTACGAGCTTCAGGTCTCGCGCCCGGAGGTCATCACGCACAACGAGGATGGCCGGGTATTGGAGCCGATGGAGCGGCTGGTGATCGATACACGCGAGGCGTATATCGGCGCGATCAGCGAGACGCTGGCGATCCGCAAGGGGCGCATGGCGAACATGGTCTACGACGGCCAGGGCAACGTCCGGCTGGAGTACGACATCCCGACGCGCGGCCTGATCGGCTTCCGTAATGCGTTTCTAACGCTGACCCAGGGCAACGGCGCGATGTCGAGCATGCTGACGGACTATTCGCCGTGGCTCGGCCCCATCGGCATCGCGCGGAATGGTGCGCTGATCGCCTCGGAGGCGGGCGTCTCTGTCACCTATGGCCTGAACAACGCCCAGCAGCGCGGCCAGACGTTCATCGAGCCGGGCATTCCGGTCTACGAGGGCATGATCGTCGGGCTGAATGCGCGCCCGGATGATCTGGTGGTCAACGTCTGCAAGGAGAAGAAGGCGACCAACATCCGCTCGTCCACCTCGGATATCGCGGTGCGCCTCTCGCCAATTGTTGATCTCAGTCTGGAACAGTCGCTTGACTTCATCAACAATGACGAGCTGGTCGAGGTGACGCCGCAGAATGTGCGCCTGCGCAAGCGCCTGCTGACACAGCACGATCGTGCCCGCGCGCGTGAGCGTGAGACGGAGCAGTCGGGCGCGCGGTAGCCGCGATGCTAAACCTCATCCCAACTCCTCGCCGATAGCTCGGCGCGGCGGCAGCGCCGGTGGTATGGATGGCGCGGCTAGCTTCCTGGCAGTCATCCGAGCGCCACTCGCCCAGGATTAGCCGCGCCCTTCGGGTCGCTGCTGCTCCGCGCGCTCCCTCCGGGACGCAGCCCCTCCGCTCGCACCTGCTCGCTTCTCGCCGATGACGCGGCGCGCGGGTCTGCCGTCGCGCGCTTCTCGCCTGCGGCTCGCGCACCTGCGGCCTTCAGCCTGCGGCGCGTAGTAACCCCGGACTCAACTCGCCATCTGCTAAGCCCCCTCCCTTGCGGGGAAGGGGCACAGGTCACGAGTTGAGCGGAGCCTGTCCCTGGATGTACCAGTCTATATCTGGCGTTGGCTTGCCAGCTCCACTGCCATAGATCCACAAGTGTCCAGGGATATCGTCACGGTAAATGCATAGCGGCGCGCTGCCCGAACTGCCAGTACCTGCCCCAGTGCCTGTTCCGCCAGTGCCGCCAGTGGACCCAGCCTCGCCCTGGTACGGTGCCAGCCCTGCGTTGCAGCCGAACGCGCCCATTGACATGTCTGGCGGAATCGGGAATGTGGTTGTCCCCGTCCACTTGTAGGTTTTCAGAGCGTAATCCATGACATCATGGAAGATATAGCCAGCGCCCGCGATACCGATGATGCCCGGCGTCATATCGGCTCCATTGGCATTGCCCACCCAGACTCCGACTGTTAAATAGGGTGAGTAGCCTATAGTGACAATATCGCTCGGCCCAACCTTACCGGAGCCTGTTCCAGTCTTCGAGGCAACCTGGAAACTCGGGTAATCGGGAAACTGCAAGGGGTTTATTTTGTTAAAACCTGGTTGTCTGGCTTTATCGTCCGCCAGCACCGAGGTGAGCATGTAAGCCGCCTGTGGGCTGATCACCTGCGCTGGCTTGGGTGTCGGTGCGTTCCAGGCGTCACCTGCCGAGTCCTCGATGCGCAGGATGGTGCGATAGGGGACATGCTTGCCGCTAGCGGCCATGGCGGCGTAGGCGTTTGTCAACTGAATCAGAGGAACCGACTGAGTACCGAGCGCCGTCGTCGGCCCCACCCGGTTCTGCTCTAGTCCTGGAACGATGACAATGCCATTCGAATCCTTGACATCACCGGTTATCCCCAGGCGCCGGGCCATCGTGATGAAGTTGGTGGCAAGCTCTGGCGTATCGCCGACAAACGACATCGCCTCAACCGCTGGAATATTCAGCGAGTTCGCGAGTGCCATTCGGAGAGGCACATAGCCGTTGTAACCATCACCGGTGTAGTTATGAGGCACATAAGTTGCCTGACCCTTGCAGCCTGGCACCAGGGAAAAATCCTGGTTGTCACTCTGTGTGCCTGGCATGCAGATAGGGGAGTCCTGCATCATGACACTTGGCGTCCAACCCATCTGGAATGCGGTCGCGTAGACGATACCCTTCATGGACGAACCGAGACTACGCGGTGCTGTCGCAACATTGACATTCCCGGCGACCAGCGGATTCTTGTCGTTGTACTTTGCGGTACCCATCATCGCCAGCACGTCCCCAGTGTAGGGATCGATCACCACCGCTGCAGCATCGTGAGCATTGGCCGTCTTCGTGAGCGGAAGATCACACGTCGGGCCACAATTGTAATTCGAATTATGGTATGTTGGCACTGGAACTGTGTGGTTTTTGTTGATGTAGTAGTCGATGTTCTGCTCGACGTACTGCTCTAGCTTGTAGTCGAGCGTCGTATACACGCGCAGGCCAGCGGTTGGCAGTGTATCGGCACTGAAACCAAACTGGTTCACCAGCTCATTGAGCACCTCATCGACAAAGCTCGGCGCTAGCTTGGTTGTATCGGCGGCGCTGCCATCCGTAAGACCTGCCCAGTGTTTGATTTCCTGGTTCACCAGGATATTCTTCACCTGGTTGAGTGCGTCGTCATACTGGGAATCGGTGATCGTGCCATAGTTATTCATGCTTTGCAGCACCACGCGCGCGCGCCGCCAGACGATCCATTCATGGCCCAGCTGGCCCCAGTTGTTGACGTAGTCAGCGCTGGGATTGCAGATGCCTTCGGTTGGGTCGTTCGTGCAGGGCTTGGCCCATTGGCTGGTGTCGCAGGGCGCTTTGTCGCAGGAGAACGCAATCGGCAGATAGTAGGTCGGATTGTTCGGTAGCCCTGCCAGAATCGCCGCCTGCGCGATGGAGAGCTGCTGGTTGGCCAGGATGAGCTTGCCGTTTTCCTCCTTTGGTTTCAGGCCAAAGAAGTTGCGCGCCGCCGCCTCGATGCCTTGATTCTGGTCGCCATAGTCAATGGTGTTGAGATACATCTCCAGAATTTGGCTCTTGCTGTAGTTGGCATTGAGGCCGACGGCCAGGATCATCTCGTTCAGTTTGCGCTGCACCTGCTTCGAGGGGTCGTGTAGAATCAGCCGCTTGACGAGCTGCTGGGTGATGGTTGAGCCGCCCTGGTCAGCCGCGCCACCGTGGGTCGCGTCGGCGACAAGCGCGCGCAGCGTCCCCTGGAAGTCCACGCCGATGTTGGTCGGCGAGTAGAACGAGTGGTCTTCGGTATCAATCGTCGCATCCTGGATGGTCTGGCCGATCTGCGAGAGCGGCACGTAATAGTTGTAGCCGCTGTCGCTGCGGACGGTATAGAGAATCTGGCCATTGCGGTCATAGATGACCGTATTCTGCCCGCTGACGGCGTTGTTGATGATGCTCTGGATCGCCGGGCGATGGATGTCGTAGTAGTTGTAGGCGTAGACCGCACCCGCGCCGCCGCCGCCAAGGATGGAGACCGCCGCGACGACCACCGCCGCGACGCCAATGGCATAGCCGACGGGGTTGGCGCGCACACGCTCCAGCCGCCATTTGCGCGCCCGTATGCGGATGCGCGAACGGCGGTAGCGTGGCAGGTCGCTCTGTATCTGCGCCAGCATCTCTGGCGTGGGCGTCATCGGCACGGACCTGCGGCTGCCCGCGGCGGCAATCTGGGCCGCCTCACGCTGCATCGCGCGGCCAGTGCCCCGCACCATGGCGCTCAACTGGCGCGACATTTCGCCAACCATCGCGCCGAAGCCACGGCGCTCCTTGCGTGGCGCGCGCGACGTTTCCATCTCGTAGCTATCACCGGCGCGCGAACGGCCGCCAGCGCGTGAGGGTGGCCCATCGCGATATTCGGCGCGGCTGCGGCGTGAGGGCTGATCGGGATAATCAGGATAGTCGGCGCTATCATGGTCATAGCTGCGGGGTCCGCCATTGCGCGGACCGCTTCCGCGCGAGCCAGAGGGCGGTCGCATCAGGTTGCTGCCATTGCCATTGCCATTGCCGTTCGGCCGTCGCATGGAAGGATCAGATGGGCCGCGGCCACCGCCACCGCCACCGCCACCGCCACCATTTGGGCGTCGTCCGCGCGGCGGGCCAGCGCGTCCGTCGAGGTCGCGCTCGTCATAGTCACCGCCATAGTTTCGCGTATCCCTGCTCATGTGCCCCCTCCACAAAGCTATCCTGAAACATCTTCAATAGCTGCTATCTTATGAGTCACCGTACGCCAGGTATGTCCACCTCATGCATAGATTCTCCGGGTTAGTGTAGAATCCAGGACGCCAGCATGGCAATGCGCTGGGACATAATGGGGGCCGGAATCTCACCTGATTCAAAGAATCGGGGCGATTTTCCGCTTCCTTGCCGTGTGCTGGCCAGGTAGTGTACGCTGTGTGCTGGCGGCATTGCTGGCGCCGTAGGTATGCAGCAACAGGGCAACGAGGCAATGCGCGCTTCACATCTCTGAAGGAAGGGCTCGTAGTATGAGTGACGATACATCCGCGAAGCAGCCGGGAGCGGACGCGACGAGCGGCGGCGCCGACGACGATTCACGAGGCACGCCGCAATTTTTCGAGTACTGGAACTCGATGGACTTTGTAAGCTGGATGGGCGCGCGTATCGTCGAGAGCGCCGATGGCCATGCCAAGGTCTACTTCGAGCCAGGCCAGCACCATCGCGGGGCGGGCATTGGCGGGCGGGCGGTCACGGGGGCGGTACAGTCCTATATCTTCGACATCGTGACGGGCGCGGCGGTGGCGTCACTGGCCCACGGCACGAAGCCGCAGGTGACGGTGACGCTGGAGATGGCCTTCGAGCATCCCGCCTACGATGCGCCGCTGACCTTCGAGGCGCATGTGCTCAGCGGCGGCAAGCAGATCTTCTTCGTCGAGGCTGACTGTCGCGATGTCAGTGGCCGCGTCTGCTCGCGCTGCCACGCCATCTACCGCCGCTTCGACCGCCGAATCGAGTTGCCAGAGTCGCCAGAGTCGCCAGAAGCGGCTGGCGACTGAAGCCGGGAAGGGGAGAGCCAGAGGCGATCCTTCCAGTATGTTATTCTGCCAGGGAGCCGTTAACTTCTCTCTCCCACTGGAGGCGCGAGGGAAATATCTCAACTGTTTGGACTTCCTGTGTAATAAGGCTTCCCTCTACGGTAGGCCGTTTGAGCATATACATATACCCAATACCCGGCGAGCTGATGATGAACCGCGGTTTGCTAGGCACTGGCTCGATCTTTTCGCGCAGATGGCGGATATGAGCCTTCACCAGATATTTGTCCCCGGCCTCACCAAATCCCCAGACGTGCGTCACAATTTGGTCAAGCGTGCAGATATCGTTCGCATTGACGGCGAGTAAATGCAACAAATGGCTCTCGGTCGGAGTCAACCGGATGGTGATGTTGTCGTGAGTTACCTCATGTCGGACCGTATCAATTCGGAGCGGGCCAACCTCGATAATAGTCGATGGATTGCGCACCAGTGTCGAACGAACGCGCCGACTCAGCGCGCAGATGCGCGAGCAGTTGACGCGGCATGAATGGCTTCGCCAGAAAGCTATCGGCGCCATTCTCCAGACATGCCGACTCGGCGTCTTCACCATTGGCTCTCGTGAGCGCCAGCACCAGCGCATCATGCGCATCGCGCATTTCACGGCACATGGCGAGCGGATCGTTGGAGCTGTTGTCAGGGTCAATCATCACAACATCCGGTCGCTGCTCAAGCCACACCTGTCTCGCGCGCTCGCTCGTAAAGGCATGGTGAACCTTATAGTCACGTGTTCGTAGCCAGTTGGTTAACATTTCCACCATGTCGCGATCGCTATCCACCACCAATAGTTTCATCACGGACTCCACTGCGGTCGCCTGCAAATATCCTTAACCACACTCACCCACATCCTGATGTCTTGGGGGGCTCCTCGCCAGGGCGATTGCACAGCAAGCTGTCCTGTAAAGAGCCTAGGGGTTGCTGAAGCTGAATGAGTAGAAATGCTCATTGGCGCGTGACCAGCATTTGTTGTGGCAGCGCGTTAATAGCCCTTGCGTGCTTGTCGTTGTTGGAGCATATGGATCACCGGCGCGGCCCAATCATCCCGGGTAACGTGGTGGCATAGAGGGCGGGATCGGCGTGAGGTCAGTCTCCCAT
>Ga0157369_10001634_pt1 | contig 27388 bp, 28 predicted proteins | sample C25metaG_FD_113461 | JGI IMG/M metagenome (GOLD analysis project Ga0157369, IMG submission 113461) | Corn rhizosphere microbial communities from Kellogg Biological Station, Michigan, USA - C2-5 metaG | ecosystem: Host-associated > Plants > Roots > Rhizosphere > Soil | place: USA: Michigan... | reverse complement strand
CTGGTCTTCGCGACGATCTCCATCGCGGCGCTGTCGATCACCGTGTGGGCGCACCACATGTTCTCGACCGGCGCGGTGCTGCTGCCGTTCTTCTCGATCCTGACGTATCTCATCGCCGTGCCAACCGGCGTGAAGTTCTTCAACTGGATCGGCACGATGTGGAAGGGGGCGATCACTTACGACACCTCGATGCTGTTCGCGATCGGCTTCCTCATCACGTTCCTGCTCGGTGGCCTGACCGGCATCATGCTCGCGTCGCCGCCGCTCGACTTCCACCTCACCGACACCTACTTCGTGGTCGCGCACTTCCACTACGTGCTGTTCGGCACCGTCGTGTTCGCGATGTTCGCGGGCTTCTACTTCTGGTGGCCGAAGATGACCGGCACGATGCTGGACGAGCGACTCGGCAAGATTCACTTCTGGTCGCTGTTCGTCGGCTTCCACACGACGTTCCTCGTGCAGCACTGGCTCGGCGTCGAGGGCATGCCCCGGCGGTACGCCGACTACCTCGGCAAGGACGGGTTCGCGGCGCTCAACACGGTTTCCACGATCGGCGCGTACATCCTCGGCCTGTCGATGATCCCGTTCATGTACAACGTCTGGCGTTCGTGGGTCGGGCGTAACGAGCGCGTCATCGGCGACGACCCGTGGGGTTACGGCAACTCGCTCGAGTGGGCGACGTCCTGCCCGCCGCCGCGGCACAACTTCGTGTCGATCCCGCGGATCCGCTCTGAGCGGCCGGCGTTCGACCTGCACTACCCGCACGCCGCGGGCATCGTCGACTACCACGCGACACCAGAGCTCAGGTAAGGGTTGCGGACATGAAGGTCGAGGGCTACCTCTTCGCGTTCATCGCGTTCTTCCTGGCGCCGACGGACGTCGTCTACTGGTACTACTCGCACGACCCCACGGGCACTACGGCGCTCGCGCTCGGCGCCGGCCTGGGCGCGCTGATCGGCGTCTACCTGCTGTTCACCGCCCGCCGGATCGAGCCGCGCCCCGAGGACCTCGAGGACGCCGACATCAGCGACGGCGCCGGCGAGCTCGGGTTCTTCTCGCCGTACTCCTGGGCGCCGCTGTGGTGCGGTCTCGCGGCGGCGACGACCTTCCTCGGCCTGGTGTTCGGGTGGTGGCTGTTCTTCATCGGCGCCGCGTTCGCCATTCCGGCGGTCGGCTCGATGCTGTTCGAGTACTACTCGGACGAGCCGCTGCACTGACCCTCCCCGACGCCCCGACGCCCCGACGCCCCGACATGCGACGTCCCGACGTCGACTGCGACGTTGTGTGTCGATCCGAGGGGTCCGACTGACACACAACGTCACAGTCAACGGGGATAGCTGAGTTCCCGGTCGGCCGATCGGGCGATATTTCGCCGTTCGGCTGCCGGCCGCGCCGTAGCTTCCTACTCTTCGGAATCGTGAGCCGTCGGACGTCGAACTTTGCCCTGTTGGCCGTCGTAGCCGCCGCGGTCGTCGCGACCGGATGCGGGCCGGGGGAGCGGTCGAGCCTGCGTACGACGTCGGCCGGCGGCGACGGCGGGCCGGTCGCGTCGGCGACGTCGAGTGCCCCGGCCGCCGTACCGTCGACGCCCGCCGCGACGCCGCGCCCGGCCGCACCGAAGCCGGTCGCGACGAAGCGGGTCGCGCCCGCGCCGACGCCGACGCCGACTCCGGTGGCGAAGCCGAAGCCGAAGCCCGTCGTACGGTCGACCTGCGGGGCGCCGTCGAACCCGTGGGGCTACAACTTCTGCGGTCGCGGGTCCTACATTTACACGCCGGCCGGCGCCGTCTGCGACTACTTCGCCTGCATCGGCAACTTCGGCAACGGCGTCGGCTACATGGTCGAGTGCAACGACGGCATGTACAGCATGTCCGGCGGCCGCAGCGGCGCGTGCAGCCACCACAGCGGCGAGGAACGCCCCGTCTACAGCGGGCCGTGAGCCCGGCGGGCGGAATGTCCGCCTCTGTCGGTAACAACTTCGTGTTCATCCACCCGGATCCGAAAGCCGCATCCGCCAACTGCCGAGGAACACTGCGTGGACACGTGGGAAGCGCTCGTCTCCGAGCTGCAGGACGACGGCGTCGTCACCGAGGTCATCCGGCCGGCCGCCGTCGTGCCGGAGGAGGCCGCCCGCGCCATCCTCATGCAGCTCTCGCTGCGCGACCTGAGCTTCGGCGGGGTCTGGGAGGCCGAGCCGGCGCAGTGGCGCCGCTACGGCGCGCCCGGCCAGGACGAGAGCGGCGAGTCGGCCGAGCTCTCCGGGACGATCCAGATCGCGTACGGCGTGCCCACCCGCTACGAGATCACGATCTTCCGGGTAACCGTGACCGCGGCGGGCCAGCAGCTCGGCTGGACGGTCGAATCGCTGTGCGACGAGGCACTCGCGCACGGCGACCTGAGCCTCGCGACCTGCCCGCGCGCCGACCTCACCCCGCCGCCGCCCCCGATGCGCCGCTAGCCAGGCCCTAGAGCGCGTGGACGAGTAGCGCGACCGCGACGACCGCGGTCGGCAGGAGCGTGACCGCCCAGAAGACCATCATCCGCCGTGTTGCCCTCCGCCGGAACCGCGCGTCCGGCGACGTGAGCGACCCGACGATGTTCCAGCCGCGCGCCATCCCGCCCTCGAACGAGTACGGCGACCCGTCCCGGCCGTTGTCGTAGTCGATGCCCGGCCGCCGCGGCGGCTCGCCATGGTGCTGGGGAGCGCGCGGGTAGCCGCGCCAGCGCGACTTGCCGGACATGCCTTCATCGTCACACGATCTCCGGCCCGTGTGCTTGAGCCGATCGCCTCCGGCGCGCGAGTATGCGGGTAGCGACCCGAAGGAGCGCCATGCCTGACAGCCCGTGGCCCGTCATCCACGCCGAACGCCAAGCGCTCGCCGACGACCTGGCCGGCCTCACCGACGAGCAGTGGAACGCGCCGTCGTTGTGCGCCGGCTGGACCGTCCACGACGTCCTCGGCCACATGGTGTCGACGGCGCGGATGACGCCGCCGCGGTTCCTCGGCCACTTCGCCGGCGCCGGCTTCAATTTCGACCGGATGGTCGCGAAGGACATCGCCACCGAGACCGCGGGCGGGCCGGCCGCGACGCTCGCCGCTTTCCGCGAAGTGACTTCGCGGACGACGGCGCCGCCCGGTCCCGTCGACGCCATGCTCGGCGAGCTGATGGTTCACCCGGAGGACATCCGCCGCCCGCTGGGCATCGCGCACGACTACCCGATCGACGCCGTCGTACGGACGCTCGACTTCTTCAAGAAGTCCAACCTGATCATCGGCTCGAAGAGCCGCGTCGCCGGCGTACGGCTGCGCGCGACCGACGCGGACTGGTCGTACGGCGACGGGCCGGAGGCGGCCGGACCCGCGCACGCGTTGCTGATGGCGATGACCGGCCGCAAAGCGGCGCTGGCCGACCTGTCCGGCGACGGCGTGGCGGTGCTCAGCGCGCGCTAGTGCGAGAGCGTCTTGGGCTCTTCGTCCTCGGGGTTGGGCTTGGGCGCGTCGGCGCGCTCGAAGAAGAAGCCTTCGAGCATGTCCCGGGCCCGGTTGATCGGACCGACCGGCTTGCGCAGCTTCGTCGCCTCCGGCTCGCCGTCGATCGTCCCGGCGCCGTTGCCGGACGGCAGGGCGCCGTGCCCGTTGGCGTGCCCGTTGTGCTCGATGCCGAGCTGCATCGCGAGGACGGCGGCGCGCTGCGGCGGCAGCGGTGCGGTGACCTCGATGTACTCGCCCGACGGCAGCCGGCGGATGATGCCGGTCTCGATGCCGTGATGCAGCAGCTCCTCGTCGTGGCGTTGCAGGCCGAGGCACCAGCGTTTCGTGATGTAGAAGGCGATCGGCGGCGCGGCGATCAGCAGCACCCGCAGCGTCCACGACGTCGCCTGCAGCGACCAGTCGAACGTGCGGGCCAGGATGTCGTTCTGGCCGCCGATGAACAGGACGCCGTAGAACGTCAGCGTCATGACGCCGAGCGCGGTCCGCACCGGGACGTCGCGCGGCCGCTGCAGCAGGTTGTGGAACGCCTTGTCCTTCGTCGCCCACGACTCGATCGCGGGGTAGAGCGCGAGCAGGTTGAACATGATCCCGGGCAGGATCACGCCGGGGATCAGGATGTTCCAGCTGATCGTGTGTCCCCAGATCGTCGTTTCCCAGTTGGGCATCAGCCGCAGCGATCCCTCGAGGAAGAAGATGTAGAAGTCCGGCTGCGAGCCGGCCGACACCTGCGACGGGTTGTAGGGCCCGTAGAGCCACACCGGGTTGATCTGGATGAACGCCGCCATCAGCGTCAGCACGCCGAAGACCAGGAACAGGAAGCCGTTGGTCTTGAGGATGAACGTCGGGAAGAACACGGTCCCGACGACGTTGTGCTCGGTCTTGCCCGGCCCTGGGAAGTCGGTGTGCTTCTGGTGCCAGATCATCATCATGTGCGCGCTGAACAGCGCGATGATGATGCCCGGTACGAGCAGCACGTGGATGACGAACAGCCGTGGGATGAAGTCGACGCCGGGGAAGTCGCCGCCGAAGACGAAGTAGGCGAGGTAGCTGCCGACGACCGGGATCGACTCCATGACGGAGTAGGCGATCCGGATGCCGGTGCCGGAGAGCAGGTCGTCCGGCAGTGAGTAGCCGGCGAAGCCCTCGAGGATCGCGAGGATCAGCAGCACCGTGCCGACGTGCCAGTTGAGCGTGCGCGGCTTGCGGAACGCGCCGGTGAAGAACACCCGGAACAGGTGCGTGATGATCGAGAGCACGAACAGCAGCGCGGCCCAGTGGTGAATCTGACGGACCAGCAGGCCACCGCGTACGTCGAACGACAGGTGCAGGGTCGAGGCGTACGCGTCGGTCATCGCGACCCCGCGCAGCGGCGCGTAGCGACCGTGGTAGATGACTTCCTGGCTGGACGCGTGGAAGAACAGCGTGAGGTAGACGCCGGTCAGCAGCAGGATGATCAGCGAGTACATCGCGATCTCGCCGAGCAGGAACGACCAGTGGTCCGGGAAGACCTTGTTCATGCTCTTGCGCAGGAAGCTCGCCGATCCGAGCCGGTCGTCGACGTAGCGCAGGGTCCGCTTCGCCCCCGCCTCCGCTTGTGCGCTCATCTCAGCCACGCTCCCAGAAACTCGGGCCAACCGGCTGGTCGTAGGGGGCCTTCGCGATGAAGTAGCCCTCGCCGTCGAGGTCGAGCTGCAACTGCGGCAGGTTGCGCGCGGCCGGCCCGAAGATGACCTTGGCGTCGTTCGCCATGTCGAACGTCGACTGGTGGCACGGGCACAGCAGGTGGTGCGTCTGCTGCTCGTAGAGGCTGATCGGGCAGCCGGCGTGCGTGCAGATCTTCGAGTAGGCGACGTGGTCGTTCTTCGACCACGTGCGTTCCTTCTTCGACCGGATCTCGCCGGGCGCGAACCGGATGAGCATCGTCGGCGCGAGCGCATGCTCCTCGGCGTTGCCGAAGCCCTCGGGCATCACGGTCTTGATGCCGCCGATCTCGAGGTCGCCGAGCTTGATCGGCAGCTTCGTCTCGACGTCGACCAGGCGGTCGCCCGCCTTCCACCCGCTCTTGCGCAACTGCTTGCGCGGCAGCGGCCCGAGGTCGCCCAGCAGGATGACCGCGGGCAGCGGCAGCAGCGCGACGATGCCGAGCAGCGAGCGGCGCAGGATCTTGCGCTGGCCGAGGCCGAGCGTCGTGACGCCCTTGAGGAACGTCTCCTCCGCGAGCAGCTCCTCTTCCTCGTCGGAGTAGGAGTGGTGGCGTTCCTGGACCGCCACGTCGTGCGGCAGCAGCCGCTTGGCCCACAGGATGAACCCGGCGCCGGTCGCGAGCAGCGCGATCGCGAGGCCGCCGCCGAGGGAGAAGTTCATCCACTGGCCGAGCCGCTCGTGCGAGGGGATGAGGAAGTAGGCGACGCAGGTCCAGAGCACGGCGATGGTCGCGAGGGTGAACAGCCCGGCGACCAGCAGCTCGGCGAACTTGTCCTCGCGCGGGTCGAGCGGCTCGCTCTCGCCGTGCTCGCTCTCCGGCAGGAAGTGGGTGCCGTCGGAGTCGCTCGGCCGGGTCAGGTGCGCCTCGGCCGCCGCCTCCGCGGCCGCGGTCCCCTCGGTACGGCGCCGGCCGACCTTGCGGCGCGGCCGGACCGCGTCGGGCACGTCGGGCGCCATGTTGCCGCGCCGGAGCACCTCGCCCTCGATCTCGCGAGCCGATGCGCTCGACGACCGCTGGCGCGCGGCGCCGCTGGTCGACACCGGGTGCTTGAGCCGGCCGAACACGCTGCCGCTCGCCTCGGCGGCGGTCTTCGGCGCGTCCTGGCCGGGCTCGTCCGGCGTACCGGCGGTCCCGGGAGTCTCGTCGGTCATGCCCGGCTCCCCACCCACAGCGCGGACAGGACACACAGACCGAGGCCGACGAGGATGCCGGCCAGCGTCTCCGAGACGGGGCCGATGCGGCCGAGGCCCGCGCCGCCCGGGTCGGCCTGCGCCCGGATCGACTGGACGTAGTGGATGATCGCGAGCTTCTGGTCCGGCGTCAGCGTCTTGTCGCCGAAGACCGGCATGTTCTCCGGGCCCGTGACCATCGCCTCGTAGATCTGCGTCGGCGTGGCCTGCGACAGGCTCGGCGCGTACTTGCCGTAGGTCAGCTCGCCGCCCGCGCCGACGAAGTTGTGGCACTGCGCGCAGTTGGTGCGGAACAGCGATCCGCCGTACGCGACGTCGGCGTTCTGGTAGCCGGTGACGTCGGGGATCGGCGGCCCGCCGGGGCCGAGCGTGGCGACGTACTTCGCCAGCTGGTGGATTTGGTCTTCGGTCATGACCGGCTGCTTGCGCGGCGCCTGGGCGCTGTGGTGCTGCAGCGGCATGCGGCCGGTGCCGACCTGGAAGTCGACCGCGGCCTGGCCGACGCCGACCAGGCTCGGCGCGCGCTGGCCGCCCTCGCCGTTCATGCCGTGGCAGCTCGCGCAGGAGAACTTGACGAACAGGTCGCGGCCGGCCGAGACGTCCGGGTCGGACGACGACGCGGCGGACCCGCGCGGCGCGAGCACCGAGTAGAGCAGGGTCAACAGACCCAGTGCGACGAGCACGATCGCCGCGCTCGCCAGGCGCCGTCGCCGTCCGCCCGCCCCCGGGGCGGCCAGCGTCGATGGGGTCACGGTCTTGGCCTCCGCTGTCGAAACTGAGCTATCGGATGAGGTAGATGATGGTGAACAGGCCGATCCACACGATGTCCACGAAGTGCCAGTAGTAGGACACGACGATCGCGGACGTCGCCTGCGCCGGGGTGAACTTCCCGTACGTCGTCCGGATCATCAGGAAGACGAACGCCACGAGCCCCATGAGCACGTGCAGGCCGTGGAAGCCGGTGGTGAGGTAGTAGACGGAGCCGTACGAGTGCGTGTTGAGGCCGAAGTCGTTGTGCACGAAGTACTCGAACGACTGACCGCCGATGAACACCGCGCCCATGAAGAACGTCACGGCGAACCAGAACCGCAGGCCGCCGGGGTCGCCGCGCTCGGCCGCGAACACGCCGAGCTGGCAGGTCACGCTGGAGAGCACCAGGATGATCGTGAACGGCGCGGCGGTCTTGAGGTCGAGCACGACGCCGGGCGCGGGCCAGTGCGGCTCGTTGATCGCGCGGGTCGTGAAGTACATCGCGAACAGCGCCGCGAAGAACATCAGCTCGCTGGAAAGCCAGACGATCGTCCCGACGCTCACGAGTGAGGGCCTGGTCAGCGATCCGTGTGACGGGACCTTCTCCAGGGCAGTAGCTGAGGCCACGGGGGGATTCTTGCAGTCACCGGCCGCGGATTCGTGCACGACCCCCCGAGACTTACGCTCGTCGGGTGACCTCCTCGGCGCCGTACGGGGGCCCGCCGGCCCTCACGTGGTCGAGCCTGGTCACCTCCTGGTCGCTGCGGCCCGCCGTCGTGGCCGCTCTGGTGGTCGCCGCCGGCCTCTATCTGTGGGGCGTCGCGGTCCTGCGCCGCCGTGGTGTGGCGTGGTCGCCGGCCCGCTCGATCGCGTTCCTCGCGGGCGGGCTCGGCACGATCGGCTACGCCCTGCTCGGCTGGATGGGGGTGTACGACGACACGCTGTTCTGGGCGCATATGGCCCAGCACATGACGCTGTCGATGGTGGCGCCGATCTTCCTGGCGCTCGGCGCTCCGGTGACGCTGGCGCTGCGGGCGCTGCCAAGGCGGCCGCGCGGCTGGCTACGCCGGTTCCTGCACAGCCTGCCGGCCAAGCTGCTGCTCAACCCGCTGGTCGGGTTCGCACTGGTGTTCGGGGTCCCGTTCGCCCTCTACATGACCGGGCTGTACGGCGAGTCGCTGCGGCACGACTGGCTGCACGACCTGCTGCACGTGCATTTCGTCGTCGCCGGCTGCATCTTCTTCTGGCCGATCGTCGGGATCGACCCGGTGCCGGGCCGCTTCCAGCACCCGTTCCGGCTGCTGCTGCTGTTCGTGACGCTGCCGGCGCACGCGTGGCTGGGCATCTCGATCATGACCTCGAAGACCGTGATCGCGGGCTCCTACTACCGCGCGCTCGGCCGCCCGTGGGGCCCGTCGCTGCTGCAGGACCAGTCGATCGGCGGCGGCCTGCTCTGGGCCGCCGGTGACCTCGTCGGCCTGCTGGTCGTCGCGGCGCTGTTCTTCCAGTGGTCGAAGGCGGACGAGCGGGAAGCCATCCGGACCGACCGGCGGATCGACCGCGACGAGCGGCTGGACCGCGAGGACGCCGCGCTGGCCCGTTACAACGCGCACCTCGCCGCGCTCGCCCGCCGTACCGAGTAGGAGCTCTTGCTCTTTCGTTCGCGTCGACTGCGACGTTGTGTGTCGATCCGGCCCCCTTCACTGACACAGAACGTCGCAGTCGACGGGTGATGTCGGGCCGCCGCGGCCGCATGACGGGATGGCAACTCGGGAACGGCAGTCGTATGAGGGCGCGTGCGGCGAAGAACGTGGTGGGCATCGACCGGCTGATCCGCGACATCCGCACCGGGCACTTCGAACGCATGCTCTCCGGCCTCACCGGCGTCGGCGCCGTGGTGACCGCGGCCGAGATCTACTTCGAGCACGATCGCGCGAGCTTCGGCAACCGCAACATGTACCTCCCGGTCGCCCTTGGGCCGCTCGGTCTCGTCGCCGGCATCGGCGGCGTGTTCAGCAAACGGGTCGCGAAGACGGTGCTTCCCGGTGTGTCCGCGCTGATCGTCGCGAACGGCCTGCAGGGGTTCGTGCTGCATGCTCGTGGCATCGGTCAGCGTCCCGGCGGCTGGAAGCTGACCCGCTACAACATCGAGATGGGCCCGCCGCTGTTCGCACCGCTGCTCGTGACCATGGTGGGAGGCATGGGCCTGCTCGCCGCGATCCTGCGCCGCGAAGGCGAGTAGCAGCAGTGGTCTTCTACCGGCGCGGCGTCGGCATCGAGAGCCGGGGCACCGTGCCCGGCTCGGCGTCCAACCCGCGCTTTCCCGGCTACGACGTCCTCGACACGATCGACAGCTGGGACGCCGTCACCGCCGGGGTCGTGCTCGCCCGGCTCGGTCCGCCACCGCCGTTGCGGTTCTTCACCCTCGCCGAGCAGGCCGTCGGCGCCGCGCTGTTCGACCAGTTGCTCGACCAGCGTGCGGAGCCGAAGATCCCGGTGCTCGAACTGGTCGATGCCCGGCTCGCCGAAGCGATCACCGACGGCTGGCGCTACGCCGACATGCCCGAGGACGGCGACGCCTTCCGCCTGACGTTCGCGGGTCTCGACGCGGATGCGCAGGAGGCGCGCGGGCGGTCGTTCTACGAGCTGTCGTGGGACGAGCAGGGCTCGCTCGTGCAGAAGGTGCAGGACCTGTCCGACGCCACCGGCACCTGGCGCGACCTGCCGGCCAAGCACGTGTGGTCGTTGTGGACCCGCTACGCCTGCGCCGCGTTCTACAGCCATCCGTGGGCCTGGAACGAGATGGGCTTCGGCGGGCCGGCGTACCCGCGCGGCTACAAGAACATCGGCCTCGACAAGCGCGAGCCGTGGGAGGTGCGCGACGTCGTCAATCGCGAGCCGATCGAATTCGGCCGCATCATCGAGAACGCCCGCCGCGACGACGCGCGAGCGCAGGGCTTCGAATGAACGACGTACGGCTGCGCAACGAATCCGCGTGGTTGCTGCCCAACGACGGATCGCGCACGCCGCACGGATTGCGCCGCGATATGCGCCGGTACGACGACCGCGACGAGGTGGACATCGCGATCGTCGGCTGCGGCGCGGGCGGCGCGACGCTGCTGCAACGGCTCGCCCGCGCCGGCTGGCGCGCGGTCGGCTTCGACGCCGGGCCGTTCTGGGACCCGGACCGCGACTGGGTGAGCGACGAGCTCGGCTCGCACCACCTCTACTGGACCGAGCCGCGGGTCATCGACGGCGACGATCCGGTGCCGCTGGGCTCCAACAACTCCGGCCGCGGCGTCGGCGGCTCGATGATCCATTACGCCGGCTACACGCCGCGGCTGCACCCGTCGGACTTCGCGACGTATCGCCACGACGGCGTCGGCGCGGACTGGCCGATCGCGATCCGCGACCTGCGGCCCTACTACGAGGCGATCGAGGCCGAGTTGCCGGTCGCGGGCGAAGACTGGCCGTGGGGCGAGCCGCACCGCTACCCGCACTCGCCGCACCCGTTGAGTGGCAACGGTCTCGCGCTGCAGAAGGGGTGCCTCGAGCTCGGTATCCCGGTGCGGGTCGGCCCGGTCGCGATCACGAACGGCCGGTTCGGCAACCGCCCGCACTGCATCTACCGCGGCTTCTGCCTGCAGGGCTGCAAGGTGAACGCGAAGGCGTCGCCGCTCATCACCCACATCCCGGACGCGCTCGCGCACGGCGCCGAGGTGCGCGCGGACTGCATGGTGACGCGCATCGTCGTCGACGACGACACGGGTCTCGCGACCGGCGTCGTCTACTACCGCGACGGCGTCGAGCACTTCCAGCGCGCGCGCGTCGTCGCGGTCGCCGGCTACTCGATCGAGACGCCGCGGCTGCTGTTGCTGTCGGCGACGAAACGCTTCCCCGACGGCCTCGGCAACGACCACGACAATGTCGGCCGGTACCTGATGGTGCAGGGCGCGCCGCAGACCGCGGGCCGTTTCGATGCCGAGGTGCGGATGTACAAGGCACCGCCACCCGAGGCGTCCACCGAGCATTACTACGAAACCGACGAGTCTGCGTCGTACCGCCGCGGTTTCTCCATCCAGACGGTCGCGCCGTTGCCGATCACGTACGCCGAGCACGTGACCGCACAAGGGCATTGGGGTGCGGCGCTGCGCGAGTACATGCGCGACTACGTGCACTGGTCGACCGTCGGCGCGCTGTGCGAGTTCCTGCCGCTCGCCGACAATCGCGTGACGCTGGCGGAGCAGAAGGATCGCTACGGGCTGCCGGTCGCGCGGTTCACTTACTCGCAGTGCGACAACGACCGCGCGCTGATGAAGGCGTCGACGCACGTGATGGAGGACATTCTGCGCGCCGCCGGCGCCAGCGAGACGATCACGATCGACCGGTTCGCGCACCTCGTCGGTGGTGCGCGGATGAGCGCGACGCCGGAGACCGGTGTGGTCAACGCGGACCAGCAGGTCTGGTCGACCCCGAACCTCTACATCACCGACGGGTCGGTGCTGCCGACACAAGGTGCGGCGAACCCGGCGCTCACCATCATGGCGCTGGCCGCGCGGGTCGCCGACCGCCTCACTTCCCGTCGACTGTGACGTTCGAGGCGGAAAACCGGGTGCGGTAACGCCTCGAACGTCACAGTCAACGCTTGCGGGCTTTGGTCGCGACGGCGGCAGCCGCGGCGACGACCGCGCCGGCGCCGAAGGCGCGGCGGTGCATCGAGGTCCACGACCACGGGTCGTGCGGGTGCGCCTCCGCGTCGAACATTCCGTGCGCGCCCGCGTCGAGATTGTCGTCACGTGGCCGCTCGACGTTGGAGCCGAACCGCGGCCCGTCGTCGTCGGTGAGCTGGCCATCGACGCCGGTGCGGCCGAGGTAACGGTCGAGCAGGCCGGGGATGACGCGGTTGGCGAGGATGGTCCCCGCCGTCGACGCGCCGACCCAGATGTTGCGGCGCGGATGCTCGGCGACGTAACGCGCCGCGCGGGCCGGCACCTCCGGCTGGAAGATGGGCTTGACCGGCATCGGGTGGCGCTCGAAATCCGTGTCGTTCCAATCGAACTGTGGGGTGTTCACCGCGGGCAGCTGCACCATGCAGACGCGCACCTTGCTGCGCTCGTGCCGTAGCTCGGTGATGACCGACTCGGTGAAGCCTTTGATCGCGTGCTTCGCGCCGCAGTAGGCGGCTTGCAGCGGGATGCCACGGAACGCGAGCGCCGATCCGACCTGCACGATGACGCCGCGGTTGCGCGGCCGCATCCGCGAGAGCGCGACCCGGGTGCCGTTGACGGTGCCGAGATAGGTCACGTCGGTGATCCGGCGGTAGGTCTCGTCGTCGGTGTCCCAGAAGAACCGCAGCGCGCCGACGAACGCGTCGTTGACCCACACGTCGATCGGGCCGAGGTCGCTCTCGACCTTGTCCGCCGCCGCCTCGACCGCCGCGAGGTCGGAGACATCGGTGGAGATCCCGAGCGCGCGCCCGCCGGCCTCTTCGACATCGCGTACGGCGCCGTCGAGCCCGCGCTCACCACGCGCCAGTACGGCGACGTCGTACCCGTGCTTGGCGAACTCGCGGACGATTGCCCGCCCGACCCCTGCGGACCCACCCGTGACGACGGCGACTTTTCTCTCCATGACCAGGGCCTACCCGGGGTACGCCGGATTCATGAGCCCAGTGGTGTCCGCGCTGCGCGCGGCGGCGTACGAGGTGCCGACGGACCAGCCGGAGTCGGACGGGACGCTGGAGTGGACGTCGACGGTCCTGGTGGTTGTCGAGGCGGACGCCGGCGGGTGCACTGGCCTGGGTTACACGTACGCGCACAAGGCCGCGGTCCCACTGATCGAGTCGATGCTCGCGGAGGTGGTCACCGGCCGCGACGCCGACAACGTACGTGCCACCTGGCTCGCGATGGTGCAGGCGGTGCGCAACCTCGGCGCCACCGGCCTCGCCGCGATGGCGGTGAGCGCCGTCGACAACGCCTTGTGGGACCTCAAAGCGCGGCTGCACGACATGTCGCTCGTCGATGCGCTCGGCGGCGCGCACGACGCCGTCCCGATCTACGGCTCCGGCGGGTTCACGTCGTACGACGACAGCACGCTCGCGAAGCAGCTCGGCGGCTGGGTGGAGCAGGGCATCCCGCGGGTGAAGCTGAAGATCGGCCGCAGCCTGGCCGGCGACCGGCACCGGCTCGACGTCGCGCGCAAGGCGGTCGGCGACGACACCGCTCTCTACGCCGACGCGAACGGTGCCTACACCGTCAGCCAAGCGGTCGAGTGGGCGCACATCCTGCGCGGTGAGTTCGGCGTCGCGTGGTTCGAGGAGCCGGTGTCCTCGGACGACCTCGACGGGCTGCGCGCGGTGCGGGAACGGCGCCCTGGCGGGCTCGACGTCGCGGCGGGGGAGTACCTGCCGAATCCGTGGGCCGCACGCGCGATGCTCGCGGCCGGCGCGGTCGACTGCCTCCAGCTCGACGTGACCAGATGCCTTGGCATCACTGGGTTCCTGGCGGCTGCGTCAGTCGCGGCGGCGTACCAAATCGACGTGTCGGCGCACTGCGCACCGCAACAGTCGGTGCATGCCTGCGCGGCGGTGACGAGGCTGCGGCACCTGGAGTGGTTCCACGACCACACGCGGATCGAGTCGATGCTCTTCGACGGCGTCGTCGCACCGTCGGACGGCGGCCTCCTGCGGCCGCATCGCGACGAGAAGGGCAACGGCCTTTGCCTGCGGCGATCGGATGCGGAGCGATTCCGCGTCGCCTGATCTGGGGAGGAACGAAGCATGCCGAACGTCGCCGAATGGATTCTGCTTCGACTCCGCGAATGGGACGTGCACCGCATCTACGGCTATCCCGGTGACGGGATCAATGCGTTCCTCGGCGCGCTGGCACGGGTCGACAAGGATCCGTTCTTCGTGCAGACGCGGCACGAGGAAATGGCCGCGTTCATGGCCTGCGCGCACGCGAAGTTCACCGGCGAGATCGGCGTCTGCATGGCGACGAGCGGCCCCGGCGCGGTGCACCTCATCAACGGCCTGTACGACGCGAAGCTCGACCACCAGCCGGTGCTCGCCATCGTCGGCCAGCAGAAGCGCACGACCATCGGCGCGCACTACCAGCAGGAGATCGACCTGCAGACGCTGTTCAAGGACGTCGGCGGTTTCGTCTCGACCGTGATGGAGCCGGCGTCCGCAAGGCACGTCATCGACCGCGCGATCAAGTCGGCGTACGAAGAGCGACGCCCGGCCATCGTGATCGTGCCGGAGGACGTCGGCGAGGCGCCGTACGAAGACCCGCCGCGCGAGCACGGCTCGGTGTTCACCAGCGTGGGCTGGAACCGGCCGCACATGGTGCCCGACGACAAGCTGTTGCACGAAGCCGCCGAGGTCCTGAACGCGGGCGAGAAGGTCGCCATTCTCATCGGCGCCGGTGCGCGCGGAGCGACGGCCGAGGTGAGGGAGGCTGCCGAGATGCTCGGTGCCGGCGTCGCGAAAGCGTTGCTGGGCAAGGACGCGCTGCCCGACACATTGCCGTTCGTCACCGGCAGCATCGGCCTGCTCGGCACGACCGCGAGCTTCGAGCTGATGATGAAGTGCGACACATTGCTGATGATCGGCACGTCGTTCCCGTACTCGGAGTGGCTGCCGGAGCCGGGCAAGGCGAAGTGCGTCGAGATCAACATCGACGGATCACTGATCGGCGTGCGCTACCCGAACGACGTCACGCTTGTCGGTGACAGCCGCGACACGTTGCGCGCGCTGCTGCCGCTGCTGACTCGCAAGGAAGACCGGTCGTGGCAGGACAAGGTGCGCGCCGATCGCGAGACGTGGGAACGCATTCTTGACGACCGGGCGCACATAAGCGCCGACCCGGTGAATCCGGAGCTCGTGTTCTGGGAGCTCGACAAGCGCCTGCCGGACAACGTGATCCTGTCGAGCGACAGCGGCTCCGCGACCAACTGGTATGCCCGGCACTGCCATCTGCGCGAGGGCATGCGCGCGTCGCTGTCCGGCACGCTCGCCACGATGTGTCCCGGTGTGCCTTACGCGATCGGCGCGAAGTTCGCGCATCCCGATCGCCCGGTGATCGGGCTGACCGGCGACGGTGCGTTCCAGATGCTCGGCATGAACGAGCTGCTCACCGTCAAGCGCTACCTGCCGCTGCTGATGGAGCAGAACAAGACGTTGGTCTTCGTCGTACTCGCCAACAACGATCTCAACCAGGTGTCGATGGAGCAGCGGGTGCTCAGCGGCGATCCGAAGAACCCGGAGACGCAGACGCTGCCGTACTTCCCGGCGGCGGAGTTCGCCCGGCTGCTCGGCTTCGAAGGCATCAAGGTCGAGCGACCCGAGGATGTCGGGCCCGCATGGGATCGCGCACTGGCCGCCGATGGTCCGGTACTACTCGAGTTCGTCACCGACCCGGACGTCGCCGCGCTGCCGCCGCACATCAAGCCGTCGATGTTCAAGAAGGTCGTCAAGGGCCTGGCGAAGGGTGACGAGGACGCGGTCGGCATCGCGGAGAAGGGCTTCAAGGGCAAGCTGGTCGAGTTCACCGAGAAGGCGAAGGAACGGCTGGGCGACGACTCGGGCTGACTGCGCCAACTCGGCGGGCGCGACAATCGGCGGCGTGAACGATGCCGCCGCGGTCGACCGCTATCTCGAGTCCGTCCTGCTCGCCGGTGACCCGGCGCTCGACGCCGCACTGCAGCGCGCCGCTGACGCAGGGCTGCCGCCGATCCAGGTCTCCGCGATGCAGGGCAAGTTGCTGCATCTCCTCGTCCGCGCGATCGACGCACGCCGGGTGCTGGAGTTCGGGACCCTTGCCGGCTACAGCGCGATCTGGATGGCCCGCGGCCTCGCCGACGGCGGCCGGCTGACGACCCTCGAGATCGACCCCGCGCACGCCGAGGTCGCCAAACGCAACCTCGACGACGCCGGTGTGGCGGATCGGGTCGACATCATCGTCGGCCCGGCGGCCGACTCGCTGCCGCAGCTCGACGGCGAGACCTTCGACTTCACCTTTGTCGACGCCGACAAGGTGAGCACGTCGGCGTACGTCGACTGGGCGGTCGGGCACACGCGCCCCGGGGGGCTCGTCGTCGTGGACAACGTCGTACGCAACGGGGCCGTCGCCGACGGGGACAGCGAGGATGCGAACGTCCGCGCGGTCCGCGACTTCCTCGCCCGGATCGCCGACGACTCGCGCACCGACACGACGGTCATCCAGACCGTCGGCACCAAGGGGTACGACGGCTTCGCCGTGGTCGCGGTGCGCTGACGGATACGATCGGGCTCATGTCAGAACGCCGCCGGGCCACGGTGCTCGTCTACTCGAGCAACGACACGACCCGCGCCAAGGTCACCGGCGCGCTCGGCACGCATCCGGCGCCGGAGATCGAGCTCACGTACGTCGAGGCGTCCACCGGTGCCGAGGTCGTCGCACTCTGCGACGCCGGCGGCATCGACCTCGCGATCCTCGACGGTGAGTCCGCCCCGACCGGCGGCATCGGTCTGTGCCGGCAGCTTCGGGACGAGCTGGACGCGCCGCCGCCGGTGCTGCTGATCGTCGGCCGGCGCGACGACGCGTGGCTCGCGACGTGGGCGCGGGCCGAAGGCGTCACCGCGCATCCGGTCGAGGCCGTGCGGATCACCGAGGCGGTGCTGCGCGTGCTCGCCCCCGCGGGCAGCACGGTCGTCACACACTGAGCCCCATGGACGTCGGCGCATGGTGCGGTCACTGCGGTGAGTCGTTCCGGCTCGCCGAGATGGTCGACGGCGGCTTCGACGGGCGTTGCCCGCGCTGCGGTTTCGACCTCACCCCCGGCTACGTGTCCGTCGCGAGCGCGGCCGTGCACGACGTGCTGACCGCGGCGTCCGCGCTCGCCGAGGCGGCCGCGCGGCTGCACGACGTCGCGCCGCGGCTGCACGTCGACGCGCGCAAGCTCAACGCGGACCTCACGACCGCCCTCGGCGAGTCGTGACTCCGATTCCTCTTGGCTGGCCCGACGTCCTCGCCACGTTGGTGCGGGGCGAGCCGTTGCCGACCGAGGTCGCCCGCTGGGCCATGGACGAGGTCATGTCCGGCGAGGCCACGCCGGTGCAGGTGGCCGGGTTCGCGATCGCGTTGCGGGCGAAAGGCGAGACGCCGGAGGAGCTGACCGGCCTGGTCGAGGCGATGCTCGGCCACGCGCAGCGGGTCCGGTACGACGGCCGCGCGGTCGACACCTGCGGTACCGGCGGGGACCGCGCGCACACCGTGAACATCTCCACGATGGCGGCCCTCGTCGTACGCGGGGCCGGCGCAACCGTCGTGAAGCACGGCAACCGGGCCGCGTCGTCGGCGTGCGGCTCGGCCGACCTGCTCGAAGCGCTCGGCGTCGCCGTCGACCTGCCCGCGGCCGCGGTCGCCGCGTGCATCGTCGAGGCCGGCATCGGCTTCTGCTTCGCGCCGGTGTTCCACCCGGCGCTGCGTCATGCCGCCACGTCGCGGCGCGAGCTCGGTATCCCGACGGTGTTCAACTTCCTCGGCCCGCTGACCAACCCGGCGCAGCCGCCGGCGCAGGCGGTGGGGGTCGCCGACGCGCGGATGGCGCCGACGATGGCCGGCGTGCTCGCCGCGCGCGGGGCCTCGGCGCTGGTGTTCCGCGGTGACGACGGGCTGGACGAGCTCAGCACCGCCGCGCCGTCACAGGTCTGGGCCGTGGCCGACGGCGAGGTGCGGACCGACCGCGTCGACCCGCGCGACCTCGGCCTCGCTCCCGCTGCTCCCGATGCCTTGCGCGGCGCGGACGCCGCGCACAACGCCGAGGTGACGCGGGCGTTCCTCGACGGCGAGACCGGCGCGGTGCGCGACGCCGTACTCCTCAATGCCGCCGCTGCCCTCGTGGCGTACGACGGGGTCGGGCCCGGGCCGGTGACGGCGCAGATCGCGGCGGCGCTGCCGCGGGCGGTCTCGGCGGTGGACAGCGGCGCGGCGGCGGCCGCGCTGGAGCACTGGATCACTGTCAGCCGCTCGCTGGCCGCACCCGCCTGAGTCGCCCAGGTCGCGCCGCCACGGCGACATCTATGTCGCTGTGACGGCGATGATCTTCGGCGTCGGGCGGGCCGGCGGCTAGTCGAGGCCGAGGGCGAACGCGGCCTCGAGGTCGTGCTGTGAATACGTCCGGAACGCCACGTGCGTCTCGGTCGAGAGCACGCCGTCGACCTTGTTGAGCTGGTCCGCGACGACATCGGCGATCTGCTCGTGTTCGCGCACCCGTACCAGCGCGATGAGATCGATGTCACCGGTCACCGAGTAGACCTCGGTGACGCCGGAGAGCTGCGCGATCTGCTCGGCGACCTCGGGAATGCGGTCGACCGAGGCCTGGATGAAGACGATCGCCGTGATCACACGTCCACCTCCCCGCCCGCCGCCCAGGAATGGAGTCGGCTGCGCCGACCCCGCCCTACGACCCTAGCGCCCATTCGCCGAGGTCGATCGCCCGTCGTACGACGCGGGCCTTCGCTTCGGCGATCGCGGCGAACGGGCGGCCGAGGCGGCGTTCCTGGTCGGCGACCGCGGCCGGGTCGGCGGCCAGCCGGGGCGAGCCGCCGAGCAGCCAGGCGTAGCGCGCGGCGACCGCGGCCGCGTACCACCGCCGTACCTCCCGGTCGTCCGCGTCGTACCCCGCCGCGCGCAGCCCGGCGACGTACCCGTCGAGTACGGCGGCCTCCAGGTCGTCGAGCGGCGCGTCCGGCATGACCTGCATCCAGACCGGGTCGAGGGTGAGCTGGTCGAGGTCGTGCGCGAGCCCGCCGATGCCGACCTGCGACCAGTCGATCGCGACCACGCGCGCGCCGTCCACGAAGACGTTGGCCGGCCAGAAGTCCCAATGGTTCAGCGTCGGCGGCGCGGACTCGGCGATCGCGAGCAGTTCCTCGTGCCGGTCCCACAGCGCCGCGGCCTCGGCGCGCAGCGGTCGCAGCGGCGCGATCCGCGGGTCGTCCCAGCCGTCGTCGGCGCCTATCGCCGGGACGAAACTGGTCGCGCAGACACCGACCCAGCCGCGCAACCACCCGCGGGACAGCCAGGGTTCGTCGGGCAGCGGCGCCGCGCCGGCGGCGTACGCGCCCTGGGTCGTACCGAGCGCGCGGGCGACCGTGCCGAGGTCGGCGACGGTGAGCGTGTTACCGGTGCGGCCGGCGACGTCCTCCATCCAGATCCAGCACTCGCCCGCGTCCTGCTCGGTGGTGAGCAGCGTGCGCGGGGCGCTCAGGTCGCCGGGCAGCCGGTCGAGCAGGCCGCTGCCGAACGCGAGCCACTCGCGCTTCCAGTAGTTGCGCGCGCCGACGTCGGCGTCGGCGCCCCACAGGCCGTCGGCGGTCGCCCCGGCGCCGTGCCGGACGATCTTGAGTACGGCGCTGTCGTGGCCCGCGCGCACCCGGTAGACCCCGCCGGTGACGGAGTGGAGCCGCAGGTGCGGGTCGATCGGCTCGACGGTGAACGCGTCCACCGGCCGGCCGAACACCCGCGCGACCTCGGCCGCCGCCAGCTCCAGCTCCACGCCGTTGAGTGTGACGTTGTGTGTCAGTGCGGGGCCGACACCGACACACAACGTCGCAGTCGACGGAGAACGACGGGGTCAGACCGCGTGGCGGGCGGGGCGGTGGACCGGGCGCAGCCCGCGCCGGTCCTCGAACGGCCGGGCGGCATCGCGGCCCGCATCCGCCGCGCGCAGCCACTCGGTGAGCCCGCCCGCGCCCGCGGCCGGCGAGCACCACGCACCGTCGAGCTCGACCAGCCGCGCGTCCGGCTGGCCCAGCCAGCGCAGGATGCAGTCCATCTCCTCGGCGCTCGCCGCCGGCGTCGGCCCGAGCCCGGGCACGACCGTCTCCGCGGTCGCGACGAGCGCGTCGATGAACGGCCGCGGCGCAGCGCCGTACGGCGTCCGGACCGCGCCGGCGAGGCGGCCGTGACGTACGACGGCGATGTCCCAGCCGCCGGCGAAACCCCGTCGCGCGGCGACGAGCTGCGGGCAGGCGGCGAGTGCGGTGAGGCGCTGCATCCGCGCGGCGGTGCGCAGGAACGCCGTGGCCCGGTCGCGCAGCCCGGCGGCCTCCTCGTAGCGCTCCTGCCCGGAGAGCGCGGCCATCCGCAGCCGCGCCGCGTCGAGCACCGGCCGCGGGTCGCCGGTCATCAGCTCGCGCGCGGCCGTCGCCAGCGGCGCGTAGTCCTCCGGCGTCACGCCGCCGTCGCACGGCGCCGGGCAGCGGCCCATCCCCGCGAGGACACAGGTCGGCGACGTACGGCGCGGTGACAGGCGTTTGGTGCACTGGCGCAGCGGGATGGCCTCGTGCACGGCCGCCATCGCCGCGGCCGCGGTCCGGGCCGAGCCGAACGGGCCGAGGTAGACCGCGCCGTCGTCGGCCAGCTTGCGGACGACCGCGAGCCGCGGGTAGGCCTCGACGGTGAGCTTGAGCCACAGCGCCTTCTCCGGGAAGCGCGAGCGGCGGTTGTAGCGCGGCTTGTGCTCGGCGATCAGCCGCAGCTCGCGCACCTCCGCCTCCAACCCGTGCGCGCACGCGATGGCGTCGACCGTCTCGGCGATGCCGACCATCTCGGCCATGCGGGTGCGCGGCTCGGAGGCCACGAAGTATTGCCGGACGCGGGAGCGCACCGTGCCGGACTTGCCGATGTAGAGCGGGCGACCGCGGCTGTCGCGGAAGATGTAGACGCCCGGGCCCTCGGGCAGGCCGTCGGCGAGGTAGCGCTTGCGCCGCTGCGCCGCGGTGACCAACCCGGTGAAAGTCCGCAACTCGTCGAGCGAGTTGACGCCCAGGTTGCCGAGGCGTTCGAGCAGGCCGTGCAGCACGTCGGCGGTCGCGCGCGCGTCGGCGAGCGCGCGGTGGCACGGCGTCGTAGCGGTCCGGAAAACCCTTGCCAGCGTTGACAATTTGCAGTCCGGCGCCTCGTCGTGGGTGAGCACGCGGCGGGCCAGCCGGGCGGTGTCGACCGACTCGAACGACGGCCACTCGCGGCCCAGCGCAAGCGCGTTGGCGCGCAGGAAGCCGACGTCGAACGGCGCGTTGTGCGCGACGAGCACCGAGCCGCGGGCCCAATCGAGGAACGCCGGCAACACGGTGTCGATCGCCGGCGCGGAGGCGACCATCGCGTCGGTGATGCCGGTGAGCACGGCGATGAACGGCGGGATCTCCGCGCGCGGATTGACCAACGTCTGGAACTCGCCGAGCACCTCGCCGCCGCGCACCTTGACCGCGCCGATCTCGGTGATCGCGCAGGTGTTGGGCGAGCCGCCGGTCGTCTCGAGGTCGACCACGACGAACGTCACGTCGGCCAGCGGCGGGCCGAGCGAGTCGAACGTCGGCTGGGAGTAGGCCGGCGCTGACATGCCTCGAAAGGTAGAAGTGCCCTCTGACGAAACCGGGTTGCCGCGCCGGTCTCTCGTTAGGCTTCGGCGTATGGCGACCGAGCTGCCGGGCGACGGGGACCGCTGGCGCTGCACCGCCTGCGGCAACCTCACCCGCTTCGACGTCGTACGCACGACCCGCACGCGCGAGTACGTGCACGCCGACCTCTCCGGCGAGGCGCGGGTCGAGGAACGCGAGGTGCTCGCGGAGACGATCGAGCAGGTCACCTGCCGGTGGTGCAGCGGGGTCAACACGATCGAGCTCGTCGCGCGGCCCGCCACCACCTCCGGATGAGCGCCTCCCGGCTGCCGGAGCCGGTACGGCGCCGGGTGGTCGAGGTCGCGGCCGAGCGGCTCGGTGCCATGGCGACCGAGGACGTCCCGCCGTCGCTGCGCCCGTTTCAGCGCTTCACCCCGGCTCGACGCCGCCAGGTCGTCCTGCCGCTCGCCGTCGCGCTCGAGACCGACGAGGACTTCCGTACGGCGGTCGCCGAGGGCCTGCGCGCCGCGCTGCCGGAGCTGGTCGCGGCGCTGGAGGCGGGGGCGGACGTCGGCGCGGTCGACCCGGACGACGTCGCCGCGGTCGGCTACCTGCTGCGCTCGCCGGGCTGGGAGGGCCTGCTCGCCGCGGCGGCCGAGCGAGAGGCGGCGGCGCAGTCGTCGGTCGAGGCCGCGGCGGCACAACGCACCGTCGCGGCGGCGGAGAAGTCGGCGAACGCCTCGCTGGCGGCCGTGACCGCGCGGGCCGAGGCGGCCGAGGAGCGGGCGGCCCGGGCCGGCGAGGACGTCGAGCGGGAGCGGCGCCGGGCCCGCGAGGCGGCCGAGCGTGCCCGCCAGGCCGAGGCACAGCTGGCCGCGCTGACCGCCGAGGTCTCGGACCTGCGGGCGGCGCTCGCGGCGGCCGAGGCGGCGGCCGCCGACGGGCAGCGCCGGGCCGCATCGCGCCAGGCCGAGCTGGAGGATGCGCTGGAGCGGGTCCGCCGCGACTCGCGCGAGACCCGCGAGGCGGCCGACGTACGGACTTGGCTGCTGCTCGACACACTGGCGCGCGCCGTATCGGGCCTGCGCGAGGAGCTGTCGCCGGGGGCACCGGCGCGGCGGCCGGCCGACCTGGTCGCGGCCGGGCTCGCCGAGCAGCCTCGCGAGGACAGCTTCGCGGCCGCCGACGAGCCGGGGATGCTCGACCTGCTGCTCGCCCTGCCGCAGGCGCACCTCGTGGTCGACGGCTACAACGTGACCAAGTCCGGGTTCCCCGACCTGCCGCTGGAGGACCAGCGCAGCCGCCTCGTCGGCGGCCTGGGCGCGCTGGCGGCGCGGACCGGGGCCGAGGTGACCTGCGTGTTCGACGGCGCGCGGGTGCAGACCCGCGTGGCCGCGACCTCGGGCGCCGGCCGCCGGGTACGCGTGGTGTTCAGCCCGCCCGGCGAGATCGCCGACGAGGTCATCAAGCGTCTGGTCCGGGCCGAGCCCGCAGGCCGCGTGGTCGTCGTGTGTACGGCGGACCAGGAGGTCATCGACGACACCGCCAGGGCGGGGGCGCGCATCGTCTCGCCGGCCGCCCTGCTCGCCCGCCTCGACCGCGCCTGACTCCTGACCCGGCGGCACAAGATCATCGCGGCCTGAGCCAGCCATGTCGGCGGCTTATGCCTGGCTGAGGCCGCAACGATCTTGTCGCCTCCACGTTGCCACGCGGATTTCGTCGTAGGGGGGCTCTACGGTCGCAGCCGACGACATGAGGAGTAGAGATGATCATCGACTGCGACCGCTGCGAGATGCGCGACATCGCCTGCGACGACTGCGTGGTCAACGCGCTGCTGGGCAGCCCGGCCGAGGTGAGCATGGGCGACGAGACGGCCGTGGCGCTGCGCAACCTCGCGGACGGCGGGCTGGTGCCGCCGCTGCGCCTCAGCCTGCGCGACGTCGCCTTCGGCTAGCTCGGAGCGGCTCGCCGGATTCGCCCGAGTCGCCCATTGAGGGGATGAGAAGGGACGAAACGCCCGGCTTGCCCCGGTACCTGCGTTGAGTCCGGCCGGGCCGGGTCGCTAAAGTCCTACCTGGCGTCGCGTTTGGCACGCTGCCACTCGGGTAGCTGCGCGCGCCACCGCCGAGTCGAGTCTTTTCTCGAGCCGGGGACCCACGTTCCCTGGGGTGAATCGACGGTGTCCGGGCAACCGGCGCCGTCGTAGGGCGATCTTCCCGCCCGAACCCGTCAGCTCACCCGGTAGGCGGTCGAGGAAGAAGGAGAGCCGCCAGCGTGGCGACTGCTCACCCCCAAGCTGTCCGTTTGCGCCCGTTCCGCCGCCTGTTCGTCGTCGGCCTCGTCACCGGCCTCGCGGCCGTCATGGCGCCGATGTCGGCGACCTCCGCCGCGCCGCAGCTGAGCCTCAACCAGGTGCTGGCCCGCGTCGACGCATTGAACGCCAAGGCCGAGAAGATCACCGAGGCGTACGACGCCGCCCGCGACCAGCTCGCGGTCATCCGCCGCCAGCAGGCCGTCGCGAGCGACGACCTCGGTCGCCAGCGCGCCGTCCTCACGGTTATGCAGAAGAAGATCGGGCTGCAGGCGAACCTCGCCTACCGCAACGGCGACATCGCCGGCATCAGTTCGGTCATCACCTCGGCCGACCCGCAGAGCTTCCTCGACTCGACCGCGCTGCTCGACGCGGTTTCCCGCAACCAGGCCGCGCAGCTCGCCGCGGTCGCCGCCGCGCACCGCGCGGTCGACGGCGCGACCGCGCTGCTCGCCGCCAAGGCCGCTGCGGCCAAGCAGACGCTCGCCGCCATCACCGCGCAGAAGGCGCAGATCGAGGGCCTGCTGCACCAGGCGCAGGCGCTCTACGACTCGCTGCGTGCCGCCGACCGCGCCCGGCTGGCCGCCGAGCGCTCCGCCGAGGCGGCCGCCGCGAGCAGCATGCGCTACAGCTACAGCGGCCCGGCCAGTGGCCGCGCGGCGATCGCCGTACGGTTCGCCTACGCGCAGCTCGGCAAGCCCTACGTCTACGGCGCATCCGGCCCCGACTCCTACGACTGCTCCGGCCTGACGATGCGGGCGTGGGGCGCGGCCGGGGTCTCGCTGCCGCACAACGCGGCGGCGCAGCAGTCGGACACCCGCTACGTCTCGTACGCCGACCTGCAGCCCGGCGACCTCGTGTTCTTCGGCAGCCCGGCCGGCCATGTCGGCATCTACATCGGCGGCGGCCGGATGATCGCCGCGCCGCACACCGGCGACGTCGTCAAGATCCAGTCGGTCGCGGCGCACGGCGGGTTCTCCGGCGGCGGTCGGCCGTAACCCCGGCCGCTTTAGCGCTGTCCTCTTCGGCGCTTGCGCTTGTAGCCGGGCACGTCGGCGGGGGAGACTCTTCGCGTCCGGTGTGACCGTGCAAGGTGAGGAGGTCGCGTGCGCCAGCTGCACGTGCTCGGCGTGAGCGACGACGGCGACACCCTCCTGCTCGGTACGTCGGCGAAGGGCAAGGTCACCCACCGGCTCTCGCTCGACAACCGGCTCCGCCAGGCCGTCCGCGGCCAGCTCACCGCGCCCGGCTCCGATCGCGCCGAGAGCGTGCTGTCGCCGAAGGAGATCCAGGCGCGGCTGCGAGCCGGCGCGACCCCGGACGAGGTCGCCAAGGTCGCGCGGGTACCGGTCGCGCGGGTGCTGCCCTACTTCGCGCCGGTCGAGGCCGAGCGCGAGCGCATCGTCGAAGAGGCGCGGTCGGCCGTGCTGCACCGCAGCCGCGGCCCGCACTCGACCCAGCCGCTCGGCACCGTCGTCGACGCGCGGCTGCGCGAGCTCGACGGGCTCAAGGACGACTCGGTCGCGTGGACCGCCCGCCGCCGGACCGACGGCGCCTGGGTGGTGCGGCTGACGTACGGCGCGCGCGGCGGCCAGCGCCGGGCCGAGTGGCTGTGGCGCCCCGCCGGCCGGGAGCTGACCGCGCTCGACTCGTCCGCGACCAGGCTCGCGGCCGAGGCCGTGGCGACGCCGAAGCGCAAGACGGTACGGCGGCCAGCGGTGGCCAAGAAAGCCGCGAAGGCTCCGGTAAAGAAAGCCGCGGCGAAGAAGCCCGGGGCGAAGAAGGCCGCGGCGCCAGCGAGAAAGGCCGCGGCTCCGGCGCAGAAGGCCGACCCGAAGAAGGCCGTGGCGACGAAGGCCGTGGGGACGAAGGCGGCGAGCGCAGCGCCCAAGCGGGCGGCGGCGCCGGCCAAGAAGGCACCGGCTGCCCGCAAGCCCGCAGCCAAACCCGCGACCAAAGTCGCACCGAAGGCCGTGAAGCGGTCGGCCCCGGTGACGCCGCCGACGCCGCTGCCGCGCCGGGCCAAGCCCGCCCCGAGGCCGCGGGTGCTCGAGGTCGTTCCCGACCCGATGCCCGACCCCGTCGAGGTGGCGGCGCCCGCCGCCGTCGCGGCCGAGCCCAAGCCGGCCCGGCGGCCCGGCGCGCGGGTGCCGATCCCCTCGTGGTCCGACGTACTGCTCGGTGTCACCGGTCGTGAGCCGGACCCGGATCCCGGTCATGACGACGCGCCGCCGCGGACGTCCAGCGGCGGCCGGCGGCGGCGTACCTGACGGTGTCCGACGTCACGCCGACGGCCAGCCCGGGGGAGGGCAGCGCGGGGGAGGGCAGCGCGGTGCGCCGGCGGTCCCCGCGCCGGATCGGGATCGTGCTCGCGGCCGTGCCGGTCATCGCCGTGGGCCTGGCCGACGCGACGATCGCCGTACGGACCGCGCACCCGGCCGGGAAAGCACGGCCGAGCGCGGTCGCGACCGCGACGCCGACACCGACGTCGTCGAGCGACGCGCAGTTCACCCTCAACGACGCGGAGACGAAGCGCAACGCTGCGTTGCGCGACCTGCTCGACCGGCGCCGCCGCGCCGTACTGCATCACGACGAGCGGGCGTTCCTCGCGACCGACGATCCGGCGCAGCCGCGGTTCCGGGCGCAGCAGCGGCGCGAGTTCGAGGCACTGTCCGCGGTGCCGCTGGCGAGCTGGGACTACGACATCAACCTCGGGCTCGGGCTGCCGCCGGCGCCGCCGACCCGGCGCTACGGCGTCCCGACGTTCACGCCCGCGCAGTTCGACATCCGCTACGCGATCAGGGGCTTCGACGACAAGCCGACGACGATCTCGCAGACGCCGACGTTCGTGCAGCGGCCGGCGGGGTGGTTCGTCGCGTCGTTCAACGACTACGCGAAGGCGGGCAACCCGTCCTCGCTCGGCATCTGGGACTTCGGCCCGCTGCGGACCGTGCGCGTCGGCAACGTGCTGGTGATCGGCCATCCGCAGTCGTTGAGCCTCATGCGCGACCTCGCGAATGTCACGGTCGCGGCGATGCCGAAGGTGACCGCGGTGTGGGGGCGCGACTGGCCGCGCAAGGTCGTGCTGCTGGTGCCGTCGACGCAGCACGAGCTCGGCCAGATCGTCGACGACGCCGAGGACCTCAGCCAGATCGTCGCGCTCGCGAGCGCGGAGGTGACGAGCTGCCCGGGCTCACCCAACCCGGTCGGCGACCGCATCGCGATCAACCCGCGCAACTGGCCGACGCTGTCGTCGCTCGGCCGCCGGATCGTTCTCACGCACGAGCTCACTCACGTCGCGACGCGCGCGGACACCAACTCGTGCATGCCGACGTGGATGATCGAAGGCTTCGCCGACTACGTCGCCTACAAGCAGTCGTCGCTGCCGGTGCACGTCATCGCGACCGAGCTCGGGGCCGACGTGCGCGCGGGCCGGGTGCCGACGTACCTCCCGCCCAACCGTGACTTCGCCGGCACCAGCAAGCGGCTCGCGCAGGCCTACGAGGGTGGGTTCCTGGCCTGCCGGTTGATCGCGTCGATGATCGGCGAGCGCGGG
>Ga0157369_10001633_pt1 | contig 27410 bp, 23 predicted proteins | sample C25metaG_FD_113461 | JGI IMG/M metagenome (GOLD analysis project Ga0157369, IMG submission 113461) | Corn rhizosphere microbial communities from Kellogg Biological Station, Michigan, USA - C2-5 metaG | ecosystem: Host-associated > Plants > Roots > Rhizosphere > Soil | place: USA: Michigan... | reverse complement strand
TATGTCAATGCCGAAAACGATGGCACCGTGGTGTTGGTGGATGCCAAGAAGCTACGGATGATCAAGCCGATAGCGCTCGGCAAAGCGGGCGCCGTGAAGCCGATGGCTGTCTTGATGTCTCCGGACGGGGCCAAATTGTATGTCAGCACCGGGCGCGGACATCGCGTGTTCACCATCGACACGGCAACGAATAAGGTCGAGGGATCGGTGGAGGTGGGAGCCCGACCCTGGGGCATCGCGCTTTCCCCAGATGGCAAGATGCTCTATTCGGCAAATGGGCCTTCGAATGACGTTTCTGTGGTGGACCTCGCGACGAATACGGTGACTAGGAAAGTCAAAGCCGGGACCAGCCCTTGGGGCGTGATCGCGCTGGATCACTAAAAAAACACCCACATGAAGCTGAATCGCTCGATCCTCATTACTGTTGTGTTTGGACTGGCAGCCGTTGTTTCTCCGGCGGCGCGCGCTCAGGGGGTGACATGGCGGATTGATCCGCTTCACAGCAGCGCCCAGTTCACAGTGCGGCACATGATGATTTCCAAAGTGCGCGGCGTGTTCGGCGGAGTGAAGGGCAATGTTGTCTACGATCCCAAAAACCCAGCGGCTGCGAGTGTGGAGGCAACAATCGACGTCACGACACTCAACACTGGACAGGCCAAGCGGGATTCCGATTTGAAGGGTGCTGATTTTTTCGATGTCAAACGTTACCCGGAGATGAAATTCAAATCAAAGAGCGTTGAGGTTGCGGGTCCTGACAAACTGAAGGTGACGGGCGATCTGACGATCAACGCTATTACGCGGCAAGTGATTCTGGATGTGGATGGGCCTACGCCTCCGATCCGCGATACGCAGGGAAGGGAAAAGATCGGAGTGAGCGGCACGACCAAAGTCAGCCGCAAAGAGTTCGGAATCCTCTACAACCCGATGATGGAATCGGGTGGAGTTGCAGTGAGTGACGAAGTCGCAATCGAGATTGAAGCCGAACTATTCAGGAACTAGCACGGATGAATAGATGCCTGACTTCTTTGCTTTTTTATTTGGCACCGGTCCTACTTTTTTCGCAAGCGCTCGATCCGGGCTTGTTGCTCAAGCCTCCGATGGACGCGTGGCCCACCTATAATGGCGATTATTCCGGACGCCGTTTCAGCCCACTGACGCAGATTGACCAATCGAATATCAAAAACCTGAACCTGGCTTGGATCTATCGCTTGAACGTAGGCGAAACGCCCGGCGCCATTGTAGGCGGTGAGGGTTCCAAGGCAAAGCCAGGCGAGGGCTCAAACGCATTCGGCGGACCGTCGGTCAAGGCAACGCCGTTGATGGTGAACGGAGTCCTGTACTTCGCCACTCCCGACAACGCCTGGGCGGTGGATGCGCGCACCGGTCATGAGATTTGGCACTATTTCTGGCGCACCCGTGGCGGCATCCACATCGGAAACCGCGGGGTGGGCATGTATGGCAACTGGCTATTCTTTGAAACACCGGATAACTATCTGGTGTCGCTCGATGCAAGGACCGGCAAGGAGCGCTGGCACAAAGAAATCGCGGACGTCAAGCAAGAGTATTTTTCCACGTCGGCGCCAGTAGTAGTGGGCAATCACGTGATCCTTGGCACAGGTGGAGATTCGCTCGACGTTCCCGGATTTCTGGAGGCTCGCGATCCGGAGACCGGCGAGGTGCAGTGGAAATGGTGGAGCGAGCCGCTCAAGAAAGGCGATCCGGGCGCCGACTCCTGGCCCAACGAGTATTCGATGCGGCACGGCGGTGGCATGACCTGGATTCCGGGTACATATGATCCGGAATTGCATCTTTACTATGTTGGTACCGGCAATCCGAATCCAGTGATGGCGGGACAGAGCCGTAAGGGCGACAATCTGTTCACCTGTTCGATCGTGGCTTTGAACGTCGATACGGGGAAGCTAATTTGGTATTTCCAGGGTTCCCCTCATGACACGCACGATTGGGATTCGGCGCAAACGCCGGTGTTGTTTGACGGCGAGATCGACGGAAAACCGCGCAAGCTTCTGGCGCAGGCGAATCGCAACGGCTATTTTTTTGTGCTGGATCGCGTGACGGGAAAGAACATCGTGAGCGAGCCTTTTCTCGAGACGATAAATTGGTCGAAGGGAGTGAATGCGGCAGGGCAGCCGATACCGAATCCCGCGAAAGAGCCGCAAATTCCTGGAATTTTAGTGTCGCCTCCGTCGGGGGGTGCGACGAATTGGCCCTCTCCGAGTTTCAGCCCGAAAACCGGATTATTTTATGTGACAACGACCAGCTCGTACAGCATGTTTTACTTGACAGACACCGATCCGCATCCGGAAGGCTATGGAGCGGCTGAACGAGCGGTAGCCAGTCTCGGATCTTCCTTGCGTGCCATCGACTACAAGAATGGCAAGACAGTATGGGAGCACAAATTTCCGAGCGGCGGCCTTTCGGGGCTTCTTTCCACCGCAGGCGACTTATTATTTTCGGGTGACGGATCGCAGCATTTGGTGGCGTTCGACCCCTCGAAGGGCAAAATTCTCTGGCATGCCGGACTCTCGGCCAATGTGAGCAATGGACCGGAGAGCTATTCGATCGATGGGCGGCAATATTTGATTGTAGGCGCTGGAGACAGTTTATTCGCGTTTAGCTTGGCACGATAGCTGGCGAATGTTTAACGCCTGAGACTACGAATTATTACCAACAGCGTTGTACCAGGGCAAGCTCCCGCTTTCACGTCAACGCGCCGCGGTCCACTCAAAACCTTGGTACGGGCGGGAAACGTCGCGTCGAGCGCGGAGACTTGATAGTCGCCCGGCGACAGGCCATCAAAGACGAATCTGCCGTTACCGTCGGGCTCGGAGTATCGCGCAGCTCGATCAGACTTCAATTCAATGACGACGTCGGAAACGGGGGACTGGATTTTTCCTGAATAGTGAAACCGATTTGGATTCAGTTGATCGATGTCGGACGTGACGAAACCTTCCAATCGGATTGATTCGGAACCGCCGTTCTGAACAAAGTAAAGATATGCCAAATCGTCGCCGGCATCAGAGAGCCGTGCAGTGCGATGGCACACGCCGGTCTCCATATGACCCGATTTCTCGTCATCAGTCGCGTAGACCAGGTAGGTCTCTCCCGGCTGAAAGGAGATCCCGCAATCGCCAGGTTCATTCCATATTTCAATGCTTTTCGTCTTCGCTCGTTTGGGCGAGTTCGAGTCGGCATCGTCGTCATCCTGGCGAAAGAGAGTTTTCACTTTAAATCGAACCTCTGTCCCTTGGCTCAAGATCCAGGTCATCACTCCACGCAGTTCTTCCTGTGTCTTCGCGGACTGGATACGAGCCTTGCTGATCTCGGGCAGATCAGATAGCAGCCTTAGATAATAATCCTTCAAACGTCCAAGGCCAGATGCCGACTTGTCCTGTTGCAGCGCGAAGACCTCCGGAGTTTGCATCCAATTGGGGTTTGCGGAAGGCTTGGAGCGGTCTAAGAGACTGGGTTGAATCGCCTCGACGGTTCCGATGAAAACGAGGTTGCTCGTCACAGCGTCCTGACAAGCCGACCAAGATACCGGACAATGGCATCCGGTGATGAGTTTTGGGATCAGGACCACGGCGAAGGCGCACGCACACCGCATGCCCAGCATGCTAGCATCGTAGCCGTTTTGCGGCGGCGACCATTGCGATGAGAGCGGGTCGCACTTCCTGCCAGGCTCTTGTTTTCAGGCCGCAATCGGGGTTCACCCAGAGCTGTTCCGCCTTAAGGACAGCCCGTGCCTTCTTGAGCAGCGCGAACATTTCTTCCGTACTCGGAATGCGCGGAGAATGGATATCGTATACGCCGGGACCGATTTCATTTGGATACTGATAGCGGGCGAACGCATCCAGGAGTTCCATTTGCGATCGCGATGTTTCAATCGAGATTACGTCCGCGTCGAGCGCGCCAATGGCTTCCATAATGTCATTAAATTCGGCGTAACACATATGGGTGTGTATCTGAGTCTCGTCTTTTGCCACGGCGGACGTCAGGCGAAATGCTTCGACAGCCCACGCGAGATAAACGGACCAATCGGACTTACGCAGCGGCAGGCCTTCGCGCAGGGCTGGTTCATCGATTTGGATCACGCGGATGCCGGCGGCTTCGAGATCTGCCACTTCGTCACGAATAGCGAGCGCGATTTGAAGGCAGGTTTCGGAACGCGGTTGATCGTCGCGTACGAAGGACCATTGCAGGATGGTCACGGGGCCGGTCAGCATTCCTTTCACTGGCTTTGTCGTGAGCGATTGAGCGTAGCTAGACCAATCGACGGTCATTGGCTTTAGACGTTTGACGTCGCCAAAAATGACGGGCGGTTTCACGCAACGCGAGCCATAGCTTTGCACCCACCCGTTGGCGGTGGCGGTGAAACCGGAGAGTTGCTCGCCGAAATATTCGACCATGTCGTTACGTTCGAATTCACCGTGTACGAGAACATCGATGTCTATTTCTTCCTGAAAATGGACGGCCTGTTCGATCTGCGCGCGGAGAAAGGAATCGTAGTCGTTTTGGTTTAGCTTGCCTGCCTTATGAGCAGCGCGGGCGGCACGCACTTCCTTGGTTTGGGGAAATGAGCCTATTGTCGTGGTTGGAAAGAGTGGCAGCCCAAGCGCTGCGTTCTGTTTGTTGCGGCGCACAGGGTGGGGATTCCTGCGTTGGCTGTCTTTGGCCTGAAGACTCGCCAAGCGCTGCTCCACGGCGGGATCGTGTATGGTCGCAGAGACACGGCTCCGTTCGTTAGATGCCCGGTTCGCATCGAGCGCCGGGCTTGAAGCGCAGATCGTGACCAGTTCATCGAGTTTCTGGCGAGCAAAAGCAAGCCAGTCCTTCACTTCTCCGAGACCGGTTTCGGGCTCCAGATCCACCGGCACATGTAACAAGGAGCAGGAGGGCGCCACCAGAACGCGTTCGCCACCTATGGCTTGAATGGTCTGATCGACCACTGCTATGGCCCGGCTCAGATCGGACTTCCAGATATTCCGCCCATCGATGACGCCCAAGGAGAGCGTTAGATGCGAAGGCGCGTTTGCTAAAGCTGCATCCAACTGGTTAGGCCCACGGACCAGGTCCAGATGCAAACCAGCGATTGGAAGGCGTAGCGCCGCTGCTAAGTTCGAGTGCAGGCTTTCGAAATATGTGGCGACAAGTATCCTGGTGCTTCCGGCAGCGGAGCTCAGACGTTTGTACGTCTCAGCAAGAACCGGATGAATCGTTTCGGGAAGATCCAGCACGAGGCAGGGTTCGTCGATCTGAACCCAGACCGCACCTGCCCTATTCAATTGCCGCAACACTTCTTCGTAAACGGGAACGAGCGTTGGGGCGAGCGAAGGCGGATTGAACGAAGGACTTTTACTTTTGCCGAGCAGCAGGAAAGAGATGGGGCCAAGCAGGACGGGCCGCGTCTGGATGCCGAGAGTCTTGGCTTCCAGGAATTCGTCGACGGCTTTAGTCGATGCCAGGCGAAATGCCTGGCCTGATTCAAATTCAGGAACGATGTAGTGGTAGTTCGTATCGAACCATTTGGTCATTTCCATGGCCGTGACGCCCGCGCCGTCCGAGGATCCACGGGCCATAGCAAAGTAGGTCTGCAGATCGACAGTCTTACCGCTCCACCGATAACGTGACGGCACGGCACCGGTCATAGCTGTGGTGTCGAGCACTTGATCGTAAAGCGAGAAATCGTTGCTAGGAATATGTTGAATGCCTGCCTCCTGTTGCCATTGCCAGTGGCGGCGCCGCAGTGCTTTGGCGGCGGCTAGCAGATCGACCTCACTCAGTTTTCCCGCCCAATAGCTTTCGAGGGCTTTCTTAAGCTCCCGATTGGCCCCGATGCGTGGAAACCCGAGATTAGTTGGCGTGGCACGCATTTTCAGAATTCCTCGCTGAAGCGGCGCTCAAAGAAATTGGCAAGCTCCTGGACGTCTTGCAATTGCATAAAGTCGAACGGATTATTCGAACCGAATACGGGCATGATGCCGAGCGATTCGAGTCGCCGGTCGGCGACATATTCGAGATATTTGCGGAGATCGGCGAGCGACATGCCGGCAACGCCTTTGGCAAGCACGTCTTCTCCAAAAGCCGCTTCGCAATCGACCGCCTCGCGCATCATGGCGATGACGTTCTTCTCCATGTTTTCGTCGAATACCTCGGGCAACTCGCGCCGCACCGTGCGAATCACTTCGAATGCGAACAAGATATGGGCGCTTTCATCACGGAATACCCAATTCGTCCCAGTGGCGAGACCGTGCAGCAAACCTTTAGAACGCAAAAAATATACATACGCGAAGGCAGCGAAAAAGAAGAGTCCCTCGATACAAGCGGCAAAGCAGATGAGGTTCAATAGAAACGTCCGCATCTCATCCACGGTGCGAAGCTGATCCAAGTTTTGGACTGAATCCATCCAGCGGAAGCAAAAGTCGGCTTTACGGCGGATGGAGGGAATGTTGTCCACCGCCGCAAAGGCGGCTTCCCGCTCCTTCATCTCCGGAAGATAATTGTCGAGGAGCGTCAAATAGAATTGCACATGCTGCGCCTCCTCGAACAACTGCCGCGAGAGATACATGCGGGCCTCTGGAGAATTAATGTGCTTGTAGAGATTCAGGACCAGGTTATTGCCAACGATAGAATCTCCGGTGGCAAAGAAGGCCACCAGGCGCTGGATGAGGTGACGTTCTGCCGGGTGGACGCGGCTGTGCAGATCGGTCAAGTCCGTCGAAAAATCAACTTCTTCCACCGTCCACGTGTTCTTGATGGCGGCCTTGTACATGTCGTAGAAAGCCGGATATTTCATCGGGCGGAGTGTTAAATCCATTCCGGGGTCGAGAATCATTTCTGTGTCCTTTCCTATTGGCACGCTTCGCACGAGCCGGGATTTTCGAGTGCACAAGCAGCGGCAGGCGATACAGTGGTTTTAGCAATCGAGGTAGCGGGCCGGGATCGCAGATAGTAAGTCGTTTTCAGGCCCTTCTGCCAAACGTACATATACATCGACGAAAGCTTGCCGATGGAAGGGCTTTCTACAAACAGATTGAGCGACTGGCTCTGATCGATGAACGGCGCGCGATCGGCTGCCATATCGATAAGCGATCGCATGGGAATTTCCCACACCGTGCGGAAGAGGTTTTTGACAGAATCGGGTATCTCTCGAATGTTCTGGATGGAACCTTCGGCCTGCTTGATGCGATTACGGATGTCCTCCGTCCAAAGGCCAATCTCCTTCAGCTTTTCCACCAGGTAGCGGTTGATCTGCAAGAACTCACCCGAGAGCGTTTCGCGCTTGAATAGATTGGAGATTTGCGGTTCAATGCATTCGTACGCGCCCAGGATGGAAGCAATCGTTGCAGTGGGCGCGATGGCGAGGAGCAGGGAATTACGCAAGCCATGCTCACGAATCCGCTCCTTTAACGCATTCCAACGATCCGCATCCGTTGGGGCGCACTTTCCACAAATCGAACTGCAGTACGCCTTGCGCGGCACGAGTCTCCTCGAAATTTGGATGCTTGCCATGGCGGCGTGCCAGATCGCAGGATTCATCCACCGCGTGAAAATAGATTTCTTCTTGAATGCTCCGCGAAAGCGCCGCAGCCTCCTCGCAATCGAACGGCAACTCAAGTTCGAAAAAGACATCTTGCAGGCCCATTAAGCCGAGGCCCACGGGTCGCCATCGTTGATTCGACGCGGCGGCTTGCGGCGTGGGGTAGAAATTGATATCGATGACGCGGTCGAGGAAACGGACCGCAGTGCGCACAGTGTTGCGCAGTTTGTCGAAATCGAACTTGCCCTCGCGAACATGCCGCCCCAGATGGATGGAGCCAAGATTGCAGACCGCCGTTTCTTCTTCAGAGCTGATTTCGACGATTTCGGTGCAGAGATTCGAGGAGTGGGCAACGCGGCCGGGGAGCAGGGTCTGAATCGTAACAACAACAATCAACCCGGCAGTCATGCTCAGAGTAAGAGGGTCATACGAAGTCACTCCATAGAGCAGGGAACGCGTCAGGTATGCTGTGGCGATAGCAATAGGAACTCCTCCCGCGAGGCCCAAGGCAGACATGAGTAATGCCTGCCGCATTACCATCCAGAGCACCCTTGCTTGTGGGCTACCCAATGCAAGCCGGAGTCCGATTTCACTTGTTCGGCGCGTTGCCGAATAGCCTACTGTGCCAAAAACTCCGATGGCGACGAGGACTATGGCTAACATGGCAAAGAAAGAAGCCAGCATGGCAATCAGGCGTTCCGACAGGAGTGCGCGATCGATCTGCTCTACCATGGCAACCGCCTCAGTCAAACGAATGTCCTTTCCCGTTGCCTTCAGCAGCCTTCGCACTTCACGAACCACTGTGGATCGGTCCAACTCCGCCCGTATCGCCAAGCTGGAATATGCGAAGCCATTCGTCTTTGTGTAGATCGTTATAGGCGCTTCGTCGCGGAGGCTTGCGTATTTGGCGTCGTCCACTTCGCCGACGATCCGATAGGACGTCGTCTCATCTATACGCAAAAGTTGTCCAACGGGATCTTGTCCGGGAAAAAGAGTTTGCGCAGCCGACCTGCTCAGAATTCCGGCAGAAATGGAACTGAGCGAATCGCTCCCGATGAAATCGCGTCCTCGCACCAGTTTGATTCCCAAGGTCTGAAAATATTGCGGGCTTACATCATGCGTGTAGAGCATCCGCTGGCGAGCGCTGAGCGCCGGCCACAGCTCCGGTTTTAAAGTTTTCCAGGAGAACGAACCTCCTATTGGAGTGACGTCGGTCAAACTGGCCGACCGGATTTGTGGGTCGCTTCGTAGTCCCTCCAGTAGCTCCGTGTAGAGTTGGGCCAACTGCGTTTGCTTTAACCCGGCCTTCGTTGCGTTGATTGAGACAAAAACGATGTTGTTCCGGTCGAAGCCAAGATTCTGCCATTTCAAATTCTGCAATGTCCTTGCAAACAACATCGAACCAGTCAAAAGCACAGCCGCAAGCGCCACTTGCAGCGTTACAAGAGCTCTCCCGAAACGAAACTTATGCCCGACGTACTCCAGCCCGATTCGTGTTTGCTTTAACGCATCGTTCGGTTGGATTTCCGTTCCTCCAAATGCTGGTGCGGCTCCAATCAACAGTCCCGTCCCAATTGCAATTACGCCGGCAAAATACAATACTCGCCAATCGGGATGAAGGTTCAAGACTAAAGCCATTCCGTCGGCCGACAAAAATACGACCAGTGCTCGAGTACCTTCCATAGCAATCGCCGTGCCGAGCGCGGTACCCATGAGAGAAACCATGAGGCTCTCGGTCAAAAGCTGCCGGACTATGCGGCTCCGTTTTGCGCCCAGAGCCAGGCGCATAGCCAATTCCTTTTGTCGCGTGGCAATTCGAGCCAGCGATAGGCTCGCGAGGTTAACGCAAGCCAGCAGCAACACAAGTCCGGAAATCGAGAATAGAATCCAGAGTGATCGGCGCCACCTCTGCGCGGCGATGGAAGATCCGGATGCGGGTATTAGTCCCAACTGAGTGGGCAAGAAACTCTTCCCGTCATGCCAGAGTTGTGTGTCGGCTGTAAGCTGTTCTTTGAACACGGCCGGCGAGATGAACGCTAGTTCGGCCCTCGCCTCTTCTTCGCTCACTCCCGATTTGAGTCTTCCCAATACGGATAGAAACCAGAATCGCTTCGACTGCAGTATTTTTCGCCCTGGCGCAAGATCTGCGTTGGCATGTATGGTGATCATGACGTCAGGACTGGCTGCCGCCATGGCTCCCAGAAATGTACGTGGTGTCACGCCAATCACCAGAAAGGGCTGTTGGTTCAACAGCAGCTTCCTTCCGATCGCTCCTGTGTCCCGCCCAAACTGGCGTTCCCAATAGCTGTCGCTGATCACCGCAAGGAACGGCGCTCCTGGCGCATCGTCCGCCGGAACGAACAAGCGTCCTACCTGCGCCCGAATCCCGAGGGTTTCAAACGCCTGCCCGCTTACGGCGGCCCCCACGACGGGCCGGGCATCCGTTCCCCAGCCCGTTGAAAGATCAGTGGCATTCCAGGTAAAAAGTCCGGAAAGGCTCTGAACGTGTGCTTTGATGTCCTCGAACATCGCATAGCTCATATCGTTCATATCCGTGCTTCCGCGGCTTTTCAAAACGATCTGCACCATTCGCTCTGATTCTGGGACCGGCAAGCCGCGCAGAAGCAATGCATCGATCAACGTGAAGATCGCTGTATTGGCGCCGATTCCAAACGCCAGTGTCAGTACCGCGGCAATTGTGAAGATTGGGTTTTTAGCCAGAACGCGTCCCGAATGCCGGGCGTCTTTGTACCACTGTTCCAGACCGGTAAACGTCCACAGGTCACGGCTCTGTTCTTGAGATTGAGTCAAATTGCCCATCTCACGACGGGCTGCAAAACGAGCTGTCTCAGACGGAACTCCGGCCGCTTCCGCTTCCTGCTCTTTCATGGAGAGGTGAAACGCAAGCTCTGCCTTCAGATCCGCATCAAGTTTCCCCCGCCGTAGCTGGTGGACCAGTCGTGCCAAAAAACTAGGATTCGCTCCCGCACTACGCCAGCTCCAGGACGCGCTGAATGGCGTGCACCATCCGGCTGAACTCGGCACGTTCCGCCTCGAGCTGCCGTTCTCCGGCCACCGTAAGCTTGTAGTACCGCGCTTTGCGGTTGTTTTCCGAGGCCCCCCATTCCGCTTTTACCCAATCATTTAGGAGCAGGCGCTGTAGTGCCGGGTAGAGCGAACTCTCTCCTACCTGCAATACGTCTTCAGAAATTTGCTTCAGGCGTTGTGCAATCCCATATCCATGCATAGCCCCGGGAACGAGCGCCCGAAGAATAAGCAAGTCTAACGTGCCCGGCAGCAGATCGGGCCTTTGATTCTTTCCCATCGACTATCGATGGCAGTATCCCTCATCTGAACCGCAAATGCAAGCCTGGGTTTGCGGTCGCCGCCGCATACTTAGGATTCTGTCAGAACTGAGGTCGTTGGCTTTGAAAAAACGCGGTGCTCAATCCGACGATTCAGGTAAGCGTTGCACTGATGTTTACTTTTGGACCGAGCACTTCGCGAATGGCTCGCGGATAGGAGAAGTGTCCGTCAGTGGTGATCTTAGTAGATCTTTATCCCTGACGGAGAGAGTGCCACGAAAGAGCCGTTGCGCGGCGTGGCACTGAGCATGGAGTCAACCAGATTGCCTGCCCGATCAATCGCGCAGTTGAACGGAGTACCGGTTCGTTCATTCGATTTCCGGCCACACTCACAGCAACGAAATCTTAAATAACCGAGGTCCGCCGTGCGTTTCAGCTTTTGCAGACGGTGAGACTGGCAATAAGGACAGGTCATGGGAGGCAAATCGGAATAGCCATCTTGCTCATCATCACCGCCTCCTCGACCAATTAATTTACATCGTTTTTTGTTTGGCTCCAACCGGATGCAACTCACACTCGAATGCCCAGCCGCCGTTATATTCCGTCACCGCTACCAGCAGTTCGTTCTCGCCCGGTTGGAGATGAATGGGGATCTCGTCGTTAAGGCCGAACACTCCGAGCGCACCATCATCCCGATACGTGAGCGCATTCTTCCCCGAAAAAACCCGCTTCCGGTTCAGGTAGACGACGATGTCGTCGCTGTAACCGATTTTGAGAAGGTGCTCACTCCCCTTCGCAGACGGGAGAGTCGTCCGGGCAAACACGACCTTTGCGCCTTTAACCCGTCCCTTGCGCATCTCCTCTCGCGGCGGCATGGGAAATAGCGCCGGACTCGTGCGGTATCGGTTCACCAGAACGAATCCAGGCTCCTCTGCATGTACCTTTTCCCATTGGTTAACAAAAGCCGGATACTGACCGGCGTCGACGTCGCCGGCATCAAAAACGGGCGACAGTTCCCAATCGGAAAGCAAGCCGGCCCGTTGAAAGGGCGGCAGGCTGGGCAAGGGCTTCCGCTCGGGACGCGGCTGGTAGCGGAGGTTGCTGAAATACCCGCCCCCGCCCAGAGCCCATAACCCGATTCCCCCTTCACTGTCCCCCCTCCGCAAGTTTGTAACGGTCAGCGTAGGAACCTTGCTTTCGTTCACAAACACCTGGCACGTTCGGCCGCGCACTAAGATTTTCAGATGAACCCACTGGTTTGCGGGAAGATGCGCGGCGGCTTTTTCATGGCTCGAATTCAACAGTTGCCAAATCACGTCGCCATTCAGGCGCGGCGTATACTGCATGGCCTCGATGGTGTCGGAAGCAGACGGCCGCAGATAGACAAACTCCATATTTGCCGCTGATTCCACCCGGAAAGCAAGTCCCATGAACAGGCCGCGCGGCTTGCTCGCCACATCCACCTCCACCGTACCGTCTCGAAACTTTGCCCCTTTCACGTTCAGCAGCCCGGCAGGAAGGTCGATCGCACGGCGGCCCAGAAACTCTCCGAATTGGACCCCACCCCCAACGGAGGCCGTCTTGGAAGTGTCCATGTCGAAACTCTCGGGCGCCGCCGGCACGGGAACAGCTTGAGCCGCGCCCCGGGCAATGGAAAGTGTTGACAGTAAGCAGATGCAGAGCGCCATCCTGTTCAGGGCATTGTTGCGAGCAAGTATCTTCATGACCTCAGCGTATGGGCCGGGCACCGCTTGAGCGAGCTAAAAGTGACCAGAGGGACAGGAATGTTACGAGGCGGTCCCGGAGATTGCCAGTGGATGTTTGGTGACGTCCGAAAAGCGAACGCCGCCGGATCATGAAAATCAAATCGCGCCGTTGTTTGGGACTCTAGAAAAAACCTCGGGCTGCTGGGAATTTTTTAAGGCGAGCAGAGTACACCGGAATGAAACACGCACGAACTTTTTTCAGGAGGACTTACTTACCCTTCGTCCCGTTGCAGAGGACGAAAGTTATCGACACGCCAATACCCCGTCTTCTCTTTTTTGCAGTGAGCATCTTCGGCACCACAGCCGGCGCAAGTCGCGCCTCCCAGTCCCGCACGGCTCTGTGGGTGAACTGGAAACCGCGTAGCAGAAACATCTCGGCCAGATTGCGCAGGCTCAACTTGTAGCGCATCCTGTACAGTACGATTTCAAACACAATATCGGTGGAAATTCCAGGAAGTTGAACTGAGTGCCGATCCGTTCATTCGATTTCCGGCCACACTCACGGCAACGGAATCTTAACTAACCGAGGTCCGTCGTGCGTTTCAGCTTTTGCAGACGGTGAGACTGGCAATAAGGACAGGTCATGGGAGGCAAATCGGAATAGCCATCTTGCCATCTTCATTTCCTTGACCCTCAATTCTCGTACTTTCCATAGTTAGAGCTCTAAATCACCGCCGGATTGCTCGGTTGGCCAGTACGCGCGTGCAAATCAAGACGTCGTCGCCCTAAGCTAACCGGCCAGTGCATAGACCACAAAGAACGCCACAACTGTCGCGGCCGTCAATCCTGAGATAAACAGAATGTCCGCCGCCCTGGCCAATGCCCGCCGCTTGGTCGTAGTGGATCGCAATGCGAGATAGGAAAAAATCGTCGCGAACAAAAATGCCGACAGGCAGAAAGCCAAAAAATCGTCGGCAAACGTCGTAATTTTCTGCAGCGCCGTGTAAATCTTGATCAGTCCAAGCGTGGTAAGACACAGCGCCAGCATCGTTGGAGAATTCCCGAAAATGTGCTCCGTAATCTCCAAACGCCCATCTCGTCTATCTGTGTCTTGATCCATAGACGGATCATTGTACTGAATGATTCTCTGGATGGATATGCTGCTCTGAATATAAGGTCCGCCCGGAGTAACGGAGATTCTTGGAGCGCATCTAGAAGCGAAGGAGAATATTCGATGAAGATCACCGAACTGTTGCTGGCGGAACTTGAGCGCGAGGCAGTTGGGATTCGCAAAGCTCTCGAACGTGTGCCGGAGGGGAAGAACGACTGGAAACCGCACGAAAAGTCGATGCCCCTTGGTTATTTGGCTACCATCGTTGCCACCATCCCGGCATGGATCGACATGGTAGTCAATATGGACGAGCTGGACATCAACCCGCCCGGTGGCCCCAAATTTCGCCCCCCGGAGTGGAAGACGCGCGGTGATTTACTGACGCAGTTCGAAGCGAGCCTGGAGAAAGGCCGCGATACGTTGTCGAAAACGACCGATGATCGCCTGCTCAATACCAAGTGGCGCATGCTCGCCGCGGGTAAGCTCATGAGTGAGCAGCCGCGCTATGTCGCTATCCGCGACGGCGTACTGAATCACATGGCTCACCATCGTGGACAACTGACCGTTTACCTGCGCATGAATGACGAAAAAGTTCCCGCCATTTACGGTCCGTCAGCCGACGAAGGCAAAAATTAACCGACGCCGAGACCGGAAATAGTCGCCGCCGTCCATGCGCATCAATGCGCCCGAATGTTAGCCTCAGGGTTTCTATCTATGAACGGCAAAGTCATCGTGGTTTCTGGAGGCGCCAACGGAATTGGCGCGGAGGTGAGCGCGCGGCTGGCGTCGGAAGGAGCGCGCATAGTGATCACCGATCTGAATGGCGCTCAGGCGGAGGCGAAAGCCGCCAGTATCACGACAGCTGGCGGGAGCGCCGTCGGCATAGCCTGCGACATCTCCAACCCGGAACAGTGCGAAAAGGCGGCGGCGTCCACCCTCGAGAAGCTCGGTCGCCTGGACGGCGTAGTGAATTGCGCGGGAATCAGCAAGCCGCACGATAGCGTTACTCTGCCGCCCCCCGAGTGGGCACGCATGGTAGACGTGCAATTGAACGGCGCGTTCTATTTCGTCCAGGCCTGTGCGAAACGGATGATGGAGACGGGCGGGGCGATCGTCTTCATCACCAGCACCAATGCGGAGGCCGCCTTTCCGCGCCGCGCCGCATACTGCTGCGCCAAAGCCGGCGTCGCGATGCTCACCAAGGTATTGGCCATCGAGTGGGCCGAAAAAGGCATCCGCGTAAATGCTGTGGGTCCTGCCTACGTGGCAACCGAAATGACACTGAGGAATATCGCTGCCGGCAATGTGAACGAAGCCCAGATCAAGGCGCGAATTCCACTAGGCCGCCTCGCGCAACCCGGTGATGTTGCCGATGCCGTGTCGTTCCTCCTGAGCGAGAAAGCCAGCTTCATTACCGGTCATTCCCTATATGTGGATGGCGGCTGGCTGGCCTACGGTTATTTCTAACCGCGCTGGCTTCTGGACCCTCCGTATGCAGCCATGGATTAGGCGGCCGAGCCCTACTGTGGAATGATTGCTGAATGACGCGTCGCGACACTCTTAGAATCGGCGCCGCCGCCGCGATTCCATCACTGGCAATGGCACAACAAAACGAAATTTGTTTCATGCGCGCGGTCGACCTTCTCGAAGCGCTCCGGCATAAGAAAATTTCGGCCCGCGAAGTCATGCAAGCGCACTTGACTCAAATCAAGCGTGTAAATTCAAAGGTCAACTCGATGATCACACTGGTTCCCGAGGATCAGTTACTGGCGCAGGCTGCCGCGGCGGACGAAGCCCTGGCCGCCGGACGCTGGCTTGGCCCGCTTCATGGCCTGCCCGTCGCCGCCAAGGATCTCCACGAAACGAAAGGCATTCGCACCACGTTCGGCTCGCCGCTTCATAAAGACTACGTGCCGGACTTCGATTGCCGTGTGGTCCAGCGCGAAAAAAATGCCGGCGCCATTGTGATAGGTAAAAGCAACGTTCCCGAATTCGGCCTCGGCTCCCAAACCTTCAATCCCGTCTTCGGCGCGACACGCAATCCCTACGACCTGAGCAAGACATGCGGCGGAAGCACTGGCGGCGGCGCGGTGGCCGTTGCCTGCGGCATGGTCCCGCTCGCCGACGGCAGCGATATGGGTGGCTCGCTCCGCAATCCTCCCAATTTTTGTAACGTCGTCGGCATACGCCCCTCGCCCGGCCGCGTTTCCAATGTACCCGCGCGTCTGGGTTGGTTCACGTTGTCGGTTCCCGGTCCGGTGGCCCGCAACGTCTCCGACTGCGCCTATTTCCTGAGCGTTCTCGCTGGCTTCGATCATCACTCGCCCATCTCCATCGATCAACCCGGTACGCAGTTTGCGCAGCCGCTCGCCGAAAGAAGTTTTAAAGGTGTGCGCGTTGCAATGTTTCGGGATATGGGCCTGCCCTGGGACCCCGAAGTGAAACGCGCTGTCCAGGCACAGCGGAAGGTATTCGAATCGCTGGGTTGCATTGTCGAGGACGCGGAGCCGGATTTTCGCGATGCAAATGAATCTTTCGTCGCCTGGCGGCACTGGTCCACCGAACTTACCTTCGGTGACCTGCTGGCTGACCACGGCGACCAGCTCAACGAGTACATTCATTGGCACGTCGAAGAAGGCCGCAAGCTTACCGGCCCGTATCTCTCGCGCGTGGAAGCAAAGCGGACCGCCTTGTATCAGCGGCTGTGCGGTTTCAAGGGTGAGTACGACTTCTTCCTCCTTCCTGTCAATCAGGTCCTGCCGTTTGATGTGAATACTCACTACCCCGTAGAGATCGCTGAAGTGAAGATGGAAACCTACATGGCCTGGATGAAGTCCGCCTACTACATCTCGGTCGCGGGCAACCCCGCCATGTCTGTACCATGCGCCTTCTCGACCAGCGGGCTCCCCATCGGAATACAAATCGTCGGTCGCCATCACGACGATTGGGGCGTCCTGCAGTTGGCCTTCGCTTTCGAGCAAGCCACTCAAATCGGCAAGCGCCGGCCGGCTATTGTGTAGCGCACAAATTTATGAATATTGATGTGATGCACGACGTGCTGGCGAAGTCCCAAGCCGGCGAGCTGATCTTTCCCGAAGTAGTACGCCGCCTGTTGGACGCCGATGTCGAATCCTATTTCGCCGACATCGCCAAAGGTGAGGAGACGTTCTACACGACGGACGGCAACACGCATGTCGAGAAGATGGCCTCGCCATCGCCTCCCATCGCCAACGAATTCTCTTTTCCCGGAATTGTCTCCGCTATCCGGGCTGCCCAGGCAGACACGATCCGCTATCCCGAATTCCTCAAGCGCGCGGCAGACGCCGGTGTAACCGGTTATTGGGCGTTTCTAACCGGAAAGAAAGTGATCTACTTCGGCCGCAAGGGCGAATTTCACGTAGAAGAATTCCCGCGCCCTAAGGCATGACTCGCGTGAGAATCGACAAATGGCTCTGGGCCGCCCGATTCTTCAAAACCCGCGCCCTCGCCACAAGAGCCTGCGAGCTGGGCCGGATCCAATCCAATGGGCAGCCCGCCAAGCCCTCGCGCGAGGTAAAAGTCGGAGGTCTGCTCGAAGTTAAGAATGATAGCGGCGACTTTCAAGTGGAGGTCCTGCTCCTGAGTGAGATGCGCGGTCCCGCAACCGTCGCACAAACTCTATATCGCGAGACCGACGCGAGCCGGGCTCTGCGCCTGAAACTGGCCGAGGAGCGCAAAAATACGCCCCACTTCGAAGCGGCATGGGGCACCGGCAAACCATCGAAGCGCGATCGCCGCGACCTCAACCGTCTTCGCCGCAGGTCTGATTCCTTTTAGCTGCGATGACAAATTTCTAATATCGCCATTTCCCTCGTTTTCATTGGCTTAAAGGTGTTTCGACCTTTCGCTCCAAGCCTCTGCGCGCGAAACTCGCGCACGAAGGAGCATTCTCTAAAATGTCGACACAAGCCCAAATCACGGCGAACCAAATCAACGCGCAACTCTCTACCGGTCCGAAGACGGAAGAGGGCAAGGCCACTTCCTCTCGTAACAACTTAAGTCACGGTCTCACCTATCGCGGCGGGGTGTTTGTCCTGCTTCCCTGGGAGAACGCGAAGGAATACGACCAACTGGTCGTCGACCTCAAAAGCGAACACCGCCCCACGAGTCGCACCGAAATGATTCTGGTCGAACGCATGGCCCAGCACCACTGGCTACGCGACCGCGCCGGGTTGCTCCAGGCAAACTGCTTCGCCGACGACGGTTCCATTGACGAAAAACGTCTTGCCCTCTATCTGCGCTACCAGACCACCCACGAGCGCGCCTTCCACCAGTGCTTGAACGACCTGCTAAAGCTAAGAGCCGAAAAGCGCAAAGCGGAAATTGGCTTCGAATCGCAAAAGCGCAAACAGGAAGAGCACACCCGCAAACAAGAGCAGCACCAGATGAAGAAAGACCACCACAAATGGGCCGTCGCAGTGTCTGAGGCCAAGCTCTACTACCAGCAAACCCTTACTGCGCGCCAGGAACGGCTAGCCGACACCGCTCACCTCCTGGCTACTGCCTCCTGACTCCTATCTCCTGACTCCCCGCTCCGGCCTCCTCCATCTACCCTAAATGAAGCCCCATGTCTACACTCACTGCCGAGCAGCAGCGTCTCGCCGACGCCGAAAGGCGCATAAAACACTGGAAGCGCTGGGGTCCTTATCTCGCCGCACGCTCCTGGGGCACCGTCCGTGAAGATTACAGCCCCGATGGCTCAGCCTGGGAATTCTTCCCACACGATCATGCCCGCTCGCGGGTCTATCGTTGGGCCGAAGATGGTCTCCTTGGCATCTGCGATAACCACCAATGTCTCTGCTTTGCGCTCGCTCTTTGGAATGGTAAGGATCACATCTTAAAGGAGCGTCTCTTCGGCCTTACCGGTCCTCAGGGTAATCACGGTGAAGACGTCAAAGAGATCTACTACTATCTCGATGCCACGCCCACCAACTCCTACCTCAAAGGTCTCTACAAATACCCGCAAGCCGCATTCCCATACGAGCAACTCCTCACCGAGAGCAGCCGCCGCAACCGTCTCGATCCCGAGTATGAGCTCGAAGACACCGGCATCTTCAACGAAAATCGCTACTTCGATGTCTTCGCCGAATATGCCAAGAACGACGTCGACGATATCCTGATCCGCATCACCATCGTCAATCGCGGCCCCGATGCGGCATCGGTCGCTCTGCTTCCCACGCTCTGGTTCCGCAACACCTGGAGCTGGTGCGTTTCTTCTGAAGTGCCGAAGTTATACACATCGTCCCCCGGAGCGATTCGCGCCGAACACCCCACTCTCGGCTCGTTTGTTCTCACCTTTGAGGCTGCCCCGCCTCTGCTCTTCACCGAAAACGAAACCAATACCGAGCGCCTCTATGGCTGGCGCCGGGACAACATCTTCTTTAAGGATGCCTTCCACGAATATCTGATCGCCGGGAAAACCGCCGCCGTTAACCCCGCCCAGTGTGGCACGAAAGCCTGCGCGCTCTACCAACTCGATCTCGCAGCCGGTGCGCAAACCGTTCTGCATTTCCGGCTTGCCCGCGAGAACTCTCCGGTGCTCGCCCTCGATGGTGCCCCCGAGATTTTTCAAAAACGCATCGACGAAGCCGGCCAGTTTTTCGCCCATTTCGCGACGGACCTGCCTCCGGACGCCGCAGCTATCCAGCGCCAGGCCTTCGCCGGTCTCTTCTGGGGAAAACAGTTCTACCACTACGTCGTCGAAACTTGGCTCAACGGTGATCCCACCATGCCTGCGCCTTCCGAGCAGCGTAAGTCTGGCAGAAACTCCGGATGGAAGCACCTGTTCAACGAAGACATCATTTCGATGCCCGATAAATGGGAGTATCCCTGGTACGCCGCGTGGGATCTCGCTTTTCATGCCGTCGCAATCGCTCCCGCCGATCCCGATTTCGCCAAAGCCCAACTCTCGCTGTTCCTCCGGGAATGGTATATGCATCCCAACGGTCAGATCCCGGCCTATGAATGGGCTCTCGGTGACGTCAACCCGCCCGTTCATGCCTGGGCCGCGCTCCGCGTCTTCCAAATAGATAGCCGCGTCAAAGGCGTCGAGGATCTCCCGTTCCTAGAGCGCGTCTTTCATAAGCTGCTCATGAATTTCACCTGGTGGGTCAATCAAAAAGACTCGGAGGGAGCCAATATCTTTGAAGGCGGCTTTCTCGGCCTTGACAACATCGGCATCTTCGATCGCAACTCCATACTCCCGGGCGGTTGGCTGCTTGAGCAATCCGACGGCTCGAGTTGGATGGCCATGTATTGCCTCAACATGCTCAAAATCGCGCTCCGCCTGTCGTCCTTCGACACGGCCTATGAGGACATCGCCAGCAAATTCTTCGAGCATTTTCTCTACATCTCTTACGCCATCAACCACAGCGACGGCTCCGGTCTATGGGACGACGAAGATGGCTTTTACTACGACCGCCTCCGGCTCGACGGCACCCACATTCTGCTTAAAGTCCGCTCTTTGGTCGGCCTTATTCCGCTCTTAGCCTCCGATACGCTCGAAGCGCGAACCATTGACAAACACCCCGGTTTCAAAAAACGGATGCAGTGGTTCATAGATCACCGCAAGGACCTCACCGAAGGTCTCGCCTCCATGACCGAGCGCGGGACGAATAGTCGCCGGCTGCTATCGGTGGTGAACCGGCCTCGCCTCGAGCGCATCCTGCAAAGGCTCTTTGACGAGACCGAATTTCTCTCGCCCTTTGGCATCCGCTCTTTGTCCCGCTATCACAAGGAGCATCCTTACCGCATCAACCTGGATGGATCGTCTTTCGAAATTAACTACGAGCCGGCCGAATCGAAGACCCGCATTTTCGGAGGGAACTCCAACTGGCGCGGTCCCGTCTGGTTTCCGATCAATTACAACCTGATCGAAGCGCTCCAGCGCCTCGACCATTATTACGGCGATTCACTGAGTGTCGAATTCCCGACCGGATCCGGCGAGCGTATCCCGTTGCGCGAAGCGGCCTGCAAACTTTCGCAGCGCTTGTCTTCTATTTTCCTCTCGGGCGCCGTCTTCGGCGAAAGCAAACTGCGCGAGTACCCGTTGTTCTACGAATACTTCCACGGCGATACTGGAAAAGGTCTCGGCGCCAGCCACCAGACCGGCTGGACAGGCCTTGTAGCCAAACTCCTCCAGCAAAGCGGACCTCCGGGAACAAGGTATAAACTACGCTCATGATCCGTCTCAAGGTAAACGGCGCGTCCAAAGAATACGCGGGCGATCCGGCCATGCCCCTGCTCTGGTACCTGCGCGACGAACTCGAACTGACCGGTTCGAAATTCGGCTGCGGCATGGGCTTGTGCGGCGCGTGCACCGTCCATGTCAACGGCGAAGCCGCTCGCAGTTGCCTCACGCCCATGCAAAGCGTTTCCGGCAAAACAATCCTGACGATCGAAGGCCTCAGTGCTAAGGGTGATCATCCGCTCCAAAGGGCCTGGGAGGAGCACAACGTGCCGCAGTGCGGCTACTGTCAGGCCGGACAGATCATGCAAGCCGCGTCGCTACTGAAGACCAGACCTAAGCCGACGGATCACGATATCGACGAAGCCATGCGGGGCAACATCTGCCGCTGCGGCACTTATCAGCGCATACGCGCAGCCATCAAAACCGCCGCGGGGGTGAAAGCATGAACCGCATCGAGTTCGCAACCCGGCGCGATTTCCTCAACAGTGTTTTCTCCGCTGGCGCGGTCGTCTTCGCTGTGGGCCTCGCTCCCACAATCGCCGAGGCTGACGTCACTAAATCCACCTGGAATCCGAGTCTTTTCATCGGTCTCGATACCGATGGCTCGGTCACAATCGTCGCTCATCGTTCTGAAATGGGGACCGGCATTCGCACTTCGCTCCCCATGGTTGTTGCCGACGAGATGGAAGCCGACTGGAATCGGGTTCGCGTCGAACAAGCGGTCGGCGACAAGAAATACGGATCGCAAAACACGGATGGCTCCTGTTCCATACGCGACTTCTACGACATCATGCGCGAAACAGGCGCCACAGCTCGCCTGATGCTCGAACGCGCCGCCGCCGATCAGTGGCAAGTTTCGGTTACCGAATGCAAGGCGCGTAACCACCAGATTGTTCACACGCCCAGCGGCCGCACCGTCGATTTCGGCGCCCTCGCTTCCTCCGCCGCGAAGCAGCCCATGCCTCGTAAAGAAGAGGTCCAACTCAAAACGGCGGCCGAGTTCCGCTACATCGGCAAAGGCGTCCCTAGCGTTGACCTGAAAGACATCTGCACCGGCCACGGGACATACGGGTTCGACGCTCGCGTCCCGAACATGGTTTATGCCTCAATCGAGCGGCCTCCCGTTCTCGGTGGCCAATTGAAAAGCTTCGATGACTCCGCTGCTAAACAAGTAGCCGGTGTCAGCCAGACCATTGTGCTCGAAGAGGCGCAGCCTCCTTACGGCTTCAAGGCTCTCGGCGGTGTGGCCGTCATCGCTGGCAACACCTGGGCCGCCTCTGAAGGCCGCAAGAAGCTGAAGGTCGAATGGGAATCCGGGCCGCATGCCGTCTTCACCTCGGAGGCATTCAAGAAGACGCTCCTGGATACCGTCAACCAACCGCAACAGGTTGTCCGTACCGTCGGTGACGTCGATGCCGCCTTCAGCAGCGCCGCCAAAATCGTCGAAGCAAGTTACTATACGCCGCTGCTGGCGCACGCTCCCATGGAGCCGCCCGCCGCGCTAGCCGATTATCGCGAAGGCAAAGTGGAGGTCTGGGCCGCCACGCAAAATCCGCAGGAAGTCCTGACGACCGTCTCGAAAGCGCTCGGTATCAAAGAAACCGATGTGACATGTCACGTCACACTACTTGGCGGCGGCTTTGGCCGCAAATCCAAACCAGACTACGTTGCCGAAGCGGCCTTGCTTTCGAAGAAAGTTGGCAAACCGGTCAAGATCTCCTGGACCCGCGAAGAAGACATCCACTTCGATTACTTCCACACCACATCCGCGATGTACTTCAAAGCCGGACTCGATGCTTCCGGCAAGCCGTCCGCCTGGCTGCAGCGCACCGCATTTCCCCCTATCGGCTCAACCTTCGATGAAAAAGAACGATACGGTGGCGGGGAGCTTTCACTGGGCTTCCTCGATGTGCCGTTCGACATTCAGAATTTCCGCGCCGAAAATGGTCCTGCCGAGGCTCATCTCCGTATTGGCTGGCTGCGCTCGGTTGCGAATATTTATCACGCTTTCGGTATTCAGTCTTTTATAGATGAGCTCGCGCACACCGCGCAAAAAGATCCGGTCGAGTACTGGCTTGCGACTCTCGGCGCCCCACGCCAAATCGATCTGGCTACCCAGAAAGCCAAGTACACCAACTACGGCAAGCCGCTCGCGCAATACCCACTTGACACCGGCCGCTTGAAACGCGTCGTCGAAGTAGCGGCCGAAAAATCCGGTTGGGGAAATCGCAAGACCGGCAACGGCAGCGCTTGGGGCTTCGCCGCTCATCGCAGCTTTTTGACTTACGTCGCCGCCGTGGTTCAAATCGAAATCGATCCTTCCGGTAAGCTGCGCATTCCGCGTGTCGATATGGCCGTCGATTGCGGAATGTCCATCAATCCGGATCGCGTCAAATCTCAATTTGAAGGCGCTGCCACATTCGGCGCAAGCGTAGCCCTGATGGGCGAGATTACTGCCGCCGACGGCCGCGTCCAGCAAAGCAATTTCAATACGTATCAGGTCGCCCGCATCAACGAAGCCCCCTACGAAACGCACGTTCACCTGGTCGAAGGTGGTGGCCCGCCCACCGGAGCCGGCGAGCCCGGTGTCCCGCCAATGGCGCCTGCCATCTGCAACGCCATTTTCGCCGCTACCGGCAAACGCCTCCGTGAGCTTCCCATCAAGAAACAAAAGCTCGTCTAGCGCGGTCCTTACTTACATGCCGCCTGAGGAGCCGGATCCGCCGGACGTAGTCGCGCCCGAACTAACCGAACGCGAGAAGGAAGAAGCACAGGAACGCACTTCTGTCAGCGCAACCGTGGTGCATGAAACAGTGCGCTATGACGGCGAAGAAGAGCTTCACCGGCCCGTGTCCGCGCTCGCTTGGTCTGGTCTCGCTGCCGGCATGTCCATGGGCTTTTCGTTAGTCGCCATGGCTCTTTTTCGTGCCTACCTGCCGGACCGGCCGTGGCGTCCCCTTGTCGTCCGCCTCGGGTATCCGATGGGTTTTCTTATCGTCATCATCGCGCGCCAGCAGCTCTTCACCGAAAACACGCTCACTGCTATCATTCCACTTCTCGCCAAGCGCGACCTGAAAACCTTTGCCTGCGTGATCCGCCTCTGGACCGTTGTCTTGGTCGCGAATCTCACTGGGGCTCACTTGTTTGCCTGGGTCGTTGCCGTTACGCCTATGTTTCTGCCGGAAGTCCAGTCTGCCATGCTGGCACTCGCCAAAGAAGCCGCTAACGTCACCTTCGGCGAAGCTGTCTTGCGCGGCATTTTCGCCGGCTGGCTCATCGCGATGGTCGTTTGGATGCTTGCTGCGATCGATACCGGCCGCATTGCTGTCATCGTCTTTATGACCTACATCGTCGGTCTGGCCAGCTTAACGCACATCATCGCCGGTTCGGTGGAGGTCCTCTTCCTCGTGATGGTTGGAGTGAAGAGTTGGGGTGCTATCGCAGTCGGTTACATGTTGCCGACGCTCATCGGAAATATCATCGGCGGGGTGTCGTTGACCGCCGCCATCAATCACGCTCAGGCTGTCGCCGGAATGGCGGCGAAAAAGAACCCGAGCACTTAGGAATTGCGTTCCGTCACCAGCTCCACGATCCCGTGCAGCGCCCGCTGCGCCGCGCTTTCCGGAAATTCGGAAATCAGCATTCGCGACTTTTCCGTAAACGTATGCGCCCGCTCATACGCTCGCTGAATCGCGCCATGTCGCTCTAGAATTTGCAGAATCCGCATGAACGGCACGTTTTCATAACTCGCGTCGCCGATCACCGTCTCGACCATTTGTTGCTCCTCAGGGCTAGCGCGTTCGAGAGCGTAAATCAGCGGCAGCGTCACCTTGCCTTCGCGCAAATCGTTGCCCGCAGGTTTGCCCAGAATTTTCTCCGTCGAGGTGAAGTCCAGAATGTCATCGACCAACTGGAAAGCCATACCCAGATTCCACGCGAACTCGCTGAGTTGCGCTTCTACCGTTTCTTCCACGGCCGCCGCGATTCCGCCCAGCCGCGCGCACGCCGAAAACAGGCTCGCTGTCTTACGGTCCACCAGTTCCATGTAGTCCGCTTCGCTGACATCGATGCGATGTAACCGCTCGAACTGCAGTAGTTCACCTTCCACCATCATCTGCGTCAGTGAAATCAGCACGTCCAGCAAGTGGAAATTACGCTCACGCAGCGCCACCTGAAACGCCTGCATGTACAGCCAATCGCCCGCCAGTACCGACATGTGATTTCCCCAAATCACATTCGTCGATGGCCGGCCGCGCCGCGTTTTGGCAAGATCAATCACGTCGTCATGTACCAGCGTCGCCGTATGAATCATCTCGACCACCGCTGCCAAACGCCGGGCTCCGTCATTGGTCGGCCCGAACATCCGGCCGCAAAGCAGTAGCAGCGCAGGCCTCAGACGTTTGCCGCCTCCCGCCTGCAGGTAATGGTTAATAGTGGTGATTGCCTCTCCCGAGGCAACTGATTCGACGCTGATTTCCCGCTCGACGATCTCGAGGTCCGCCCGCACCAATTCAAACGCTTCGCGTGCCGTAATCGACTGCCGAATCTTGCTGAACATGGTCTCGAAAACCCAGTGTAGCGTCTATATACTAAAAAGCCGCTCGAAATTGGCCGTGGTCTCCGCGGCTAGTTCTTCGACTGCAACGCTTCTGGCGTCTGCGACCACTTGGGCCGTGTACTGGACGAACGCCGGCTCATTCCGCTTGCCGCGCTTCGGCACTGGCGCCAGGTATGGACAATCGGTTTCGAGTAACAGCCGATCTCCTGGAATAACCCGCGCCACCTCACGCAGTTCTGACGACTTCGGGAATGTCGCAACGCCGCCCAGTGCAAGATAGAAGCCGAGATCCAGGCATTCGCGCGCTTGTTCCGCATTCCCCGTAAAGCAGTGCATCACGCACGGCCCGCCCCTCCAATTCGCGCGCAGAACATCGAGCGTATCCGTCCAGGCGTCACGCGTATGGATCACGATCGGCAGCCTCGCCGTCGCCGCAATTTCGAGCTGCTGCAGAAAAACCGGCATCTGTGTTTCCTTGGGAACGCCCCAGTGATAATCGAGGCCGATTTCGCCGATCGCTTTCACCTTCGCATGCCCGATGAAACGCTCGACATCGAGAAATGTGGCGCTCTCGTTCGGATGAATGCCCACGGCAACAAAAATGAATGAATGTTGTTCCGCTAGCCCGATCGCCGCATCCGCGCCGATTGCGAGCATGTGCTTGACGCGCGCTTCACGCGCCCGCTCGATGACAGCGGCGCGATCCGAGTCAAATTGCTCGTCATCCAGGTGGCAGTGTGAGTCGACCAACTCCACTGTCACTTGAGCCGCGCGCCCACCGGCACGTCTTCGAGAAAAGAAGCGAGCACCGGCTGGCCGTCTCCCAGACTCGCGGCCACGATCATGCCCTGCGACGTCAGACCGCGCAGTTTGCGCGGCTGCAGATTAGCGACTATCACCACCTTGCGCCCTACCAACTGATCCGGCTTGTACGCGAGCGCGATGCCGGCTACAATCGTGCGCGGCTCGGCTTCACCGATGTCCACCTTCAAGTGCAGCAGCTTGTCCGCGCCCTTCACGGCCTCCGCTGACTTCACCTCGCCAACTCGCAAATCGACTTTTGCAAAATCATCGATTGTGATGAAATTGGCCTCCGGCGCCTTACCCATCAGCGTCGCCTGGCGGGCCTTTTCGGCTTCTTCAAGTTCCTGCATTTTCTGAATGGTTGGTTTGGCATCGAGCCGCGGAAACACTCCCGCGACCTTGCCGATCTTCTGTCCCGCCGCCAGCGCACCGCCCAAAACGATCTCTCCGGTTTCACCAAGCTGGCGCCAGATAGCTTCGGCCGCGTGCGGCATCACCGGATGAACTAAGATGCAAACCGCTCGTAGGGCATCCGCCGCGGTGTAGAGCGTCTGATCCACTCCATCGCCGCCCTTCCAGGGGGCTCGCTCGACAATGAATTTATCCACGGCAGAGATAATGCTCCAGATATGCTCCAGCGCGCGAGAGAATTCAAACAGATCGTAGGCGTCGAGCGCCGCTTTCGAAGACTTCTCGACCACTGCGGCAATTGCCGCATCGGAGGAAGACTCGGGAATCGCGCCGCCGCGATATTGCTGGATCATGCTCAACGTACGGCTCGCCAGATTGCCCAAGCCGTTCGCCAGGTCGGAGTTGTAACGCCCGACCAACGCGTCGAAGCTGAAACTGCCGTCCTGCCCGAAAACAATCTCGCGCAGCAGAAAATACCGCAGCGCGGCCACGCCCATCGTCGCGGCAATCGGAGTCGGCCGCACGATGTTGCCGCGCGACTTGCTCATCTTATCGTTTTCGAACAACAGCCACCCGTGCGCGAATATCTTCTTCGGCAGCGGCCACCCCGCCGCCATCAAAAACGCCGGCCAATAGACCGCGTGAAAACGCAGAATTTCCTTGCCGATCAGATGCAAATCCGCCGGCCAGCGGTCTTCGCCATTGACTGCGCTCCAGTACGCCATCAGT
>Ga0157369_10001632_pt1 | contig 27414 bp, 20 predicted proteins | sample C25metaG_FD_113461 | JGI IMG/M metagenome (GOLD analysis project Ga0157369, IMG submission 113461) | Corn rhizosphere microbial communities from Kellogg Biological Station, Michigan, USA - C2-5 metaG | ecosystem: Host-associated > Plants > Roots > Rhizosphere > Soil | place: USA: Michigan... | reverse complement strand
CTCGTCGTTGTAGCCGACCATGCTCAAGTCGGTTTCGGCGAGCATCACGTTCTGGGGATCGAATCCGAAATGCGCGTGCAGCGAGCGTACCAGCCCGCGTACAGCCACAAGCGACGACGTCACAAGCACGGCGCACACGGCCACCTGCATAACCACCAACACATCGCGAGCCGACACCCGCCGGCCGAAGCGTGACCCGGAGATGGCGGCTCCCTTGACTACCTGGTACGGGTCGGTGCGGAGGACCTGGCGCACCGGGACCGCGCCGAATAGAAATCCGCTGGCAAGAGCGAGCAGCACGGCTACCACATAAACGCGCGTATCCGGGCTGATCGGCAGGTTCAGCGGGAACTGCGGAAAGGGCTGCCAGTGACGCAGAGTCCGCAGCAGCATGAGCGACATTCCCAAGCCTGCGGCCCCGCCCACAAGAGAAATGAGAATCGCCTCGGTAAAAAGCTGCCGCAGAATGCGCATCCGGCGTGCGCCAAGGGCAAGACGCAGCGCTACCTCGCGCGACCGATCCGCCGCGCGAGCCGCAAACAGGCTCCCGAGATTCGCACAGGCAGCAAGCAAAATCAGGCCCGCCAGAAGCATGAGCCCGCTGAGAAAAGCGGTGATCGACGGCCCGAGGAAATTCCCTCCGATGCCCGGACGAACGAGGCAGTAGGGCTCCTTCTCTTCGTATTTGGGCCAGCGCTTGTTCAAATCAAGGCGAATGCTGTTGAGGTCCGCCGACGCCTGCTGGGTCGTGACTCCGGGCTTCAGGCGGGCGATCGTTCCGGAAATCCAGTGCCTGCCGCGGTCGGTGAGCGCAGCTTGGCCGTCAATCTGTTGCTGATTGACGATGGGCACCCAGAAGTCGGGCGTGAAAATGAGCAGGCTCCCGCCAAAGCCGCGCGGCGCCACGCCGAGAATCGTGAAGGGGTGCTTGTTCAGCCGGACTGAGCGGCCCACCACGCCGCGGTCATCATGGAAATGCGAGTGCCAGTAGGAATACGTCAGCACGATATAGGGAGCGCTGTTGGGGCCGCGTTCATCGCCGGAGTGGAAGAAGCGTCCGAGGAAGGGCTGAATGCCAACCACGTCGAAATAGTTTCCACTCACTTCGATGAGCCAGGTGCGGGATGGTTCACTGCCGGTGTCGAGTGCCGCGGCGCTGATGTTCTCGACCGCCAGTCCGGCCAGACTGTGGTTCCGGTCGCGCAGATCGAGATACGTAGGATAGGACTCATATTCCAGCGGACCAACGTGATCCAACGCGAAGAAGGTATCCGGTTGTGGCACGTTCACCGGGCGCAGGATGAGCGCGTTGAGCAGGGCAAACACCAGCGAGTTCGCGCCGATGGCAAGCGCCAGCGTGAAAATCGCAATGCAGGTGAAGCCGGGCGACCTACGCAGCACTCGCAGGCTGTAACGAACATCCCCCAACAGCATGTCGAGCGCGGATCCGCCCATCGCGGCAAAGCTCTCTTCCCGGTAGCGTTCCCGCGCGCCATATTCGATGCGGGCACGGCGTTCGGCTTGCTGGCGGGGCAGACCCCTGCGCTCCAGGTCGTCGGCACGCAGCGCAATATGCGCCTGCAACTCCTCTTCCATATCGGCGGCAACAGCCGAGCGATGGAAAAGTCGGGCTACGAGTGAACGAATGGAATTGAGCATGTTCATGCCGCCTTTCCAAAATGTGCCGGCTATTACTCCTCGCGCAGAAGCATCACCGGATCCGCGCCCAGCGCACGCATGGCGGGAATCCACGCGGCCAACAGGCCTAGCAGCATCATGGTCAGGACCACGCCCGCGAGTACGATGGGATCGCGCGGCGATGCCTGGTACACGATGAACGAAAGCAGTCGCGTTGCCGCAAGTCCGAGCAGAAGGCCGGAGGCAGACCCAACCACAAGCAGGCGAACAACCCGCCCCAGCGCCGCGCGCAAAACCTGCGTCTTTCCCGCGCCAAGTGCCATTCGGATCCCGAGTTCACGCAGCCGGCGGCTGACCGTGTAAGCACCCAGGCCAAAGATGCCGGTGACGGCAAGCATCGCGCCCAGAAACCCGAGCACGCCAAGAGCGAGCGAAGCGGCGCGCGCGGCGAACAGCGCGGTGCCCAGCTCGCGATCCCACGTGCTGATAATGAACGGTAGGCCCGTATTCATGCCGTTCAGTGTGCGTTCCAGCGCCGGGCCCAGCTCGTCCGTGCCCCGGTTCGAGCGCACAATGAGCCACGTGTCGCTCGACGGCGATTGCACAATGGAGACGAACACCGCCGGCTGCGGGTCTTCACTCAGGGTGCGGTATTTGCCGTCTTCCACCACACCGACAACAAGGAAACGCTGCCCCCACATCTTGAAGTGTCCCCCGAGGGCGTTGCGTTCGCTCCTGAACAGCTTGCGGGCAAACTCCTGGTTGATTACGGCAACCGCCGGCGAGTCCTTGGTGTCGTTCCAGGTGATCGCGCGTCCCGCGCGAAGAGCGGTCTCGGCAGCTTCGAAATATCCCGGAGAGACTCTATAGGCATTCGCGTCAGCCGCCACGTTCGATGGCTTGAAGTCGGTGGTCGAATCGGAATAGACAGAGGAATCGCTCCAGCCGATATTCAGCGGAACGCGGTCCGCGTACCCCGCCGCCGAAACGCCAGGAATCGTCGCGACAGCATCGAGCAGGCGGCGCTGCATGGCCGCTCTCTGTTCGGGCTTGTAGCCACCCATGTCCACGTCGGTATTCACTTGCACTGCGTTGCTCGGATTGAATCCCAGACTGCTATGCAGCGAGCGAACCATGCCCCGCACAGCAACCAGCGACGCGGTCACAAGTACGGCGCAGACGGCGATCTGCAGGGCAAGCAGAATATCGCGCAGCGTGATTCGCCGCACGCCCGCGGTGATGTTGTTGCCCGTCTTGATGGCTTGATAAGGATGCGCGCGCATGACCTGCCGCACCGGCACAATGCCGAAAAGGACTCCGCTCATCAGCGCCAGCAGAACCGCTACTCCATACGTGCGCGCGTCCGGGTTGACCGGCACGTTGATGGGAATATCCGGAATGGGCTGCCACGCGCTCAGCCAGCGCAGAAGGACAATCGATCCGGCAAAGCCCGCAGCCGCGCCGCCCAGCGAGACCAGCACCGCCTCAGTAAGCAACTGGCGCAGAATGCGGCCACGCGTGGAGCCGAGCGCCAGGCGCAGCGCCACTTCGCGCCAGCGATCTGCCGCCCGCGCTGAAAACAGACTGCCCAGGTTGGCGCACGCAGCCAGCAGAATGAGGCCGGAAAGCAGCATCAGTCCGGCAACAAACGCGCGCACCGGGGCTCCCAGCATATCGCCCACCAGTCCGGGCTTTGTCAGCGAGAAACTCGCTCCATCGTCGTCGGAAGGATACGTCTTCGAAAGATAGGCGCCGACGGAGTTGAGATCCGCAACCGCCTGGGCCTGCGTGACGCCGGGCCTCAGTCGCCCCACGATCCACTTGCCGCGATTGCTTCGGGCTTTAAGCGTGTTGAAGCCGTTGAGCTGCTCGTCATCCACCATGGGAGCCCAGAACTCCGGGGCGAAGAACAACTCGGTGCCGCGGAAGCCCTCGGGCGCAACGCCGAGAACGGTATAAGCAAATTTGTTTACACGGACGACGCGCCCCGCGATATTCGCGTCGGAATGGAACCGCGTTTGCCACGTTGCATAGCTGAGGACAATGTACGGCGCGCTGTTGAAGCCGTGCTCATCCTCGGCGTGGAAGAAGCGGCCCAGGTATGGCTTCACTCCCAGCACATCGAAGTAATTCCCGCTGGCCTCAAAAAAGAAAGCCTGCGTCGGCGTGCCATCGATGTCCAGGCCAACCTTGTCGATTTCGTACGCCGCAAGCCCATCGAAAGACTTGTTGCGGTCGCGAAGATCAATGTAATCGAGGTACGACTGCGATGGAGCCCGGTCGCGGCCCTGTTCGATCTGATAAATCTGCTCGCCATGCGGCACATTGACCGGACGCAGCACCAGCGCGTTCAGCAGGCTGAAAACGATCGCGTTGGCGCCGATACCCAGCGCGAGCGTGCCGATGGCAATCAACGTGAAGCCCGGCGACTTGCGCAGCATGCGCAGCGCATAGCGAACGTCCTTGATCAGTCCTTCGAACCTGCTACCGCCTGTGGCCTGATGGCACTCTTCCTTGTAGCGCTCGCGCGCGCCAAACTCAATTCGCGCGCGCCGCTCCGCCTCCCCTCGCGGTATGCCGCCGCGCTCGAGGTCATCGGCGCGCAGCGCAATATGCGCCTGCAGCTCTTGTTCCATCTCTTCCGCAACGTCTTCGCGCCGGAAGAACCTCGATAGCAGCGAACGGAAATAAGCGGAAGCGGCAAGGCTCATATCTCCTCCGGCCGTGCGGAGAGAGCCGCGGTCATCGCGGCTGCCAGGCGATTCCAGCCATCTTCTTCTTCACGCAGGCGCTTGCGGCCCGAGGCGGTCAGCTCGTAGAACTTGGCCTTGCGATTGTTCTCGCTCGTTCCCCACTTGGCCTTCAACAATCCTTGCCGCACCAGCCGGAATAGCGCCGGATAGAGCGCTCCCTGCTCGATCTCGAGCGCTGCGCCTGAGATCTGCCCGATGCGAAGCAGAATGCCATATCCGTGCAAGGGGCCAAGCGACACGGCCTTGAGAATCAAAAGGTCAAGCGTGCCGGGAAGAATCTGCGCCTGTTCGCCCATGGGGTCTCTCCTAATGTGATTAGGAGATTATCCCCACTCCCCTAAGCTGTCAAGGAGAAAAGAAACAGGACGCCGGCCGCGGCCTTCACTCCCCCCGGATGGCCTGCATCGGGCTCACCTGCGCGGCTCTCAGCGCGGGCAGAGCCGAAGCCGCAACCGCCAGCACCAGCACTGCCACCGCCGCCAGCGTCAGCACCAGCGGATCAAACGGGCTCACGCCGAACAGCAGCGAACGCATCAGCCCTGAAGCCGCCGCTGCTCCGGCCAGCCCGATCGCACACCCGATCACCGCCAGCTTGGCCCCTGACTCCAGCACCAGGCTCATGATCGCCTGCCTCTGCGCCCCCAGCGCCATGCGAATCGCCATCTCCTGCACCCGTGACGCCACGCTGAACGCGATAATGCTGTAAATTCCCAGCACAGCGAGCAGAACCGCCGCAAACGCAAAGCTCGAAATCAGCGCCGTGTTGAACCTCCGCGGCGCCTCGCTCAGAGAAATCGCCTGCTCCATCGTCTGCACCTGCGTTAACGGCAGCAGAGGATCGAGCGATCGCACCGTGGAGCGCAACGCATTCTCCATCTGCTCCGGCGGCACGCTCGATCGCAATACAATGTAGCCGCCGTTGCCGTTCAAGTCGCTCGGCGAACCCAGTGAGCCCAGATCCGATTCCGCCTGATCGACGGGAATGTAGTACTGTTCCTTCGATGGTTCGTCCGGTGAGGACAGTTTCACGTCGGCCACTTCGCCCACCACCGTGATCCACGGAGTCTGCATCTGCGGCGTGCCGATTCGCAGGCGCTTCCCGATCGCGTCCTGTCCCGGCCAGTAGTGCTGCGCCAGCTTGTGATTCACAATCAGCACCAGTTGCTTGCCGGCACGATCGTCGGTCGTGAAATACCGTCCCCGCTCCAGCGGAATCCCCATTGCCGGGAAGAAATTCCCCATGACCTGCGAAACCGTCGCCAAGTTCATGTCCGCACCCTTGGGCGGTGTGTACCCCTCAACCACGAAAGTTTGGTTGTTATTGTTCCCGCCTGTTGGCAGCACGCTTGTCGCCCCCGCCGCAGTCACGCCCGGCAACTGGCTAAGCCTGTCCATCAGCTCGCGATTGAACGTGTCAATCTGCGATTGTTTTGCATACTGCTTCTGCGGCAGGCCGTACGACGCAGTCGCCACGTGATCGGGCCGGTAGCCCAGGTTCACCTCGCGCATTCTCGCGAAACTCCGCAGCAATAGTCCTGAAGCCGTTAGCAGCACCAGCGCAATGGCAATCTCTGCCACCACCAGCGCCGACCGCAGCCGAGCGTGACCACCGCTCGCCGTCCCGCTGCGCCCGCCTTCCTTCAGCACTCCGTTCACGTCCGTGCGCAGCGCGGCAAACGCCGGCACCAGCCCGCACAGCAGTCCGGTCAAAATTCCCAGCCCGATCGCGAACGCTACCACCCACCAGTTCAATCCGATCTCGCTTACCCGCGGCAGGCTCTCAGGCAGCACACTCCTGCCCACATAGAGCGCCAGCGCAGCCAAGCCGAGCCCCAGCGCACTGCCCGCCACGCTGATCACCAGGCTTTCCAGAACCGAGTGTCGCAGCAGCGCCGCTGCCCGCGCGCCCACCGCCATCCGCACCGCGATCTCGCGCTGACGCCGCAACGCCCGCACCAGCATCAGCCCCGCCAGGTTTACGCATGCAATCAGCAACACCACCGCCACGGCAAGGAAGAGCGTCCGCAGCAGCGGCCGCGCCTGCTCCACCGTCTCCTCCTGCAGCGGCCGCACCACCGCGTTGATGTGCAGGTTCGCCATCATTGCGGGATACCCGCGCATGATCTGCTGCGCCACCACCTCGGCATCGGCCTCCGCCTGCTTCGCGGTGTACCCCGGCTTCAGACGGCCCACCATCTGGTAGCTCCAGTTGGCCGCCGAGCCCGGCGTCAGTTCGCCTTCGGTAAAGCTCATCGGCACCCACACCTCGGTGCGATAAAGCTGTCCCGAGATCAGCGGAAACTCAAAACCGCGCGGCATCACCCCAATCACTTCGTACGGTTTGCGATCGAGCAGAATCTTGGTACCCAAAACATGCGGGTCGGAGTGGAACCGCTTCACCCACGCGCCGAAGCTCAGCAGCGTCACCTGCATGCTGTGGTCCTGCTCATCCTGCGTGAAATACCGGCCCAGCATCGGCTGGACCGTCAGTGCCGGAAACACCCCCGCCGTCAACCGTGCCGCACTCACCTGCGCCGGCTCGCCGTTCCCGCTCAACTCAAAACCCGCGAACTGGTATCCGCCCAGGGCAGCGAATGCGTGCGTGTCGCGCGTGTACGCCTTGATATCCGGCACGGTCACGCCTACCTCGCCATTGCCGCCCACGTTCACGCCCGCCAGCTTGTCTCCCAGCACCACCAGCCGGCTCGACTCGGGAAACGGCAGCGGCCGCAAAAGCACGGCTTCCACAATCGAGAAGATCGCCGTCGTCGCGCCGATGCCGAACGCCAGCATCAGCACCGCCGTGATCGCAAATCCAGGAGACTTGATGAGCTGCCGCGCGGCCACGCGCACGTCGAAGAGAAGCTTTTGCATGAGTCCATCCCTCGCACAATTCGGCTTGCCCGCTCTCGGGCACGTTCGGGGCCAACCGCAGGTGCCGATAAGCTCTGTGAAATCAGCGGCGGCGCATCAAGACCGGCGCTCGCCCGTGTCCGGCCGCGCGCTCTTGTCCGCAATCGAACACGCGCCGCCAATTCCGTCTGCACATTCCCTACGCGTGGCAATGGGTTTTAGTTCAATCCTGCAGATCGCAGATGGGGTGTCCCGCGTTTTTTGGGAGCCGGAATCGAGCGGCCTTCATGGGTCTCCAGTCAGACGATTCGACAGCCGCCCTTTTCACGCAGTTCCCGGTTTTCGCGCGCGAGTCCGTCGCGGCAGCTGGGATCCCGCGCTACAGCTTTACCTGCAGAGCGCCATCTTCGACCTTCGCTGCAAGAACCTCAGCCTTGAGATCGGGTTCGCCTTCCGCTTCCCCGGTGCGGGGATCAAAGGCATAGGAGTGCCACGGGCAAACGACGCGCCCGCCCTCGATCATTCCCTCTCCCAGCGGGCCGCCTTCATGTGGGCAGGTTCCATCGAGCACACAGATGCTGCCTTCAATATTGGCGACACAAAGGGCGCGTCCGCTGGCCGTAACCTCGCGCACTTCTCCTGGTTTCGGCAGTTCGGACTGTGCACAAATGCGGATAAACTCGGCCATCACACACTCTCGCTTTCAACATCGTGGGTGCCCCACCTTTTCGCGGCTTCATGCGAAAGGGTGGAATACCGCGACACCTTCGCCCTGGGCGTCCTACGATCCCGCTTTCTTCTCAATTTTCGCCCACGAGTCTTTCAGCGGCAGCGTGCGATTGAACACCAGCCTCTCCGCCGTCGAATCGCAATCGACACAGAAGTATCCCACACGCTCGAACTGGTACGGCGCGCCCACCTGCGCGCTCTTGAGCGACGGCTCCAGCTTCGCATCCGCCACCACCTCCAGCGACTCGGGGTTCAGATTGTCGAGAAAGCTCCCACCCTCGGGATAGTCGTTCGGATCGGCCTTTGTGAACAGCTTGTCATAGAGCCGCACCTCGGCTGAAATCGCGTGCGCCGCCGACACCCAGTGCATCGTCGACTTCACCTTGCGCCCGTCCGGTGAATTCCCCCCGCGGCTCGCCGGATCGTACGTGCAATGCACCTCCGTCACGTTCCCGTCCGGGTCCTTCACCACGCTCTGCGCCGTCACAAAGTACGCATTCCGCAGCCGCACTTCCTTACCCGGCGAAAGGCGGTAATACTTCGGCGGAGGCACTTCGCGAAAATCGTCCTGCTCGATATACACCTCGCGCGAGAACGGCACCTGGCGCGTCCCCGCGCCCGTGTCCTCCGGGTTGTTGGCTACTTCGACGAATTCTTCCTGTCCCTCGGGGTAGTTATCGATCACCAGCTTCAGCGGCCGCAGCACCGCCATCGCGCGGCTAGCCCGCCGGTTCAGGTCATCGCGCTGAAAGTGCTCCAGCATCTCGATATCGACAATCCCGTTGGTGCGCGAAACACCCGCCGCCGCGACGAATGCGCGCAGCGCCTCCGGTGTAAACCCGCGCCGCCGCATGCCTGACAACGTAGGCATCCGCGGATCATCCCACCCGGTCACGCGATTCTCCTGCGCAAGCTGCAGCAGCTTGCGCTTGCTCAGCAGAGTGTAGGTGACGCTGAGCCGGTCAAACTCAATCTGCTGCGAAGGAAAAATCCCCAGTTGCTCGATGAACCAGCGATACAGCGGCTGATGATCGGCAAACTCCAGGCTGCACATCGAGTGGGTCACGTTTTCAATTGAGTCCGACTGCCCGTGCGCATAGTCGTACATCGGATAGATGCACCACTCGTCGCCCGTCCTGTGATGCGACGCATGCAGGATGCGATACATGATCGGGTCGCGCATGTTCATGTTCGGCGACGCCATATCGATCTTCGCCCGCAGCACCCGCGACCCGTCCGGAAACTCGCCCGCCTTCATCCGCGTGAACAGGTCGAGATTCTCCTCCACGCTCCGGTCGCGATACGGACTGTTCTTCCCCGGCTCGGTCAGCGTGCCGCGATACTCGCGAATTTCGTCCGCCGAGAGATCGTCCACATACGCCTTGCCGTCTTTGATAAGCGCGATCGCCCACTCGTAGAGCTGCCCGAAATAATCAGACGCGTAGCACAGCCGTTCCCAGTCAAACCCCAGCCAGCGCACGTCCCGCTGAATCGCCTCGACGTACTCCTGCTCTTCCTTTTCGGGATTGGTATCGTCGAAGCGCAGGTTGGTCCTGCCGCCAAACTCATCGGCCAGCATAAAGCTGATGCAGATGGCCTTGGCGTGCCCGACGTGCAGGTAGCCGTTCGGCTCGGGAGGAAACCGCGTCTGCACCCCCGCATCCCCATACTTCCGAGTGCGCACATCCTCCGCGATCATGTCGCGGAGAAAGTTGGATGGATTGCGGGGTTCCGGGCTTTCGGCGTTCGAAGTAGAGATTTCGGCCATGCGACTATTGTTTCATTTCTGCGGCAGTTAGCGCGAAGGCGGACAGCGACTCTTTATGAACGATAGGGCGTCAAGGAGTACCCCGTCCCTGAGGTGCTTCTGTCTTCGCGACAAACCCGCCTTCAGGCGGCTGCTTTGCCGGAGCCAATTGGCTGGGCCACCAAACGCACACCGAGCGCTGTACACACGCGGCTGATTGTGTCAAAGCGCGGCGCGCTATCGGGGCGAAGCGCTCTGTAGAGAGCTTCGCGGGTGATTCCTGCCGCCTTGGCAATCTCCGTCATTCCGCGCGCGCGAGCAATGTCCCCCAGCGCCGAAGCCAGAAGGGCGGCGTCATTCGCTCCCAGAATTCCGGTCAGATAGACAGCAATACTCTCTTCGTTGTCGAGGTACTTCGCGGGGTCGAATTCAGGCAGGTCCCCTACCTTGATGGCTTTTCTCATCTCTGCCCCTCCCTTTTCAGCCGGGGTGCCCCGTCCAAGCTCTGCTTGTGTGGAAGCTTCAGCTTAATCCGCCGAGCTTTTCGATTCCTGCCCGTATCCTCTCCAGACAAACTTCGCGGCCCAGCACCGCCATGGTTTCGAAGAGCGGCGGCGCATTCTTCCTGCCGCACACCGCCACGCGGATCGGCTGGAACATCGGCCCTGCCTTCACGCCCAGCTCCGCCGCGGCCCCGCGCAGCGCCTGCTCCAGCGACCCATGATCGAACGCAACACCGGCAAGGGTCGCGCGCGCTTTTTCCAGCACACGCCGCGCCAGAGCCGCATCGCCCTTTTGCGGAACCAACTCCGCTGGGTCATACGGAGGAAGCTCTTTGACGAAGAAAAAGTCCGCGGCCCCGACAGCTTCCTTCAGCAGCTTGATCCGCTCCCGAATCAGCGGTGTCACCTCCCGTACCTTCTCAGCCGGTGCCTCCATCCCCGCCTCCGCAAAGAACGGCCCCAGCAGCGCCGCCAGTTCCTCCACCGGCAGCGCGCGCAAATGCTCCGCATTCAGCCACAGGGCCTTGGCGTCGAACGGGTCTTCCTCGGTGAAGTTGACGACGGCGTTGGCCCGGTTCACGCCCTCGAGGGTGAAGAGCTGGCGCAACTCGTCAATCGTCAGGAACTCGCGATCGTTCTTCGGTGACCATCCCAGCAGGCACAGAAAGTTGATGAACGCCTGGGGCAAAAACCCCGCGTCGCGGTAAGTCGTCACGCTCACCACCGGGCCATGCTTGCGCTTCGACAGCTTGGTCCCGTCCGGCGCCACCAGCAGCGGCAGGTGCGCAAAGTGGGGCGCTGGCACTCCAAGGCCCTCGAAGATCAGCAGATGCTTGAACGTGTTGGTGAGGTGATCCTGTCCGCGAATAATGTGCGTGATCCGCAAATCGGCATCGTCCACGCAGGACGCCAGATGGTAGGTCGGCATGCCATCCGACCGCAGCAGCGCAAAATCCTCCACCTCGTCGGCAGCCTTAGCCTGCTCGCCATACACGCTGTCCACAAACCGCAGCATGCGCCCGTCACCGCGAGGAACGCGATAGCGCAGCGCAAACGGCTCGCCCGCAGCGGCTCTCTGGTCGCTCTCATCGCGCGAAAGCTCACGCATACCGGGATTAAAGAGCCATGCCCCCTGCGCCGACGATGCCTCGCCCTCTGCCGCATGCGCCGGCGTAAAGTCGCGGTACGCCAGCCCGCTTTCGAACATGACCTGCGCCGCTGCCTGGTGCAGCGCCAGCCGCTCCGACTGCTTGTATTCCTCGTCCCAGTCGAGCCCCAGCCAGCGCAGTCCGTCGAAGATCGACTGCACGCTCGCGTCCGTGTTCCGGCCCACGTCCGTGTCGTCCAGGCGGAGCACCATGGTTCCGCCGGTGTGGCGGGCAAAGAGCCAGTTGAAGATGAACGTGCGCGCGCTGCCCACGTGCAGAAATCCAGTGGGCGAAGGCGCAAATCGGACGCGGGGATTCAAAGCCGCAGAGGAGTTGTTTTCAGGCATCGTCGAAGAGGTTCCTCTTCGATGCTACCAGCCGGATGGAGCCGGTCCGCAGGTGAGATTGGGCACAGCTCTCCCAACATTACAGCGGAGGCCATGACGGCGGCATTCCTGAGGATTGCCCAAAACACCGCTGGCCGCCGAGTTGCTGTAAATCGCTGATCCTTTATGCCCTTACCCCGTGTCGCACCGAAACGGGGTGCCACATGGGGGGGAGGGGGTGAAAGTTTTTTCCTGCACCCCTTTTAACGCCAAACTCCCGGATTTCTCCGGGAGCAAAGGTACAGTAGCATGGCGGTGGCTAGGTCGATGTGATGGCGGATACAGGTGTTGAAAGCAGGGAACAGGCAATAGGGATTAGGGATTAGGGATCAGGGAATAGGTTTCGGGATATCAGTTTTCAGTGATCCATGAACTTTCTGGCGACGGGGGTGTTGGCCCGGATGAACAGCTTGCTGATAAACGCATTTCAAAGGCCACGAAATTGAGCAGGGGAAAACGAGGCTGCGGAAAAAGGCCATCGGTCGGATGCACGATGGCTCGAAATCGCCTTCAGGGGCTGAAGCCCTCTCATTTTATTGAGCTTTTCGGCACGACTGAAGTCGTGCCCCTTCAAAACTGGGTGATCAATGCAGTTCGCGGCCGGCAATAGCCGCCGACCTCACGGTTCCATGCGGCGCGCGACGATGTGCGGCCGCCCGCCCGGTGCGGCCTGCGCCTGCTGAGGCGCCGGCATCGGGTCCACCTGGAACATCGGGTGCCGCTTCCAGTCCGCAAACGCCAGCAGATACAGCAGAACCGTGTTCCCGAGCGGGATACAGTTCAGTAGCGTCAGCCACGGAGAGAATCCCGCCTTCTTGCAGACGAACCACAAGGGCAGAACCCAGAACGCAATCAAAAACGGAACACCAAGCGCAAAGAAAACGGCCACATGCTGGAGCAGAAAGCCCATGGCAGAACTCCAATTGGAGAAGGATGCGACGCCGAATCGTACCATCCTCTTAACGCCGCTGCAAAGAGTTTTCGCCGAACGCACCCCCGCCGCCGGCCCTTCGGCAGGCCACCGAGACTGCGCCCAGCCAGCCTACCTCTGCGGCGGATAGGGCGGCATCGGCGGCGCGTACGCTATCTGCTGAACCGGCGCTACCTTCCAGTCGGCAAACGCCAGCACGTAGAGCAGGACCAGCATCCCCACAGTGGGTATCAGGCACAGGAACGAGAGCCACGGCGAAAAGCCGGCCTTCTTGCAGATAAACCACGTGGGAATGATGATGATTGCCACCCCGATCAGGATGAAAATCCCAATCAGAGGAACGATGGCCATCACGATGTGCTGGATTTGCGCTGCGTTGGGCTGGTCTTGCAGCAGTAATAGAGCTAGAGCGTGCATTGCGGGTGCTCCAAATTGAGATGGAAAGCTCGCAGTCAACGTACGGCGAAACAGCCTTCCAGCGCAACAGAAATCCGCCGCGCCCTGAGCGGATCACGAGATCACTCAATCACCCGGCCACCTGAACCCTGTGCCCTGGCTAAGTAATATCGTCGGTATCGAAGATCGGCGCCACTGTCCGCTTCTTCGGCACCCCGTGCACCTGGCTCAGGAGATCCTCCACCACATCTTCTAGCTGCCGCTGGCTCTCAATCACCGCCGACATGCTCCGCAGGTCGTCATCATCCAGCGACCGCTCCACGAGTGCGACAGCGTGGCATTGCGCCACGTGATCCAGACCAAGCCCTTCCGGCGTTTTGGCCTTGATGCTCACCTGGTTCAGCTCGATCCCCAGCAGATCGGCCACGCGCCCGCGCATCTCGCCGGCGATGGGCGCGATTTTCGGCGCCGCCAGAATCAGCGTGGTGTCGATGTTCACAACGCGGTATCCGGCCTGCTCCAGTTCGTCCATGGCCAGCTTCAGAAAGATCGCCGAATCGGCATCCTTCCAGCGCGGATCGCCCGGCGGAAAAAAGCTCCCGATATCCCCGGCCGCCACCGCGCCCAGCAGCGCGTCCGTTACCGCGTGCAGCAACACGTCTCCATCGGAGTGGCCGGCAAGCCCCTCGGAGTGATCCAACGTCATGCCGCCAATGCGCAGGGGCACACCCGGTTTGAAAACATGAGAGTCGTAGCCGAAGCCGATGCGTGTGTCCATGGTCTCCGAGTCGTAATCTGAGGTGCTGTTCCTCTAACTATTTTTATCAGGAATACGGTGCAATCAAGTCAGTGCCCGGTCCATTTCACGCTTTTGTGAAAGGCACGGGCGCCCTGTACCCTCGCGCAGACTCAGTGGCTGCGCTGGCGCAGATAGAATTCCGCCAGTTCCAGGTCGCCTGGCTGCGTAATCTTCAGATTCATCGCCGACCCCTGGACAACCGCCACCGGGTGGCCGGCGCGCTCTACCAGCGATGACTCGTCCGTGCCTGCAAAGCCGACCGCCATGGCCTCGGCAAACGCGCTCCTCAGCAGTCCAAAACGAAAGCCCTGCGGCGTCTGCGCGTACACGATTGACTCCCGCGGAATCGTGGCCGTGACCAGCGCCCCGTGCGCCGTCCGTTCCACCTGTTTTATCGTGTCGACCGCGGGCACTCCAACAATCGCCGCCCCATGCTCCTGCACCGCGTCGATGGTCCGCTCGATGGTCGCCGCATCCACCAGGGGACGCACCGCATCGTGAACCAGCACGACATCGTCGGCAACTGCCCCGCCCTTGGATTCGATCGCCGCCAGCGCATGCGCCACCGACTCCTGCCGGCTGTCGCCGCCCTCCACCACCTGCACGCGATCGGCAAAGCCGTACTCGGAAATCTGTGCCTGCACGCGTTCCATTTCGTTCTTCCGCACCGCCACGGAAATATGCGCAACCCTCGCAACCGACGCGAACGCGCGCAGCGAATGGATCAGGATGGGAACCCCGCCGAGCGCAAGAAACTGCTTCGGCAGCCCACCCGGGGACGGATTCTGTTCACTGGGACTCTTCGGCTGCGGTCCGGCCATTCGAGTACCGAGCCCAGCCGCGGGAAGTATCGCAAATACTTGCATAACGGGGAGAGTATACAGGACCGCCGCCCCGCCTCATTCTTCAGGCAAGAGCAACTGCATCTCGTTCGACGATTGAAAACCAAGCTGCGCATACAGCCCGCGGCCCTTGTCTGAAGCGTGCAGAGTCACCACTTCGATCCCAAGTCTGCTCGCCTCTTCCACGCACAACTCCGTCAGGGCCCGAGCCAGTCCGCCGCGCCGCCACGCGGGCTCCACAAACACATTCAGGATGTAGCCACGAAGATCGTTTGCCGGATGCCGCGGATGCGGAGGCCACTCCAGCAGCAAGAGCCCGGCCGATGCAACCGCTTTGCCGTCCTCTTCCGTGATCCACCCGAGATAACGCCCGTCCGCCAGCCGCGCCGTGACCCACGGCTCGAAATTGCAGCACATCTCGTCCAAAACTTCCGGCGTGCCCGCGCCCATGTCGGCAAACATGGCGCGCCGGTGCGATGTGATCAGGGCCGCATCCTCGGGCGTTGCCCGTCGGGTTTCAAGCATGGGGAGAGTATATGCGGGGCACAGCGCCCACCACGACTACTGCAGCAGCAGCACGTTCTTGCTGAATTCGGGGCCGGCCAGCCTCTCAATGGCTTTGTCGAACGTGACAAGCAGCCCGTTCTTCTCGATGGCCAATCCCAACAGGTACGCGTCCGTCACCTGCAAATGGCCCACGATGCGTCTGGCAAACGGCGCGGTCAGAGCCACCCAGCTTTTGTCAATCTTCCAGAATGAGTAACCCGGGTATGCCTTGAACATGGCGAGAATCGCCAAAGCCTGGCCCATGGAACGCGCAACAGGCCGGTATGCTGGATTCGTAGTGACGCGAATGAACCCAGCCTCTGTCAGAGGACAAACTCCCCAGTCGGCTTTGCCCGACGAGTTGAACCAATCATGCGCCCGGTGGTAATGCACATGGGCCGACTCGGTCAGCGCGATCAAAACGTTCAGATCAAGCAAATGCCTTCGGCTCAAACTCTTCCCCCTCAAGCTTTTTCACGATCTTGTCGGTAAGAGCAGCTTCGCCGCTCGCGGGGGGAAAGAGCGGAAAGCCGTTTGGGCTGCGCCGAATATCCGGCATGGGCTCTCCCGCCTTCTCCGCCTTACGAAGCAGTTCGCCGAGGGCCGCACTCAGACTGATGCCTTTGGCGCGCGCATAATTCGTTACAAACCCGTGCACGTCATCATCAATTGTGATTGTCGTCCTCATCCAAATGATTTTACATCGCATCCAGAATTGATGCTCAATCCAGATTTGATGCTCGACCTCGAGGCGCCGTCTGACATGCCCCCGGCCTCCGCTAGAATGGTCCCACTTCCGATTCCAAGGACGTGCGCGATGCGGATTTCCGTTTCCGGCCTCTTCGTCCCTGCTCTGCTTCTCAGCGGCTTTCTCGCCGCGGCACAAGTCCCAAGCCCGTCCGCGACTGTCGGTGTGCCGGGCGGCTCCAGCGAAGGTTGCGCGCGCCTCGCGCAGATCAACCTGGCCAACGCCACGATCACCAGCGCGACAGCGATCCAGCGTGGAGCCTTCTCAGGGCCCGCGGCGGCTTACACCGGCGCCGACATGGCGGCGATTTACAAGATTCTGCCGCCATTCTGCCGCGTCCTCGTGCACGCCCATCCAACCGCCGATTCCGACATCGCGATCGAAGTCTGGATGCCGCTTACCGGCTGGAACGGGCGGCTGGAGGGCTTTGGAAACGGCGGCTTTGCCGGCGTGATCGACTATTCCGCACTGGGGTCTCTCATGCTGGGCTTTGCGGCCGCGGCCACGGACGCGGGTCACACGGGCTCGCCGATCGACGCCACGTGGGCCCTCGGCCATCCCGAGAAAATCGAAGATTTCGGCCATCGCGGGATCCACGAGATGACGCGCGTTGCCAAAGCGGTCGTGGAGCAGTTTTACGGCTCCGCGGCCAAACACGCCTATTTCTTTGGCTGCTCTGACGGCGGGCGCGAGGCTCTGATGGAAGCGCAGCGCTATCCCGCCGACTATGACGGCATTCTGGCCGGCGCCCCGGCGAACAACTGGACCAGCCTCCTCACGATGGCGGTGGTCGATACGCAGGCGCTCACGGCCACGCCCGCCGCGTTCATTCCTCAGGTCAAGATCCCCACCATCACAAAGGCTGTTGTCGCGGCGTGCGATGCGCAGGATGGCTTAGCCGACGGCATTCTCAACGACCCCGCACAGTGCCGCTTCGATCCCGCCAGCATTGCGTGCAAAGCCGATGCCGATGCCAACGATTGCCTCACCGCGCCGCAGGTCGCCGCGCTGAAAGCCATCTATGCCGGGTTGCACGATGCGAAGGGCCGCAGCATCTTTCCCGGCTACCTGCCCGGGGCGGAAGAAGGCCAGGGCGGCTGGGGCCTCTGGATCACCGGACCGGCGCCCGCGGGAAGTCTCATGGCCATGTTTGGCACGGGGTATTACTCCAACATGGTCTACAGCAAAGGCTGGGACTATAAGTCGTTCACGCCGGATGCCGGGCTGCGCGATGCGCGGCAGAAGACAGCGGAGGCACTCGACGCCGTCAACCCGGACCTCAGCGCCTTCTATTCGCGCGGCGGCAAGCTCATTCTTTATCACGGCTGGAACGACCCCGCGATTCCGGCGCTGAGCACGGTCAATTACTACAAGGCGGTTGTGGCCAAGGCCGGCCCCGCCCGTGCCGACTCGTTTGTGCGCCTGTATATGGTTCCCGGCATGCAGCACTGCGGCGGCGGTCCGGGCGCGACGGTCCTCGAACATTTCACGGCGACGGGGCCCGACGAAAACTCCAACGTGGACCTGGCGCTTCGGAACTGGGTTGAAAAAGGAACCGCTCCGGGCACGATCATCGCCGTGAAGACCATCGGCGAGCATCCGATGGGCGCAGTCACCATGTCGCGTCCGTTATGCCCGTATCCGCAAACGGCAAAATACAAAGGCAGCGGCGACCCCAACCACGCCGAAAGCTTCGTCTGCGCCGCCCCGCCAAAATAACGGCAAACATGCAGGACGCCCGCGGGGGCAAGATTCAAAATCCGCCATGCTCGAGCTCGCATCGATGGCTGTGAATGCGAGTTCAGCCGGCTTTCATGGACCCGGGCGAAATTCAACAACATGGTGACATTGCGGTGACACACCGCTGCTGGGTGCTGGGTATGCTCCGCTCAGGCGATCGGGCATAACCATGAAATATGGACTCTCCAGAGAGGCCGCTTTTTGCCTTGGCCTCTCCCTTGTTGCTTGCCCCATGCATGGGCAGGTCTCGTTTTTCCAGCCTCCGTCTTATGCCGGAAATTTCACGCTGTTCGCTGCCGATTTCAACGGAGATGGCAAACCCGATCTGCTAAGCGGCGACGGCACCCTGCAACTGGGCAATGGCGACGGAACTTTCTCGACCGGGACAAGCCTGTCCGGCACGCCTCTTGCCGTTGCCGACTTCAACGGCGATGGCAGACCCGATGTGCTCGAAACCAGCACCGGCACCCTGCTGGTGCTTCTCGGCGATGGCGACGGCACATTCCAGGCTCCCGTGACGACGGCGAGCGGCGCTGCATTGCAGCCGGTCGCCGCCGCCGACCTGAACGGGGATGGCAAAGCCGATGTCGTGGGTGTGTATGGCAGCTCGCTGCTTGTCTATCTCAGCAAAGGCGATGGAACCTTTCAGACCGGCGTCCCCTACAGTTTTCCGCCTGGGGCGGCAGCGGAAGCGGTCCTGTTTTCCATCGCCGACTTCAATCAAGACGGCACAATGGATGTGGCCGTCATGATGGCAAATGCCGGATCGCCCGGGCAGGAGATTGTGTTTCTCGGCAAGGGTGACGGAACATTCCAGCCGCCCGTGACCTCAGCCGGCATTCTCTCTGTCAACAACGTGGTTGTCGGAGATTTCAATGGAGACGGAAAGACCGATCTTCTGCTAAGCGACGGCCCCGATTCCTGTTCCTCCGGTTGCAGTGTGTTTTTCCTGGCCGGCAATGGCGATGGAACATTTGAGCCGCCGGCTCTCTCGATCTCAAATCTGGGCGGGGTCATGGCGGCAGCCGATCTGAATGGCGACGGCAAGCTGGATCTGACGCTCGAGATCGGCGGACTCGCAGTTCAGACGTACTCGGGAAACGGCGACGGAACATTTTCCAGGGCTAATACTTACTGGGTGGTTCCATCGTTCAGCGCGTCAAACGGCGCTGTCGTTGCCGATTTCAATTCGGACGGGAAGCCGGATATCGCGGCCGGCAATAGCCTGCTTCTCGGCAACGGAGACGGAACGCTTCAGGCGATCGAGGCTGCGCCTGTGAGCAGCGATCCCATCGTATTTCAACCCGCCTACGCCACTTTCGCCGCCGTAGGTAATTTCGATCGTCGGCGAAACGTTCCAGGCGTAGCAGTTTCTGCCACCACGCTCTCCGGCTTGACTTACTCATTCAGCGTTGAGATCTTCGCAAACGACGGCCATGGCGGTTTGTCGCTCTCTCACTCCTTCCCTCTCGATGCGCCAATTAGCGCTGTAGCAACGGGGGATTTCGATAGCGACGGCAACGTCGATCTGCTTTTGGTAACCAGTGATGCCACAACGGGGAATTGGGCCTACGATGTCCTGCTCGGCAATGGCGATGGCAGTTTCGAATCGCCAGTTGTTTATCCGCAGAACGATCGTAACGTCGCTCCCACAGGAAATTCGATCCAGATCCGCGACTTCAATCACGATGGAAAGCTGGACGTCGCTGTCGGCGGGCTGATCAGCCAGTCTTTTGCAATTCTGCCTGGGAACGGCGACGGAACCTTCGCGCCCGCTGCGTATTTCTTCGCTGGAGGCGATACTTCGCTGGTGAGCGCCGACTTCAACGGCGACGGCAATCTGGATGTGGCCGCTGCAGCTACCGTGGGTGAGGAAAATGCTACCTCCATGCTGGCAGGCAATGGAGACGGTACGTTTCAGGCCGCCGTCTTCCCGTCCAATTTGGGCGGATTCTCTCCGCTCTTTTCCGCCGACCTGAACAACGACGGTAAAGCCGACCTGGTTTCAAACAGGCAAGTGGCGCTTGGCAATGGCGACGGAACCTTCAACCCGCTGCCCCTGCTGCCCTACTCGCCCATAGCACCTGCGGATTTCAATGGCGATGGCAACGCCGACCTGTTTGTTTTTCTTTCGGCCGATCAGACCGGTGTCGTGAGCGGAAACGGCGACGGCACTTTCAGTTCCCCCGTCAATGTTCCGCGGCTGGGTAGTGTTCCGACCCCGCTGCTAATCGCTGACATGAACAACGATGGGCGGCCGGACATCGTTTTCCTTTCGAACAGCGGATTCCGTGCAGTGGGCGTGCTGCTGAACACAACTCCTCCTAATTTTTCAATCTCAGGAACCGCGTTGTCGCCCACTACCGTAACGGCTGGAAGTTCCACGAATGCAACCATCGGGATCGACCGGGACTTTGGATTCAGCCAGGACGTACTCCTTACCTGTTCCGGGTTGCCAACCGGAGCCGCATGCACCTTCACCCCACCCTCTCTACCAGCCGGAACAGCCACGTCGTCCCTTGCGATCTCAACCGACAGAACCACTGCCGCCGGAACGTACTCAATCAAGGTTGTGGGATCGGCAGGAATTCTTACATCTCAGGTTGTTCTCTCACTAGCGGTTCGAGCCGCTCCTGACTTCACCATCACAGGGCCCTCGACAACCTCTCAATCCGTCAGTGCGGGTCAAAGCGCGAAATTCGTTCTGTCGCTGGCGCCTGCTGCTTCGTTTTCGAGCACCGTCGCGCTGGGTTGTGCAATCGCTCCAGTTGCATCCCCGGCCCCCACCTGCGCCCTTTCGAGCGCTTCGGTGCAGCTCAGCGGGACAGCGCCCCAGACCGTCGACGTCACAATAGGAACAACGGCTCCGGTGACAACCAATGCGCAAACTGCGTTGCGCGCAGGTCTTCCGGTGGCTTCCTTACCGCTGCTGCTTCTGCTGAGACGCCGATCGCGGAAGCGCATCTCAATGCTGGCCGCCCTTTTGATGGTTGCTGCGATCGCAAGTTTGACCGGATGCGGCACAGGCGGCATGAGTTCAGGTTCGCGAACCACCCCAGGCACGCCCGCCGGGACCTACACGATTACCGTGACCGCAACATCGGGAACCCTCGTGCACGACGTGGTGCTCCAGGTGATTGTCAAGTAGACCGGCAACGCGACCTTCAAGTCGACACGTCGTACCTCACCGCGGCACGCGCCACGCCGTCGCCGTTTCCGGGGCACCTCGATCGCCGTCCAAGACAGTTCCAAACAGAGTCGGACAAGGCGGATCTCCTCCTCACCCATCGGATTTTTGCGCGAGAATGGAATCTTCCCCCTGCCAGCAGGGACGAATCCACACCAGTTTGCACAGCATCCCAGTCGAAAGCGAGACGATGAAGATCAAAACTCCGCACCAGAGCAGGCGGTCCAATGCAAATTCAGTTCCTGTGAAACAAACAGCGGCAGAGACACCCTTTGAGGCGGTCGCCGGTATCTGTTCCGTGCTCGTTGTCGGCCTCTTCATCCTCACCTTACTCGCGCAGAATTACCTCATTCCTTCGGGATCGATGGAGAAGGCGCTGCTGGTGGGGGATCACCTTGTTGTCGACCGGATCACATTCGCTCCGCCGGCGAGGTGGATGCCTCTCGTCCGCTACCGCGAGCCGCGCCGCGGCGATATCGTGGTCTTCATCAAGCCTGTGACTGACCCCGATCCGGTGGATGGTTCGCCGACGTATCTCACTTTGGTGAAGCGGCTCATCGGCGTGCCCGGGGACCACATTCACTTGCGCAACGGCATCGTCATCCTCAATGGAGTGGCGCAGAGCGAACCGTACGCCGCGCCCACAACGCCGGAAAATCATGACGACTTTATCGACGAGTTTCCGTCTGTGCCGCCTGATCCCGAACCGGGGAACCTGATCCCGGAATCCTGGGCCGTCAGTTTTCCCAGCCATATCGTTGGGGGCGACGTGGTGGTCCCGCCAGGCATGTATTTCATGATGGGCGACAACAGGCACATGAGCGCCGACTCTCGCTTCTGGGGTCTTGTGCCCAGGGAGAACATCATTGGCCGGCCACTGTTTAATTACTGGTCGTTCCAGGCGACTGAGGCCCAGTTGGCACAGACCGGGCTGGGAAAGAACCTGGCCTGGATGGGCCACGTGGTGCTGCACTTCTTCAGCGACACGCGCTGGAAAAGGACGCTGCACGTGGTGCGGTGAACGGTCGCCAGTGAGTATCCGCTGAGAAGCATCGGCCCGGCGGATTCGAACGTGCGGAAAGCGGAGCGACTGTCTGATCAGCGAACCATTCCGCCTTTGCTGAAGAGATGGGCAGAAGAAGCGCATTCTCATGCCGGGGTGATCTTCGTCGATGAAAAGACGATTTCGCCGGCCGATATCGGCGGGCTGGTCAAGGCGCTCGGTGTCCTGGTGAAACAAGCCGGTCCCTGGGATTGGACCGACCGAATACTCTTCCTGCGTGCGTAGACGGGGCCGATTGCACGGAATCAAGGCTTTCCGCCTGTCGTTTTGATGGTGACCTGCAAGTCCGCTCTGCGCGCGATTGGAATTTGCCTATCGCTTCGGCTTGGAGAGGCGCCGAACGCCAAAGACATCCAGCTTCGGGTCTGCGCTCAGAACGGGCAGGTGATTCTCGATTGCCTGCGCAGCAATCATCCGATCGAACGGGTCGGCATGCGAATCCGTGAACCGTGCCGCACGCATCATCGATTCCGGCTCCAGCGGAAGAAGTGTGTACCCCAGGCGATTCTCAATATTCCCAATCAAGTCGCTCTCGAATTCAACCGCCTCTGGAAGCTTGCCGTGCCTTACCTTCAGACTGATTTCGTATATGGACGCAGCGGAGACCAGGATCTCGTTATTCAAATCGGCGATCACTTTCCTCGCCCACGATTCCATGCGTTTCGAGTTAATGGCCGCCCGTAGTACATAATGCGTGTCAATCAAAACTCTCAATCGCGTTCCCCGTTCCATGCCTTCAGTTCCGCGTCCGGGAGTTCATCGAAATCTGCCGGAATATCGAACTTGGGATTAGGGAACAGGTCGAATGTTCGCTCCCTGGCCGGCTGCAGCGCGACAATCATCGCCACCGGTGTCCGTTTCCGCCCCGTTGTCAGAACGACCTTTTCTCCCCGTTGAGCACGCTTCACCAGGTCGGAAAGCTGCGTCTTCGCCTCGAACATCGTGGCTTCGGCCATGCCATTCTCCCAATCTGCTAGTCGAATCCTAGCCAGGTTCCGGGCACGTTGCAAGGTTCGCCTGAGCCAAACCGCATTGCCGCAACCGGCAGAACAAATTCCAGCCAGGAATTTCCAGGCTTTCCGCCTATCATTTTGATGGTGACCAGTAAGCCCACTCTCCCGCTTCATACGGACGACCTCAAGCCCGGCCTCCGCATTGCCGTCGCCGTCTCCGGGGGAGCGGATTCCGTGGCACTTCTGCGCGCGCTCCACGCCTGCGCCGCTGAGCTTGGACTCGTTCTCCATGTCGCCCACCTGCACCACGGCCTTCGCGGAGCCGAGGCCGATGCCGATCTCGAGTTTGTCCGCTCGCTCGCTGCCGGCCTGAACCTGCCCTTTCACGAGCACCACATCGACACCGCTGCCGAAGCGGCCAGACTCCCCGGCAAGGCCGCAGAAACCATCGAAGAAGCTGCCCGACGGCTTCGCTACGCCTGGCTCCGCGACCTCATGGTCCAAGTTCCGCTGGACGCGGTCGCCACTGCCCATACTCTCGACGATCAGGCGGAGACCGTGCTGGCCAAGTTCCTCCGTGGCGCATGGACCGAAGGCCTCTCCGGCATCCACCCGGCGGTGGAGTTTCAGGAAGGGCGGGTGATGCGGCCGCTGCTGGGAACGCGGCGGGCCGAAGTGGAGAGTTATCTGAAGGCGCTGGGGCAGCCCTGGCGCGAGGATTCTTCCAACCGCCACCTCACGTTCACCCGCAATCGCATCCGCCATGAGTTGCTGCCCCAACTCGAAGGCTGGAATCCTCGCCTCCGCGAACACCTTTCCCAAATGTCCGACCTCGCCCGCGACGAGGAAGCATGGTGGACGGCCGAAATCGCCCGCCTGGCCCCCGAAGTTTTCCTATCGGGCCGGCCGGTTCGCGGCGGGGGCCGCGCGGCGGCGGAAGGCCTGGCCCTCGATCTCCACCGCCTGACGGATCTTGCGCCCGCGCTGCAGCGGCGGCTGATTCGCGACGCCGCCGAACGCCTGGGCGCCGCACTCGACTTCCCCGCAACCGAATCCCTGCGCCTGCTCGCCCTCACCGGCCGCGCTGGGCAGAAATGCGAACTCGCCGCCGGCCTCCGCGCCGAACGCAGCCACCGCGAACTGCGCCTTTCCATTCAGCCGGTCAGCCCCGACCCTCAGCAGGTCTCCGCCCCCGCCGACCTCCCCATCCCTGTTCCCGGCCAGGCCGACTCGCCTGAATTCTCCATTCGCCTTACCATTGAATCCGACTACCCCGCCCCGACCCCCGCCATCCTGCGCACCTGGCGTCCCGGAGACCGCGTCTATCTCCGCCATTCCAGCGGCCCGCGTAAGGTCAAAGAGGTGCTCGAGCGCATGAAAATCTCCGGCGCCGACCGCGCCCGCTGGCCCGTCCTCGAGCTGAATGGCCGCATCCTCTGGATGCAGGGCGTCGCGGTCGAGCCGGAGCGCGGAATCCGCATCACCGCCGCTCCCTTCCCCGGGTCTCAGTCGACCGCTGCGTCTTAGTTTTTCCGCCAGGGCAGGTTTGACGCCAGCTACCTTGACGATGCCCCTTTCGGGGCATCCCGATCCCTCTTCCGCTCCCCCCAACCGCCGATTCAACTTTCTTCAACCTCGGAGTACAATCGAAAATACTGCTCATCCGGGCGGCGCGGGTATTCTGTCTCCGGCGGCACATGTGAACTTTCTGTGACCTTCGGTGAATCAATCGCGTCTTAAAAGATGAAGCAGGCGGCTGGAGTGTGCTTCAGCGGATTCTCCCCGCCGCGAGAAGAGGAGTCCTGGTGAATTCAACCGTAAAAACCATCATGTTCTGGGTCTTCATCCTCATCTGCCTGATGATGCTCTGGGCAGTTGTGTCGAAGAGCACGAGCATGGGCAAGACCGCGGAAGTGGGTTATTCCGAGCTGCTGGACAAGATCGATGCCGGGCAGGTACAGGACGCGGTCATCCAGGGCACCGAGGTGCATGGGCACATGAAGGGCGCGAAGGACGAGTTCCACACGACCATCGCCTCCGGCACCGTGGACAGCCTGACCAAGGAACTGCGCGCCAATAAGGTCAGCTTCTCGATCAAGGAGCCCCAGAGCAATCTGCTGCTGCCCATCCTGTTCAACGTTGGCCCGTTTGTGTTGATCGGCGCCATCTGGTTCTTCATGCTGCGTCAGATGCAGTCCGGCGGCAACAAGGCCCTGAGCTTCGGCAAGAGCCGGGCCCGCCTGCTGTCAATGCAGCAGAAGAAAGTCACGTTCAAAGACGTGGCCGGCGTGGACGAGGCCAAGGAAGAGCTCAAGGAGATCATCGACTACCTCAAGGAGCCGCAGAAGTTCCAGAAACTCGGCGGAAGAATCCCCAAGGGCGTGCTGCTCGTCGGACCTCCCGGAACCGGCAAGACCCTGCTGGCCCGTGCCGTCGCCGGCGAGGCCAACGTGCCGTTCTTCTCCATCTCCGGCTCTGACTTTGTGGAGATGTTCGTCGGCGTCGGCGCAAGCCGCGTACGCGACCTCTTTGAACAGGGCAAGAAGAACGCCCCCTGCATCATCTTCATCGACGAAATTGACGCGGTCGGCCGCCATCGCGGCGCCGGCCTCGGCGGCGGACACGACGAGCGCGAGCAGACCCTGAACCAACTCCTCGTCGAGATGGACGGCTTCGAATCGAACGACGGCGTCATTCTGGTCGCCGCCACCAACCGCCCCGACGTGCTCGACCCGGCGCTTCTTCGCCCGGGCCGCTTCGACCGCCGCGTGGTCGTCGGCCTGCCTGACGTCCGCGGACGTGAAGAAGTCCTCCGCGTCCACATGAAGAAGGTTCCCATCGCCGACGACGTGAACGTCAACGTTCTGGCTCGCGGAACGCCCGGGTTCAGCGGCGCCGACCTGGCCAACATGGTGAACGAGGCCGCCCTGAACGGCGCCCGCCTCAATCGCAAGCAGGTCACCATGTACGACTTCGAGCTGGCCAAGGACAAGGTCCTCATGGGCGCGGAGCGCAAGTCCATGCTCCTCACCGACGAGGAAAAGCGCGTCACGGCGTACCACGAAGCCGGCCATGCGCTGGTCTCGTTCCTGCGCGAACACTCCGACCCCATCCACAAGGTCACCATCATCCCCCGCGGCATGGCACTGGGCGTCACCGTCTACCTGCCTGACGACCGCCACAACTACACCCGCGACTACCTGGAAACGCGCCTGGCCACGGCCTACGGCGGACGCGTGGCCGAGGAGATCTTCCTAAACCAGATGTCCACCGGAGCAGGCTCGGATATCGAAGTGGCCACCGACCTCGCCCGCCGCATGGTCTGCGAGTACGGCATGAGCCGCCTCGGACCCCTTACCTTCGGCAAGAAGGAAGAGCAGATCTTCCTCGGCCGCGAGATCGCTCAGCACCGCGACTTCTCTGAAGAAACGGCGCGGCAGATCGACCTGGAAGTCCGCCGCCTCATCGATGAGGCTTACCAGTCGGCCTACTCCCTCATCGACAGCCACAAGGACGCGATGCACCGCATCTCGGCTGCCTTGCTGGAACGCGAGACCATCGATGCCGAAGAGGTCAAAATGCTCATCGAAGGCAAAGAGCTCCCACCCATCCGCAGCGTGCTCGCTTCGCCCAGCGACGGCGGCAGCGGCGGACAGACCGTCCTCAAGCCGGAAACCCGCAGCGGTTCCGGCTACCCCGAAGGCTCTCCCAGCCCGGCGTAGTAGCCGGTTCTTAGTTATCGGTTTTCAGTTGTCAGCAAGGGCCGCTCTCCGGAGTGGCCCTTTACTTTTACTTCGCGGAACTTGTTCTGCGGAGCGCAGGGGAGCAAGACTCGCTTTGCCGGACCATCCCTGGAAACCCCGCGCCCCCAGGAACTTGCATTCTTCCCCAACCTAACCCCTTTTGTAAATCGTTCCCAAAGCATCTGCTCCCCCATCGCCCTCTCTTATTTCAGGGCCAGTTGGGGCAGGTCCGGAGCATCCATCCATGAAGTTCATTCCCACCCTCAGTCTCGTTGTACTCACAACTGCAGCCATGTCTTTAGCAGTCGCGCAACCCTCGGTCTCATTCAAGCAATCCGTCTCCGCGGCAGCGCAGGCAAAGGACCTGCTTAAGCCTTCTACCCTTCCCTTACACCCGCCAGTAAATCGTTTCGGCAAGCAACTCCCCCGTACCTCTCCATTCATCCAACCGAGGGCCAGTCGCAAGTAGCGGCACGTTGTGGAGCAGAATCCATGAAAATAGTTCGCATTCTTTCCCTCGCGGCCTGTGCAGCGAGCACATTCTCAGTGTGTTTCGCCCAGACATCTGTGAGTTTCGCCTCAAAGGCCAGCCATGATGCGCAAACCCCAACCAACCTCTACTCCGTCGACCTCAACGGCGATGGATTCGACGACATCGTCGGAGACACCGGTCTTTCCAGCCCCGGGTTCAACGTCTCCATCAATAACG
>Ga0157369_10001631_pt1 | contig 27415 bp, 25 predicted proteins | sample C25metaG_FD_113461 | JGI IMG/M metagenome (GOLD analysis project Ga0157369, IMG submission 113461) | Corn rhizosphere microbial communities from Kellogg Biological Station, Michigan, USA - C2-5 metaG | ecosystem: Host-associated > Plants > Roots > Rhizosphere > Soil | place: USA: Michigan... | reverse complement strand
ACATCGCCAAGATGCAAGACCTCCTGAACATCCGCCCACGGAAGACATTGCAATGGGCCACACCCGCTGAGAAACTGAACGAATTCATCCGAGGTGTTGCACTCACCGCTTGAAACCGCCGCCGAACGAGGGTCGATGTGCGACCCCTCACGGGTGGTGGAGGTGGCGGTGGAGGAGGTGGAGGTGGAGGTGGTGGAGGTGGGCGGGTCCCGCCCGCGCTACTCGATGATGGGGACGGCGCTCGTGGTCGGGCTCGACTCCACACCGGAGAGCCGGGCCGGCTCGAGTTCGCGCATCACGTCCTCCCGGCTCATGAGGCGCGCCTCGACCACGAGGTCGGCGACATTCCGGCCGGTGAGCAGGGCGGTCTTGGCGAGTGCGGCCGCCGCAGAGTAGCCGATGTGCGGGATGAGGGCGGTGATCACGCCGACGCTCGACCCGACCATCGCCTGCAGCCGGTCCTCGTTGGCGGTGATGCCCTCGACGCAGTTGACGCGCAGGGTCCACATGGCCTGGGTCATCCAGGTGAGGCTCTGCAGCAGGGAGTGCGCGATGACCGGTTCGAAGGCGTTCAGCTGCAGCTGTCCTCCCTCGGCGGCCATTGTCACGGTCACATCCGACCCGGCGACGGCGAAAGCGACCTGATTGACGACCTCCGGGATGACCGGGTTGACCTTGCCGGGCATGATGCTCGAACCGGCCTGCTTCGGGGGCAGGTTGATCTCCCCCAGACCGGCCTGGGGGCCGGACGAGAGCAGGCGGAGGTCATTGCAGATCTTCGACAGTTTGATGGCGCTGCGCTTGAGGTTCGCGCTGAACGACATGAAGCTGCCGGCGTCGCTCGTCGACTCGATCAGGTCGGGTGCGGTCACGAGGTTCAGCCCGGTGATCTCGTTCAGGTGACGGATGGCGGCGGCCGCGTACCCCGGATCCGTGGTGATTCCGGTTCCGATCGCCGTCGCGCCGAGGTTGATCTCGGACAGGAGCCAGAGGGTTTCCGCGAGCCGGTCGTGGTCTTCGCCGAGGGTCGTCGCGAAGCCGTGGAACTCCTGCCCAAGGGTCATCGGCACGGCGTCCTGCAGCTGCGTGCGCCCCACCTTCAGCACGTGCTGGAACTCCCTGCCCTTCTCGGAGAACGCCGACTGCAGCGCCTTGAGTTCGCTCAGCAGGTTCTGCAGGGTGAACGACAGCGCGATCTTGATCGACGTCGGGTAGGTGTCGTTGGTCGACTGGCTGCGGTTGACGTGGTCCAGGGGGCTCAGGATGTCGTAACGCCCCTTGGCGTATCCGGCTTTCTCGAGCGCGAGGTTGCAGATGACCTCGTTCGCGTTCATGTTCGTCGACGTGCCGGCGCCGCCCTGGATCACCCCGACGACGAACTGGTCGTGGTGCTTCCCGTCGATGATCTCCTGACACGCGGCGTCGATCCAGCCGGCCTTCTCGGCGGAGAGGACGCCGATCTCCTCGTTGGCTCGCGCGCACGCCTGCTTCACCGACGCGAGCGCGACGATGAAGTCGGGGTAGACGGAAATGGGCCGCCGGGCGATCGGGAAATTGTCCATCGCGCGCTTGGTGTGCACACCCCAATACGCGTCCTCCGGCACTTCGAGCGGGCCCAGCGAGTCGCTCTCGACGCGGAAGCCGGGGGTGACAGCCACCGTCTCCTGCGTGTCGAAGGGTTCGGGGGCCTCATTGCCGGTGGTCGTGGTGGTGGTGGGCAGATCTGACGCGCTGGTTGACACTCTGGCTCCGTTGCCTCGGGGATGGAAGGGACGACTCCAGCCTAATCCGGTGGCGCGCTAAGGTGAGCCTCGGGACCGGCAGCGACGCGTCCGGCCCCACGCAGATCCGCCCACCACCGCGAGGACCCATGCCGACCATCTACGAGGTTGCCGCGCTCGCCGGCGTCTCCCCCGCCACCGTGTCGCGGGTGATCAACGGCGTGAGCGTGTCACCGGAGAAGGCGCAGCTCGTGCGCGACGCCGCCGCGCGGCTCGCGTTCACCCCGAGCCGTGCGGCGCGGTCGCTCCGGAGGCGGAGCTCCGAGGTGATCGCGCTCGTCATCCCCGACATCGAGAACCCGTTCTTCACCGCCATGGCACGCGGCGTCGAGGACGTCGCCCAGGCGGCCGGGTATTCGGTGGTGCTGTGCAACACCGACGACGACCCGGCGAAGGAGGGGCGCTACCTCGACATCGCCGCCTCGGAGAACATGGCCGGCATCATCCTCGCCACCGCGGGTGACCAGGCCGACGTGAAACAGCACACCGACAGCGGCCGCCCCGTCGTCGCCGTGGACCGGGCGGTTCACGGCGTCGACGTCGACACGGTGCTCGTCGACAACGTCGGCGGCGGCCGCGCGGCCACGGCTTCCCTCTTCGACCGGGGCCACAGCATCGTCGCGTGCATCACCGGCCCAGCGGATGTCGTGACCGCCCGGGAACGCGCCGCCGGCTGGGAAGAGATCGTGCGGGCACGCGGCGGCGAGCCGGGCCCGTACCTCCGCCACGCCGACTTCCGGGTGGACGGGGGCCGCCGGGAGATGGCCGAGCTCCTTCGCCTGCCGGTCCCGCCGGATGCGGTCTTCGTGGCCAACAACCTGATGAGTGTGGGGGCGCTGCAGGTGCTCTTTGAGGAGGGCCGGGCGGCCGCGGGGATCGACATCGCCAGCTTCGGCGACCTCCCGTTCCCCACCCTCGCCCCCACCGGCATCTCGATCGTGCCCCTCCCCGCCCGCCGCCTGGGCGCCACGGCCACCCGGATGCTGATCGAGCGGATCGCCGGCGCCGACGAACCGGCCCGCACGGTCGTTCTGCGCAACGAACCCTGACTCGATGCTTGACCGTGAAATCGATTTCTGCCACGCTGCTGCTATCCCCCAGCAGAAAGCAGAGCACGCATGAGCAGCTACGCCCTCCCCACCGAACAGCGACCGGCCCCTGCGCCGGAGAAGACGGTCTACACCGTCGCGAGCGGTGACCTCCGCCCCGTCGCCAACGAGGCCAGCTGGTCGACGCAGCAGCAGCTGGAATCCGACTTCTCCACCGCGGTCCGGAGTCTCGGCTGGGAGGTGAAGCGCGGCCACGAGGTCGACGCCGTCAAGGGTCACGGGTTCATCGACAGCCAGCGAATGGGCATCGAGGTGTTCAAGGACATCCCCTCTGACGCACCCCTGGTCGTGGTGGAGGCGGTGTGGCAGTACAGCCACCACGTGCTCGCGGGCCTACGCAGCCACGAGGGCCCGATCCTCGTCGTGGCCAACTGGGCCGGCGACTTCCCGGGACTCGTGGGCCTGCTGAACCTGACCGGCAGCCTGACGAAGGCGGGCATCCGCTATTCCGCCCTGTGGAGCAAGGATTTCACCGACGACTGGGCGCTGAAACAGCTGACCTCGTGGCTGGAGACGGGAACCATCGAGCACGACCTCAGCCACGTTCGCGACCTGCCCGCCCTCGACCCGGCCGACCCCGAGGTCGAGCTCGGTGTCGCGCTCGCCCGCCAGCTCAAGCGCGAGAAGGCCATCATCGGCGTGTTCGACGAGGGCTGCATGGGCATGTACAACGCCATCATCGACGACGAGCTGCTGAACCCGCTCGGCATCTACAAGGAGCGACTGTCGCAGAGCGCGCTGTACGCCGAGATGCTCACCGTCAGCGACGACGAAGCGGATGCCGTGCGCGCGTGGCTCGACGGCGTCGGCTTCACCTTCCGCTTCGGCGCGGACGACGCGACCGAGCTGACGCCGGCGCAGGTGCAGAGCCAGTTCAAGATGTACATCGCCGCCCTTCGTATCGCTGACGACTTCGGGCTCGACGCCGTCGGCATTCAGTACCAGCAGGGGCTCAAGGATCTCGTTCCCGCCAGCGACCTGGCCGAGGGCCTGCTGAACAACGTGCAGCGGCCGCCGGTGCTCTCGCGCGACGGCAGCCGTGAGCTCTACGCCGGGCAGGCGCTCCCCCACTTCAACGAGGTGGACGAGGGGGTCGCCGTCGACGCCCTGGTCACCAACCGCATCTGGACGGCCATGGGGCTCGACCCGGCCAACACCCTGCACGACGTGCGCTGGGGCGAGGAGTACGACGGCGAGTTCGTGTGGGTGTTCGAGATCTCCGGCGCCGTTCCCGCGTCGCACAACGGCGGCTACGACAAGAGCTACAGCATGCGCCAGGTGCCGCACTTCTTCCCGCGCGGCGGCGGCACCCTCTCGGGTGTGTCGAAGCCGGGCGAGATCGTGTGGTCGCGCGTCTTCGTCATGGACGGCGTGCTGCACGTCGACCTCGGCCGCGGCCACGTCGTGGAGCTGCCCGAGGAGGAGACCCAGCGGCGCCTGAATGCGACCGACCCGCAGTGGCCGATCATGCACGCCGTGCTGAACGGCGTCTCGCGCGACCAGCTCATGGCCCGCCACAAGGCCAACCACGTGCAGGTCGTCTACGCCCCCGACGCGGACACCGCCGACAAAGCCCTCCGGGCAAAGGCGGCGCTCTTCAACGAGCTGGGCGTGCAGGTGCACCTGGCCGGGGACGTCAACCTGTAGAGCCGGAACGAGAAAACGCCCTCCCGCGGTGCGGGAGGGCGTTTTCGCATCCGTTGCCGGTATCAGCCGCCGAGCAGCGCCTGCACCGGTCCGCGCACGAAGTAGACGAGGAAGCCGAGCGCCACGACCCAGAGCAGCGGGCTGACCTCCTTCGCGCGGCCCGAGAACGAGCGCACCAGCACCCAGCTGATGAAGCCCGCGCCGATGCCGTTGGAGATGGAGTAGGTCAGCGGCATGATGAGGATCGTCAGGAACACCGGCAGCACCACCGAGAAGTCGCCGAAGTCGATGAAGCGGATCTGGGTGACCATGAGCGCGCCGACGATCACGAGCGCCGCGCCGGCCACCTCGAGTGGCACGATCTGGGTCAGCGGGGTGAAGAACATCGCGACCAGGAACAGCACGCCGGTCACCAGGTTGGCGAAGCCGGTGCGCGCCCCCTCACCGATGCCCGCGCCCGACTCGATGAAGACGGTGTTCGACGAAGCGGATGCCGCACCGCCGGCGACCGCGCCGACGCCCTCGATGATCAGCGCCGACTTCAGCCGGGGGAAGTTGCCGTTCGCGTCGGTCAGGCCGGCCTCGTTCGCGAGCCCCGTCATGGTGCCCATCGCGTCGAAGAAGTTGGTGAAGACGAGCGTGAAGATGAGCATCACCGCGGCGAGGACGCCGATGCGGTCGAAGGCGCCGAAGCTGACCTGACCGAGCAGGCTGAAGTCGGGGACGGCGACGATCGACGTCGGCAGCACCGGCGCGTTGAGGTTCCACCCGTTCGGGTTGGTGCCGAGCGACGGGCCGACCCGGAAGATCGCCTCGAGCACCACGGCGATGATGGTGGTGGCGACGATGCCGATCAGCAGGGCCGCCTTGACCTTGCGTGCCATCAGGATGCCGATGAGGATGAGCCCGATCACGAACACCGCGGTGGGCAGGCTGACGACGGAACCGTTGTCCCCCAGCTGCACGGGCGGCGATGCGGCGCCGCTGGAACGCACGAAGCCGGAGTCGACGAGGCCGATGAACGCGATGAACAAGCCGATGCCCACCGTGATCGCGAGCTTCAGCTGCTGCGGGACGGCGTTGAAGATCATGGCGCGCAGCCCGGTCGACGACAGCAGCACGATGATGAGGCCGTTGATGACGACGAGTCCCATGGCCTCGGCCCAGGTGACCTCGCCCACGACGCTGGCCGCGAGGAAGGAGTTGATGCCGAGCCCGGCCGCGAATCCGAACGGCAGGCGGGCGACGAGGCCGAAGAGGATGGTCATGACGCCGGCGGTGAGCGCGGTGACCGCCGCCACCTGGGCGTTCGGGAGCCAGCCCCCGGTGACGTCGACCGCGGCCTGATCAGCACTGAACCCGCCGAGGATCAGCGGGTTCAGAACGACGATGTACGCCATGGTGACGAAGGTGACGACACCGCCGCGCACCTCACGGCCCCAGGTGGAACCGCGGCGGGTGATTTCGAAGAAGCGGTCGATCTTTCCGGCGGCGCCGGAGTCGGTGGACGAAGCCGGCGCAGGCGTGTGAGTGCTGGAAATGATGTCTCTCCCGGGGGGCGCGATTCAGCGGATTACCAAGAAAATATTCTACGGGCAGCCGGCAGGGCCACCGGACGGCGTGAATCGACTCATCCGGGCGAGGTCAGGCCGCGGTCAGACGTGCGGAACGAACGACCGCCACGCCCGGCGGCGTTCCTGCCACGGGTCGAGTTCTATCCGGTCGACCTCGTCGATGATGAGGGTCGCGCGGGTCTTCTCGTCGTACTGCGGCCACTGCGGGTCGGGCACACCCGTCTCGGCGAAGGCGAGCCACCAGCGGCGCATGCGCGCCCCGATGGACTTGAAGAGCCGCCGGCCGCCGAGCAGGGTCATGCCGCGGCCCATCCAGCCGTTCAAGCCGTCGAACAGCGGGTACATCTCCAGGCCGTGGGTGGCGTCGAGGCCGAGGCGGCGCACCAGCAGCGGCGCCGCATCGAAGCGGTAGAACCAGACCGGGGCGTGACGGGAGTGCTTCTCGGCGACCTTCACGCTGGGGTACCAGAACGAGTAGTCACCCGCGAAGTCGAGGGCTGCGGGACGATCGGGAATGCCGGGGTAGTGGGAGGCGATCGCCAGGCGCGCGTCGGGCGGCGTCTTGGCGAAGATGGCACGGATGCGTTCGGGCGTCGACGCGAGGATGTCCATGCGCCCGCTGAACAGGGAACCTTCACGCGCGTTCGTGCCGATGATCAGCGGGATCGGCTGGGCGCGGCCATCGCGGAACGCGTCCAGCGGCCGTTCCGGCAGGAAGTCACCGTCGATCACGGGGCATAGCGGCGTCGTCCCCGGAGCGCTGTCGGGCGCCTCCAGCGTGAGGTGCGAGGTCGCGAGCGCCAGTGTCGCCGGATCGGCCTTCGTCAGCAGGGTGGCGGCATCCGCTGTGCTGTCGCCGAGCAGGCCACGGAGGATTTCGACGAAGTGCTCCGCCCAGGTGGCGGTGAGCTGGGGCGGGTAGACGGCGTTGGCGGAGGCGCTTTGTGCGATGGCACGGTGGAAGAGTCCTGCCGCCGCGGGAACGGTCATGAGGGTGGTCACGGCGTTGCCGCCCGCGGACTCGCCGAACAGGGTCACCCGGTCGGGGTCGCCGCCGAACGAACGGATGTTGTCGCGCACCCACCGCAGCGCGGCTGTCTGGTCGCGGAGTCCCAGGTTGCTTTCGAACGGGCGCTCCGGAGTGGAGTAGCGCGTGAAGTCGAGATAGCCGAGCCCGCCCAGGCGGTAGTTGAAACTGACGTAGACGATGCCGCCGGAGCGCACCAGCGCCTCGCCCCGCCGCGGCTCCTCCCGCGAGGACCCGACGCTGTAGCCGCCGCCGTGGATGAAGACCATCACCGGGCGGAGCACCCCCGGATCGGCCGGCGCGTCGGGCGCGAGCACGTTGAGGTTCAGGCAGTCCTCGCCCTGGGGAACGTGCGGCGGCGCGCCCACGAACTGGCCCTTGTGCAGCTGCGTGGCCACTGGCCCCCACGTGCTGCAGTCGCGCACGCCCTGCCACGGAACGACCGGGGTCGGGGCCCGGAATCGATTCTCGCCGCCCGCGGGGCCCGCATACGGGATTCCCCGCCAGATCCGGATGCCGCGCTCCGAAATGCCCCGGACGACGCCGGATTCCAACGGGATCTCAAGCTCGCTGGCGTGCTCGGCACCCACAGCGAATCGGCTCACGATCTGATCCTAGTGACTCCCGAAGCGCACGGAGCAGCGGGCGCGGTGAGGCGCTCCCGGCACAGTAGCATCGGCTGGGGTCACAACGAGACGGGGCCACAGCAACGAAAGAAGGACCGGGATGGCGCTGCCTTGGACACTGCACGGTGACGGAAAGAGCGTTTCGGCGCTCGAGGTCGTCGGGCCCGCCGAGCGCCTCACCTGGCCACGCACCATCGGCATCGGCGCCCAGCACGTGGTGGCCATGTTCGGCGCGACCTTCCTGGTGCCGCTGCTGACCCACTTCCCGCCCAGCACCACCCTGCTGTTCTCGGGCATCGGAACGCTGCTGTTCCTGTTGATCACCCGCAACACGCTGCCGAGCTACCTGGGGTCGTCATTCGCGTTCATCGCCCCCATCACCGCCGCGACGGCCACCGCCGGGATGGGCAGCGCCCTGTTCGGCATCCTCGTGGTCGGCGCGCTCCTGGCCGTCATCGGCGTCGTCGTGCAGTTGTCGGGCACCCGGTGGATCGACGCGCTCATGCCGCCCGTCGTCTCCGGCGCGATCGTCGCGCTCATCGGCCTGAACCTGGCGCCGGTGGCGAAGGCCAATTTCGCCCTGGCACCGGTGAGTGCGCTGATCACGCTCGCCGCCGTCATCCTCTGCACCGTCGTGTTCACCGGGATCCTGGGCCGCATGTCGATCTTCCTCGGGGTTCTGGTCGGCTACGTCGCGGCGGTGCTCCTCGGCGAGGTGGACTTCAGCGCCGTCGCCGCCGCCCCGTGGGTGGGCTTGCCCCCGTTCACCGGTCCGGCCAACCCGTTCCTGCACCCGGAGACGTGGGGGGTGCTGCCCGCGTTCCTGCCGGTGGTGCTCGTGCTCATCGCCGAGAACGTCGGGCACATCCGCGGTGTCGCCCAGATGGTCGAGGACCAGACGGTGAACCGCCGCACCGGCGCGGCGCTGTTCTCTGACGGGCTGGCCACCATGCTGGCCGGCTTCAGCGGCGGTTCGGGCACCACCACCTACGGCGAGAACATCGGGGTGATGGCGGCGACGCGCATCTACTCGACCGCCGCCTACTGGGTCGCGGGCATCGTGGCGATCCTGCTCGGCCTCTCCCCCAAGGTCGGCGCGGTGATCAACACGATCCCGGCCGGTGTGCTGGGCGGTGTCACGACCGCGCTCTACGGGCTCATCGGCGTGATCGGCGTCAAGATCTGGCTGGACAACCGGGTCGACTTCTCCAAGCCCGCCAACCAGTTCACCGCCGCCACCGCGCTCATCATCGGCATCGCCGACTTCACGTTCACGGCCGGGACCCTCACCTTCAACGGCATCGCCCTCGGCACGATCGCCGCGATCGTCGTCTACCACGTGATGACCGGGATCGGGCGGGCCCGCGGCACCGATTAGCCGCGCATCCGCTGGCCCTTGGCTGAGACGACGGATGCCGCCGGTCGCCTGCGCGGCCGTTCGCGGCATCCGTTGACGCGCCGAGACCGACACCTGCGGCCCAAACCGACCGGCGCGCCGGGCGGACCCGACCGCAGCGGGCGGTGTCGGCGCCGGGGCGGGCGTGGCGGGCGGGTCAGCCGTGCAGCGCGGGAACGATGAGGTAGACGCCGTAGAGCACGGCCAGGGCGCAGAGCACGAAGCACGCGTACGCGGCAAAGAGGGCGAGGCGCTTCTGCGCCGGCGACAACGGGTTCGCCTTCGCGGCCTTGCGCGCGCGCTTGGCCTCCTTGGCGGCGCGTTTGGGAGTGAGAACCGTGATGGCGCCGGTGAACTCGAGCGGTTCGACCACCGGCGGCCGGCCCGCTGTGGTGAGCAGACGGAGGCCGAGGGCGTAGAGGCTCACGACGAGCCCGGCCGAGACGAGCGACACGGCGGCGACGATGAGGAAGGCGACCCAGTCGATCACAGCGCTACCTTCTTCCTGTCCTTGCGCGGGGGCTTCCTCGGCGTCTTGCGGATCTTGACCACGCGGCCGGCCCCGTCGATCTCGTTGATGCCCACGGTGACGGGCTTGCTCTTGCGCTTCGACCACAGGAAGATGCCGACGATCACGAGCGCGCCGACGACGGCGTCGATCACGACCCCGACGAGGCCGAACTGGGCGATGGCGGCGGTGATGGCACCCATGATCGCCGCGGCGGGAAGCGTGAGCACCCAGCCCATGGCGATGCGGCCGGCCGTGCGCCAGCGCACCTTGGAGCCCCGGCGGCCGAGACCGGAGCCGATCACGGAGCCTGAGGCGACCTGGGTGGTGGAGAGCGCGAAACCGAGGTGACTGGAGGCGAGGATGGCCGCCGCGGTGCTGGTCTCGGCGGAGAAGCCCTGGGCCGGCTTCACCTCGGTGAGGCCCTTGCCGAGCGTGCTGATGATGCGCCAGCCGCCGGTGTAGGTGCCGATTGCGATGGCGAACGCACAGGCGACGACCACCCACAGTTCCGGCCCGGTGCCCGCCGGCTGCAGCCCCGCCGCGATGAGCGTCAGGGTGATGACGCCCATCGTCTTCTGGGCGTCATTGGTGCCGTGGGAGAGCGCGACGAGAGAGGAGGAGAAGATCTGGGCGTACCGGAATCCACCGCGGCCGTCGGGTTTGCCGAGCTCGCGCCGGGTGATGGCGTAGGCGAGCTTCGTGGACGCGTACGCGACGACGCCCGCGATGACCGGCGCGATGAGGGCCGGCAGGATGACCTTGTTGAGGACCTGTCCGAAGTCGACCGCGTGGATGCCGATTCCGACGAGCGCCGCGCCGATCAGTCCGCCGAACAGGGCGTGGCTGGAGCTGGAGGGCAGCCCCAGGAGCCAGGTGATGAGGTTCCAGACGATGGCGCCGATGAGTCCCGCGAAGATGAAGGCCGGGGTGATCTGGATGCCGTCCTGGCCCTCCCGGATGATCCCCGAGGACACCGTGCGAGCCACCTCCGTGGAGAGGAAGGCGCCGACGAGGTTGAGAATGGCAGCCACGGTGACGGCAACCTTCGGCCGCATGGCACCGGTGGCAATGGGGGTAGCCATCGCGTTCGCCGTGTCGTGGAACCCGTTGGTGAAGTCGAAGATGAGCGCCAGCACGATGACCAGCACAACGATGAGGGTGAAATCCACCGGCGTCTTTCTTTTGTCTCCGACCCTCTGGCCGGACGTGCAGTCGATGGCCCGATTATCTGACCCGTCTGATCCTGCCACTTTCGGATCGACATGGTCAACTCGCCCGCCGGAGCCTTCCCAAGCCGGTATCCAGTTTGCGCGGTTACGCTGGGGGCATGGATTACGTGCCGGAATCAGGAACCATCACCATGTTCACCACGGGGTGGTGCGGCTACTGCTCGCGCCTCAAGTCGCAGCTCGACAAGAGCGGCATCCGCTACGCCGAGGTCAACATCGAGGAGACCCCCGGTACCGCGGAACTCGTGATGAGCCTGAACAACGGCAACCAGACCGTGCCCACCGTGCTGTTCCCGGATGGCAGCGCTGCCACCAACCCCTCTCTCGCCGAGGTGCAGCGCAAGCTCGCCTGAGCCGCTGCTCGATCAAGCCCCTGCGCGATAGCCCCTGCGCGATAGCCCCTGGGGGATCAAGCCTTCGGAGAAGGCGGGCCGCTCGCGGGCTCAGTTCGGGTCGGGGTCGATCAGGTTGCCCTTGGCCACGTCGACAGGCGACGGGTTCACGACTTCCATGGACGGCGCTGCTCGTTCCCAGCCGAGATCGGGCAGCGCGGCCATGAGGTCCCCTAGTTCCGCCTCGTCGACAGGGATTCCCGCTTCAGTGAGCCGCTGGTTCAGCGCGCGTGCGGTGTCCGCCGATGACGCGCCGTTGTTGTCGGCTGCCACCTGCTGGAGAATGCCCCGCTTCTTCTCCTCCGGGGTGGCGTCGAGCGCGCCCTCCTGCACGGGTGCATTCTGCTCGCCGTTGTTCATCCGCTCGTCGTCGACATTGTCCATCACCCCATCGTGCCACCGCGGCTACTCTCGCGCCACAGGTCGGGAACGCGGACCGGCGGGTCAGCCGAAGAGAACGGCGGCCTCCTCATAACGCTCAGGCGGCACCGTCTTCAGGCCGCCCGTGGCATCCTCGATGCTCACGATCTCGAGGTCGGTGCCGTTCAAGGCGACCATCGAGCCCCACTCCTTCGCATAGATCGCGTCGACCGCCGCCATGCCGAACCGGGTCGCGAGCACGCGATCGTAGGCGGAGGGTGCGCCGCCGCGCTGGGTGTGTCCGAGAACGGTCGCCCGGGATTCGATGCCCGTGCGCGCCTCGATCTCAGGGGCGATCAGTTCGCTGATGCCGCCGAGGCGTGGCCGGTTGAACGCGTCCAGGCCCTTGTGGGAGTGCGCTTCCTCCATGCCGGACAGCAGGAATCCCTCGGAGACGACGATGACCGGGGCGCGGCCGCGATTGCGCACGCTCTCCACCCACTCGCAGATCTGCTCGATGCTCTTGGGCTGCTCGGGGATCAGAATGGCGTGGGCGCCGCCGGCCATGCCGGAGTGCAGGGCGATCCAGCCCACGTGCCGGCCCATGACTTCGACGACCATGCAGCGCCCATGGGAGTCAGCGGTGGTGCGCAGCCGGTCGATGGCCTCCGTCGCGATCTCGACGGCCGTGTCGAACCCGAACGAGTAGTCGGTGGCGGCCAAGTCGTTGTCGATCGTCTTGGGCACGCCGATGATGTGGAGTCCGGCATCCGTCAACCGTCGGGCGGCGGTGAGGGTACCTTCCCCGCCGATCGCGATGACGGCGTCGATGCCCTGCTCGTCAAGCCGCTTCTGGATGTTCTCGGGGCCGCCGTGCTCGCCCTCGAACGGATTGGTGCGGGAGCTGCCGAGGATGGTGCCGCCCTGCCGCGAGAGCCCGCGCACGCTGTGGCGGTCAAGCTTCATGAACTCGCCCTCGACGAGGCCGCGCCAGCCGTTGCGAATGCCGACGAACTCCGCATCGTGCACGCGCACCCCCTTCAGCACGGCGCCGCGGATGACGGCGTTCAGGCCGGGGCAGTCGCCGCCGCTGGTGAGGATTCCGATCTTCAAACTGAACACGCCCTTTCAAGCGAACAACCTCAGGCCGGCGCCATTACCGTTCTCACATCATGGTGGCTGCGCCGGTGCGACTCAAATCAGGGCTAGAGGGTGCCGTCGAGGGCCTGGTTCAGCAGGTACACCAGGGCGCTCTCCTGCACCGACTCGCCGCTGCCGAGCTCCTCGTCAGAGCCGTCGAGCGCGCGGGCGGCGAGGCCCTGCTTGCTGCCGATCAGCTCGGCGATGCGGGCGTCGATCGTGTGCGCGGCGATGATGCGCCAGGCGGTGACCGGTTCGTCCTGGCCGATGCGGTGCACCCGGTCGATCGCCTGCGTCTGCTCGGCAGCCGTCCAGCTCAGTTCGGCGAGTACGACGTTCGAGGATGCCTGCAGGTTGACCCCGACGCCGGCGGCGGTGAGCGAACACACCGCGACCGCGACATCGGGGTCGTTGTTGAACGCATCGATGGCCGCCTGCCGTTCCAGGGCGCTCTGGTCGCCGCGGAGGGAGACCGTGCGGAGCTCCCGCTTGGCGAACACGTCCTCGGCGGTGTCCATCACGTCGATGTGCTTGGCGAAGAAGACGACCTTGCCGACCGAGCGCACCAGCTGTGCGGCGTAGTCGGCGGCGAGGCCGGCCTTGGCCTGACCGATCTTCCGCACCATCGTGAAGACGTTCTCGCCGGTGGTGGCGCCCTTCGACTCCTCCAGCTCGGCGTGGGCGACGGCGCGCACGAACGCGGCGCGCTGCTCCTCGTCGGGAACCATGGGCTTCGGCCCGGTCGAGCGGGCCGAGACCAGCGCCTTGTACCGGGCGACCAGGCGCGCGGCGAGTTCACGCTCGGCCTTCTGGATAGAGCGGCCAAGATCGTCGTCGAGTTCGACGGGCAGGTCGGCGATCCGCTTGGCGGGCAGGTCGGCGGCGACGTCGATCTTGCGGCGGCGCACGATGCCCATGTCGATCACGGCGGCGCGGGCCTCCGGGTAGAAGGCGTGGTCGGCGGGGGTGAGCCCGCTCTCCTCGAGCTTGCGCATGAGCGCCGGCGCCGGCTTATCGCCCTGCAGCCAGCCGAGGAACTGCCAGATCGCCTTGAAGTCGTCGACGTCGTTGATGAGCGGCGTTCCGGTGAGCGCCATGAGCAGCGGGTTGCCGCCAGGGGTGCGCCGGCGGATCTGGTCGGCGAGCGTCAGCACGTGCCGGGAGCGCTGCGACTGCAGGTTCTTGATGAAGTGCGCCTCGTCGACGACCATGCCCCGGAAGCCGAGGGTTCCGAGCCAGGCCAGGTGCCGGTCGAGCACGTCGTAGTTGACGATGACCACGTCGGCGAACGCGTCGAGGGTGTCGCCGTCACCGTGAATGACGGTGGCCCGGCGGTGCGGCGTCCACAGTTCCACCTCGCGCGCCCAGTTCATCTTCACCACGTTCGGCACGATCGCCAGCAGCGGGTAGGCACCGGCAACGGATGCCGCGAGCAGGCTCTGCGCCGTCTTGCCAAGGCCCGGCTCGTCGGCGAGCAGGTAGGTGCGGTGCCCGAGCCTCGCGCTCTCCACGAATCGCGCCTGGTGCGGCATCAACTCGGTGCCCTTGGGCGAGAACCGGTCGATGGGCGGCACCTCGGGAAGCGCCATCGACGCGGACTGGCCGCCGGAGCCGTACTCGAACGACTTCAGCAGCGGCCCGAGCAGCTCCCAGTTGGCCAGGCGCCGAACGGGCACGACCGGCTGCGGGGCGACCTGGCTGAAGTCGGGCGCCAGGAACGGGTTGGCCAGCTGCCGCGCTCTCACCGACTGCGGGATCACCTGGTTCTCGGGCAGCTCGGTTTTCGCCTCCGCCTCCCGGGTGATGATGAGCTCATCGGGGCTGAGTTCGGCGCCCGACTCGAGGAGCCAATCACGGCGGAAGCGCTGCGCGACACTCGAGACGGAGGCGTCGGGCTCCAGCAGGGTGATCAAGCTGGTGTCGCGGGCGGCGGTCTTGGCGAGAATCTGGGCGATACCGTCGAGTCGCTTGAGGAGTTCAGCGCGGTCCGCGTCGTTGACCTCCGGGCTCGTCTTCACCCGGGCGCGTTCCTCACGCATGAGGAGCGCGATGACCTGGAACTTGGTTCGGTTGGTGGGGCCCAGCTTGCCCTTGCCCTGCGCCTTGGCCTCGACCTCGCGCACCTTGCGGGCGAGGATCGGGATGATGGGGGCGTCTTCGTCGTGTGAGCGGGTGCGTGCGCGGCTGCGGCCGCCGCCACCTCCTGTGCCGGAACGGCCGTGCGAGTCTGACGTGCGGAGGCGGGTGTGTGCCATTTTTCTCACTTCACGGGCGGACGGGCATCCGTCGATGCCCAGCGTGGTCGAAGCGCCGAAACCCTGAATCGAGCATCGTGGAGCTGCCGGATTTCTGCAGCGATACGGTCGAGACGGTGACCGGGTTTTGCGGGCGCACGCCCAGTCTACGCCCGGGAGTGCCGCCATCTGCGCATTTTTACGCCCGGCGACGTCAGCCCCGTCGGACGGGCACCTTCGTGAGCACGCCGACCGCGATGAAGACCAAGGCGGCGATGTACTGCGCCGACACCCAGCCCTGCCCGTGCAGGTCGAGGATCACGACCGGGTTCCACAGCACCACGATCGGGACGAGCCCGATGAGCCACCACCACGTCTTCGCCTGCACCACGAAGACGCAGAGGATGATCGCGAGGATGCTGGTCACGAATCGGATGATCAGGAAGCCGCCGGGGTTGTCGAGGAGCGCGAGCCCGGCCAGGAGCACGATGGCACCGAGAATGCCCGGCGCCAGGGCCGCTCGCGTGAACTCTGGCTCCCGCGGTGTGCCCTGCGGCCTCGGCCGCCGGTCTGCTGGTCGTGCCATCACACTCCTCCTCCTCCGCCGCCACCGCCGCCACCGCCGACGGCTGCTCCCCCGCCGAAACCGGAACTCGTTCCGCTCGTGGCGCTGCCCGCCCAGGCGTTCGTCGTCGACGCGCCGAATGAACCGATCGCGCCGGCGAAGTACACGGCGTTGAAGGCCCCCGTGCCGATGTACCAGTCGGGCTCGGCCCCGGCCTCGGCGTAGTACTCCCCGAGCACCTCGGCCCACTTCTTCTCCTGGCTGAACAGCACGGCGTACGGCAGCACCCGTTCGTAGAGCTTCACGATCTGCCGCCGGTCGGTGACGGATGCGACGTGGCCGTCATCTGGTCGGTACGGCGACCGCAGCGCACCTTCCGGGCTCTGCAGCACTTGAAGCCGGTCCGCCTCGGCGAGGTCGATGTACCACTTCAGGCCCTTGAGGTAGTCCCGCAGCTCGGCACCGGCCGGCGTCAGCGGATGCGCCGCGGCGGCGAACACGAAGGTCGCCACGCACGCCGCGAGGGCGACGAACAGGGTCAGGACCGGCCAGCCGCCGCCGACCTCGGTGCCGAACGCGAACAGGCTGCCGACAAAGCCGACCAGCGTGCCGGTGAGGGCGAGGGCGATGACGACGCCGCGGAGACGTGCGGGCCGCTGCACCCGCAGCCCGGCCTCGCGCACCTGCTCCGGCACCAGGCGGAGCTGCCCCTGCATGGAGGTCGCCAGCCCCTCGCTCTTCACCGACAGGTCGCGCACCGAACCGGGCTCCAGTTCGGGGAACAGGTGGGCGAGGATGGAGTGCTCGGTGTCGTCGACGCCGTCGGTGTGCCGGAGCTCCAGCAGGTACCGGTCGTCGTCGTCCTCGATCACGCACACGTTCCCGCGCACGGCGAAGCTGAGGAGCTGGGCGGTGATCGCCCGGGAGCTCGTTCCCGAGATGTTCCCGGCCGTGAGCAGGTTCACGCCCTTGGGCGGGAGGTATTCGGGGATGATCGTGCCGCGCCCGGGTGCGCTCGCCCAGCGGGTGACCCGGCCGATGCCGGCCATGATGGCGGCGAGCACCGCGGCGATCGCCCCGGCGAGGGCGATGCCGGGGGCCGGGTTCGCGGTGAAGGAGTCGTCACGGGGCACGAACGTTCCGGAGGTGAAGCCGACGACGACCGCGAGCCCCTGGTGGGGGGCGAGGTTCGTTGCGGCGGCCTCCACGACGACGCCACCGGCATCGGGCCGGCTGGTGATGCTCTCGCAGCTGTTCGTTGAGTCTGCGCCGCCCTCGATACAGGCGACACGGCCGGTGAGCCTGGACGCGATCGCGGGGTCGACGTGCAGCGTTGCGGTGACCGAACCGAAGGGCTGCGCCCATCCCGTTCCGTTCACCTGCCAGAAGAACTCCTCGTCATCGCTGTCGTCGGGGTACAGGGTGACGTTCTGCTGCGTGTAGGTGATCACGTAGGTGTGCCGGCCGTGCACGAACCCGTCCGCCGCGATCGTCACGACCAGGAAGTCCCCGTCGTCCTCGCTGTCATCCGCGGTCTCGTAGTCGAGGGCGTTGCCGTTCCCGTCGGTCACCGATTTCACGCTGAGCGCGGTCGGCTGCCCGTTGTAGTGGGTGGGGATGGCGCGACGGATGCCGTGGTTCTGGTCGATCTTCGGGAACTCGGCGACAATCGTCTCCCGCGTGGTCAGCCGCGAGTGCCCGTCGGGGGTGAGGCCGAGCGTGTAGTCGGAGTGCCAGGAGGCGAAGCTGAAGTCATCGACGCCCGAGCGGAGTGCGGTCGCGACGTGCAGGGGCTGGGCGGCAGCCGCCCCGGCGGGGAGGGCGAACAGGGCGACGCCGAGAAGTGCTGCGACGAGCGCGACTGCAGCGCGCATCCGTCGACCCATACCCCCGAGCCTATCGACAGGCCAGCGGATGCGCCTCGACAGGGCAGCGGATGCGCGGACGGTCCGCGAGCGCGTCAGACCTGCTGGATGGGGATGGCGGAGGTGACCGGCGGGTGCTCGAAGAGGTTCTGGATGGCGGGCTTCAGCGCGTTCACCCATGCCTCGTAACCGGCATCGCTGAGGTGCAGGTGGTCTTCGCTGAACGCCGGGTCGAGTTCGTTGTTGTCGTCGGCGAGCACGGGCCACAGGTCGAGATAGGCGGCGCGCTGAGTGGGAGCGAACTGCCAGAGGTGCCGGTTCACGTCGGCGATGGTCTCGGCGTAGTCGCCCTCGCGCGGCAGCACCGACTGCACGAGGATGCGGGTCTCGGGCAGGTGGCGGCGGAGCTCGTACATGAGGTTCTCGATGTTGCGCACGATGTATTCCGCGGAGCGGCGCCAGCCGAGGTCGTTGGTGCCGATCTCGATGATGACGGCGTCGGGGGCGAGGTCGACGATCGCGTCGAACCGGGCGAGCACGTCGTCGGTCGTCTCGCCGCTCACCCCGAGGTTCTGCACCTCGTACTCCGGGAACCAGTCTCCCCAGCGGCCGTCGGCCGTGAGGCCGTCCCCAACGAATGCGATCAGTCCAGACATCTTCGTTCGCCTCCCGCAGTCCATGATGCCCTGATCGGCGGATCTTCGCAGGTTTTCCCTTGAGCCCCTTCGCACCGCTTCAGCATTCTCCTGACACGCCGGAGCGAATCTGCGAGGGGAGATGGGAGGCTCCCAGTCCCGTCGTAAGTGTGCCGGGCGGTGATGTGCTTCGCTGCGGGAGTGCTAGCGAAGCAGGTTGACCAAAAGGGAGATCGCTAGCGCCACAACCACCACGCCGGCGCTGATGACAAAGAAGCGAAGCACCTTGTAAGTCATAGAAGACTTGCCTCGTATCCCTTTTGCGAAGGTGGCGAAGAGGATCATCGTCACGGCGAATAGGAAGGCAGCTATGGATAGCAGGACGGTCAGTACGTGCATGTCATGAATCCTCAGACCGGCTATTCGCACCGACATCCACCGTTGCGCTCACCTGGTCACTCACGAAGAACGACAACCGTGTCGCACTCGGGCGCGCCCCCGTCAGCCCGGTCTGATCGTAGAAGCCGGGCAGACCCGCCGGCAGCACCGCCTGCGCCGTCCCGGCCAACCCCACGACCATCGCCGCGGTCAGCACACCCGCCAACGCGGTGCGAGAGAACCTCGGCCACGAACGGCCAGCCGCGCGGCGCGAACCTGTTGATGCTTTCATTGCGAACCCCCAAGACACACAGAAGAACCCCGGAAATGGTGCACAGCGCACTCGCAACGAGTAACAAGCAAACCAACAGGTGCAAGTGAATGGCCGTCACGCTACTCCCCCGGGTGAAGCAAACGTAAGCACCCCAAACAGGGGCCAGTGAATTGGAGCGCAACCGGCGCCGTCAATCCGACTCTCGCCTTTGAGAACGAGATGTCCCGTGGAGCCGGGGCGCGACGTTCAGCCCCCGATGAGGGCGGGAATGTCGGTGATGATGCCGTCAACGCCTGCGGCACGCAGGTCGTCGGCCACCTCGCGGCTGTTCACAGTGAAGCAGAAGACGACGAACCCGGCATCGTGCAGCCGGGCGAGGGCGTGCGGCCGCTCGGCGAGGAGCTCAGGAGTGGTGCCGAGCCCGACGCAGCCGGCCTCACGCACCGCCTCAACCGGGTCGCCGCGCAGCTCCTCGGCGAGCAGAAAGCGGGTGATGCCCGGCGCGACCTCGGCGAGCGCGAGGAGCGTGCTGGTGGTGAAGCTCTGCAGCACTACCCGGTCGCTGAGCCCGTGCCGTTCCACCAGGTCGACCAGCGCCGACGCCTGCCCGGCTGTCCACGCGCCCTTCAGTTCGAGGAGCGCGTTCATGTCGGTCGGGGCGAGGAACGCGAGCAGCTCGTCGAGGGTGGGGATGCCGGTGCCCGCGTACCGCGGGTCGTGCCACGATCCCGCGTCGAGCGCCCGCAGCTCCGCCAGGGTGTGCTCGGCGATACGACCCCGGCCGTCGGTGGTGCGGTCGAGGGTCGCGTCGTGAATGAGCACGGGCACCTCGTCGCGGGTCAGTCGCACGTCGGTCTCGACGAACGCGGCGCGAGTGAGCAACGCCTGCTCGAACGCCGGCATGGTGTTCTCCGGCCCCGGCAGACCACCCCGGTGAGCGACGATGACAGTTGGCTCACCGGGGGGACGCAGGAGCGCGGAGCGGTTCATGCGCAGCTCAGATCAGCGCCTTCGTGTGCCACACCGTCTTGGTCTCGGTGAACGCGACGATGCGCTGCAGCGACGGGGCCGCGGCATCCGGCCCGTTCTCAGGCGGCAGCACGCGCTTGAGGGTGTCGGCGGCCTGGATCTGCAGGTCGACCCAGTCGAGCGCACCGGCGCCGACGAGGTCGAGGGCGTTGACGTCGGAGTGGCTCGCGAGCCACGGCGCGATCTCCGCGGGTGAGCCGGTGAGTACGTTCAGCACTCCCCCGGGCACGTCGCTCGTGGCGAGCACCTCGCTCAGGCTGATCGCCGAGAGGGGCATGGTCTCGTTGGCGATGACGACGACCGTGTTCCCGCCGACGAGGGCAGGTGCGACCGCGCTCACCAGGCCGAGCAGCGAACCGCCCGCCTGAGGGGCGACGATGGCGACGACGCCGGTGGGCTCGGGAACCGACAGGTTGAAGAACGGCCCCGAGACCGGGTTGGCGTTGCCGGCCACCTGCACGTACTTGTCGGCCCAGCCGGCGTACCAGACCCAGCGGTCGATGGCCTCATCAACCTGGGCGCCGGCGGCCTGGGCGCTCACGCCCTCCGAGGCGGTGATCTCGTCGACGAACTGCGCCCGGCGCCCCTCGAGAAGCTCGGCGATGCGGTACAGCACCTGTCCGCGGTTGTAGGCGGTGGTTCCAGACCATCCGGAGACGGCCGCACGGGCAGCCAGCACGGCGTCGCGGGCGTCTTTGCGGGATGCCTTGGCCGCGTTGGCCAGGAAGTCGCCCTGCTTGGTGGTTACCTCATACACGCGGCCGGACTCGCTTCGCGGGAACTTCCCGCCGATGTAGAGCTTGTAGGTCTTGGGAACGGCGAGGCGGGTCACTGAGCGGCCTTCTTTCGTGCGGTGATCTGCGGGGTGTCGGTGCGGGCATCCGTTGGTCGAGACGTCGACGGCGCGAGGTAGGCGGCGAGGCCCTGGCGGCCGCCCTCGCGGCCGTAGCCGGACTCCTTGTAGCCGCCGAACGGGCTGGCCGGGTCGAACCGGTTGAAGGTGTTGGCCCACACCACGCCGGCGCGGAGCTTGTCGGCGACGGCGAGGATGCGGCTGCCCTTGTCGCTCCAGATTCCGGCGGAGAGGCCGTAGGGGGTGTTGTTCGCCTTGGCGATGGCCTCGGCCGGGGTGCGGAAGGTGAGCACCGAGAGCACCGGTCCGAAGATCTCATCGCGGGCGATGCGGTGGCTCGTCGACACGTTGGTGAAGATGGTCGGCGCGAACCAGAACCCGTTCTCGGGGATGGCGCAGTCGGCGCTCCAGCGCTCGGCGCCCTCCTGCTCACCGATGTCGGAGAGCGCGCTGATGCGCTGCAGCTGCGCGGCGCTGTTGATGGCGCCGATATCGGTGTTCTTGTCGAGCGGGTCACCGAGGCGGAGTGTGGAGAGGCGCTGCTTGAGCCGCTCGACGACGTCGTCGTGGATCGACTCCTGCACCAGCAGCCGGCTGCCCGCGCAGCAGACCTGGCCCTGGTTGAAGAACACGCCGTTCACGATTCCCTCAATGGCCTGGTCGATGGGGGCGTCGTCGAAGACGATGTTCGCGCCCTTGCCGCCGAGTTCCAGGGTGAGCTTCTTGTCGGTGCCGGCCACCGAGCGGGCGATGGCGCGGCCTACGGCGGTGGACCCGGTGAAGGCGACCTTGTTCACGTCGGGGTGCTTCACCAGCAGGTCGCCCGTGGCGCCGGCGCCGGTGATGATGTTCACCACGCCCGGCGGCAGGTCGGCCTGCTGGCAGATCTCTGCGAACAGCAGGGCGGTGAGCGGCGTGGTCTCCGCGGGCTTCAGCACGACGGTGTTGCCGGCGGCAAGCGCCGGCGCGATCTTCCAGGCCAGCATGAGCAGCGGGAAGTTCCACGGGATCACCTGGGCGGCGACGCCGAGCGAGGCGGGATTCGGCCCGAGGCCGGCGTGGTCGAGCTTGTCGGCCCAGCCGGCGTAGTAGAAGAACCAGGCGGCGACCAGGGGCACGTCGACGTCGCGGGTCTCCTTGATCGGCTTGCCGTTGTCGAGGCTCTCGGCCACCGCGAGCTCGCGAGCGCGTTCCTGCACGAGGCGCGCGATGCGGAACAGGTACTTGCCGCGGTCGGCGCCCGAGAGCCGGGACCAGGTGGTGTCGTAGGCGCGACGGGCGGCGGCGACGGCGGCGTCGACATCCGTTTCACCGGCGGTGCTGACCATGGCGATCTGCTGCTCGGTCGACGGGGAGATGGTGGCGAACGGTGTGCCGCTGCCGTCGACGAACTCGCCGTCGATGAACAGGCCGTAGTCGCTGCGGAGATTGAGGATCGCCGTCGACTCGGGAGCTGGGGCGTAGTCGAGAAAGTTCATGGTCGGTTCCTTAGTCGATCGTCACGTAGGCGGGGCCGGAGTAGTGCCCGGTGGTGAGCTTCTGGCGTTGCAGCAGCACGTCGTTCAGCAGGCTGGAGGCACCGAAGCGGAACAGCTCAGGCACAAGCCACTCCTCCCCCACCGTCTCGGCAACCGTCACCAGGTATTTGATGGCGTCTTTCGAGGTGCGGATGCCGCCGGCCGGCTTCACGCCGATCCTCTCGCCGGTGAGTCGGTGCCAGTCGCGCACGACCTCGAGCATCGACAGGGTGACCGGCAGGGTCGCGGCTGGAGACACCTTGCCCGTGGACGTCTTGATGAAGTCGCCGCCGGCGAGGATCGCCAGCCAGGAGGCGCGGCGCACGTTGTCGTAGGTGTTGAGCTCGCCGGTCTCGAGGATGACCTTGAGGTGGGCCACGCTACCGTCGGGGCGGGCGCAGGCGGCCTTGACGGCGGCGATCTCGTCGAACACCTCGCCGTATCGGCCGGCGAGGAAGGCGCCGCGGTCGATGACCATGTCGATCTCATCGGCGCCGGCGGCAACGGCCTCGGTGGTGTCTGCGAGCTTGACAGCGCGGGAGGCGCGGCCGCTCGGGAACGCGGTGGCGACGGCGGCGACGTTGATGCCGGGGCGGCCGGGCGCGCTGTGGGCGGCGCCGAGGGCGGCGACGGCGTCGGGAACCATGTCACCGTAGACACAGACAGCGGCAACCCGGGGGCAGCTGGGGTCGGCGGGATCGGGCGTGATCGCCTTGGCGACAAGGGAGCGCACCTTGCCGGAGGTGTCGGCGCCTTCGAGCGTGGTGAGGTCGATCAGGCCGATGATGGTGTCGATCGCCCACTTCTTCGAACTCGTCTTGATCGAGCGGGTGCCGAGCGCCGCCGCGCGCTGTTCCAGCCCGACCGCGTCGACGCCGGGAATGCCATGCAGGTAGCGGCGCAGGTTGCTGTCGGTGGCTTCACCGCCCAGGAGCGACAGGGTTCGCTCCCTCGTGGCCAACTCTGAAGTTGTCATCGGTCTTCCTTGCGTTTTCTAGCGGGATGGGTGGGTCAGGCGTTGCTGCCCAGCAGGGCGCGGGCGGTGGCTTCGTCGGTGACGAGGGTGGTGCAGAGGCCGCTGCCCACGACCGCGCGGGCGATCGCGTGCTTGCTCGGTCCAGCGATGACCGCGATCGCGGTCGTGGCGGCGCGCAGCCGTTTCAGGCCGATGCCGATGGTGCGCTGGTCGAGCTCAGGGTCGACGATGCGGCCGTCGGCATCGATGTAGCGTCCGACGATGTCGCCGACGGCGCCCTGGGCGACCAGGTCAGCGACCTCAGCGGCGGTGAGGTAGCCGCTGTCGACCAGTGCGGAGTTCTCGTCGGCCTGGCCGGCGCTAAAGAGATAAGCGGATGCGCCGGCCGCCATGTCGAGAACGGCCGCAACAGCGCGGTCCGCCTCGATCGCCTGCTTGGTCTCGAGGCGTTCCAGAATGGCGGGGCTCGGCAGGAGCGTGGCGGTTCCGGAGGCCTTCTCGGCGATGGTGACCGCCGTCGTCGCAGCGGTACCCACCCGCTTGTTGAGGCTCACGCCACCGTTGACCTGCACCACGTTCACGCCGGTAGCCCAGCCGTTCGCCAGGTGCAGCGACACCTCGTGCAGCGTGCGGCCCCAGCTGATGCCGAGGGTGCGTGGAACGGGACGGAGCGCCGCCAGGTAATCGGCCGCGGCCTGCGCGGTGCGCGACTGCAACTCGTCGTCGCCGTGCACTCCAGAGCTGGAGACGACGATCGCGTCGGTGAGTGCGGTGGTCTCGACCAGCCGGCGCTCGAGACCGAGCCGCCTGGCGCGCGGGTGCACGATTTCGATGCGGATGAACCCGCGGTCCCTGGCCTGCGCGAGGAGACGGCCGACCTTCCAGCGGGTGAGCCGCAGGATGGAGCCGATCTCGTCCTGCGTCTTGTTTTCTTCGTAATACAGCTCGGCAGCACGGATAGAGAGCACCTCGTCGATCTCGGCCACCGCGCTTCCGCCTCTCATGCTCATGGGCCCACCCTACGCGGCGCGAAGCCTGCACTTCAACAACTGTTGCTCAGTTTGCTCACATGAGCAGCGGCATCCGTTCACCCGCTCGTGGCTACTCTCGCCATATGCTCAGAAAATGCACAGGAAGCACCGCAGGACGACGCTGGTGACATCGTCGCCCACCCAATACGCACTCGCGATCGACCTCGGCGGCACGAAAGTGGAGGCAGCTTTGGTCGACGACGACGGGCGGCTACTGCCGGAGAGCCGGCACCGCGAGCCCACCGGGCGCGACGCCTCCAGTGAACGGCTCGGCCAGGCGGTCACCCGCGCGGTCGGCGGAGCCCTCGCCGCACTCCCGCCCGACGCGGTGCGGGACGGCATCGGCATCGGTGCCGCTGGACCGATCGATGTCCAAGCCGGCACGGTCTCCCCGCTGAACCTTCCGGCGTGGCGCGAGTTCCCGCTCGTGGCGCATGTCGAGAGCCTGGTTCCGGATGCGACGGTGCGGCTGGCCATGGACGGCCTGTGCATCACACTCGCGGAGCACTGGCTCGGAGCCGGGCGCGACATCGACAACCTGATGGGCATGACGGTGTCGACCGGGGTCGGCGGCGGGCTGATTCTCGGCGGTAAGCCGTTCACCGGCCCGACCGGCAACGCCGGGCACATCGGCCATGTCGAGGTGGGCGGCTTCGATGACGACTGCTGGTGCGGCGGCAGGGGGTGTCTGGAGGCCATTGCCTCGGGCCCGGCCACTGTCGCATGGGCACAGAAGCAGGGCTGGGCCGGGTCGACCGGCGAGCAGCTGGCGGAGTCTTACGCCAACGGGGACGAGGTGGCCCGGGCCGCGGTGGAGCGGAGCGGCCGGGCGATCGGGCAGGCGATCGCGTCGGCGACGAACCTCATCGACCTCGACCTGGTGGTGGTCGGCGGCGGTTTCTCGCGGGTGACCCCGGACCTGCTGGACTTCGCGGAGGCCGCCATTGCGCGGCGCAGCGAGTTCGCGTTCGCGCGGCGCGTGCAGGTGGTGCCGTCGGCGCTCGGGGATGAGGCGCCGCTGATCGGCGCTGCAGCGCTCGTGCACCGTGCCGAACTGCTGCCCTGAATGGTCTCCAAGACCGTCTCATTCCGCGTGGTGCCGCAGAAGCCTGACCATACTAATGCCGTCGCACGTCGAGACGTGCTCGCTTGAGCCATGCGTCAGAACCGCACGGATACAGCGACGAACGAAGCGTGCCGACAAGCCAATGTGCATTGGCTTGTTAGCTAACGCCACTTAATCTCGATCAAAGGACCGGTATAGGGGTCCCTGGGCAAGCGGTGTGAGCGAAAGTTGAGAATGACGGTAGTTAGGGTCGCCGGCATGCTGCCCACAAGGTACAAGAGCACCCAACCGATTGGTATCGAGAGCAATGAGACCGCGAGTACGCTCGCACCCGATAGGAAAACCACGAAGGTCACCACAATAACGAGGGTTCTTAGAGCGTAATGGCCGACGGAGGTGCCGCGAGCCAACTCGGCCTCAGCCATTTCGGTCAATGCGAGTAGCGGCACCAACCCGAAGAGCAAGAGTCCCAGGAAGGCCAAGGCCGCGAGTGACATCTGCATCGCGAAACCCAAGAAAGCAAATCCTGTTATTGACACGAGCGCGGGGATGAACGAGATCCACAGCGCAGGCGTCATTCTGATGCCAGGAGACTCCGTATTCATGGTCCGCCCTTTTCATAGTCTTTCTGAACAGGATCAGCAACCGTCCTGAAAGACACTCCCAATCGAATAGAGTGCTCCGCCGTAGGCGACGCCTGCTCCAACAAGCGAGACCATGACGCCCACTGGCAAACCGGCGATTGTCCCACTTATCCCCACGCCAACGATGACAATGCCGCCTCCCAGTTCGGCGACAAGCGCTCCTCCAATTACACCCCAAAAGCACATCTGCCCGGTCGGGTCACTGAGGTTGACAGGGTCGCCAGCAGCGTAGGCGAACCGGTTGGCGTTGTGCGGGTCGAGGGGCGCGTCCATGGTGTCTTGTTGGGTGAACCTGCCGGTGGTGGGGTCGTACCAGCGTGCGCCGTAGTGGATCCAGCCGGTGGCGTTCCTGGACGCCGTCCTTGAACGTGTAGGGGTTCTGCACCGTGCCGTTGCCGCCGGAGTCGACGGTGAGCGTCGGGACGCCGTAGGGGTCGTAGCTGTAGGCGAAGGCCCGGTAGGAGCCGCTGGTGACCAGGACGGTGGGGTTGCCGGTGCCGTCGTGCACGTACAGGGGCTGCATGCCGCTGGAGGTGCGGAGCCGGTTCTGGTCGGTTCACTACCGCCCCCCGGTCAGCTTTCCGGACACCGTTCATGTAACGGCGGTGAGGGCGAGGAGTTCAGAAGGGGCCCTAGCTGCAGGCGCACGCCAGTTAGGCGCCGCTGGTGACGCGACGGTTGGGTTGCCGGTGGTGTCGCGGACATAGAGGGACGGCACGATGCTCGAGGGTCCGCAGTATCAGCGGTTCCCCGGTGACCTCAATTGGACCTCCTGGCGGTGACGACAATCATGATCAAGAGCATGACCGCTATTAGCCCAGCACCTAACGCGACCCACAGCATGCTATTTACTATGGCGAAGAGGCTCAGTGTTGCCGCAATGATGGCGGCAAGGGAATATCCGACAACGCCGGTTCGGATCTGCTTGTCCATCATCTTCTGCGTCCTCGTTTTAGAAACACTGGTCTAGGGTGTCGATCAGGGTACTCGCAGTGAGAAACGTCTCACCTGTTAGGACCGTAAGAAAGATCGGGATGGCCACCCCTGTCGGAGCTGTAACTATTCCAGTTGCGGCAGTCGCAACTTCGAGTAGCGTCGAGCCCGTGTAGGCCAAGACTGCGGTGGTGCAGGACGATCCCGTCGGATCCGCGTTATTGATGGGATCAGCTGCTGCGTAGGCGTACCGGTTGGCGTTGTGCGGGTCGAGGGGTGCGTCCATCGTGTCTTGCTGGGTGAATCGTCCGGTCGTGGGGTCGTACCAGCGGGCTCCGTAGTGGATCCAGCCGGTGGTGCGTTCCTGGACGCCGTCCTTGAACGTGTACGGGTTCTGGCTCGCCCCGTTCCCGCCGGAGTCGACGGTCAACGTCGGCACGCCGTACGGGTCGTAGCTGTACGCGAACGCCCGGTAGGAGCCGCTCGTGACCAGGACGGTCGGGTTGCCGGTGCCGTCGTGCACGTACAGGGATTGCATGCCGCTGGAGGTGCGGAGCATCAGCGGTTCCCCGGTCACCGGGTCGTGCTCCACGTACGCGGTGGCGTTGTCGCGGTTGACCTGT
>Ga0157369_10001630_pt1 | contig 27417 bp, 15 predicted proteins | sample C25metaG_FD_113461 | JGI IMG/M metagenome (GOLD analysis project Ga0157369, IMG submission 113461) | Corn rhizosphere microbial communities from Kellogg Biological Station, Michigan, USA - C2-5 metaG | ecosystem: Host-associated > Plants > Roots > Rhizosphere > Soil | place: USA: Michigan... | reverse complement strand
CCGTTAGTTATGTAGCAGGTAGTCTTTCGGTAACTCCGGCGACACTGACCATTACTGCTGATAATAAATCCAAAGTTTACGGACAAACTAATCCGGCCCTTACCGTAAGCTACAGTGGCTTTATTAATGGTGATGATGCCAGCAAGCTTACTTCGCCGGCTGTAGCTGCAACTACTGCAACTACGGCGTCGGGAGTAGGCGCTTATGACATTACTGTAAGCGGCGCGGCAAGTAATAACTACAGCCTTGTATTTAACAAGGGGACATTGACCGTAACCCCAGCTCCGTTAACTGTAACTGCAAACAATAAAAGCAAGGTTTACGGAACAGCTAATCCGGCGCTGACCCTAAGCTACAGCGGTTTTATAAATGGTGATGGCATTTCGAGCCTTGCTACACAGCCCGTTGCTGCAACAGCGGCTGCCACTACATCTAACGTAGGTACCTATGCAATTGTGCCGGCAAATGGTGTAAGCGCAAATTACAGCTTCAATTATCTTAATGGTACGCTTACCATTACGCAGGCTACCCGCACGCTAACCTTTAATGCTCTTAATCAAAAAACTTATGGCGACCCGGATTTTAATGGCAATGCAACTGCCAGTACCGGTGAGGCTGTGATTTATACCAGCAGCAATACAAACGTAGCTGCCATTGTTAACGGTAAAATACACATTGTAGGAGCGGGTATGACCAATATTACGGCCACGGTAGCGTCTAACTCCAACTATACCAGTACACCTACAATAACACAAACCTTGGTTGTTAACAAGGCTTCACAAACTATTGCGTTTGCGGCTATACCTAATCAGATGAAAGGTTCGCAATATAGTTTGTCTTCTGTAACAGCAAGTTCTGGTTTGCCGGTTACTTTAAGCTCATCAGACCCCGTTATTGCTTCTGTAAGTGGTTTTGCCTTAACCTCAAACCGTTTAGGCAGGGTAAGTATTATGGCCACCCAGCCTGGCGACAATAATTATTTGCCGGCAGCCGCAGTGACACAAACATTTGATGTAGTTGATGCTGCAGGTAATGAAGTACTGATACGCAAAGCGGTATCACCTAATGGCGATGGCATCAATGACTTCCTGTACATTGAAGGTGTGAACGAGCATCCCAATAACGCTGTAACGATTATTAACCGGAACGGGGTGAAAGTTTTTGAGATCAAGAATTATGATAACAGTTCGAAGGTGTTTGATGGTCACTCTAATGTTACCGGCGCTATGCAGCAGGCCGGTACCTACTTCTACCTGTTGGAATATACGGTAGACGGCGTGGGCAGAAGACAAACAGGCTGGTTTGTACTGAAATACTAAAAGATTAGTAATGGCTGAAAGCCGAAAGCAAAATGCCAGAAGCTTTCAGCCTGTAATCAGATAAACCCAAACAGAGAACAAGAACTACGAGACATCAAACAGGATCAAAACAGACAAATGAAAAAATCTTTATATCAACAAAGAAAACCTCTCAGCTTCCAGCCTTCAGCTTTCAGCTTTAAAAAGGCTTTCGGCATCGTAAAAAAAGCTGCTTTATGCGTTGCACTTTATGCGATGGGCTCAACCACAGTTAAGGCCCAACAGCTTTTCACCTATACACAATACATGAATAACCTCACGCCCATAAACCACACCTACTCCTTACTGGATGATAATGGTAATGTATCGGCGTTATACCGTAAACAGTGGGTTGGAATTGACGGTGCTCCATCTACCTTTATGTTCAGTAGTGCCTTCCCGCTGCAGAATATTGGGGCTGCAACAGGTTTAACTGTAACCGACGACCAATTTGCAGTAGAGCACCAAACAGAAGTGAATGCCTATTTTGCCAAGTCTATTCAACTTACCGGCGACGGGTATATGGCTGTATCGCTTAATGCAGGTATAAGAAGGTACACAGCGAATTATTCATCAGTAGGACCTGACGATCCCGTATTTTTGGGGAACGATGTGCGTGAAACACACCCTAACCTCGGTTTTGGTGTGATGTACTATAGCAACAATTACTATGTTGGCGTATCGCTCCCTGAACTTAACATTCACAGCCTGGGTAATGGTTCAGTAGAGCAGAATACTTATTTCCGCAACCATTACTATGTGCAGGGCGCTTATCTTTTTGGTAAAGATGGTGATGAATTTAGGGTAAAACCAGCATTCTTGTTTGCGGCCACACGCGGTGTACCGGCAATAGCCGATATATCCACTACCTTCTATATCAAAGAAACTTTAGGTGTAGGCGTAAATTACCGTACAAACAATGAGATGGCTGCGATATTAACGGTGGGGCTGGACGCAGTGCGCGTGGGTTACAGCTACCAGTTTGGTACAGCCAATAATAATATTGGCGGCTTTAATTTTGCCACCCATGAAATTACCCTTGCTTACCGTTTCGGTAAAAATCTGAATAACCACAAATTGTTATAAGTAATTTGACGCAACAGGGCCGGCAAAATCATCCCGGTTGATCAAAAACTAAGTTTACCATACAGGACAAATCAGCTTTTTAGCTGGTTTGTCCTTTTTTGCTTTAAAAAAGAGCCTTTTTTAGTAGTAGGAGAGTAGGATTGACGGTGTAAAGTCTTACTTCCAGAAATCTATGTTATTTGTGAAGGCAAAGGGTACCGAATAGGTACACCATATTTAATGCTTCTTATTTTGAACCATCCCATTGATAATCAACAAGCTTAATAGTTAAATTTACCCAATGCTTCCAAATCAAAACTTAATGACTTTGGATTGAATTAATGAATAACATGGAAACGCAGGTATTGATCATTGGCGCCGGACCGACCGGTTTGGTGCTGGCCTTGTGGCTAACGCGAATGGGGATCCGGGTGAGAATAGTTGACAAAACGAAGGGGCCAGGAACTACTTCCCGCGCGACTGTATTTCATGCGCGCAACCTGGAATTCTATCATCAGTTGGGGATCGATCAAAAGGCGATTGCCGGTGGCATCTTTATGCAGGATATCAATTTATGGACGAAGGGAAAGAAGGCTGCCCATTTTTCTTTCGGGGCAGCGGGTAAAGCCATCAGTCCCTACCCTTATGCGCTGATTTTTCCCCAGGACAAGCAAGAGGCTTTGCTGATTGCGGAATTGGAAGCTTCGGGCGTGATGGTGGAAAGGGAAACGGAACTGCTGTCCTACAGCGATAGCCCTGATGGTATTAATGCAGTGCTCAGCCATAACGGACAAGCTTCTACTGTTCGTGCGCTTTACCTGGCTGGCTGCGACGGTGCACATTCTGTGGTTCGGAAACAGTTAAAGGTCGACTTCGTTGGGGGGGATTATGCATATACTTTTTACGTGGCCGATGTGGAATGCGAAGGGCCGGTAGCCAATGGAGAGTTGCACGCGGCACTTGATAAGGCTGATTTTTTTATCGCCTTTCCCATGAAAGGCGCTGGGAATGTACGGCTGATCGGCACGGTGAAGGATAAAGACATTTCTGGTGGTGAACTGACCTGGGATGATGTGAGCCATGACGTGCTGTCGAGGATGGCGGTGGAGGTTAAAAGGATCAACTGGTTTTCGACTTATCGGGTGCACCACCGCGTTGCATCCAGGTTCAAGTGCGGCAATGTTTTCCTGCTGGGCGATGCCGGTCATATCCATAGCCCGGTAGGCGGGCAGGGAATGAATACGGGAATCGGTGACGCCGTCAATCTGGCCTGGAAATTAAGAAACGTGATCAACGGATGGGCGCACGTGAGCCTGCTCGATACTTATGAGCCAGAACGGATCGCTGTCGTTTAGGGAATAATCTAAAAGAATCAGGTCAGGAGACAAATCTAACGCTATGGCAATGCAATCTATGCTGCTTGAAAGCGATTTAACGATAAACTTTTCGTAAGTCAAAACTTCTTCAATAATGTAAAGTACATCGGCATTATCGTCTAACAATAGGATTTTTTTCATGGACGGGTTTTGAAGGCTCCGGTGCTGGCGAATGGCATCAGCGCACCACAAAACCTCTGTTATATTTTGCGAGCTTAAATTTCCGTTGTTTAATCAACCCATTAACTACCCTCATTTATGCAACGGGCTTTCCTACAAACAAGTCGCCGCCTATTCCCGGAATCTGACCTGCCTGCTATTGGATGTGAAGTGATCAACCGCATTTCTTTATGCTGAAAGTTATTAGGATCGATCATTTCCTGAATTTGTTTATCGGCCATGGGTAACATTGTTTGAATCATAAATATAATGCCATCGTGAAACTGTGATAAGAATTGTTAATAATAAAGCATCATGAGTTTTACAAAATCTAATCCCTTAGAAACGGCAAAAGTTGCCCCCTGCCCTTTGGGCGCCTCGTCCGGCAATTGTAGCCGGAGGGGCGGTCATCTTTTGCCGCTGTTATATCCCTTTCCCGGGCCTGAGTCACAAGATTGCTGTAAAAAATAGCAATAGAGCCCTTAATCAGATCCGTTCATTTAGCCTTTGCTGAGGCAAATTTATACCTCTTCGGCTCGCAAGGCCAGGCTTGGTGACCGAAAAAAATCTCCACACCTCCGCTCCGCTACGGGTCAGGATAAAACATTACGCTAATTGCCCGGTAAACCTTCAGTGCTCAGCTTATAAGGAAAAAAGAAGAACTGTCACTATTAAAGAGACTATCGATAAACCCTATTACGATGCTATGCATAAGCGCATGCAAACTCCAAAGCCAGACGGCTAATGAAGTTAAGGCAAAGTACCGTTGAACCCGTTATAGGAACCTCGTTACTTATCTCGGAATAAAAAGAGTCAATGCAAAAGGACTTTCCCAAGCCAATAAAGGCATTACCATGACTGCTATAGCTTACAGTCTGAAGAAAATGATGAAATACAAGGCTACAAAGATTGAACAAGCAATCGCATTTTACTTATCCATGCAGAATCTCGGGCCAATCATTTAGGCAGCACGTGTACTTACCCTTCGCTCAAAACTCCTTTAGATAAAGACAACCGGTCTTGGAGGCTCAGTTGTGCAACAGCCACTCCACTCAAAAAGGTAGTAAATATTTTTAATTCACGAGGAATGGCTATTAATTAACATTTGTCCTTGTTAATTAAACATGTGTACTAAAGCATAATTTCAATCTCAGTTATTATTGCTGATGTAAACCAATTTTAACATTCTAACTTTTATCGAAAACGCTTGAGTCTTAAAAACTTGAGAACGACTCTGACGAATTGGATAACCTGTGCAGACAAGCCCGAATGCTTGGAGCTGGTTTAAATGGGATGATTCAAACGACAGATTTCGGCGAGGAAAACTAATGACAAGATGGAGGTAAGAATAGCTCTTCCGCGCAACCTTGCAATTGGATCCCAGCGGATATAACGAAACTTTTATATGGAAAGAAGAATCCCAAAACTTGCTTTTGTCTTGTTGGCTGTAATCTCTGCCATCGGTTGTCGCCATAACATCGCCGGCAATTCCTTAAATAATTCATCTGGCAATAGAAGATGTACAATACAGGAAAATAGTTTTAACCGGGTAATCGATGGCAAACAAGTTAAGTTATATACCCTGAGGAGTCATGGTATTATTGCAAGGGTCACCAATTATGGAGGACGCCTCGTAAGTTTATGTATTCCTGACAGAAATCATCACATAGTTGATGTTGTAGCGGGTTACCCTGATCTAGCCGGCTATGAAAAATCAATAGGACGCTATTTTGGCGCAACTATCGGTCGGTATGCTAATCGGATTGCTAATGGTAAATTTTTGCTGGACGGCAAGAAATATTCTTTATTTATTAATAATAAACCTAATACCCTCCATGGTGGTAAAAAAGGGTTTCAGGACGTAGTATGGGACGCCAAGCAACTTAATGAACAAACCCTTGAGTTAACTTATTTTTCAAAAGATACCGAAGAGGGATTTCCGGGAAATTTAAAGGTTAGAGTGACTTATGAGCTAAGTGATTACGGGGCATTGAAAATAAGTTATGAGGCCAATACAGATAAAAAAACAGTAATTAACCTAACAAACCACACTTTTTTCAATCTGAATGGGGAAGCCAGCGGAACAATATTAAACCACCTCGTCAAAATTAACGCGCAAAGGTATACCCCAGTTAATTCCACCTTGATTCCAACGGGAGAAATTGCCAATGTTCGCGGTACACCTTTTGATTTTACCAAAGGCGCAACTATCGGTTCTCGTATCAATACTGCTGATAAACAACTGCAGCTTGGCAAAGGCTATGACATCAATTTTGTGCTGGATAGACATGATCTGGAACAGCCGGTAGCCACTGTAATAGGAGACAAAAGTAACATCCAGATAGATATTTACACTGATCAGCCAGGTCTCCAGTTTTACAGTGGCAATTTTATGAGAAGCAGAAATCTTATGAAAGGCGGACATAGGGATGAATTCAGGACGGCATTTGTAATGGAGCCCCAGCATTTTCCTGATTCGCCTAATAATCCCAACTTTCCTTCTACGGTGCTGAATCCGAGTATGAAATACAGGTCAATATCGGTTTATAAATTCTCGGTGATCAATAACAATTAATAAATATCCTTCGCTTTTTATAACCTTTTAAATAAAAAAATATGGGATTTACATCAAAAAAACTAAGTTGTTTGTTTGTGGCAAGCAGTGTCTTGTCGTTGACTTTTGTCGCCTGCCAGAAAAAGGCATTTATCGATTCGCCGCAGGCAAAACCCGGCGCTCAAACTTTGGTCACCAGCGCCACTTTTCCGGTCATTGTAACAGATTTGAGCTCGAATGGCGGCCCTGATATTACGTACAAAAGAGGTATGTCTGCCGGGGGAAATGGCGGTTTCACAGACCTCAATACCGCTAATAAGCCTAGTATCGACATTGATACTTTGGTTCATATGGGCATTGTTAATGGAATAAGAAATTTATACAAAGAGCCTCAACTTGGCAATGGGGAGTTTTATCTTGATGGAGGAGTCTATAAAACCAGGGAAAGTGCTGATTACACAGATATGATGGCCTATGTACTTAACCATCACCTGGAACTGATGAATCAGATTGGTGGAACCCCAACGATCTATCCGTTGGCAACACAGTACCTCGATACCGCCGGTGACTATGTCCCTTTGCCAACAGTGGGCGCTTCCATGTCGGCTTTTCAACAAAACTTTATTGTTTGGGCTTCTAAGGCCGATTCTATTGCCGGCGGCGCAAACTACCATTCCATATGGATTGCGCACCAGGAACCTGCCCATACGTTAGGTTATCTGAATGGTCTTGAAACTGATGCGGCAAAACTAACAAATATCGGAAGGTTTATTCGATACTGGAAGCCTATAGCAGCAGCGCTGAGGGCAAAAGGTGCTCGCGTGGGCGGCGTTCAAAATAATTCAGCCAACTCCATATTTTACCAGGCGACCGTTGATTCGCTTGTTAATAATCAAGTTGACCTGGATTTCTTAACGTTCCAGTTTTATGACTGGGGCAATCGGTCTGATTTGGATGCCGCAATTGCATCTTTGAAAAGTTACAGAACACACCCCAATACAGCTAATACCAAAATGATCGTAGACAGGGGTATGTGGTTGGGTGGTTTTGCTTCCAAGATGGATTGCATTAATACGAGTAAAGGTTTGATTACCTATTTGCAGGGTGAGCGCAACTACATGGATTATGCCGATCTGATCTACGCACATATTTATGACGACCAGCACACCGATACCACTTTAATGGAATTCAAAGTATGCGCGTGGCTAAATAAAAATGTTCTTCCCAAAAGGCGGACGCTGACAGGCCTGCCAGCCGGGGTTGACGGCTTTGTGACAAGCAATTCTACAAAACTCAGCGCCGCGCTTTGGAACAGCTCAACCACTCCCCAAAATCTCACTTTACAGTTAAATAATACCAGTTTTCCCCAGAGCAAAACGCTAACAGTAATGAAAGGCACAGATTCGGTCTACAGAGCCGTTCCGTTGAGCCAGACTTCCTGGAATAGTACGAGCAAGACCATAAGTGTCATCAATCTAAAAGCGTACGAATTTGTTCTGATTACCTTACAATAATTTATTAGTGTTCCGCTAATTTTCAACGTATTACAGCAAAAAGTAAATTCTAAAAGTTCCTTGTATATAATGATTAATGTTTATAGATGCCTGGTTTTGAGTTGTCTGGCAGCGTTTTCTAATTTTGTGATGGCTCAGACTGGTGCTGCAGTCAAAGGAGTAGTTGTTGACCAACAAAGCAAGCAACCCGTGGAATATACAAGTATAGCGCTGTTAAAAGGCAATGACTCATCACTGGTTACAGGAACGGTATCTAAGGTAAACGGAACGTTCCGGTTCGATAATGTGCCAAGCGGAAAATATTTGCTTAAAGTAGCTTTTATTGGCTATCATAACTGGTATAGTAAACCTATTACGGTATTAAATGCACCAATAGATGTCGGGACGGTCTATCTAATTCCCAGTCGGCAATTGCTAAATGAAGTGAGCATAACAGGCGCGCTTATTAATTCATTGAATAAAATCGATAAACAAACCTATAAAGCGGGTCAGTTTGAATCTGCCAAAGGCGGTTCTGCTATAGACGTGCTGAAGAATCTGCCTGCGGTTTCTGTAAACGGGGAGGGGGAGATTAGTGTGAGGGGTTCAACAGGGTTTATGGTGCTTATTAATGGCAAACCGGTTATAACAGATGCGCAAACGGTATTGAGTCAACTACCGGCAAATGCAATAGCCAATATCGAACTGATTACCGCCCCGTCTGCCAAATACGATCCGGACGGCCGGGGCGGAATCGTTAATATAATTACAAAAAAAGGAGTAGATGAGGGGTTTACCATGTTGGCAAATATCCAGGGAGGATTACCCAGCCTTATTGATTACGGCAATACCCGCAAACCGTTGCGCTATGGTACCGACTTTACCTTAAACTACCGCAAAGGTAAATGGGATATTTCGGTTGGCAGTAATTACAGCAGGAATGATAATGCCGGCTACCGGGAGGGAGACGTATACACCAAAAACCTGGCAAATAATACGATCACCAGGTTTCCTTCAGCGGGGGAGCGAAGCTTTAAGAAATATAATTATGCCGGCCGTATGGCAATTAGTTATGCCGCCGATACGGCCAATAACTTTTCAGCAGGTTTTTTTATTGGTAAACGTTACCAGGATCGCCTGGCGGAATTGCTGTACCACAATACCACTGCTGATCTGGCTACCAATGCTCCAATAAAAAGCACTACCTATTTTAACTCTAACCTGCAAACCAAGCAAGGTAATTTTTCAGTAGCTAACTTTGATTATACACACAACTTTTCAGATCGGTCAACGCTTACTGTAGGTATGGTTTATGAGCATGCCGATTTGTATGGAGATACCAGGAACCGCAACCTGAAATATCCCAATACAAAGGATACCATCCAATATGTATATAATCCTTATAAAAGACCTATCGAGGGATATCGCTTCACACTTGACCATAGCCTTCCCCTTGGTAAAGGAAAACTGGAAAGCGGCTATCAGCTGCGTTATGACACCCAAGACGGGCAATTTGGTTATGACGTCACACCGTTAACTGCACAATCAGATCTCGCCAGATTTAACGGCAGCTTACACGCCAAAAATCTCATCAATTCCTTATATACACAGTACGCGGGTAAAATAGCGAAACTGGAATACAGTGGTGGATTGCGCTATGAATATGCGACGCGAACGGTAAATATCTCCTATGATCCCACAACTCACCAATTGAACCTGTCCAATCTGTTCCCCTCTGCCAGTTTGCTATACAGCGTAAATGACAGCTGGAAAATGAAGGCAGGCTATAGCAAACGCATCAACCGCACTACAAACCTGGAATTAAACCCTATTCCTGAAAGAGAGCATTCTGAAACGCTGGAAGAAGGTGACCCTGACCTGCTTCCTGAATTTATCGATCTGACAGAATTGGGAACAATCCACAATTTCAAGGAGGGTTCTTTTTTTGCCACGTTGTATTATCAGCATATTAAAAACCCAATACAGCGATTGAACAGCGTTTATGCAGACACCATTTTGAACAGGGTCTACACCAATGCCGGAAACGCAAAATTATTAGGACTGGAGATTGGCACTAATCTTCAACCGGTTAAATGGTGGACCTTTTACCTTGGGGCTAACTTGTACAAATACAAGATCGATGGCGATATTACTATACTTGGCGTACCAACCAGCGTTTACAATAACAGCTGGGCTTATAGTATTAACAGCAATACCAGTTTCCTGCTAAATAAGACGCTCAGCCTGGGGGCCAACGTAAATTACTTATCCCGGCGGCCTACTGCCCAGGGCGAGGATTCCCGGTTTTTTGTACCCAATACGTCTCTGAAAAAAACATTCATGAACGGACGGTTTGCCGTATCGTTGCTGTGGCAGAATATGAACATCTTTAATGCAAACAAGCAACGGATCACCACATCCGGCGCTGATTTTTATACAACTACCAATTATATTTATGAAACGAACGTATTCCTGATCAATCTGGCTTTTAACTTCAATAAATTCACCGGCAAGCTAAAATTACCTAACAGCGAATTAAACGATAAAGAGTTCTGAATAAAGTCGATTGTATTGTTGTAACAGAGTTTTATATGGATGACGGGCCACTGCTCTCAGGACCTGAATAATAAATGACCGGTGGCTAAATCATACAAAGCAAACTACTGACACCTTCTTTGTTGATTACCGGAACATGGGTGCTAGACATTTGAACATTTGTCCTTACGAGATAGGCTGAATTGAAATATCATTGTGTGGAGGACTAATTTCTAAGGGATAATTGGCCTCATCCCCTTGAAATCAATATAAGATTAAACCACATGAAGATTAAGCATACCTATGCGCCATTTAGCGCATTCTTAACCGTTATTGTATTGGCGGGGGCATCTATAAGCTTGCTGAGCCTGCGGCTATCGGAAAAAAATTTCGCCGTTTCATCAGTACAGCCGCCGAATATCGTTTTTATCCTGGCAGACGATCTTAGCAGGGATGATATTGAGCCTTATGGCAGTAAGCAGGTACACACCCCCAATATGGCCCGTTTGGCTAAAGAAGGCGTATGCCTTGACAATATGTTTAACATGGCGCCGGTATGTTCTCCCACAAGGCAATCGCTTTTAACGGGACTCGGGCCGGTAAGAAGTGGCGCATATCCTAATCATACTATGATCTATGACGGTATTAAAACTCTTCCGGTTTACCTCCAGTCGCTCGGGTACCAAACGGCCATCATCGGCAAAAGACATTATGCACCAGACGCGTCCTATCCCTTTGAATTTCTTGGCGGAAAAAATGTAGACAACGGAGACGGCATAGACGTGGACCTGAGTAAAGCAGAAGCTTTTATCAAGCGGTGTGCCGGTAAGCCGTTTTTCCTGGAGTTTGCGAGTAACCAACCCCATGAGCCATGGACCCGTGGCAACGCGAAGGCTTATGACCCGGATAAGATCACCCTCAATCCCAATATGGTTGATACCAAAATGACCCGTCGGCAAATGACAAAATACTATGCAGAAATAAGCTACCTGGATAGTCTTGTCGGCGTGTGCCTTGATATGGTGGATAGGTCCGGGCAAAAAAACAATACCATTGTTATGTTGGCTACTGAGCAGGGAAATTCGATGCCATTTTCAAAATGGACATTATATGATCAGGGCCTGCGGTCTGGCTTCATCGTGAGGTGGCCGGGCAAGGTTAAGCCCGGTACCCGCAACCCCGCCATGCTGGAATATGTAGACTTTCTGCCAACGCTGATCGATATAGCGGGCGGCAACCCCGGAAAGATCAATACCGGCTCCAAGGATGGTCTGGGCAGAATGGGTTTTGACGGCACCAGTTTTAAACAGGTATTAACCGGCGAACAAAATCATATGCGCGACTATGTTTTTGCAGAAGCGACTACCCGGGGCATCTATAACGGTAGTGACGCTTACGCCATCCGTTCTTCGCGGACAGACAAATATTTATATATCCATAACCTTAATTTTAAAAATAAATTTGAAAACCTGGTTACACACAGGCCGCTATATAAGGAGTGGATGGCCACCAATCCAAGCCGGGCATCGCTTTACATGATCAGACCTGAAGAGGAGTTGTATGATGTTGTTAATGATCCGTTCAACCTCAAAAACCTGGCCGCTGATCCGGCGTATGCAAAAATTAAACAACAGATGAGGGCTAAGCTGGAAGAGTTTATGAAGCAACAAAATGACAAGGGAGTGGAGACTGAGATGCAGGCCTTTACCCGTCAGCCCAAAGGCAAAGGAGAAGATTGAAACCTTTTTATGAAGTTCATCGATTGTCCGTTGATGGCCGTACATTTTAAGCGCGCGCTTGTTTTACACTTATTGATTGCCAGGCAGACAATTACTTAAGAATTTACCTTTCTGATTTCCCCGCAGAAGACTACCGTGTGCCAACATCAATCTTATTCACTACTTTGAATAAGATTGATGTTGGTTTTGTGCATTGTTAGTATTGGTTACCAATTGCCGATATTAAGTATTTCAGTGCCGTTAATAAAGTTTGTGCTGCTATTAATGTGTTAGTCCGCCCATTTTCGGGGGCTAGTTCCATCTAAATAAGCTATCTTCAAAAGTCAATTTCCATTAAAAGGTACCAAATAATATTTATCTCTGTGCGCTGCGTTCCTTTCTCAGCGTCTATGGTAGAATTTAACCACAAAGGAGGCACGAAGAAAAACAGAGCTTATACGATGCAAAATATAATTTTGAATTGTCTGCTTTGATTTTACTTTTCAGACAATCTCTTTTAAAAGCCCTCGCCGCAGGTGCCTCTGGAGGGAGATTGATGGCGCTTTTTCAGGGAGACACACAGTTGCCAATCTTTGCTTCGCTTCCTTCCTGGTTCCGACGGTTAACCAGGCCGCTAAATGGCAGAATTAAACAAATTTCCTCTAAGTTTTAACATTTGTCCTGCTGCCACACTGCCATCCTGAGGTAACATTGCCCTATAAACCAGTTCGGCCGTGGCCGGACATTACCGATGAATTAAGTTTAATGAAAAGAAAATTTCCTGCTTTTATTTGTTTTGCTGTCTCTATAGCCTTATTCACTTTTACCTGCTCTTTCGGGCAGCAGGCAGAAGGTTCCAAAGGGAATTACAGTGATCCTGCCGCCCCGGTAGGCAATAACGCGTTACGGGTTCCCGCGAGAGTAAAACCTGTTTTAAATACCTGGATGCGTGACACCTATGTAACCTTGGGGCCAGATGGGTTTTATTATATGACTGGCACAACTGCAGCCGCCGGCCGCAAATTTTCCAATGGTCGGATACATTGCTGGGATTATAATGATGGCATTTATTTATGGCGGTCAAACGATATGCACAAATGGCAGCCGCTGGGCCTTATCTGGTCGTTTGACAAAGATGGCGCCGAGTGGCAAAAAAAAGGTAAGCCAATAGAAAAAGGAAGTAAATCGGTGAACGGAGATGAACTCGATTCCATGTACCGGGCGCTGTGGGCACCAGAAATACATTATCTTAAAAGCAAGAAGAAATGGGTGATTGCAGCTTGCCTGAACGGCGGACAGGGTTCTTTTGTACTTGTCAGCAGCAGCGGCAAACCGGAGGGCCCTTACAAAAATATCGAGGGCAATAAAACGCATGCTATTTTTCCGCAAATAGATCCGAGTATTTTTGAGGATACCGACGGTAAGGTTTACCTGCTGGGCCATGATCATTATATTGCTAAAATGAAAGTTGACCTAAGCGACATTGCTGAGCCATTCAAACAACTGGCAGAAACGCCTTATCTTCCAGAACCTTATATAGAGGGAATATATCTGACCAAATCAAACAACAAATATCAGTTGCTGCAAACGGTTTGGTCGGTACCCAAAAGTGATGGTACCTATACCTACCTGCGCAACGAACAAAAGGATAAGACGCTTTACAGTTATGATGTGGTAATAGCAGAGGCTGATAATATTTATGGCCCATACGGACCGAGATATGCAGCTATATTAGAAGGCGGACATAATAACTTTTTTACCGATAAGCAGGGTAACTGGTGGTCAACCACTTTTTTTAACCCACGGGGTATTATGGGTACTAAGTTTGAAGTTACCTGCCGGCCAGCCTTATTTCCGCTGAAACTTGTAAACGGCCGTTTTATGCCAGATATTGAAAAAACAGAAATATTTTATAAAGATTTAAAAAAGGAACAATAATGAGAAAATATATCCGATCACTTGCCGGCACAGCAATGCTGCTCGCCGTACCTTTTTGCGCGGCCTTTTCACAGGAAATTGGTGCTAACTTTAACCATAATCCGGAGGTCATCGATATCCATTACCTGAAAAAAACACCGGTAGAATGGGTAAGGACCACGCCCTATATTTTTGAGTATATTGATGGGAAGAAGGATCCTGCCACAGAACCCGGCCTGGAAAAATTGATAGAAGTAAAAAAAGCCGGTTATAAGATTGCCTTTGGCTTTAGGTGGGATTTTAAAAAATATAACCTCAATATCCCTAAGCCGGGCTCAGAACTGGAGAAAAAGTATTTCGGGGTAGTTAAAGCATTGTTAACGCGCATGGCCGGAAATATCGACATTTTGAAGCTGGCCAATGAACCCAACCTGGAAACCAAAGATGAAGATCTGAACGTTAACGGTGAAGGCTATGTGCCCCTGGTTAAATTTATGGAGCGGCTGCTTAATGAGATGGCACTGCCATTTTATAAAGCTCATCCGGAATATAGGAAACCAGACATTTACGTAGGGTCGCTTCCTGCTTTATTTGAACCCAAACAGCAAAGAACGCCAGGGGTTATTGGGCTTATTAAACTTGCGCAGAACAATAAGGACATTACTGGCTTGTCTGTACACCTGCATATTGCCGATACGCTCGAAATACCACGGGCGCTGGATTTTGTGCGTAGCATCATGCCGTCGAAACCGATTATCGTTCCTGAGTTTTCATTATTCAGGCTATATAATAGAAACACAGGAGATCTGCTCGGCAGTACCGAAAACGGTAAAGCTTTTGCAAAAAAATACGGCTATGCAGACAACATGCCATTGTATGAGTGGTATTCTATCGCCAATACTACGCACGTAAGTAATGAAGAATGGACAGCCATGTTTGAAAGCCGCAAATGGTTTTTTCCGCATGCCCTGGAAACTTATTACCGGTACTTTCAAAAATATGGTGTTGTGCTCGCTACTTATGGTTATGTAAGTCAGTCTGCGCCGCGGGTAGTAAAGCCAAATTCGCCGGTTTGGTTTGTGAACCCCATTTTTGCCTGTAAATCCTTAATGCCTGCTGCTAATGGAGATTGCTCAGCTAATCCGCTTTGGTTTAATGATTTTGTGGATATTGTAAACAAAGGAAAGATCACACGCAAAGCAACCCATCAATAATGAAGATTATTCGTTGTATTACCACCGGGCTGATTCTTGGCTGCGCCGCCATTACCGGCGCCTATGCGCAAAAGGCTGTGCACGGCAAGCCCAATATCGTTATCATTTATGTTGACGACCTGGGTTATGGCGATTTAAGCTGTTATGGCGCGGTAAATGTAAAAACACCTGCCGTTGATAAACTGGCCGCTGCCGGCTTAAAATTTACCGACGGGCATTGTTCTGCTTCAACCTGTACCCCTTCGCGGTTTGCAATACTGACAGGCAGCTATGCTTTTCGTAACAATGCTGCCATTTTGCCCGGCGATGCGCCGCTGATCATTGACCCTAAAAAGCAAACCTTACCAGGCATGCTTCAAAAAGCGGGGTATGTAACTGCCGCAATAGGCAAATGGCATCTGGGTCTGGGGAGCGGGCATCCAAATTGGAATGACAGTATCAGTCCGGGACCTAATGAGGTAGGCTTTAACTATAGTTTTATTATCCCGGCAACGCCTGACAGAGTACCGGCTGTTTTTGTGGAAGATCATCATATTGTTAAACTTGATAAGAAAGACCCGGTATCAGTAAATTATGATCATCCTATCGGCACTGACCCTGTAGGCTTGCAACACCCCGAGTTATTAAAAATGCAGGCCGACTCGCAGCATAGCGGTACTATTGTAAACGGCGTAAGCCGTATTGGATATATGAAGGGTGGCCACAGCGCTTACTGGAAAGACGAAGATTTTTCTAAAGTGCTTACCGCCAGGGCGCTGCACTTTATGGATGCTAACCGAAAAAAGCCTTTCTTCCTGTATTTTGCTTTGCCCAATATCCATGTACCGCGTATGCCGAATGCCAGATTTGTTGGCGCTACTGCTATGGGGCCGCGGGGTGATGATATTGTGGAAATGGATTGGATTACCGCACAGGTAATGAATAAACTGCGCCAACTTAAACTCGATAAAAATACTATCGTTATTTTTAGCAGCGATAACGGCCCTGTTGTTGATGATGGTTACGCGGATAAGGCAGAGGCTTTAATGGGAAGCCACAAGCCTGCCGGACCTTATAAAGGGGGTAAATATAGCGCTTACGAGGGTGGTACGCGTGTGCCTTTTATTGTAAGCTGGCCAACAGTGGTTAAACCGGGTATAAGTAAGGCATTGATTAGTCAGGTGGATCTTTTCCGGTCTCTGGCGGCATTAACCAGATCAACACCTCAACCCACCGCAGCGCCCGATAGTCAGAATATGCTTGAGGTACTTTTGGGGAAAAGACAAGCCGGTCGCAGTGCGATGGTGGAAGAGGCATTTACGATGTGTTACCGCCAGGGAGAATGGAAGTACATTGCCCCCGTTTCTCAAAGGCCACCGGCTTGGCTGGCTAATAAAAAAGTGCCTACCGGTTTGCAGGCCACAGAACAGCTTTACAATTTAAAAACAGACCCCGCGGAACAGCACAATCTTGCAACAGCAATGCCCGCCAAAACCCGCGAATTAAGGGGGTTGCTTCGGCAGGAACAAAATACAACCGCGAAACACTGAGACTTTTCCTGTAATTTTAGCTATTGCATAGGGTTTTTTAAGCGCTGTTCTTTTAACAGATGGATGGCGCTTTTTGGCGTTTACGCATGTCTTTTGCTGTACTTCGTTCCCGCTTTCCTCTGCTTCAGCAAAATCTTTAAGGCCCCTTGCCAATGCACGAGGCTCATCTTCTGCTTGATTTCACTCGAGGCGAATCTGCTGTCAGAGAAGATTGGATAGCATAGAAAACTTCTGTGCATAGAATAGCTTCCGCCCTAACAGGATTTAAGTGGGGCTGCTCTCGGCAATCGAGCGGGTTGGCATTGATAACAGCCCAAACGTTGTTAGCTGCACTGAATATGGAAGGGCAAAAAGGAATTTAAAAGCATTAAAAAACCCTTTTTCCTGTCAGATGATTGGTTAGTAAACCGGGATGGGAACCAATTTATCGAATACGGATGATTCAATTAGTGTTTAAGGTTTCCTGAACGTGTGTGCTGGATATTTGAACATTTGTCCTTATGCTAATTGTGCTATTTCCGGTAACATTGTCTCGAAAAACCAATTATTGCTTCGGCGGTCAATTTTATTAAACAGCATTAAACGGGGGTGGACATTACGGTTTTCCTAATGATGCTTTGACGGATTGCTTGCCGCATCAGTTCTCCCTAACCCAATAAATTATGAAAGTATGAAGAAAAAATTTTACTATTTATTCAGGTTAATGCTCTTGCTTTTGATTTGCCTTTTTGCCGCCAAGCCAATGGTGTTTGCTTCGCGACTTACAACAGAGGAGATCACAGGAAAGGTAGTAGATGAACAATCAGAACCGATGCCTGGTGTTACTGTAAAGATCAAGAATGGTAAAGCCGTTACGCAAACTAATGTAGGCGGTATATTTAAAATACAGGCTAATGCCGGCGATATTTTGGTATTTACTTTTACTGGTTATCAGGTAAAAGAAGTTACCGTCAAATCAAAAAACATCGGCACCATCGCTATAGCGCCGCGGCTTAGCAATTTAGACGAAGTAGTGGTGATTGGCTATGGAAAGATCAAAAAAAGCGATCTGACCGGTTCGGTAAGTAAATTCTCGGCCAAAGACGTTGACCAATTGCCGGTTACTTCAATCGATCAGGCGCTGGAAGGCAAAGTAGCAGGGGTGCAGATCACCTCAAGCTCTGGTGCTCCCGGTGCTGGCCTCAGCTTTGTGGTGCGTGGTGGTAACTCGCTTGGCTCAAACCAGCCGCTCATTATTTTGGATGGATATCCAATAGATTTGGGCAACGGTAATTTATCGCTCGGCGCCAATGCCGATGTTGGCCAGCAGCCAGGTGTAAATCCGCTTGCCTCCTTAAATCCTAATGATATTGAGTCGGTAGAAGTGCTTAAGGATGCGTCGTCTACCGCCATCTATGGATCCCGCGGTGCCAACGGCGTAGTGATCATCACCACCAAACGCGGCAAAAAAGGTAAAGATCAGGTTAGTTTGAATTACCGGACGGATGTTTCAAACATCCGTCGTAAGCTAGCTGTACTGAATACCAGGGACTTTATCAACTACGCAAATGAAGGTGCATTGAACGATGGTATCGATTCCATTTATAACGCGGCTGCCATGCCCGCACTGCTGGCAGTTAATAATAACTGGCAGGATCAGATCTATCGTAACGCGGTGTCAAATACCTATCAGGCATCTGTATCCGGCGGCGATGATAAAGGCCAGTATTACTTTGGCGGCGATTATGCCGGTATAAACGGCATTGTGATAAACTCCAACTATAAAAGAGGCGGCATACGCTTTAATTATGACCGGAAAGTTTCGAATGCCTTTAATATCAAGTTTAGCATGAACGCCTCCAAGTCAACGTCAAGACTGGGGCTTAACTCCGGGCAAACAGGTTTGGTTTCATCCAACGCCATTGCGGGCGCGTTATTCTTCAAACCGCTGAACAACGGTGTAACGGCCGACGGAGAATCTGACCAATCGGTAGTAGATAACCCGATCACCGTTGTTAACCTGTTGAAAGATGTTACAGAAAGCAATCTCGTATCCAGCAATCTGATTGCTGATCTGAAGCTGGCCAAAGGGCTAACGGCCAGGGCCAACTTGGGTGCTTACAACACGGCATCACTGAGACAAAGTTATAGTCCGCTGGGGACATATACCGGTAACCAGGTAAACGGTTACGCCTACCGTGCCGAAAGCTCGAGGTTTAATTATTTGTCTGAGTTTACACTGAATTATTCGCAAAAGTTCAAAAAACATGCTATTGATGCGGTAGCAGGGTATACCTGGCAACAATGGGATCAGAAAGGTATGGGTACTTCTACCTCCGGTTTCCCTAATGACAACCTGACCTATGAAAGCTTCCAAAGCGGTAAATCGCCGGGCACTACAACTACCCAACACCAGCAATGGGCGTTGGCTTCCTATTTGGGCCGTGTAAATTACGCTTATAACGATAAATACTTGTTAACCTTTAGCGGTCGCGCCGATGGATCAACCCGTTTGGCAGATGGACACAAATGGTCGTTTTTCCCTTCAGGAGCTTTTGCCTGGAAACTCAGCGACGAGAAGTTCTTCAAAGACAATATCAAGGTGATCAACTCCATGAAGCTTAGGGTAAGTTACGGCTTGTCTGGCAATCAAAACATCGCCGTGGGCGGCACACAAGCCACTCTGGGCACCGATGCCTATGTGATCAATGGCCAAATTGTAAAAGGTTACACACAAAATAATATTGCTAACCCCGTTTTGGGCTGGGAAACAACCAAGGCGTTCAACATTGGCACCGACATTTCTTTCTTTGAAGACCGGCTGCAGTTAACTATTGAAGCATACCGCAAGGTAACCGACGACCTGCTGATCAGTTTACCGATACCGGCTAACACCGGGTTTTCTTCTTACCTCACCAACTCGGGCAGTGTAGAAAACAAAGGCCTGGAGTTTGAGTTTAGCGCCCAGATCCTTAAGTCGCCAATTTCATGGACTATGTCTGGCAACATATCGTTCAACCGCAACAAGATGCTTAGCTTAGGCAAACTGGGGGATAACGGAGCCATCTTTGGGCCCAACTACCTGGCTGCCGGAAGCGCGCTTAACCAACCGCTCCATATAGCTAAAGTAGGGTATCCGGTAGGCTCATTCTATGGTTACCGCATTAACGGCATTTACCAAACTGCAGCTGAAGTAGCTGCCGGCCCGGAAGCAACCACTGCTAAACCCGGCGATTTCAAATTTGCAGACATCAACGGCGACGGAGCTATCACGGCTGACGACAGGCAGATCATTGGTAACCCTAATCCAGACTACATTTTCGGCTGGACCAATAATTTAGCCTACAAAAGATTCACTTTTTCATTCTTCTTCCAGGGTTCCATCGGCAATGATATTATTAACTTGAACCGGTATAAACTGGATGCGCTTTCGGGTAATGCTTATAACGTGAGCCAGGCAGCCTATAATGGCCGCTGGACAGGCCCGGGAACCAGTAATACCTATCCAAGGGCACGCTCAAGCGCTGCTTATTTCAATACCCGCTTTGCTGACTTTATTGTAGAGGACGGCTCATACGTGAGGCTGAAAACAATTACCCTGGCCTATAGTCTGCCGATAAGAAAAGTACGCTGGATGAACAGCGCCTCTGTTTTTGTAACAGCAACCAATATGCTCACTTTTACCAAATATAAAGGTTATGACCCGGAAGTAAATGCTGATTACGGTAATGGTCTTACCCAGGGTGTGGATAATGGCACATATCCACAAAGCAAAATTATTAGTGCGGGCATCAATATTAAACTCTAAAAACTAAAATGAAAGCATTAAAATATCTTAGCGTCCTTTTGGTTCTGCAATTATTCCACACATCCTGCCAGAAGCTTAACGAAACTATATACGACCAGGCAACGCCAGCGAATGCCATTAAAACCCAATCGGACGTCGATTTTGCTATGGTTGGGGTCTACACCCATTTAAATGCCACACCTGGTTTTGACAGGGACATTACCTGGGCACTGCATCCCTATGCAGATGATATATCATCGATCACCAACTTTGAAACCGGAACCTGGGGACGAAAATCGCTGCTAAATTCGGGTACGGCATTTGCCAATACCATCTATGTTAATTTTTACGCCACTATCAGAGATGCCCACGGCGTGCTGGATGATGTGAATCGTTTAAACCTTGACGCTGCCTACAAAGCCAAGATCACTTCAGAAGTTCATTTTATACGCGCTTTTTGCTACTTCAACATGGTGCAATTGTACGGCGGTGTACCGCTGGTTACCAGCTCGGTTGATGCCAGTTCAGATTTTTATCAACCTCGTGCTTCTGTAGACGATGTATATAAATTGATATTTTCTGATCTTACAGATGCTATGGCTAACCTGCCAACGCGTACAGCTCAGCCGGCCGGCGAGTTTTACCGTGCAACAAAAGGTGCCGCCCAGGGGTACTTGGCCAAGGCATATTTAACCTATGCCAATTATCTTGATCTGCACGGTCGTTCGTCTGAATCGGCAGCTTATTATCAAAAAGCACGGGACAATGCCGATGGAGTGATCACTTCAGGGCAATATCAACTGGTTTCAGACTATGGCGCTTTATGGGATGTTAATAAAGAAAAATCAGATTATGTAGAGGTGATATTTGCTATTCCGCATACACGGGATGCAACAAACCTTACCTTAAGCGGTGAGGGGTCATACTACCCGGCGCATTTTTTACCGGCCACTTATCCTAACTCAACAGGATTGCCAACCCATGCGGGAAATGGCTTTATGCGCGTACAGCCATGGTTTTTTGAACGCTATACCAAAGGGGATTATGTAAATGACTACCGCGTTGAAAAAACTTTCCTCTCTGTCTGGACAGATCAGAACGGAAAACGCCATGTGGCGTACCCGTTGCCGTTTGTAGCCGCCGATGTTAAGGAGGCGCAGGCTTTTATTTTAAAATATGTTGATGGCGCCGGCTTATCAACATTTGGACATGAAAATGACTTGTTTTTATTAAGACTCTCAGAAATTTATCTTATCAAGGCCGAAGCCGAAAATGAACTGAACGGTCCAGATGCAGTTGCACTTGCCGCATTTAACGCTGTCCGCGCCCGTGCACGCCTGGCTAATGGTATACCTCGCACTGCACCCGCCGACGTAACCGCTGCTACGGCCGGGGCAAAAGAAGATTTCAGGATGAAGATATTTGATGAACGCGGCCTGGAGTTTGTGGCCGAATTCAATCGCTTTTTCGACCTGATCAGGATGAGGTATAAGGATAATACCCGCACTATGTATGAGTACCAGTTTGGTACATACCTGCCATCTTTGGCACAGGGACTGCCAAAAGTTACCGGCACTGCATGGAAAGGGGGCGGCGTTACTGAGGCCTCCAATATACTAACTTACAGTTCCAGGTATCTGTTATGGCCCATACCGGCCAATCAGATGGCTATTAACCCTAAACTGACACAGAATCCTGGCTGGTAAAAAAAATAAATTGCGGCTATCTTTCCTGATCATTTTAATTTCCTCTTGCCTTTCCGGGCAAAGAAACCCGTAGCCATTTACATAAGCTGCGGCAGAAAAATTAAACTGGTTCTTTTATATGGTAAAAGTTATAATAACGATAAAACTAATTTCTAATGCGTATCAATAAACTTCCTATCAGAATGATCAGCGTGCTGGTTATGGCAACGGCTGCAAGCTTCGCGTTTGCCGGTTTTTGCAAACCGACACCGATAAAACAACATCCCAAACCCACTCAGCCCAATATCATCGTGATCCTGGCCGATGATATGGGTTTCTCGGACATTGGTTGTTACGGGGGGCTGATCAATACCCCGAACCTCGACAAGCTGGCAGCCGGTGGCCTGAGGTTTACGCAGTTTTATAACGGCGCACGTTGCTGTCCAACCCGGGCACAGTTATTAACGGGCGTATATGCCCAGCAGGCCGGTGTAGGCCACATGACAGAAAAGTTGGGAAACACTGAGGCTTATCAGGGCCACATCCGCAAAGATGTGAAAAGCATCGCCGATTATATGAAGGTTGTTGGTTACACCACCATGCAGGTTGGTAAATGGCACGTGGGCAATATGGCCAACCATACCATGCCTTTAGATAAAGGATTTGAAAAGGCCTGGACACAAATAGCTAAAGTTGATTACTGGAACACCAATCAAGTTTATTTGGATGGTAAAGTTGTTAAGCTTCAGAAGAAGGAAGGCGACTATCTAACTGAAATGGAAGGAAATGAAGCTATTGCCGATATCGATTATGCAAAGCAGCAGCAAAAGCCATTTTTTATGTACCTCGCGTTTAACTCTGCTCACTGGCCGCTGCACGCTAAGCCGGAGGATATTGCCAAATACCGCGGCAAGTTTATGAAGGGCTGGAATGCGCTCCAGGCTGAGAAGATTAAAAGGATAGCTGCCCTGGGCTTGGTAAACGCGGTTGATCCGGCAGCTATTTATGATAAATCTGTTCCCGATTGGAATTCTTATCCCAAGGGTGATGCTTTCCCTGGTTATCATGCTGTAACTTCACCGCAGCACGATCAGGATGACTGGGATCTGCAGATGTCAGTTTATGCTGCGCAGATAGACAACATGGACCAGAACATTGGCCGCCTGATTGATAAACTGAAGGCGGAAGGTATGTATGAAAATACCATCATTATGTTTTTACAGGACAACGGGGCCTGTGCCGAAGCCACCGGTAAAAACGATGAACACATGCCCGGTACTCCCGGATCATATATTGCTTACGGCTTACCCTGGGCTAATTTGAGTAATACACCTTTTAAAATGTATAAACATTTTGTGTATGAGGGTGGCATTTCAACTCCGTTCATCTTCCATTGGCCGGCCGGCTTGCCTGCTAACCGGAAAGGCGCGATTGAAAAAGAAAGTTTTGGCCACATTATCGACCTGGTACCTACCTGTATTGACGCCGCGGGTCAATATGCACCGGATCAGTACCGGAATTTAGAAGGTCAGAGCCTTTTGCCTGTAATCAACCAGAAGGCAAAGAACAGCAATCGTACCGTGTTTTGGGAGCACGAAGGAAATCGCGCTATCAGGGTGGGCGACTGGAAATTAATTTCGCGATATGAAGACGATTATACCTACTTTATCAGATGGGGTTGGAAAAAAGATCCCAGGACAACAGAATGGGAACTGTACAACATGAAAACAGACCGTTGGGAACGGCATGACGTGGCTTCTCAGCACCCGCAAATAGTGGCCTCGATGATAAAAACCTATCAACAGTGGTATAAACGTGTCGGAGCCATTCCTTTCAAACAACTTGCTGCCGAGGCAAAGCCGGAAGGAGCTGAAAATTAAATTGCCATTGTCTTAATCTTGTTCCGGGTTTTGATGGTGAAACATATTGCCGGGGCATAAAGAATTGTTTAAACCGGTATTTCTGTACCGGTTTAAACCTATTTAATGTTGTAATGAAGTGTATTAAATCCATAATCCCAATGCCGTTATTAATGGCCGGAATAACTTTAACCTTTGCAGCCTGTTCGGGCCGGCAACCGCAGCAAAAGGCTCGCCCTGGCAAAACTCGGTCAATCGTTGTTGTCAATAAAAATAGGGCAAAAAGGTGTTGTACAGGGAAAACCCCTTCACGCTTTGGCATACATATCACCGCATTTGGCACTAAATAGGCAGACATTGTTTTTAAATCAAAATAAATCAGGATTAGTAAAGCGATGGTTAGTTGCGGTGGTGTGGTTTGTGGCGGCATGTGGGCAAAATGTTAAGCAGGCTAAAATCAAAGCAGCTGCGCGCCCTGCACCGAAGCCCGGTATACTTGCTTCTGTCAAATTCAGCGGTGATACTTCTAAAAACGGCATGGTATTCATCAAAGGCGGCACTTACTTAATGGGCGGAGACAACGCTTTGGCCGCCGAAGACGAATTGCCCAAACACGCAGTAGAAGTTTCATCATTCTGGATGGACACACATGAGGTAACCAATGCCCAGTTCCGCCGGTTTGTAGAAGCGACAGGCTATGTAACCACAGCCGAGCGTAAACCGGACTGGGAACAGCTTAAGCATGAGCTTCCGCCCGATACGCCGAAACCGCCCGACAGCCTGCTGGTACCCTCATCGCTGGTTTTTACGCCGCCTGATCATCCTGTTGATCTCCATGATTACTCGCAGTGGTGGCGGTGGGTTAAAGGAGCCAATTGGAAGCATCCAAATGGGTCGGGAAGTGATATTAAGGGTAAAGACAATTATCCGGTGATACAGGTTAGCTGGGACGATGCCGTTGCTTACTGCAAATGGGCCGGTAAGCGCCTGCCTACTGAAGCGGAATGGGAATATGCCGCACGAGGGGGGCTAACCAACCAGCCCTATCCATGGGGAACCGAAGGCATCTCACTGGGTAAACCAAAAGCCAACTCCTGGGACGGCCATTTCCCTGATAAGAATACCCATCGTGACGGCTACGCCGGGTTGGCGCCTGTTGGAAAGTATGCCCCCAATGGCTACGGGCTGTACGATATGGCCGGTAACGTTTGGGAGTGGTGCGCCGACTGGTATCGTAATGATTATTATAAATGCTTAGCACAATCGGGAAAGGCTAAAAACCCGCGCGGGCCGGCTAACAGCTATGACCCGGAAGAACCTTACGCCCCCAACAAGATTACACGCGGTGGCTCATTTATGTGTAATGAGAGCTATTGCTCAGGTTTCCGTGTATCCCGCCGGATGAAAAGCACTTATGATTCGGCGATGAGTAATCTCGGGTTCAGATGTGTGGTAACCGGTGGATCGGGTCTTCGCCATGACTTTAGCCCTTATTGATCAATAAGTAACGTTGTTTTTTAGAGACTTATCTTGGCACCAGGATACTACAAATTTATTGCTAGCACATTTTGAAATATCAATATTGTTCACCACTAAACCCTTATCAAATCGTGTCCACTTTTGATATTTAACACCCCGATATATAAAAGGTACTAATGCTACAAGTATATTAATTTTGCCAAGGAGAAGCAGTTGTGAAATTGAGCTTCATAATTCAAAAATAATCAATTGTAACAAACCTGTTGTAATTCTAGCGTTAATAATATTTACCTAGGCGGAAACAGATTTAGAGGCAGAAAATTCACATATGATTAAGAATGAGCAAGGTTAAAAGTACCGCAGAGCTATAGCATTTACGCCTATTAGATATGTTATAGAATTAATGCATGCTACCCACAAAATTTGCTGCTTAAATACACGTCGTAACCATGCTGTTTTTAACTATCCCTCTGTAGATGATAGTTAAATATTTTTTCACCGTATTAGAGTAAAAATTCGTGATAATGGGTTTCAACGGCAGGTTTAGGGGGCTGCTTGGGTAAGAACAATTTTAATTGTAGCATTGCCGGGGGCCGGCATTCCCGTATGAGTTAGATCCTGCGCATAAACAGTAACATCACCAACATTATGAGTGAAACTAAGAGACATATCGTCGTAAACTTCCGGTATCTGTTCAAATGTCCCGTTGCCAAAGCTAATATAGACTGACACCTCTCCGTTTTGGTTAAAATAACTTGTAATCTCAGGGACATCCAGAGAGTTATAATAAGTAACTCCACCATCGTTACTCGACCAGGAATCGCTTGGAACATTAAATAGAATGGTTTGAGGAGCTGTATCCTGAACCGGTATATATTCTTTTTTACAAGAAGCAAAAATAAATGGCAATAAGCCTAAAAGTAAAAGCAGCTTTTTCATATGATGATTTTAACCTATTGACACGGCATGCCTAAAGGGGTTTAATTGTAAATCAAATAATTATCGTATATCGCCATTGATTTATACTCAAAATAAAATAGAGTACTTATTGTTGATGATTGTGAAACTAAACAAATCCATTATGATTTAAAATCATGAAAAGTCTTGTTCGTTTCTAATTGTCACTTCTAATCGCGGCGAATTGTTTTAATTCTTTCTAGTTCCCATGCCAAATTGCATGTTGGCACCTCAAGTATTGTACACGCGAAGAAAAGTTTAATTAAGCATCTGCGAGAAGTCCAGGAAGCGGTAGGCGAAGAAAATATTAGTATGAACGTTTCATATGTGATCAATCGGATCATAGATTCCTATGAAACCAGTCTAATAAACTGCCTGAAGAGATTTAAGTTTCTCGTTGAAAATCTGTTCATAAACTGTGGCCCCAACCTTGGCCGGATATAAGCGCATAAAGAGTTGTGTAGTCTCAAAAATCAGTGATGCCCTTGCAGTTCGGGTATGTCTTTTTTGTTACTAAGAAGGTAGTTTCATAAAATGCTTGACAACTACCAGTCCTATTTTTTGTAAAAGTTCGTTATCAAAAGGCACCCCTTGTTCCACCACCGCAACCCAATTTCCGTTTTTATCCTGCTCGATTATACTGATATCTAACTGTAACCCTCCCAAAGTTCGGACTGGTATTTTATAGACTTATTGATTCAAAAATATAATTATTGTTGTTGTAACTGTGGAGATGTTGGAAACTCGATAGAGTTTTCAATATCTCCACAGTTT
>Ga0157369_10001628_pt1 | contig 27434 bp, 26 predicted proteins | sample C25metaG_FD_113461 | JGI IMG/M metagenome (GOLD analysis project Ga0157369, IMG submission 113461) | Corn rhizosphere microbial communities from Kellogg Biological Station, Michigan, USA - C2-5 metaG | ecosystem: Host-associated > Plants > Roots > Rhizosphere > Soil | place: USA: Michigan... | reverse complement strand
TGCCGATGTCAATCCGGTATGTGTGCGGCGTGACGAAGCATGGGCCGTTATGACCCATGCTCAGAGGAGGGAGTGCAGACGGGGACGGGGTGTTACTTCAGCGCGTCGAACACGCGTTGACGGATCTCGTCGACGCTGCCGAGCCCCGAAATGCGACGATACTGCGGCGCGTTGAGCCCGTTTTCGACGCCGCGCTGCGCCCATTGCTGGTAGTAATCGACGAGCGGCTTCGTTTGCGCCACATACACGTCGAGGCGCTTCTTCACGGTTTCTTCCTTGTCGTCCTCGCGCTGCACCAGCGGCTCGCCCGTGACGTCATCCTTGCCCTCGACTTTCGGCGGATTGAACTTGACGTGATAGCTGCGGCCCGACGCCGGGTGCGTACGACGGCCGCTCATGCGGACGATGATTTCGTCGAAAGGAACATCGATCTCGAGCACGTAATCGATCGCCACGCCCGCTTCCTTCATCGCTTCGGCTTGCGGCAACGTACGGGGGAAACCGTCGAACAAATAGCCGTTCTTGCAATCGGCTTCGAGCAGACGCTCTTTGACGAGATTGATGATGAGCGCATCGGGCACGAGCTCGCCGGCGTCCATGAAGCGCTTCGCTTCGACGCCGAGCGGCGAGCCGGCTTTGACGGCGGCGCGCAGCATGTCACCGGTGGAAATCTGCGGGATCCCGAATTTTTCTTTGATGTAGTTAGCCTGGGTGCCCTTGCCGGCGCCCGGTGCGCCCAACAGGATCAAACGCATGCTCTTTCTCCGAATTGTGTGTGAATGCTGCAGCGCGAAAAGCAAACGCAACGGCAAAGCGCAATACGCCCGAACGAGTGCGTCGCCGGTGAAGAAGGGCGCATCGATCCTTGCGGCGGCGGGCTCGCTGCATCGTGTTCGACGATGCGAGAAGCCGCTCGGAGGCGACACGGCAGGCGGACGGGAATCGGAAGCGAATAGTGCGAATGCTCGCGCAATCGGCCCTGATTATGCCATGGGTCGTTAGCGCTTCGACCGGAAAAGGTCAGCCGTTCGACAGGAAAAGTGCGCGAACGCGCTCGAGATCCGCCGGCGTGTCGACGCCGGGCGCCGGCGCTTCATGCGTCACGCGCACGGCGATGCGCTCGCCGTGCCACATTGCGCGTAGCTGCTCGAGCATCTCGGCTTGCTCAAGCGGAGCTTGCGCGAGCGTCGGATAGGTGCGCAGGAAGCGCGCGCGATAGGCGTACAGGCCAATGTGCCGGAACACCGTATCGGCCGGCGGCGCGGGCATGGCGTGGAGATCGATCGCATCCGCGCGTGCGTGCGCCTGATAGGCGTCTCTCAGCCAAGGAATCGGCGCGCGCGAAAAATACAGCGCAATGCCGCGCGCATCGAGCACGACCTTGACGACGTTCGGATTGAACACGTCGGCCGGCTCGGTAATCGGATGCGCGGCCGTCGCGATTGCGCAATCGGGATTCGCCGCCAGATGCGACGCTACGTCGCGCACGAGCGCCGGATCGATCAGCGGTTCGTCCCCTTGAACGTTGACGACGATCGTGTCGTCAGCCAGATCGAGCCGAGTCGCGACCTCGGCGAGACGATCGGTGCCCGACGGGTGATCGGCGCGCGTGAGCAAGGCGTGGAATCCGTGCGCTTGCGCGGCGTCGTACACCCGTTGAGCGTCGGTCGCGATCAACACACGCTGCGCACCCGCTTCGCGGGCGCGCTCGGCCACGCGCACAACCATCGGCTTGCCGCCGATATCGGCGAGGGGTTTCTCCGGCAGGCGCGTGGAGGCTAGACGAGCGGGGACGACGGCGACGAAGGGCGGGACATCGAGGCGGGCGGATGCGGTCATCGGATCGGGCGGGCAAGCAGGGAGCCAAGCGGTGATTCGGATCAAGCGTTGCGCGTGGGGATCAGGCGCCGCCTGCTGGATCGAGCGGTTCGACTGGCGTGCCTTCCACTGTCTGACGTGCTTCGTCGACGAGCATCACGGGAATGCCGTCGCGGATCGGATAGGCGAGTTTATCGGCCTGACAGATGAGCTCTTGCTGGGCGCGGTCGTAGCTGAGCGGACCCTTGCAGATCGGGCAAACGAGTATTTCAAGCAGGCGAGCGTCCACGGAGTTTCTCCACAACCAGAGCGATGAGGCGAGGGGGCAGCGTGGCCTCGACCGGTACGACCCAGATCCGAGCGTCACGCCAAGCGCTCAATTTTACTGCATCCTTCTCGGTGACCAAGATCGCGTCGACGGTCTCGTGTACGAACGGGTTGTCGCGGAACGCGTAATGATCCGGCAGCGGCCGGGTCGTGGGCGCGAGGCCCGCCGCGCGCAGCGTGGCGAAGAAGCGCTCCGGCGCGCCGATGCCGGCGGCGGCCAGCACGCGCGCACCGACGAATTGGGCGAGCGGGCGACGCAGGCTCGGATCGCCGAGATGCCAGGCGTCGCCCGGCGTGAGCGTCAGCGCGAACGTGTCCGGCCAGGGCGGCAGCGTGCGATCGAACGGATTCGTGACGAGCGTGGCGTCGCGGCGTCGGGAGATGGGCTCCCGCAAAGGCCCTGCGGGCAGCAGAAAGCCATTGCCCGCCAAGCGCTGATCGAAGACCACGAGCTCGACATCGCGCGCGAGGCGGTAGTGCTGCAAACCGTCGTCGCTGACGATGACATCGACGTCGCCATGGGCGGCGCACATCGCTTTCGCGCAGGCGACGCGATCGCGCGACACCCAAACCGGCGCGCTGGTGCGGCGCGCGATCAGGACGGGCTCGTCGCCGACCTCGCTGGGTGAAGAGGCGGCGGTCACGGGGCGCGGCTGATCGCCCTTGGCGCCGTAGCCGCGCGAGACCACGCCGGGCGTCCACCCGGCAGCACGCAGCGCCTGCACGAGCGCGATGACGGTGGGCGTCTTGCCGGTGCCGCCGACGGTGACATTGCCCACGATCACCACCGGCGTGCCTACCTGGACGCGCTCGCGCCAGCCGAGCGCGAACATGGCGCGCCGGGCCGCCGCGATCGCGCCGAACACGCAGGCCAGCGGCGTCATGGCCCAGGCGAACGCGCCGCGGCGCTGCCATTCGCGCGTCAGATAGGCTTCCACGCGGGCTTTGAATCGGTCGGCGAAGCGGTTCATGTGCTCGAGTCGTAAATTCGTCGAAAGATTGAAGGGGTTGAAGAGCGAACGGCCGGAAGGTGAATCGGAAGGTGGATCGGCACTGTAGCCCGGCCAGCAAGCGCGCCGCAAGCCGCGAGCCGCGGGAGATTGCGCATCGAGCGTTGTGCGGCCCCGGGGCCCCCTGTGGATAACTCTGTGAAGAACTTCGGTCGTCGCGGCCGGAAATGCCGATAAATCAAGCTTCCTATCGGCGACGACTAAAATCCTACGAAAAAATTATTCTTAAAAATCATTAACTTAGAATGTGAGATCGCGGCATTTCGCGGTTCCATTCGTCATAAAACGCCACCGGGCGCGGTCCTTCGCCATGTGGGAAACCTTGCATGCGATGGTGCGTGGACTAGACGGCGGCCGCGCGGCAGTCTATCGTCTCAGCGGCCAAAAACAAGGTTTCGCATGCCATCCCGTTCTTCTTTTCCGCCCGCCGGGGCGAGCGCATCGCTCGGGCCCGGTTCGTTCGACGCCGACGTGGCGGTTCCCGTGTCGGTGCTCAACCGAGCGATCGGCTCGATGCTCGAACGTTCGTTTCCGCTGGTTTGGGTCGCGGGTGAAGTCTCGAACTTTACGCGTGCCGCGAGCGGGCACTGGTATTTCTCGATCAAGGACGCGCAAGCGCAGATGCGTTGCGTGATGTTCCGCGGCCGCGCGCAATATGCCGAATTCACGCCACGCGAGGGCGACAAGATCGAGGTGCGCGCGCTCGTGACGATGTACGAGCCGCGAGGCGAATTGCAGCTCAATGTCGAAGCGGTGCGGCGCACGGGCATGGGGCGCCTGTACGAGACTTTCCTCCGGCTCAAAGCCCAACTCGAAGCGGAAGGCCTATTCGCGCCCGAGCGCAAACGGCCGCTGCCCACGCACCCGCATGCGATCGGCATCGTCACTTCGCTGCAAGCGGCGGCGCTGCGCGACGTCCTCACGACGCTCGCGCGCCGGGCGCCGCATATCCCCGTCATCGTTTATCCGGCGCCGGTGCAGGGCGCGGGGGCGGGCGAGAAACTCGCGGCGATGATAGACGCGGCCAATGCGCGGCGCGAGGTCGACGTGCTGATCGTCTGTCGCGGCGGCGGCTCGATCGAGGATTTGTGGTCGTTCAACGAGGAAGGGCTCGCGCGAGCGATCGCCGCGAGCGCGCTGCCGATCGTGAGCGGCGTGGGCCACGAGACCGACTTCACGATCGCCGATTTCGCCGCCGACGTGCGCGCGCCGACGCCGACGGGCGCCGCCGAGCTCGTAAGCCCGCAGCGCACGATGCTGCTGCGCGAGCTCGATCACCGCACGGCCGCGTTGGCGCGCGGCTTCGGCCGGCTCATGGAGCGTCGCTCGCAACAGCTCGATTGGCTCGCGCGGCGGCTTGTGAGTCCGACGGAGCGCTTACAGCGGCAACGCTCGCACTTGCAGCAGTTGCAGGTGCGACTGGCCTCGGCGGGCGGGCGTCCGTTGCGCGACGCGCAGGCGCGCTTCGCGATGGTTCGCTTACGTTGGCAACGCTGGCGGCCCGATCTGTCGGCTCAGCGCGCAGCGATGGCGGGGCTCGCGCGACGGCTCGCGACGGCCTCTGAGCGGCAACGGGAACGCCGCGCGTCGACCGTGGCCGGGCTCGCGGCGCGGCTTGAAGTTTTGAGCCCACAGCGGACGCTGGAGCGGGGCTACGCCGCGTTGATCGATGCGCAAACGGGCCGCGCGGTGCGCTCGCCGTCTGCGCTCAAGCGCGACAAGCGGCTGACGATCCATGTTGCCGAAGGCGCCGCCGACGTGACGCTCAAAGACGTGCAGCCGCGATTGGCGGACGGTTTTTGACGGGATCGGACATCGTCTTGGCGTGAAATGCGCGGCGCTAGCGCATTTTTTACGTCGATTGAAAGGTCCGGCGGTCAATGCTGCGCATAAAGGCCGTTGGTTTGCGGGGTTATTCCAACTCGCCTACAATCCAGTGCTCTACAGCGTTAGCCGCCTACTTCCCCATAACACAGAAGGATCAGCACCATGGAACATACGCTCCCGCCGCTGCCGTACGCGAAGAATGCGCTCGCTCCGCATATGTCGGAAGAAACGCTCGAATTCCACTACGGCAAGCACCATCAAGCCTACGTCACGAATTTGAACAACCTCATCAAGGGCACGGAGTTCGAGAGCCTGCAGCTTGAAGAGATCGTCAAGAAGGCCTCGGGCGGTGTGTTCAACAACGCAGCGCAGATTTGGAATCACACGTTCTTCTGGAATTGCCTGAAGCCGCAAGGCGGCGGTGCGCCGAGCGGCGCGCTGGGCGATGCGATCAACGCCAAGTGGGGTTCGTACGACGCGTTCAAGGAAGCGTTCTCGAAGGCCGCGGTCGGCAACTTCGGTTCGGGCTGGACGTGGCTCGTGAAGAAGGCCGACGGCTCGCTCGACATCGTCTCGACCAGCAACGCCGCTACGCCGCTGACGACCGACGCCAAGCCGCTCCTGACGATCGACGTGTGGGAGCACGCTTACTACATCGATTACCGTAACGCGCGTCCGAAGTTCGTCGAAGCGTTCTGGAACCTCGTGAACTGGGATTTCGCAGCGAAGAATTTCGCGTAAATCGGCGAAAGCGTCGAAAGGCGGGCGCTTCTTGGGCGCTGGCTTTTGGACTTGCGGGTACCCAGCCCGATCTAGTAAGTGCTGCGAGCCTCGTTGGAGGCTCGCTTTTTTTTTCGGCGACTGACGGCCGATACGCAGTCAGGAGTAGTGCAGTTGCGACTGAAGTGCGGCCCTGTTATAGGCGCCTTGCTCCTTGTTTCCAGTGGCTAAGGAACGCTTCGCACGAAGGCAAACAGCAAACGATAGTCGCCGTTATCTGCCGCACGCAGCGCGGTCAGATAATCCGAGCGAGCGTTATCCGCTTTAACCAATGTTCCCCCGCCGCCCCACGAAAACGGCGCCCGACTCATGCTGCGCAAGAGTGCATCGGCCATCATCCGTGCGTGTCGGCCATTGCCGTTCGGAAAAGGATGAATCGATACGATCGCGTGGTGAAATCGCGCGGCAATTTCATCGGGAGGGAACGTTTCGTAATCGATCCACCACCGTGTGTTATCGAAAAGATCTCTCAGCTTGACGCAGATCTGCGTCCAGTCGCAGCCGATATTCTTGTCGGACTTGCGGAATGTACCTGCCCAAGCCCAAGTCTGGTCGAACATTTTTTGATGAAGTTTGCGACAGAACGCTTCAGTGAGGACATTGACCTTGCGTTGACCGCGCGCCCATTGCACCGCTTGCAGGATGTTCTCCTGCTCCCAGTCGTTCAGGTCGCCTTTTGTGGTCAAGTGCGAGGGTATCAGCCCTGCGCGCTCGTCGGGGTCCAGCGGTGTCTGGCCGTCCTGCTCGTCTAGATCGATCGCCATAAGTCGGACCAGCGGCCCCGGAGTAGTTCCGCCGTTCTCTGTTCGACCTGTTTGCGAAGGCGGTCGGTGGTAGGGCGTTGGTCTTCGAGGTTCATCGTGTGAGCGACCCCGCTCACTTCCTGGAGGGCGATCAGCCGCGCTTGGTCTTCGACCATTTGCGTCAACGGCTTTCTCGGCACGAGGGCGTAGACCAGTTCGCAATCCAGCCCCTCAGCCAACTTGCGCAGTTGTCCAAGTGTGATTCGATCGTGAGCTTCAGCCAACTCGGACTTGTGTAGGGTCGAGCTCGAAATGCCCAACCTTTCCGCTTGTTGTCGCTCGGTGAGCCCTAACGACTCTCGGATAGCCCTGAGCCATCCTCGCGGCGGGCGCTGACGAGTAGCGAGGACCGAATAAGCGGCGACTGACGCTTGCACCTGCTCAAGCCGCAGCTGTCTCATTTTGGAGTCCATCTTGCTGCCCTATAGGCTATCGAGAACCGCATATATGCTAGCCTATAGGGCAGCAAGTTGCAACGACATGCTTCGCTATAGGGAAGCAGGCATAAGTGCTTTGCTCGCCGTAAGGCTATCAATATGCTGGCGATCGCATCCCCACACGGAAGCGCATTGCAGTTCTGGGCGCTGTAGCCTTATAGCGGGGTGCGCAGGGATGAGGGGGCCGTTCGCTGCGCCGTAGGTTCGCCTTACCGCCCCTGTGTGGTCACAGCGTCATATGCCGCGCCATCTCGGCTAACGAACCGCGATCGGTCAACACGTCGTCGATCAGCCCATACTCCTTGGCCGCTGCGGCCGTCATGAAGTTGTCGCGATCGGTATCCTCGGCGATTCGCTCGATCGACTGTCCCGTCCGCTCCGCGAGCACTTGATTGAGCCGCTCGCGCAGAAACAGTACTTCCTTCGCTTGAATTTCAATGTCGGCCGCTGTGCCTTGGCTGCCGCCCGAAGGCTGGTGGATCATGATGCGGGCGTTGGGTAGCGCATAGCGTTTGCCTTTTGCGCCGGCCGCCAGCAAGAACGACCCCATGCTCGCCGCGAATCCCGTACAAAGCGTCGATACCTGCGGCTTGATGAACTGCATCGTGTCGTAGATGGCCAACCCGTCGTAGACGGAGCCGCCCGGCGAATTGATATAAAAGAAGATGTCCTTGTCAGGGTTCTCGGATTCGAGAAACAGCATTTGCGCGACGATGAGGCTGGCGGTTTGGTCGGTGACGGGGCCGACCAGAAACACGATCCGCTCGCGCAACAGCCGCGAATAAATGTCATAAGCGCGCTCGCCTCGACCCGATTGTTCGATGACGGTCGGCACGAGCTGGCTGTGGGGATATGAAAGCATGGCGCTCCTCGCGTGGAATCGACGATGGCCGCTTGCCGAGGATACTCGCTTGCAGCCTTCGATGTCATGACGCGTGATGCGGGTTCGATGTGACGGCGAACCACAATGGTGCGGCTTCTCTCGGCCGATCAAACGAAAAATATCGCGAAACGCGTAACATCGGCGAATGCTCGAACGTCAATAAGGTGAGGCGCGTGGAGCGCCGCAAGCTCGACCTAAGGAGCCAATCCAATGAGGCAAGAAGAAAAAGACAAAATATCGGGTTTCGAAGCCGCTCGTGCGCGGCTGACGTCCATCGCGTATCGCATGCTCGGCAGCCGGGCCGAAGCGGAGGACATTGTCCAAGACGCGTGGCTGAAGTGGCATGCCGCCGCGGAAGGCGATCTGCGTACCCCGGTGGCATGGTTGACCACGGTGACGACGCGGCTCGCGATCGACCGCATCCGTCGCTTGCAATCCGAACAGACGGCCCGGACGAACGAGAGTTTGACGCAGCCGTGGGTGGATGAACTGGCGCCGTCCGCGGAGGACGAGGCGTTGCACGCGGCTGCGGTCGCCGAAGCGGTGGCGCTGCTGTTCGAGCGTCTGTCCGACGACGAGCGGGCGGCGTTCGTGCTGCATGAGGCGTTCGAATGCGATTACGCGCAGATTGCCGATGTCGTAGGGAAGACGCCTGCGCATTGCCGACAGTTGGCGCACCGTGCGCGCCAGCGGTTGGCGAGTGGGCAACGGAGCGAAGAGGCTGCTCGGCGCGGCGACGCTGCGCAGGGTGGCGAGTGGCGCACGGATGGCGTCGAACGCCTGCGTGAAGTGATTCGCGGCGCGGATGCGGTGGGCGTCATGAGGCTATTTGCCGAGCGTGCGGTGACGGTGGACGCCGAGACCGGCGTCGATGTCGTCAGCCGCCCTATGCACGTGGCGTGTCAGCTGGAGCGGCGCGCCGAGGCAGCGACCGACGACGCCACATTGGAAGCCTATGCGCTGCCGCCCGATTGGGGGGCGGCGTTCGTACTCATTCGGCAGTGCTCAGTCGTGGGCGTCGTGCGCTGCGCGCCCGGTGGTACGGGAACCGTGGCCGGGGCCCCTCGGTTCACAGTCGTCACGCGCGGCGCCGAAATCGTTGAATTCGACCGGCGTGTCGGGGGGCGCGCAATCGCTCGATTACTGGCGCGTGTCGCCAACGCCGAATGGGCTGCCATAGCCTGTGTGGCGTGATACGTCGGCAATTAGGGATGACGTTCAGAAATTTCTGACTTCTTCACGATTCTTCCCTATCGGGCATTTGAGACCCCTGCTTTTTGCGAGGTTTCAGTTACAATCGCCCTCCAATAAAAACGCATATTGTCTGAGAGGGGCCGATTGCCGATGGGTCTCATTGATATTTGCGCGCATCGCGAAGGTCCGGCTCCATGTGACGCCCGGCTGATCGCGTCGTTATAGCGCGATCGAAATTCAGCGGGAACCTGTCTGTCGCACCGGCGCTGCGGTTTCGCGCGTCGGAGCGCCATCGGGCAACGCGATCTCCATCATGCCCATGGAAAGTCAACCTAGCCCAGCCCGCCCGAGCTTTGCGTCGTCGATGCATTCGCCTTTCGCGGACGAATTGCGCGCCGAGGCGCTCGCCTACCTGGAGCGTCGCGGCGATCACCGCTATGCGAATTCGGCGACGGCGTTAAAGGCCGTGGTCCTCGCGATTCTAGCCGGCGCACTATATGTCGCGTCGCTGCACGCCACGAGCCCCTTCGCGTTTATCGGCGTGTTCCTCGCGTTTTCCGTTTCCTCGGTGCTCTTGTCGATGAACGTATCGCACGATGCGGCGCACGGCGCGCTCTTTCGCTCCCGTGCGCTCAATGCAACCGCGGCGCGGCTCGTCACCATTGCGTTGGGCATCGAACCCGTCTACTGGCGCATACGCCACGTCCGGTATCATCATCCTCACGCGAACATCGAGCATTGCGATCTCGACACCGCAGCCAACGCGTTTCTGCGCCAAACGCCATTTCAGCCGTGGTATCCGCACTTTCGTTTCCAGCAGTACTACTGGCCCGTCGTCGCGGCGTTATCGATGCCATACCTCGGTTGGGTCTACGATTGGTCGGATCGGTTTGGCCTCACTCCTCTCGCGCATGACGCGCCGTTGCCCGGCATAGGCGGCTGGCTGCGCTTCGTTGGTTCGAAGCTGGCGCATCTCATCCTATGCCTTGCCGTCCCGCTCTACATCGCTGGGCCTACGGTGGGATACGGCGCAGTCGTCGTCGGCTATCTCGCGGGCCTGATGGCGGCCTCCGGCATTTTGCTCACGATGATCCTCGGTACGCATTGGGCCGACGCTCGCTTCTACGACGTGAGCGACGGCGCGCCGCTCCCGCACACGCGCGAAGAGCACGTGTTCCTCACATGCTGCGACTGGGCGCCGCGCGTGCGGCTTTTGGGTGACTGGATGGGCGGCCTGAACTTTCACCTCACGCACCATCTCTTTCCGACTTACAGCCATCGGCATTACACCGCACTCGCAGCCATCGTCGAGCGAGTGGCGGCGCGCCATGGGCTGCCGTATCGTTGCATGAGCTATGGCGCGCTCGTTGGCGCCCAGTATCGCTTCCTCAAATCGATGGGCGAACGCCCCCCGGCTGCCGCTGCGTGACGGTGCAATGAAGCCGCATTTTCTCCCTGTCTCGATCCGATCCTCAGGCAAAGCACTGCCGGGGCGCAAGGTCACGTCCTCCGAGCTCGACGCCCGGCTCGCCAAGCCTGCAGGGTGGGTCCAAAAGCGCTCCGGCATCTCCTGGCGCTTCCATGCGAACGACGAGCATCAATCGGCCGTCGCGGCGCAGGCGCTGCAAGATGCGATGATGCGAGGCGGAATCGAACCCAGTTCGATCGATTTGCTGATCTCCGCTTCCGGCGTTCAAGAGCAGCAGCTCCCATCGACAGCTGCGCTGATACTCGATTGCGCCGGAATGAGCCCCGGTACGCCGGGCTTCGACGTCAACGCGAGTTGCATCAGCTTTCCGGTCGCGCTGCACGTCGCGGCGAGCTTGCTCAATACGTTTGCCTATCGCCGCATTGCGATCGTCGCGTCGGATTTAGCGTCGCGTGGGATCGACTGGAGCAATGCCGAAACTTCGTTGATCTTCGGCGACGGTGCGGCGGCCGTCATCGTCGAACGCGGCGACGGATCGACCGGCATCGAGGGATACCAGCTGCGGACCTACCCCGAAGGCAAGGCTTACTGCGAGATTCGCGCCGGCACCTCGCGCACGCCGCGTCGGGGCGCGCAGCCCGCCGATTTCCTGTTTCAAATGGACGGCAAGCGCGTGTTCAGACTCGCTTCGAGCGTGATGGAGGGCGTCCTGTCCGATTTGCTCGGCAAGGCGAAGCTGTCGCTGAGCGATATCGATGCGGTCGTACCGCATCAGGCGAGCCATCTCGGGATGCGTCATCTCGCCGATCGTTTGCGCGTGCCGGCCGCCCAGATCGTGGACATCTACGCCACGCACGGCAATCAAGTCGCGGCTTCCATCCCGACTGCGCTGCACGAGGCTTTCGTTACGGGGCGTGCGCAACCCGGGCGGCGGCTCATGCTGATCGGCACCGCCGCGGGCGTGACCGTCGGCGCCATGATTCTGAAACTATGAAGACGCTCGTCACCGGCGCCACTAGCGGGCTCGGCGCCAACGCCGCGCGCTTGCTCGCCGCGCAGCAGCAGGCGGTGCGCGCCACGGGCCGCAACCCCGAAGCGGGCCAAGCTCTGCAAGAGGAGGGGATCGACTTCGTTCCGCTCGATCTCGCACGTGCGACATTGAACGAAATCGATCGTCTGATCGAGGGTGTCGACGCCATCTGGCATTGCGCTGCGCTGTCTGCGCCGTGGGGCCGTTACGACGATTTCCACCAAGCGAACGTGACGGCCACGACACGGCTCGCCGAGAGGGCGGCGCAGCGCGGGGTGAAGCGGTTCGTACACCTCTCCACGCCGTCGCTCTATTTCGATTACCGGCATCGGGCGGACATCCCAGAGACGTTTCGCCCCGCGCGCTACGTCAACCACTATGCCAGCACCAAAGCGCTGGCAGAGGCGGCCGTTCGTAGGATCGCACTATGCAATCCCGGCACCACCTTCGCCATCCTGCGGCCGCGTGGCATTTTTGGGCCGCGTGACCGTGTGCTATTGCCGCGTATTGTGCGCGTCCTGCGCGAACGTAATGGCCGTTTGCCGCTGCCGCGCGGCGGCATCGCGCGGTTCGATCTCACCTATGTGGAGAACGTCGTTCACGCGATGCGGTTGGCAACGACAAGCGACACTTTTCCGAGCGGCGAAGTCTTCAACGTCACGAACGGCGAGCCGGCCAGGCTACGCGACATACTTGCGGCGCTATTCGTGCCGTTGGGCGCTGCCTACCGCATAGTCGCGCTGCCTTATCCCGTGCTTGACGCCGCGGCGCGCGCCATGGAGGCCTATGCCTCGATAAGCGGCGTGGAACCTGCGCTGACGCGATACAGCGTGGGTACGCTGAATTACGACATGACGCTAAATGTTGAAAAAGCGCGCCGCATGCTCGGCTACTTGCCGATCGTGCCGCTCGCGGACGGCATCGACATGACCGTTCGTTGGATTCGATCACATGGCCACGATTACGGTATTTGAAGCGGGGTATTGCACCCATGCGGCCTGCATGGCGCTGCGCGGCGCGGGGATGAAAGTTTGCCGCTTCCCGGCGCGCGCCTATCTGATCGAAACTGCGAACGGCCGGTTTCTCTGGGATACGGGCTATGCGTCGCACTTCATCGACAGCACGCGCACCGGGCTATTCGCTTGGTACCGGCGCGTGACCCCGGTCTATTTCGACGAACGCGAAGCCGTCGTCGCGCAACTGCGCCAGTGCGGCGTCCGAACCAAGGACCTCAGCGCCGTCATTTTGTCGCATTTCCACGGCGACCACATCGCGGGGCTGCGAGATTTGCAAGGCACGCCGACTTGGTTGTCCGGCGCGGGCTGGCTGCGCACGCGCTCGCTGACGGGGATCAGGGCGCTGCGCCAGGGGTTCGTGCCGGGCCTCATTCCGCCGGAATTCGAAAGCTCCATGACGGCAATTGAAAGTTTTCCGCGAGTCGGACTATCGGCGGAACTCGCGCCGTTCACGCAAGCCTATGAGGCGCCGGGCGCCGACGGTGAATTGCTGATCGTCGAATTGCCCGGTCACGCGCCCGGCCACTTGGGCGCCTTCGTCGCAACGGCGAGCGGCTGGGTGCTCCTGGCCTCCGACGCGGCATGGTCGGCTTCGAGTTATCGCCAGTTGGTTGGCCCTTCGCGGCTTGCCCATCTGATCATGGACGAGCCGGCGCGGTATTACGCGACCCTGCGCATGCTGAATCAGTTGTATCGCGACGGACGCGTGTCCATCTGTTTGACGCACGAGGGCGCCGTATGATTCGCCACGCATCTGTGCTGCTCGCATATTGGCAGGCCAAGCGGCTTCGCTTTGACAGCCGCGCCGCGCTCGAACACCATCAGCGGCGCAAATTGTGCGAGTTCATTTCGACACGACTTACGCGTAGCCCGTACTTCGCGCCGTACGTGCGCGCGCCGTTCCATGCATGGCCGACGATGTCGAAGGCTGACATGATGGCGCACTTCGACCGGATGAACACCGCGGGGCTGAAGCTCGCGGATGTGCTGGCGTGCGCGTTGGACGCGGAGCGCACGCGGGACTTCTCTCGAACGGTGAAGGGCTACAGCGTCGGGTTGTCGTCGGGCACATCGGGCTCGCGCGGCGCGTTCGTCGTCAGCCCTGCCGAACGAGCCGCCTGGGCCGGTGTGATGCTCGCACGCTTGTTGCCGCGCGGGCTCTTCGCCGGCGAACGTGTGGCGCTCTTTCTGCGGGCCAACAGCAATCTCTACGGCACGGTGCGCAGTCCGTGGCTCTCGTTCGAATTCTTCGATCTGCTGCAGCCGCTTGCCGAACAGCGCGAGCGCCTCGAGCGGTATGCGCCGACGATTATCGTCGGCCCCGCCCAGGTTCTGCGTGCTTTGGCGCAAGCGAAGCGAGAAGGGCGCCTCATGACTGGGCCCCGCATGGTTGTTTCGAGTGCGGAAGTGCTCGAGCCGTTCGACCGTGAATTCCTGAACCAATCGCTGGCGCCGGTGGCGGAGGTGTATCAAGCCACGGAAGGTTTTCTCGGGTCGACCTGCGCTCATGGGACGCTTCATTTGAACGAAGCGCACGTGTATATCGAGCCGCAATGGCTCGATGAGCGCCGGTTCGTGCCGTTGATCACCGATTTTTCGCGCACGACACAGCCGATCGTTCGGTATCGGCTCGACGACATTCTCGTCAGGCGGGCCGATTCGTGCTCATGCGGGAGCCATGAGATGGCGCTCGAGCGAATCGAGGGCCGATGCGATGACGCTCTGCGCTTGCCCGGCCGCGACGGCGTTCAGATCGAGGTATTCGCCGACGCGCTTTCGCGCGCCATCGCCCAGGTGTTACCGCTCGCCTCCGACTATCGCTTGATGCAGACGAACAATGTCGCCCTTACGCTGCATGTCGCGGGAACGCGCGAAGCGCTCGACAACTGTCAGGCACATTTACAAGCCTTTTTGGCGCGCCAGGGCGTCGATACGTCGCAACTCGTTTGGACGCTCGCCTCGGAGTTGCCGTCGATCGATTTCACCGCCAAGCGGCGGCGCATAGTACGGCGCGAGGTGAATCGATGAGGCAAGCCGCCACCGCGATTCGCGTGCGAACTCGGCTCGGCATGATGGCGACCGGCTGGGGCGCCGTCGGCCTGTGCTATTCGATCGGACGGTTCGCGCCAGGCACTGCGCACGTTCTGCATGAGAGCGCACTCGATCGGCTCGTGCCGTTCGATGCGTCGATGATCTGGTTATATCTGTCTTTCTTTCTGTTCGTTCCCGTCGCCTACCTGTGCGCGCTACCCGAGCGGTTGGGGCCGCTCACCCGGGCGATGCAATGCGCGGCAGTGTTGGCTGGCATCACCTTCGTCGCGTGGCCGACCACGCTCGTTTATCCGCTCGTCCCGGCGGCCGCGACGGGCGCCGCTGCGCTGGGCGCGCTCATGGATGTCGATTCGACGCGCAACTGCCTGCCGTCGCTACACGGCGCACTCACCTTGCTTTGCATGATCGCGATGTGGCGACGAGCGCGGCCATGGCGCACCGGCCTCATGTGCATGTGGGGCCTGGCCATCATGTGGTCGGTCGTCGCGGCGCGACGTCACTTGATCGTCGATCTTGGCGCGGGCCTCATGCTCGGCATGCTGTGCGCCGGATTAGTCGCACGCTTGTCTGCCAAGGCCGACGAGCCGGCTCAAATCAATCCAAACCCGGAGGCTCATCCGTGAATGCAATGGCGCTCCCGCTGCTGGCTATGTTGGCCTGCGTCGTCGCTGAGTTGCTGCTCTCATCTGCGAGGAGCGGCCGCGCCGTCCCGTGGCGGGACGTCGTGCTGAACCTCGATTCGGGGCACATTCTCATGTGGCTGCTTCGTGGCGTCGAAATCGCCGTCTACGCATGGGTGTTGGCGCATGTCAGTCTTCACTGGGCGCGGAGTTGGCCGCCGCTGGTGCGATGGGGCATCGCGGTGCTGGCATGGGATCTGGGCTTTTATTGGATGCACCGCTTGCATCATGCGTTGCCGGCGCTTTGGAGCGTTCATGTCGTCCATCACGAGGGCGAGCATTTCAATTTATCGCTGGGCATCCGCAACGCGTGGCTCTCATCGCTGACCACCCTTCCTTTCACGTCGATCCCGCTCGCGTTGATTGGCATTCCGTTGCCGGTGTTCGTCGCGGTGTCGACGTTTCACTATGCGGTCCAGTTCTACAACCACAACGGCATCGTCGGGCGCTCCGGCTGGCTTGAACGCTTCTTCATCACGCCGGCCCATCATCGTATCCATCACGGCCACAATTCCGAGTACCGCGACCGCAATTTCGGCGGCACTTTTCTGATGTGGGACAAGCTGTTCGGATCGTTCCAACAGGAGCTCCCCGGTGTCCCCGTGCGTTTTGGCGTGTCTCAGCCGACCGCATCGACGAATCCGTTTTGGGCCAATCTCGCCCCGCTGCTGCGTTACGCGCAACTGCGCGCGCCGAACCTAAGCGGCACGGCAAGGCGTGTGGCCGTGCCGGATCTCGCCATCGGCATCGGCGGCGTGCTGCTGTTCTGCTTAGCCGCTTATTACATTCATCGGGACGGCACGTGGCCGGTTGGCGGGCAGGCTGTGTTCTTCGTGCAGATCTTCATGTTGACGTTGGCGCTCGGCGGCATGTCCGACGAGCGCACATGGGGGTTGCCGTGCTGGATCGCGCTCGGGGGGGCGGGGTTGGCGGTTCTGCCGTTCGGCTTCGGATTGAGCGACCCGCTCGGTGTGCTCGTGCTTGCGCTACTGCCATTGCACGGACTGATGACCGCCTTCGCCGCGCGCGCTGCCCCGGGCATACACCGGGCTGGCGCCCGGCAGGACGGCGTATAGCGCGGAATATGCCGATGACGTCCTCACCCGCCTCGACGCCACTACGCCGCCGCGACATCGTCTTCGATTTCGATGCGCCCATCCCCATGCACTGGCTCGCGGGACACTGCCATCGCACGCGCTTTTACGACGCGATGTCGCTCATGTTCCCCGAAGGCGAGCGCGCGTTCATCGAAAGCGTGCAGCGCTATCGCGGCCGAATTCGAGGCGAAGCGAGCCTTGAGTGCGCGGTGAGGGAATTCGTCGCTCAAGAGGCATTGCATAGTCGAGAACACGCGCGTTACAACCGGCACTTGCAAGAACAGGGCGCACCGGTCGAACGGATCGAACGTCGCGTGGCCCGGCAGCAGGCGTTCGCTCGGCGCTATCTTGCGCCGGCGGTGCGTCTGGCCATCACGGTATGCCTGGAGCACTTCACGGCAATGCTTGCTGACGAAATCCTGAGCGACCCTTCCTGTTTAGACGGCGCTCATCCCTTGATGGCCGATATTTGGCTTTGGCACGCGCTGGAGGAGGCCGAGCACAAGGCCGTCGCGTTCGACGTCTTTCAGGTAGCGATCGCCGGATCGTTTCGCCGTTACGCGTTGCGTTGCTCGACGATGTTGTTCGTCACGCCGGTCTTCCTTTCGCTGCTGTGGCGGATCACGTTCGAACTGATTCGGCATGACGGACGAGCCGCCAATCTGCGTGGCTGGGGCGGGCTGTTGCGCGATCGGCTCATCGGCAACGGATCGCTCGTGCGGATGTTTCCTCAGTGGTGTGCCTGGTTCAGGCCGGGATTCCATCCGCTGCGGCGCGACAGCCGTGCGCTGATCGACCGCTTCAGTGCGCGTTTCAGTGACCGCTTCCATGCCCGCGATAGTACGGTGGACCGCACGGCCGGCGTCGATTCCTGAGCGGATCGGGGTGGGCGGGCGACAGTGAAACGCTTGCGGTGCATTCGCTCGATGCTCATCCGCAGGCGACAGTCCGCGCGGCCCGACGGGTAGCTGCGATGATGCGTAGCGGGTACGGTATCTCCAATTCCACTTCTTTGCGGTCCGCTCTCGGGTTTTATGGCCGAATTTCGCCTCTATGGCGGCCACGGCGGTAAATGCCTTCCATACTTTCCGTGTTTGCCGCCGTGAGCGCGAATCGGCATGCCGAGTTACTGTGATCTCACATTGATGCCAATGCCGAAAATCGCGATGTTCGATGAATCTTGTGCTAACGATTAAATAGGAATGAAGTAATGGGTCAGGTAACCGGAGCGAGTGCCGTCAGAGGAACATCGGATGTTTTTGACCTACAAAGCGTCGGTGGAAAGGCCGAGCAGAGGGGCAGTGAGAAGCGACGTGTAGAAGGTACGGAAGTGCTGAGCAAGGTTGGCGACATCATCACTCAGCCGCCGTCGTTGCGACCCCGCTCGGACGGTGGGTCGGATGCGTTGGCAAGCACGACCCGATCAAGCGAAGAGCCGACCATGCCGGCGGAATCCAAACGGCGGGGCGCGGCTGAGCTCCCCGAGAGGGTCGGTTATCTTGCCGAGCACGACCTGATAAAGAGAGATGAAAAAAGAAACATCCTCACAAGAGATGGCGAGTTGCTCGTAAGAAGGGCTGGCGACAAAATTTCAGTGCAAGGCGAAAGCGAAGACAAGGATAGATGCGCGGTCAGTATCTATTATGCTGGGGCTGTACATCACCACTATTTTATTTTTTCGGATAACGGCGAAGTAAAGGGGGTTTATCCGGTTCAGGCCACGCGACAGGATACGGTGGTATGGCGGGCGAGCGGTGAAACTCACCAATCTGTCAGCGATCTGACGGAAGAGATCAAGCGGCGCCATGAAGCGTCAATTGTGGGAGTTATGCGGGAAAGAGAAGACCGTTCGGTGCCGGCCGACGGCGGATCGAGGGAGATTGCGGCGCGGCAGTCAGGGAGGCGCGGTGAGGCGGCCCTTGAAGCGATAGTGAACGGCAACCGCCTTGAACGGTTGGTTGCTGTCAACGTCAGTATGAACCTCTTCGAGTTCAAGCAGCGGCGCGCGGAAGGCGCCGCCGGTAAGAGAAAGGGGCTGGGCCCGTCCAAGCAGGATACGACCAGCAATTGACTGGAGTCACCGCATCGGTAGTCGGCGAACTTCGCCAGCAAGCGAGCAGCTGAAGAAGAGACGCGCCGCCCAACCCGACCTGTCGGAGTGGGCGGTTTCGGCGGCTCAGCCCACTCCGACAGGTCGCTGTTTCAGCGGCCCACTTTCGGTCTCGCAGGTAAAACCCCTCACCGTCCCCGCGAAGCCCCCTCCCAATCGATATCGACACACAAGACCTGCAATCCCGCCGCCGTCTGCGCGGCAATCGAAGCCGTCACGCAAAGGTGCGCTTCGTTGAGCGAAAGATAAGGCGCCGTGACATGCACTGGCCCCGGCGCTCGAACCGCCTCCGTGAAGTACGGCCGATGCGCCCAGTTCGCGCCTTCCGAATGCAGCAGCGGCCTGAACCGTTTTGCTCGCCGTGAGACAACGCGCCCGCTCGGCACGACGTTATCGCCGATCTGCTTACCTTCGTCATCGAGCAAGAAGCAGCGCGCCGTGTCCGGTAGAGCAAGCAGCGTATCGCAAGCCGCATCGAGCGGTACGCCCGTGACGAACCGCGCACACGCTTCTTCGAGCGACTTCACGTACGGCGCTAGACGTTCCGCTTGCGACCGCTCTCGCGCCGTCACGCGCTTGCGCAACGCAGACGACAACGTATCGATGAGCCCCGCCGCCGCGCGCGATTGCACGGGCTCGGCGCTTGGTTCGGCGAAATAACTGCCCTGCACGAAATCGACATTGCATTCGAGCGCAATCAGCGCATCGCGCTCCGTGGTGAGCCCGCCCATCAGCACGAGTTGCCCCGATTCATGCAGCAACGAAACGAGCCCAGGCAATACTCGCTCGAAATGCGAATGCTCGCTCGCTTGCGCGACGATCCCGCGATCGAGCGACACGATATCGGGATGCAGATGCCACACGCGATCGATGTTCGAATGCTTCGCGCCGAATCCGCCCAGCGCAATCAAAAACCCCGACTTGCGCAAGCTATCGACGATCTCCGCAAAGCGGCTCGTCTCGCCGCCGGCTTGCTCCGGGACTTCGAGCACGACGCGTTGCGGCGGTAGCCCGAGCGATTTCAAATTGGCGAGCAGGGCGTCGCCGTAGCTCGTATCCATCAACGCGGCCGGATGCAGGCTTAAAAAGAGCCATTCGTCGTGGCCGTCGATCGCGCTGAAGTTGCCCAGATGCAGTGATTCGGCGAGCCGCCCCAGTTCGAGCAGATCGCCGCGCCGGGCGGCCTGCGCGAAAACCTCGCGCGAGGGCGCTTGCTGGCCTTGCTCGTCGTGCGCCCGCAGCGAGGCGTGATAGCCGATTGCGCGTCGATGCGAGACCGAAAACACCGGCTGAAACACGCTGAACACCGTATAGCCGCCATAGACGACAGTGCGACGGCTGCCCGCATCGTCCGAGACGGGGCGCGGCGGCTGAAAGCCGGGAGGATCGAGATCGACCATGCTCATTTGAAAATCCGACGGGGATGAGTTTGACGTCGCGGCGCGCCTTCGAAACCCGCCGCTCGGTATTTATTGCAACTGTATAGGATACGACAGCAAGATTTATGCGAGATGTCAAAAGTAGGCAGGAATTGTTTGCCAGCGGTCCGCTAAGCGGTTTGCGTGGTAGCGCGCCCCTGCCGGTCAGTGCGCCGGGGCGCACGATCTTGGTGCTATCGCCCAGCCGAAGCGCGCTCGCGTGCCGCGACGGGGTGCCGCATATGGCACGGAACCCTTGCAGCGAAGGCCGGGTTTAAGCCACCGATGCGCGTTCTAGCACCGGCCGCGGCTCGACTATCTCGCCCGTGGTCGGCGCAAGGTGCCCCGCGCGCTCGAAGAACTGCTGCGCGCGGCGATCCTGCGCATAGGCAGCATTGATGCGAATCCACGGGCTCGGCTCACCGTGCGGCCGAAAATAACTCCCCGGTGCAATCGTCACGCCGCACGCGCTCGCGCAGTCGATCAGCTGTTGCGGATCGTCGACGTGCGGCACGCGCGCCCACATGAATTTGCCGCCGACGGGCGGCGCGAAAAGCTGCCAGCCGTTCGCTTCAAGGGCGCGCGTGGTCGTGCCGAGCGCATCGCTCATGCGGCGCCGGAAGCGCTCCAAGAACTTGCGATAGGCGCCGCGCTCGAGCATCGTCAGGGCGACGGCTTCGGCGAACGGCGATCCGCTAATGCTCGTCAGCATCTTGATGTCGCCCAGATGTTTAACGATCTGCCGGCTGGCGGCGATGAAGCCGATGCGCAGCGAAGAGGACAGCGTCTTCGAGAGCCCGCCGATATAGATGACGCGTTCCAACTGATCGAGCGCCGCCAAGCGGTCGGTCGTCTCCGCCTGAAAATCGGCGTAGATATCGTCCTCGACAATCGTGAAGTCGTATTCGTGGGCGAGCTGCAGCAAGCGGAACGCGACGGACGGCGCCACGATGGTCCCCGTCGGATTATGAAAAACCGTGTTGACGAAAACCGCACGCGGCCGATGGCGCTTGAGCTCGGCCTGCAGGACATCGATATCGGGCCCGGTAGCGGTGCGAGGGATCCCGACCACATTGATGCCGTGCAACTTTAGGAGCCCGAACAAATTGTAGTAGCCGGGATCTTCGACAAACATCGTGTCGCCGGCTCGCAGCAGGTAGCGCACGACGAGATCGACCGCCTGGCTTGCGCCGAACGTAATCAGGATCTGCGATGCGTCGGCCAGGATGCCGAGCGGCGCGATGCGCGCCTGCATATGCTCGCGCAACGCAACGTTGCCGAGCGGCGTCGCGTAATCGGTCAGTGCGCTGTGATCGGTGCGCGCGACCTGCCGCACGGCCTGTGCGATGCCCTCGATGTCGCGCCATGCTTCAGGGATGAAGCCGCTGCCGAGCTTGAGCGTATCGCCGGGATGATTGAACTGCTGCAGGATGTAGTTCGATTCTTCCTCGGCCCGGCGCGGATCCGAAGCGCCGCTGCGATCGAGCGCCGCATGAGCGCGTCCGCTGACATAAAACCCCGACCCATGACGCGATTCGACAAAGCCGAGCGAAATCAGCCGATCGTACGCTTCGATCACGGGAAACCGGCTAATGCCGCAGTCCTGGGCGAGCTGTCGAATCGACGGCAGCTTCGCGCCCGCATGTGCCTCGCGTGAGCGAATCCATTGCTCCATGGCCGAGACGATCTGTTCGGTCATCGGTACGCCACTGTCTCGGTCGATCGTAATCTTCATCGTCGCTCCGAACTGTTCGGTATTTTGACTGAACAGTTTCGATGAAACTGTTCACTACTGTACATGTGATTGTAGACGCGCTCTCGCAATAATGGCTAGACGAAATGTTTTTGAAGGAGTACGGCGATGCGCGAGATCCGAACGTTCGATATTCAATACGACGAGCCTGCAACGGCGTGGCGTGTGGCGCGTCCTCTCGTGGTCGAGGTGGAGCAGGGCGTGCTCTGGCTCACGCTCGAGGGCGATGCCGAAGACTACTGGCTCGATGCGGGGCAATCGTTCTTATTGCCGGCGGGCGCGAAGGCTTGGATCGGATCGGGGCGCGGCGATGTGCGCCTGACGGTCACGAGTGCGGGCTCAGTGGCCGCGCTTTGCCGCGACGCGGCGTTGGCTTGCCCGAAACTCGGGGCCGGCCGAGCCCGGCTCGCGCCGAGCTGGAGCGAAGCGGTGGCTTGACGGCAGCGGCACGACAGGCCAAGGCAAGGCGACGCAAGGCAAGAGCAGAAGCGTGCGCGTGACAGTCAAGCTACAGTCAAGCGGCGGTGATCAAGCCGCACCCGCACCCTCATCGGGGCCAATGTAGCGCGCACGTGGGCGAATGAGTTGGCCGTCGTCGTATTGCTCGATCGCGTGGGCGATCCATCCGGTCGCGCGGCCCAGGGCGAACATGGAGAATGCTGCGCCTGGCGGCAAGACGAGAACGCGCTCAACCGACGACAGCGCGAAATCGATCGTCGGCGCGAGCCCGGTCGCGTCGCGCGCGGCCCGCACGATCGCATCGATCTCGGCGAGCGCTTGCCGTTCGGCGCGCGTGGCCACGGATTGCGAGAGCATCTGCAGCAGCGCCGCCCCGCGCGGATCGCCGTTTGGATACAGCATGTGGCCGAAGCCCGGCAAGATCGTGCGCTGTTGCATATCGCCGCGCGCGAGCCGCGCCGCCACGTAGCGATCGATGTCGCCCGCTTCCTTCGCTTCATGAAACAGCGCGGTGACGAGCATCGTTTCGCCGCAATGACGCGGCCCTGCGAGCGCGGCGAGCCCGCCCGTGATCGCGCCGAACAAATGCATGCCCGTCGACGCGATACAGCGCACGGTAAAGGTCGACGCATTGAGCTCATGATCGGCGCAAAGCACCAGCGCCGCACGCAGCAATTCCACATGCCCTCGCTTGCGCACGCCCCAGGCGCGAGCGAGCTGCCGATGCAACGGCGCTCGCGAAGGGGCGGCCCCCACGAGCGCGGCTGCCAATACGCGCAGCAGCATCACGGCGGTCTCGATCTGCGCCGGCTTGCCCGATGCAAATAACCTCGGCATGTGCGCGGCGGCTGCCGGAAGCATCGCCAGCGTGCGTTCATGCGGTGCGCTCGCATGGGCCAGTTTGAGCCAGGCACGCCATGAGGTGGGCGCAATGGGGGGATCGGGCGTCTCGTCGAAGCAGGAGCGCCTGCAATCCCAGAGCAGCGCAGCCGTTTCTTCGAGGGTGGACGTGCGGGCTAGCTCGATGGCGTTGCGTCCCCGATAGACGAGGCGGCCGTCGGCAATCAGCGTAATGCGCGATTCGAGCACGGGCACGCCCCAGTCGAGCACCTTCTGCGCGACCTTGCCCGCGCGCTTGCCGTCGGCTTTGCGCCGCGCGAGCCGTCGCACTTCCTCGGCGACATAGAGGCGTCGCCGGCCGATCGTTTCAGGCGCCGAGCGCAGCATGCCGCGGCTCACGTACGAATAAAGGGTCGGCAGGCTGACGCCGAGCGTGGCGGCCGCCTCGGCCGCGGTCAAGTAAGTGGACATGGGCGCGAGAGTCTTCGATAAAAAACCAAACAAATCGATATATGTTGATTATTAGAATCAAGATTGATCGACATTGGACCCGATTCTAGACTCGTCGACATCTTCACTGCGAGCTTCTAGGATCATCACCATGACCGCCTTCCGCGCTCTCGAACATATCTGGTCCCTTGCCGGCTGCGACGCCGCCGCGCTCGACGACATTCGTTTGATCGGCGCAGACCCGGGCTTGCCGTCGGTCTATCGTGTCGGCGCCCTCGCCAGCGCGACGATCGGCGCCCAAGCGTTGGCGGCGGCGCAATGCCATCGGTTGCGCACTGGGCGCGGTCAACAGGTCGAAGTCGAGCAACGGCGTGCGCTTGCGGTGTTCCGCAGCGAGCGGTATTTGCGAATCGACGATGGCGCGGCGCCTGAGCTGCGCGATCCGTTGATGGGGTTCTACGAAACGCGTGACGGCCGCTGGATCCAGCTCCACACGAATTTTCCGCATCATCGACAGGGTGTCGTGAAGCTGCTCGGCTGTGCCGAGGATCATGCGTCCGTCAGTGCCGCGATTCGCGAATGGGAAGGCGCCGCGCTCGATCAGGCGCTCGCCGATGCGGGGCTGTGCGCCGCGTTGATCCGCTCTCCTAATGAGTGGGCGGCGCTGCCGCAAGCGGCGGCGCTGCGTGCGTTGCCGCTATTCGAGATCGAACGGATCGATGGCGGCGATTCCGGCGATGCACCGCCGATGCCGATCGGGCGTGAGGAGCGCAGCGCGAGTTCGCCGGGGGCCTTCGATGCGCATGGCGCGCGGCCGCTGGAAGGCGTGCGCGTGCTCGACCTGAGCCGCATCATCGCGGGGCCTGTCGCGGGCCGCACGCTGGCGCAACATGGCGCCGATGTGCTGCTCGTCAACGGCCCGCATCTGCCGAACATTGCCCCGCTCGTGATCGACAACGGCCGCGGTAAACGGTCGGCCTTGCTCGACTTGCGCCGCGACGACGAGCGCGCCACATTGCGCGCGCTGGCGCGCGAGGCCGATGTTTTTCTGCAGGCGTATCGTCCCGGAGCGTTGGCTGAGTATGGTTTTTCGCCCGAGGCGCTCGCGCGAGTACGGCCAGGCATCATCTATGTATCGATCTGCGCTTATGGGCGCAGCGGCCCTTGGGCGCAACGGCGTGGGTTCGATTCGCTCGTGCAGTCGGCTAGCGGCATTGCATGGACCGAGCGGGAGGCTGCCGGTGTGTCGGCTCCTAAGCACTTGCCGTGTCAGGCGCTCGATCATGCGACGGGATACCTTGCCGCATTTGGCGCCATGGTCGGATTGATGCGGCGGGCGACCGAAGGCGGCAGCTGGCACGTGCGGCTCTCGCTCGCGCAAACCGGACAGTGGCTGCAATCGATGGGGACGATCGCCGATGGCTGGAAAGCACCCGATGTCGGCCTCGACGACGTACGCGACTTGATGCAGACGATGAGCTCGTCGTTCGGCAAGGTGCTGGCGGCCGCGCCCGCGGAAGTCATGACCGTCACGCCGCCGCGATTCGATCGGCCGCCTGTGCCGCTCGGCTCTGACGAGCCGCGTTGGCTCGCCTAACGATCGTCGTGCATCGCATTGCGTTGCGTGCGGCGTTCGACGCGATCCGATGCATCCTCGGACTACTTGCGTAGTTCGGCCACGAAATCGTAGTAATCGTTGCGGCAGTAGGTATCGGTCAACTCGATCGCGCGCTGATCGGCCGTGTAGCCTATCCGCGTAATCAACAGCAGCGCGTCGTGCGGAGCGATGCCCATCTGCTGCGCGATCTCATCGCTCGCATTGACTGCGCGGAAGTGCTGCAACGCGCGCACGATCGCTTGGCCCCGCTGCTCGAGATAGCTGTAGAGCGAATCGCCGATCGCATGCGGATCGGGGATGACCGAGGCCGGCAGCGTCGAGTTCTCGACGGCCATGACAATGCCGTTGGCCAGCCGCAAGCGCTTGAGCCGCGTGACCGCCGCGGCTGGCGATAGCCCGAGTTGAATGACTTCATCGCGGCTCGCGGGCTGAATCTCGCGAGAGATCCATTTCGAGCTCGGGGTGAAGCCGCGCCGGCGCAGCATTTCGCTAAAGCTCGACAGACGCGAGAGCGGATCGTCGTAGCGCGGCGTGATGAAGCTGCCCGCCCCTTGCGTGCGACGGATCAATCCTTGTTCGACGAGCAGGGCGATCGCCTTGCGGGCCGTGATGCGCGATACCCCGAGCGCATCCGAGAGCACGCGTTCGGACGGCAACGCTTCGCCGGCGTTCCAGCGATTCTCGTGGATCGCCTGACCGAGCTTGCGGGCGAGCTGCAGGTAAAGCGGCGTATCGTTGTCGGGATCGGGACGCAGATCGCGCCAGCGGTCTTCCGAAGAGGCGTTGTTCATGGAGCTTGCGCGGCGAGGGGCAAGCGGCAATTCTAATTCATCGCGCGGGTGGCGAGCGGCAATTCATCGGTAAGGCCTTGCCCTTGGCTGCCGGTGCGGCCGGATGGCGACTATCCGCGATTCACGAAGCAAGCCTTGTCGCCGGCGTCTACACTGCACGGATTCTCAATCGTTGAGAGGAGGCGAGCATGACGCGCGATGAGGCATTCGTCACGTTGCCCGACGGCGAGCGGATCGCCCGCTTGGGGCAAGGCACTTGGGAGATGGGGGAGCGAGCCGAGCGGCGCGCCGCCGAGATTGGCGCCGTGCGCGCCGGCATCGAACTCGGGATGACCGTCATCGATACCGCTGAGATGTACGGGGAGGGCGCGACGGAAACGCTGCTCGGGGAAGCCCTCGACGGGCTACGCGATCAAGTGTTTGTCGTCAGTAAGGTGTATCCGCATAACGCGAGCCGGCGCGGCGTCGTGAGGTCTTGCGAAGCGAGTTTGAAGCGCTTGAAGACGGATCGGCTCGATCTTTATTTGCTGCACTGGCGTGGGGGCGTGCCGCTCGACGAAACGGTCGAAGCGTTCGAGGCGTTGCGCCGCGACGGCAAGATCCGCCATTGGGGAGTCAGCAATTTCGATGTCGACGATATGGAGGAACTGATCGAGGCAGGGGGCGAAGCGTGCGCGACGAACCAGATTCTCTACAACGTCGCACGGCGCGGCAGTGAATTCGATTTGCTGCCGTGGATGCAAGCGCACAAGATGCCTGCAATGGCCTACAGCCCGATCGATCATATGCGTTTGCCCGAAGGATCGGTGCTCGATGAGATTGCGCGGACGCGCGAGCTGTCCACGGTGCAGGTCGCGCTGGCTTGGGTGCTGGCGCGTTCGGGTGTCTGTGCGATTCCTAAGGGGGGTAGCGTCGAGCACGTTTGTGCGAATCGCCGAGCGCTCGATGTCGTGTTGAGCGAGCAGGAGCTGACGGCGATCGACAGCCAGTTCAAACCGCCGCGCAAGAAGGTGTCGCTGGAGATGTTGTGAGGCTCTTGTGAGCCACCCGTCGGTGCGTTGGCCGACACTTCTCCGATGTGTTTCCGGATGTCCGCGCGGCCGATGATGATGCAGGTTTGAGACGCGGGTTCGCTGGCGGAGCGCGGCGTCGGTGATATCGATCATCGATCGCCGCGCTGCGGTGCGCGCACGTTGGCGAGTCAATGGCCGTTGCCGCCGCCGGATCCGTGGCCATTGCCGCCGCCCGAGCCATTGCCGCTGTTCGAGCCGTGGCCGCTGTTCGAGCCGTGGCCGCTGTTCGAGCCGTGGCCGTTACCGTTGCTGCTGCCTTCTCCGGCGCCGTGACCGTTGCCGTTCCCGTTTCCATTGCCGTTGCTATTGCTACCGCCGGATCCGTGGCCGCTGCCGGAGCCGCCGCTGCCACCGCCGCAGCCACATCCGCCACCGGAGCCGCCGTGTCCTGAGCCACCGGAGCCACCGGAGCCACCGGAGCCACCGGAGCCCGAGCCACCGGAGCCGCCAGAGCCCGAGCCACCGGAGCCACCGGAGCCACCGGAGCCCGAGCCACCGGAGCCCGAGCCACCGGAGCCGCCAGAGCCCGAGCCGCCGGA
>Ga0157369_10001627_pt1 | contig 27447 bp, 20 predicted proteins | sample C25metaG_FD_113461 | JGI IMG/M metagenome (GOLD analysis project Ga0157369, IMG submission 113461) | Corn rhizosphere microbial communities from Kellogg Biological Station, Michigan, USA - C2-5 metaG | ecosystem: Host-associated > Plants > Roots > Rhizosphere > Soil | place: USA: Michigan... | reverse complement strand
TAGTACGGCCGCCGCCGGAGCAGCACCGTCGTTTGGTCCGCCATTAAAAGCGTAAAGAACTGACAGCGTACCATCCGGGGCGACGCGGAATACGGTGCCATACCCGTGACTGCCGGCAGCGGAGTTTGTGCCGTACAGAGTACCGTTCTCATCGCTTACCAAACTGGCGTAGGGGTGAATGCCGTCCTTGAGTGCGAAGGAGTGAAGTACGCGGAAGCTCTTGCCCTGCGCGCCGGCGAAGGGAAGCAGGAGGGCGAAGGCGAAGCTCAGCCATGCCGCCCGGGCCTTGGTGAATGTGTTCACAATCGTGCTCCCCAAGTACCAAGAAAAGGATGTGCAAGTTTCCCTGTTCACGCAAGGTGAAATGATACCGGTGATCGTCGATTGCGCGGCCCTAGCCGCCACGCTGAAGGCGCGCCGATGGACCCTGAGCCGTGGCGCGTGATAGACGAGAATTGAATCGAGACAGCGGCATGGCGCTCGTTATCTACGGCCCTGATGAACTGAGGCAAGCGTGACGACGGCCACGGATGTTTCCCCCCCACCGATCGCGGGCATCCGGCCGGACGCCGTTTTTCTGCTGTTGCTGGCGGTCGTTGCTGCGCTCGCCGCCGGATATGGCTGGTTTGGGGAAAGCCGCGATTACGGCAACTATCAGGGCGCCTTTACCAGCCTCTCGCTGCACGATTCGTTTTCCCATTACCGGTACGAGCGCGGCTACACGGCTTTGTCGTGGCTGGCCAAATTCTATCTCGGGCTGGACTTCGCACAGTACTACACCGCTCTGGTTGCGGGTTCTCTTCTTCTGAAGTTCCGGCTGCTTTGGAAGCATTCCTCAGCGCCGGTTATAGCTGCGCTTGTCTACCTGACGATCCTTTTCCCGTTTTATGAATACACGCAGCTGCGTGCCGGCGTGGCCTTTGCGTTCGCCTTCACGGCAATCGATGCGTATCTGGATGGAAAGTGGTTCGCCGCACTCCTGTTGCTTGCGCTTGGCACCCTGATGCACGTAACGGCCATCGTCGTTGGCGGCGGAGCGATCTTGGTGATGCTGGTCTTCAGATGGCCGCCCTTGCTCGTGGCAGCTTTGTTTTCCGCAGTTGCGGTCGGCATGTCCCTCGTGGTCTCGGCATCGGTGCGCATTCTGGAACACGTAAATCCCCTGGCGGCCAAATACATCGAGACGGCATTTCTCAACAAAACGCCCAATCTTTTCTCCGTAGAAAACATTCTGATCTTCGCCACGCTTGTCAGCGGCGCACTTTTCCTTCGCCCGTGGCAAATGCGGAAAAATGGCTTCTTCTACTATCTGAGCTTCTGGGCGCTGATATTTTGTGCCGCGCTGGTGAAGTTTCCGGTTTTCGCCCACCGCCTGGAAGACGCCTTTATTTTTTCACTTTTGCTGTTCGCATTCCGGTTCGACGATTCGCATCAGAGCCGCATTCCCTCTCTCATCATGATCCTCGCGGGCGGCTGGATGGCCTACAGGTCGGTCTTCGAGGAGTGGCTCCTCATCTACCATAGATGACTGGATGGCCTCGGCCGTCGACGCCGGACTGGTCGTGATCTGAAATGATTGACAAGACTTTTGTATCAATCAATAGTTGAGAATCACCGAGCGGTGCATCGCCGAATCCGCTCCGTCTCGACGAGGGAGTGTCCGATTTGCGCGATACTGCCTTCCTGGCTACCGCTCGCTTGTTGCGGAAGTTCGCGGAGCGGAACAGCAACCTGGATGGCTGGCCCACCCGGAGTGAAAATCATTCGCGACGTTGGCGGGAACCGGTGGTTAACGACCACTACCGTAGGTTACAGTTCCGTCCGGTAAGTTACAATTTCCGATATCAGCGCCGGAAATTCTACACAGTATAGTTCAAGTTACGCGCGTTCACTGTGGCGTGGCGCGCCAGGGTGTTGTACCGAGCACGATATGGCTTTGGATGCGCTATCGTTGAGTACTGTTCCAACTGCGTTTGTAAGGTTTCCGGCTCTGCTTTCAATTGCGCCGCCCAGTAACCGGACTTTCAGGCACTGTCATCAGATTGCCACAAAAAAACAATTGGGTGCGGAAAGCCTTCCTCCGTTGGGCTTTTCGTTGCGCGGGCAGCGGCGATGAATTCGCTATCGTTCTCACGGCGCTCTGTTTCGATACTTGGCCCAGGCGCACAGCAGGCCGAGACTGGCCGGCTGGTCCTTAGTGCGGGTGGCGCTCACATCGCGGCGAGGGTCTGTTCCATGCTCCGCGATATGGCGTTCGAGAGGTAGAATTGGACACAAGAGCACCCATCCGCCTCAAGATCGCGCTCGTCGCGAATACGAGCTGGTACCTGCACAATTTCAGGCCGACGCTGATGGATGCGCTCCAGCAGGAAGGTCACGAAGTCGTGGCCGTGGCGCCGCAAGACGCGTACAGCCGCAAGCTGGTCGAGGCCGGCTTTGTCCATCATCACATCCCGCTCGATCAAAGGAGCATCAATCCGGTCCGCGCCCTGCACAGCATCTTTCATTTGCGGCGCGTGCTCCGCGAGGAAAGGATCGATGCGGTTCTGAGTTTCACGCCGAAAGGTAACATCTATTCCGGACTGGCGATCAGCGATCCGTCTGTGACGTTCGTCGCCAACCTGTCGGGACTGGGCCGGTCATTTTCGAAGAACTCCCGTCTGCTGGGACTTGCGGCGGTGGGATTCAAGTGGGCCTTTCATCGTGCGACGGCCGTGCTCTTCCAGAACGGCGAGGATCTGCGTTTGCTGGTCAACCGGGGAATTGTCGATCCCGCCAAGGCACAGCGCATTCCCGGCTCCGGCGTCAATCTGGAGAGATTTTCGTTCCGGAATTGCGCCCGCGATTGCGGCGATGAGAATGTGGAGTTCCTGTTTGTCGGCCGCTTGCTTTGGGAAAAGGGCATCGGAGAGTTTGCGGGCGCAGCCCGGAAATTGAAGTCTCGCTATCCCAACGTCCGTTTTCGTGTGCTCGGACCTCTCCAGGAGGGACCGGCGGGCGTGTCCCAATCCACCTTGGGTGCATGGGTGAGAGAGGGAATAATCGACTATCTCGGCGTCGCCGAAGACGTCCGCGCGGCGATGGAAGAGGCCGACTGCATCGTGCTCCCTTCCTACTACAATGAAGGTGTTCCGCGATCGCTTCTGGAAGCCGCGGCGCTCGGAAGGCCCATCATCACCACGGATATGGCGGGCTGCCGGGACGCGGTGTGCGATGGAGCGACAGGCTATATTTGCAATCCGCGCGATATCGAGGGCCTGGCTTCGACACTCGAGAAATTCATCAATCTTCCCGTCCACGAGCGCGCAGAAATGGGCAGGCGCGGACGGGAAAAAATGGAACTGGAGTTCGACGAGACGTTCGTTATCGACCAGTATAAGGGCTTGGTTTCCCGAACCACTTCGCGAAACGCGGCCAGCGAAGTGGCGGCAGCCAGAGCGCGGCAAAACTTCCGGCGACACCGCCGATAATCAAGGCCACTCCCAGCACCAGGAAGGGCTTCGGAGTCATCGGTCTGCGCGATGCACTGGGTGGTCCGAACGGCTGCGCAGAATATGGCGCGGTGACACTCGCCATCATCTTGGTATTTTCCTGATCCGTCAGCGTCGCCATCAGCGCGTCACGGACATCGGCATTGGCCACCTTGGTCAATTGATCGGACAGATATCCGATATACTGGTTCGACCTGACCAGCGCGAGATCGCGAAGCTTGCCGTCGATCGTGCGATCGAGCGCATGGAGAAACGTGACGGCAAATTGTGGGTCTTCATCGTTATAGGTTATCGTGACAACCGGTTTGTCGGGGTCGATCTCAACGTTGACGTTGTCGCTGATGTATTCCTGAAGAAGCGAGCCATCCGGTGGCTGCCAGTCGTGATGGGGCATACCCAAAATGCTCTGCACGAATCCGGCAATGGCACGCAAGGTCGGGTTGGGCGGAATCCATTGCTTGGCAGCCGCGTCCCATCGCTTGTGGAATACCGCGTGCATGATCTGCGGGTCCTTCGCGAGCAGATCGGCGATATCTCGCGAATAGAGGCCTTTCTGATACAGCATGAAGGCTTGGGTAGCGGCGTCCCCACCGATGTTGATGCCGGCGAGCGACGCCAGATTGCTCAACCCGCCCAGCTTGCTGGAAAGCCCCCCGCCTTGCTGGGACTGGACAACGGGACTGACCATAAGGGTCCCGGTATATTTGTAGGTGGCGACGTTAAGGTACAGAAGCGCGAACAGAACGGTGCCGGTAATGATGGAGAAAACGAGTCCGCGCCGCGCCCTTACAACGGCAAAAAACGCGCCGAAGTCGATGTCGTAACCAAGCAGCTTTCGTTTGCGCTGCGAACTGTTCATTGCGGCGTCCCTTGCTTGCCGAGAATCAAATGTAGACTGCGCCTCACAACTCGCAAATGGCACTCATCCCGGCGGCATCGGGGCTGGGCGCAACCGGTTATGCGTCGAACGCTGGAAAATGCGCTTTGGAGGACCGTGTGTAAACTATGGCGCGTTTCCGGCGGTGATCTTGACCCCCGAGGCGAAGCCCGACACGGCCTCTTTGGCGCTGGGATAGCCCCAGGAATTGGAATAGGCCACGGAGCAATTGGTGAACTGCACGGGGCTTGCCGGGTCGTTCACGTATCCGCGTCCTGCGGGATTCGCGCGCGGCACCGCCACAGAATAGTGGACATTCTCCTGCCGGACCCCGCTGCCCGTTGCCAGCACGGCCACCGGGCGCGAACCTTGGCCGCCCCCGACACTCCCCGTGACGCTCGTATCGGTCAGGCCACCGGTCTCGATACCGGTCGAGCCGTAAGACTCGATGGTGACGTCCAGATTTGAGTTGCGCACCCATCCCCCAATACCGATCTCCGCTCCCACCAATGCGCGGCCGACCTTCATGCGAACTTTTGCGTTCTTCGCCCTGGTCACGAATAGACCCATGCCGCTGGTGACGGACGCACATGTCGCGCCACCCTGCACGTCGAGACCGTCGACACCTCGAAAGGCGGTGGCCGGATAGCCTTCTTTTCCGTGCGATGGTGCGGTGGAGGTGCTGTTCAGCATCCCAACCTTCACGCGTTTGACGTTCCAGTCTTCCGTACCGGCATCAATGCCCAGAATGCCGAAGCACTGCGTGCCAGCGGATACCACCCTGGCGGTGTTCACCGTTATGTCTTCGCACACCTGGTACGCAGCATTCGGCTCGATATCCAAGCCGCCCGGCTGACGTACGCCGCCGACGACACCGCCCACCTTCTGCGACACAAACCGGTCGATCGATATCTTCCGCCCTGAAATGATCGACATGGCATTGCGCCCGTCATCTTCGGAGTTGATCACCCGAATGGTTCCGAAGCGAAGGCCTTCGGACATCCCTGCGAGGTGGCTTTTCTGGGACTGGTCGATATTGATTCCATCACCGCGTATTTCGCGGGCAACAAATTGCGGACATTCGAAATTGCGGACACCGAGCAGCGCGACGAGATAATAGTGCTCTTCGTCGGGCTGCGCAGCGCGATTGCCGTCGCCGCGATACTGAAGGAAAATGCCTTCGCAGTCCTTCAGGAGCAACCCTGCTGAGGTGCCGTGTGGCGCCTTCGACCGCGGCGTCAGGACAATTTCCCCTTTGCAGATGATACGCGTGCCGTTGTAGCTCGCGCCGTCGAGGACGATGCCCGAACACAACGCGCGCCCCGGGATGATGATGGTGCCGCCCTTGTTGCCGTCGATCGCCTTTTGAATCGCAGAAGTATCATCCGCGGCACCATCGCACTTCGCTCCGTAAGGCGTATCTGTGACCATCACGCCGCGGCCGGGTTGCTGGGCACGTGCCACACCCGGATACGGCATCCATGCCACCGCGGGTAGGGCACCGAGGGCGAACGCGCGCCTGGAGATTTCTGAATTCGACCGTCGATCAATCATCATGACCTCCTTCAGAGGGAATAGTTCTTTGCAATCCATTGCCGATACGAGCCATCCATCACCGCACGCCACCAGGCTTCATTGTCGAGATACCATTCCACGGTCGAAACCAGTCCCTCGGAAAGATTACGGGTTGGCGCATAACCGAGTTCCTGACGGATTTTGGTCTCGTCGATGGCGTAACGCCTGTCATGGCCTTTGCGATCCTCGACATGGGTTTTCAGACTGAGGCTCGCGTTCCCTTTACCAGCCGGTGCGTCTTTGAATCGTGCGGCAAGTTCAGGATTTTTTGCGAAGGCTTCGTCCAATGCTGAACATGTCCGTTCAATGACGGTGAGGTTATCCAGTTCTTCACCTCCACCGACATTATAGGTCTCGCCCACACGACCGTTCGCCAGGACGAGTTCGATTCCCCGGCAATGGTCTTCTACGTGAAGCCAGTCACGTCTGTTCCCGCCGTCGCCATAGACAGGGAGAGGCTTTCCGAGCAGCGCATTGATAATGAAAAGTGGAATGAGCTTTTCCGGAAACTGGTAGGGCCCGTAATTGTTCGAGCAATTGCTGGTCGTGACCTGAAGGCCATAGGTGCGATGGTAGGCGCGGACGAGATGATCCGCTGCCGCCTTGGAGGCGGAATAAGGCGAATTCGGCCGGTAGGCTGTGGTTTCCGAAAAGGCTGCATCATCGGCTTCCAGCGAGCCGAACACTTCGTCAGTGGAAACGTGATGGAAGCGATGGGGCCTGCCGGTCCCCTTATCCAGCCACGCAGCTTTCGCCGCTCTCAGAAGAACATGCGTGCCGACGACGTTGGTGTCGATGAACGCATCCGGGCCATGGATCGAACGATCGACGTGGCTCTCCGCCGCGAAGTGCACGATCGTGTCGATCGCGCGCTCGTCCAGCAGCCGCAGCGCGAGATCGAAATCACGGATGTCGCCCTGCACCAGTTCGACGTCCGGTACGCCCTCAAGGCTCGCGGCATTGCCCGCATAGGTCAGCGCATCGAGCACCGTAATATCGTCGTCAGGCCGGCGCTCGCGCCAATAGCGCACAAAGTTCACGCCGATGAATCCGGCACCGCCGGTGACAAGCAGCCTAGCCATTCGATTTCACCTGCATCAGCATTTCGCGCAGTGCCTCGCGCCAATGCTGCCCGGTCGTGCCGAGTACCGGCCAGGTTTTTGAATTGTCGAGCACGCTGAACCGCGGTCGCCGCGCGGGCGTGGGATAATCCGCAGTCGAAATGGGAATGATCGGCGCCGCGGTCCCGATCAGCCCGCTCGCCACAGCCTCTTCCCGGATGGCAACGGCGAAATCGTACCAGCTGGCCACGCCGCTATCCGTGACATGATAGACGCCGGACACGGGCTTCTGCGCCAGCGTCCACAACGCGCGAGCCAGATTGCGCGCATAAGTCGGTGTGCCGACCTGGTCCGATACCACTCTGACTTCGTTCCGTTCGGCCATGAGACGCAACATGGTGTGCACGAAATTTCTGCCGCGTTCGAAATAGATCCAGGACGTACGAACGATCAAAGCATCCACGCCCGACTGCAAGATTGCGATTTCGCCGTCGCGCTTGGTGCGGCCATAGGCGTTGAGCGGATTGGTTTCATCCTCCGGTGCGTAGGGCTTGCTCATTTCGCCGTCAAAAACAAAATCCGTCGAGACATGTACAAGCCGCGCGCCATGGCGCTTTGCCGCTTCAGCAAGCCGGCCGGCACTGGCCGCATTGATCAACCTGGCATTGGCCTCGTCGCTTTCGGCAGCGTCAACGGCGGTGTAGGCGGCGGCATTCAAGACGACACCGGGATGAACCTCGCTGAGCCAATGTTCTATCTGGTCGTGATTTGTCAGATCGCAGTCCGCCCTGGCTGGCGCGACCACTTCCGCTTCGGCTGGTGCGGTCGCGAGAAGCGCGCGTCCAAGCTGTCCGCCGGCACCGATCACCAGGCACCTCACGCGAAGACCTCGACTTCGCTTAAGGGTTTCGCGGCCGCATCCTTGTCGGACACCAGGGGCTTGCCATTCAACGGCCATGCAATCCCGATTTCCGGATCGTTCCAGATGAGGGAACGTTCAGCCTGCGCCGAATAGAAATCGGTGCATTTGTAGAGCAGCTGCGTGCCGTCCTTAAGGCTTAGAAAGCCGTGCGCAAAGCCGGGCGGGATCCAGGCCTGCCGCTTGTTCTCCGCAGAAAGCTCGTAACCCGCCCAACGTCCAAAGGTCTTAGAAGACCGCCGCAGATCGACGGCGACGTCGAAAACGGCCCCGGCCACCACGCGCACAAGTTTTCCCTGCGGCGACCCAATCTGGTAGTGCAGCCCGCGCAGCACGCCCTTTGCAGACAGGCTGTGGTTGTCCTGTACAAAGCTGGCGTCGATCCCCACCGCGGCGAAGGCGCGCGCGTTCCAGCTCTCCAAAAAGAACCCGCGATCGTCATTGAACACGCGCGGCTCCAGGAGCTTTACGCCGGGCAGCGCAGTATCAGAGACTTTCACGCAATTCCCCTTGCGCAAGAATGCGCAGCAGATATTCGCCATAACCGCCCTTGCGCAAAGGCGCGGCGAGACGCTCGAGCTGTTCGGCCGAGATGAAGCCCATGCGCCAGGCGATTTCCTCAGGACAGCAAATCTTGAATCCCTGCCGGTCTTCGATGATTTTGACATAGAGCGCGGCGTCGACGAGCGAAGCATGCGTTCCGGTGTCGAGCCAGGCGAAACCCCGTCCCATAATCTCGACGTTCAACTGGCCCGCCTCGAGATAGAGGCGATTGACGTCGGTAATCTCCAGCTCTCCGCGCGCCGAGGGCCGGATCGCGTGCGCATAATCGACGACGCGTTCGTCATAAAAGTACAGACCGGTCACCGCGTAGTTGGATTTCGGTTGCTCAGGTTTTTCCTCGATCGACAACGCGCGGCCCGCGTCATCGAAGGAGACGACCCCATAGGCGTGAGGATTCGCAACAGAATAGCCGAATATCGTCGCGCCCGGTCCCTGTCCGTCTGCTTTGGCGAGCAGCGCACTGAGACCCTGGCCGTAGAAGATGTTGTCACCCAGAATCAGGGTGGACCGGTGCCCGGCTACGAAGTCCTTTCCGATGTGAAACGCCTGCGCCAGGCCGCCGGGATTTGGCTGGATCGCATAGTGCAGATTGAGGCCAAGGTCACTCCCGTCTCCGAGAAGTTCCGAGAACGCCGTACCGTCACGCGGTGTCGTGATGATGAGTATTTCGCGGATGCCGGCCAGCATCAGCACGGAAAGCGGATAGTAGATCAACGGCTTGTCATAGATCGGCATCAGCTGTTTGCTGACGGTCTTGGTCACCGGGTAAAGACGCGTTCCCGATCCGCCCGCCAGAATGATGCCTCGCCGCACGTCCGAACTCCCTGCTCAAGGCACCAATCTAGACCAGACTGTCCTGAAGAGCTTAAACAACATTCGCGCATGAACTCGTCGTAAGCAAAGCGCCCGGACAAGCTCTAAGCGTTTGATAAATTATTCTTTTCTCTGCGCCTCTAGCACAATATGGTACGGGGGTTCACCGACAAGGTATTTCTGGGACGGTTGGGGCGCCAATGAACTTGTCTTACTTGGTCGGTCAGACCATGTGCCGAACTCGGGCACGTCGGATCGCTGCTGGCGCGGCCGCACTCCTGATCCCGCTTCTTCTTGTCGAACCGGGAACCGCGCAGAACCAGGGCGGCGGTTTCAGCATCGATCAGATCAAACAGATGCTGCAGGGTCATTCAGCAGCGTCACAGTTGCTCGGTAACGGCAGCGATCAATCCAGCGCCCCCCAGGAAATTATCCTTCAGCCCTCTGCGCCTCCGGCTACGGATATTCCAACCTCTCGCCTTGAACAGGTCATGTCCACGCGCGCGGGCATCAAGCTCAAGCAGTTCGGCTACGACCAGTTTGGCGTTGGGCGTCCGGTTTCGATCCCACAGATGGGCGCCGTGCAGGATGATTATATTCTCGGACCCGGCGACGAAATCGACGTGTCGCTGCGCGGGCAGCAGAACGCGGAATATCAGGCGACCGTGGGCCGCGATGGCAGGGTGATCCTGCCATCGCTCAATCCGATTTCGGCGGCAGGGCGAACGTTCGGCGATTTTCGGCGGGATCTCCTCAATGCCGCCGGGCGCGCCTATCTTTCCACCAAAGCCTTCGTCTCGATAAGCCGGCTTCGCGAGATCAGCGTTCTCGTCACCGGCGAGGTGAACAATCCCGGCGCGCGGATCATGACGGGCCTTTCGACGGCCGCCGACGCCATCGTCATCTCCGGAGGCATTCGGAAAACGGGCAGCCTTCGTGCGATCCGGGTCGTTCGGGACGGCCGTTCGATCAATGTGGACCTCTATAACCTCATCACGCAGCGCGGCAACGAACACACGGTTCATCTGGCTGATGGCGATCGCATCATCGTGCCGCCGCTGGGCCGCTCAGTTGCGGTCTCCGGATGGGTCCGGCTGCCGGGCATATTCGAGTTGTCTCCCGGCACATCCTCCATCTCGGTGCGCAGCCTCGCTTCGCTGGCAGGCGGTTTCGAGGTTCGTGGCAAGTACCGGCTATCCGTGCTCCGCCAAGAGTCCGACGGTCAGTCGCGTCTAACGAAGGTAGATGAACGCAGCCCCGTGAAGGACGGCGAAATTCTTTCGGTTCAGCCTGCAGCCGAGCAAACGACCAATCAGGCTGAGCTGGCCGGTGGCATGTCGCTGGCCGGCCGTTACGCGATCACGGACGGCATGAAGCTGTCCGATCTGATCCGGCAACCCGGCGCAATCGGCAATTCGCCGGACACGACCTTCGGGATCATTTCCCGCCGCGATGCGAGTTCCTATATCCGCCATCTCATCCCGTTCACACCGGCTGCGGTGCTGAGGGGTGCAGAAGACATGCCGCTGCAGACGGCAGATGTCGTGCGGGTGTTCTCGACGACGGAAGCGCACATGCTGCGCGACTCCATGCGGCGGTTCCGCCAGTTCAAGATGCTGGCGCGAAGCGCGGCACGCGATCCCCAAGGCCTGGTAACGTCGCAGGCAACCACCGCGGAGTTGCTGCCCTCCGATTCAGAATTTCTGGACCAGCTCGGATACGCGCAGGCGGCGACGGCCACCAATCCGCCCTTGGGAAATGGACCGATTCCGGGCGTACCTTTGATACCACCGGGTACGATGCCGACAGTCACGCAATCTCAGCTTATGGCCAATCCCAACGGACCGCTTGCCGGGACCTTTCCTGCGCCGGGTTATCCGGGTGGAACTGGCGCCGGAAATGCCTATCCCGGGGCGGGATATGCCAACGGAGCGAACCCTTATTCCGCCCCGCCTGCCAATGGGACACCGAATTACCCGGGTACAGCCAACAACGGGAATCCAACGCCACCCTACCAAGGCAATGCATCCACGGGGGTTGCGGGCTTTCTGCCCGGTTACCCAGGTAACGCAACGGGCAATCCGGTTTCACCCTTAAGCGCGCTTCAGAGCCTGCAGTCCGGCGCGTTGGGTATGCCTGCCGCACCGCCATCAAACGTTCCGCAAGGCGTTCTTTCAAACGTTCCACCGGGAAATCTGGAAGAGCAAAGCATCTCCGGGACGCAGGTGCCCACAAACGAAGAGGCTGTCACATTCACGCAGGCCGCCCGTCAGCTTTCAGTCGAGCCCACGGTATTTGCAAATTTCCTTCTCGATCACTCGGTCGTTCTGTCGGGGGCGGTTCGCGGTCCGGGAGTGTACTTCGCAGGCCCCAGCCTCACGCTGGACACGCTCATAGACGCGGCTGGGGGCGCGAGCAGCTGGGCCGATGGCAGTGCCATCGACGTCATTTCCACAAGCCTCAATCAAACGACGGGCACGGCAGACACGGCGCACGGCACGGTCGCCCTGGCACAGGTTGCAAGCTACATCGTCAGGCCGCACGACGAATTCCACGTTCGCGAGGTTTATTCCGACGCGAATTTCGGCTCGGTCACGCTGCAGGGCGAAATCAGATCGGCGGGCGATTATCAGATCACGCGCGGCGAACACCTTTCGCAGCTCCTGGCAAGAGCCGGTGGCCTGACGGATATCGCCTATCCGTACGGCACGGTTTTCCTGCGCCGTTCCGCGGCAAACATCGAAGCCCAGGGCTATCAGCGCGCGGCGGACGAGGTTCAGAGCCAGCTCATCGGCGCGATGACCCGCGTGACGACGAGTCCCGCGAACAGGCTTTCACCGAACGATTTCGGAGCCCTGCAGACATTCGTCAATCAGTTGCGCACTCAGAAGCCGCTTGGGCGCATATCGGTCGTTGCCGACCCGGCGCTGCTGAAGGTCAAGCCGGGCCTCGATCCGCTGCTGGAGCCTGGCGATGTGATTTACATCCCTCAGCGTCCGAGCACCGTGACCGTTCTTGGGCAGGTTCTGCAGCCGGGCAGTTTCCCCTACGAGAAACCCGGCACCGTGCAGGATTATCTGGACGCCGCGGGCGGCTATGCGCAATACGCCGACGAATCCACGACATTCGTCGTCCTGCCCGACGGCAAAGCCGAAAAGATCGAGGCATCGTGGTTCAACATCGGAAACCGGCCGATCCCGCCCGGAAGCACAATTGTCGTGCCGCGCGACCTTGCACCTTATGATACAAGACAGCTCGTTCTCGACGTGACCCAGATCTTCAGTCAGCTCGCGGTCGTGGCGGCGTCGTTGGCGGTCTTGTCGAATCAGTAGTCGCAGCAGGATCAAGCGCTGTCGGCCAGCCTAGAGCGTTTTCGGCTTAGATGAATTCATCCCACCTCGCCATGGCCGGGCTTGCCGCCTTCGCTAAAGCTACGGCGGCCGAGTGAGTTCAAACTTGCCCGCCGAAGCTGAAAGCGTAGGCGGGTCCCGGCCACCCAACTCCTATCGCGAGATAAGCATCAAGCGATGGAGAGAACTCACTACACGCTCACTATTTTTTTGGATGGCCGCCTCGGAGGGCGGCCATGACGGACCAAGTTGACTCCGATAGGACCCAAACCGCCCTAACTTGCAAGGTCGATCACGCGGTCGCATTTGTCGAGGTTTTCGGTGCGATGGGCGATGACGACAATCGTCGGCCTGTTCTCCATCTCGCGAAGGTTTTCGAAGATCATTCTCTCGCTGCCGGAATCCAGGGCACTCGTGGCTTCGTCCAGAACAAGGAGGCGGGGGTTGCGCAGAAGGGCCCGCGCCAATGCTATGCGCTGGCGTTCGCCACCGGAGATCAGCGAGCCGCGTTCGCCGGCGATCGCGTCGAGGCCGCCTTCCATCCGGCGCACCAAAGCCGCAGCGCCGGTGAGCTCAAGCGCCGACCACATCTCTTTCTCACATACCTGAGGTCCACCGAGATTGCGCCGTAAGGTGTCGTGAAAGAGGAACGGGTCCTGAGAAACGTAACTCAGTTCGTTTCGCCATCCCGCGAGCGTCCGTCCTTCGAGCGTGAGTCCTGCGACGGCAACGCGGCCCCGCTGAGGCGCGAGCAATCCGACGAGAAGATCCGCCATGGTCGTCTTACCGGATCCAGATGGACCTTTGACGCCCAGAAACTCCCCAAGCGCAATAACGAGATTGAAATTTCGAATTCCTCTTTCACCGGAAAAAGATCCATTCTCCGTGTCATCCGGATGAAGGTAAGACACGTCTTCGAATTTGATCGCCCCGCGCGGAGCCGGCGTTTGCAGAGCGTCTTCGGTATTGTCCCGTGCCGCTGCAGCAAGCTCTTCATCCAGCTCCTTGATGCGCTCATGGATGGAAAGGACAGTTGCAAATTGCTGCGCCGCATTCTGGATCTGCCATGCCGGACCGGTCATCCGCGTCACGATCAGCAATAGCGTGATAAGAACGGAGGGCGCGATGTGAAGCCAGCTGACACCCATCAGCGCAAGGGCGCCACCGAGTCCGGCAAAGGCCACGCTCAGCAGCGCATGCGTGAGAATGCGCCACCGGGTGAATGCCATTTGCCGGTCCCCGGTCTGGCGCAGTGCCGCGCGCGTTTCCGAGACAAACAGGCCTGTGAGATTCTGGCTGATGGCGGCCTTGATCGCCGAGAGAAACTGGGACGTGCTGTCGAGCAGAACCAGATTTGCGTCGGTGACATGTCCCCCGAGCGCGCGAGCGCTCGCCAGAACCGGCTTCGAAGCAAGGCCGGCAGAGATGAGAAGCAGGGCGACGACCGTTGCCAGAGCCGGTGAAAGAACGGCGGCTACGGCGAACTGAACCAGGAGCATAATCGCCGCACCCGCTCCGAGAAGCGTATATTGGACACCGGTCCCGAGGCGGTGGATGTCACCGCTCATGAGATGGGTCATACGCGCGTGGCGAAGTCGGGCGATATAGTCCCAGCGCGCGGCTGTCAGGCCGGCCGTGAGGCGAAGGCGCTGCACCTCTATGAAGCGCAGCTGGAGTTCGAAGCTCGTCATGTCGCGTGCGGCGACGAACACCGCGCGTAGGGTAACCAGCACCCCGAAAACGGCGATCAGGAGACCCAACCGCCCGAGCTGCGAATGGACGCCGGCAAACGAAAACATCGCTTTTGTGACAGCCGCGAGCCAACGTGGGATGGCAGAAGAACCAAAAAGGACACCCAGGAGCGGGATCAGGAAGGAAATACTGATGCCGTCAAGCAGAGCGGCGCCAAGGGCATAGAGCACCCCAAGACACCCCTTGGCGCCCGAAATGCCGCCGAAATCCGAAAGGAACGCCCATGCCGAATGCGCAAAGCTCTTGTGGCTTTTTGTAGAGGCAGCTGCTGTGGCGACGTTCGCGCGAAGTGCCGGTTTTGTAGAAATCGCCGCCATGCCATGAAGGATTGCTTGTGGTTCTTACGATGGCAAGGTCGTGACGCAAGCCATGCGCAGGCGATGAGCACTCACCCATCCGCCCTGTCACCCGCAATAGGCAGAGTAAACCGGTCTATTTCGCTGCGAAGAGCTTGCACCAGCCCGAGGGTGAAATAACGCCGGCGACGACCTTGCAGGAGGACGGCGCTGCGAAATGCGAGCACCCATCGCAGCGTTTGTCACCGTTTGGCTTGTCCTGATAGCCGGCCGCGCTCTGCGGGACACTTCCAGAGGCAGCCGCCTCCTGCGATCCCAACGCGGTTGCCAGCAGGACTGCGGGGGCAGCTGTTGCCATTCTGCGCAGAATGATGCGACGCGAAATGTTGGTCATCTCATTGTCTCCAGATTTGAGCCGCACCAGCTGGCCGCCAAGGTAACGTCAGAATAGTGCCCATCGTTTCGTTTGGCGCGCAAATCGTGTTTCGCTGTCGCGCCTACCGCAGACGAGATAACGAGCTCCAATATTCCCCAAATAAAGCCGCCCAGGACGGGCGTGTAACGTTGTAAATAATAGACTTTCGCTTGATCGCTTCCACCTGAACGATATCGTATGCGGCACAGCAAATGAGTTCGTTGCCGTCCACGCGGGGAACGCATGGCATCTCTGCCGTTTTTTTTGCGGCCGCGCATAGCGGGCCAGTGGCTGTGCGTTGTGCTGCTCGTGGCGCTCGCGGGCTGGAGCGTGGCCCGGGGCGTGCCGGAAGCCGAGTCTTCGCGATTTGCCGCCCAGCATGCCGCCGCCATGCGCGCTGCGATGATCGCCATTCATCGCGGGAAGGTCGATCCGGCGATCCTAGCCGCCATGACAGACCCGAACACAGACCTTGTCGCCATCCATCGCGGAAGCGTCGATTCGGAAACCCTTGTCCGCCTTGCGGCAAGAAGCTCGATGACACCAAGCGGCGAGCTCGTTCCGGCGAGCGCCAATCATGACGACCTGGCCGGCCAGATATCCCGCTATCTGGCGCGGCCCGCGAGCGAGGCACAAAGCGGCGCACCGGCCGACCGGTGGAAGAACGCGTCACCACACCGTGTTGTAATGGCGTCATCATCCGATACGCCGGCGCAAGCGAGCGCGGATACGTCCGCCGACACGCGAACCTATGTGGGGCAGAAGACCTGCGAGGGCTGCCATCAGCAGGAAGCAGCCAACTGGGCCCACACCATTCATGCCTCCGTTTTTACGCTCCATCCCCGCGACGCGAACGAAGCGCGCGGATGCGAGGCCTGCCATGGTCCGGGATCGGCGCATGTCGCCAACCCCTCCGATCTTTCGACCATCATCAGCTTTTCGCACAAGAGCCAGACGCCTATTCCCGTTCAGAACGGCCAATGCCTGTCCTGCCACCAGGGCGGGCCCCGGATTTTCTGGCATGGCTCGATTCACGAGGACAACAAACTCGCCTGCAGCGATTGCCACAATCCGATGACGAACTTCGCCGCGCATGGTCTGACGGCGCGCGAATCCATCAATGAAACCTGCTTTTCCTGCCACAAGGTCCAGCGCGCGCAGTTCCATATGCGGTCGCACATGCCGCTGCCGGAAGGAAAAATAACCTGCGTCGACTGCCACAATCCTCACGGCTCGACGACGGATCCGCTGCTCAAGGCCGATAGCGTCAATGACGTCTGCTACGGCTGCCACGCCGACAAGCGGGGCCCCTTCCTCTTCGAGCACGCGCCGGTCCGGGAAAACTGCCTCAACTGCCACAACCCGCATGGCTCCAATTTCGAGAGTCTGCTTACGGCTCCGCGCCCCATGCTGTGCCAGCAATGCCATGCGCAGGTTGGGCATCCGGCACAGCTCTTCACACGCGGCAACCTCGCCGGCGGACCGTTTCCGGATCCGCGCCTGATATCGACTTCGTGCCAGACCTGCCACGTCAACATCCATGGTTCGAACGATCCTTCGGGGTCGCGGTTCGAACGATGAGAGCGCCGGTCCTGATCCGCGGTTTGGGTTGCGTGTGCGCGATCGCACTCGCGGCGCCGGTGCTCGCGCGCGCCGATACTGGCCTGCTGACCGGATATGGAAGCGCCGGCAATCAGCTCAATCCCATGGGCCAGCCGCTCGATCTGCCCCGCGATCCGGATGGGCTGTCGCAACTCGACGAGATCACGCGGACGCCGACGGGACTTCTTTACCCGTTGCCTTATGCGCTGCCCGGACTGACCCAGAGCAAAACCGATCCGGATTGGTGGAGCCTCGGCTGGATACGGCTGGGCGGTGTCGGGACTTTTGGCGCAGATGCGGACTCCGCACTCCTGAACCGTTACGGGGAATTTTCGAACTGGCCGCTTCTCGGCAGCGCGGGCTTCCTCCTGGAGAACCATCGCACCGCCTATTATTTCTCGGGATTGGTCGAAAATGCCGGTCGCGATGACCAGTATTATCAGCTGAACGGCGGGCGCTATGGTGACTTCAACCTCACGCTCTTCTTCGATTCGGTGCCGCACCTCTATTCAACCGAAGCCCGCAGCATCTGGAACGGTGCCGGAACCGACAGCCTGACCCTTCGCGGCGGCCTTGTTCCGGGTGGTTCCACACCCGCGGAGGTCACGGCCGTCGCGGAAGCAGCTCCGCTCACAGAACTCAGCGTCACGCGCGAGAAGGCGGGCGCCTCGCTGAAATACACGCCCTCGAAGAGCTGGGAAATTCTTGCGCAGCTCAGCAACGAATGGCGCAACGGGACGCAGCCCATCAGTGCCACGTTCGGCTATCCATTCGAAAACGGCGCGACACAGATCATTCAGCCGATTCACTATCGAACCTTCGATGTGACCACAGCAGCGCGCTACAAGAGCGACGACGGCACGATGTCGGCGAACCTGATCTACACCGGGTCGTTCTTCAACAACTCGCTGAGCGCGCTTCGATGGCAGAACCCCGGTTTGGCGGAGGTGCGGCCCGGCGCCTACATTCCGCCGGAAGGCCAGCTGAGCCTGCCGCCCAGCAATAGCTTCAACTCGCTCAAAGGCGACACGAGTGTAATCCTGTCGCCGGATCTGCGGTTCTCCGCCAGCGCGTCCTATGGCTTGATGCGCCAGGACGATGCGCTGCTGTCGCCCACCATCGGCACGGGGATCATTCCGGGCCAGGGCGGTCCGATCAATCTCGCGGACTGGAATACGACGGCCGCGCTCAGCCAGTTGCATGCCCATGCCGCGATCGACGTTTTCAATGCCTTTGCCCAGCTCCAGTACAGTGTGACGTCGAAGTTCAAGCTCGATTTCGAACTTCGCGACCGCAACGAGGCGAACCGCACGAACTACCTCGCCTTCAATCCGCTGACGGGGCAGTACGGATATATCGCCATCGATGGAGGCCTTGCGCCGTTTTACCCGCCGCTCAGCGGTGTCTATCAGCCGAATGCCAAAGGAAGCGTCGTGCAAATCCGCAATTTGCCCTTCGCAAACGACAATCTGCAGGTGACGGCGAAAGGCGATTACCGCCTCGACAATCACGTCAAGCTCGAAGCGTCCTATACCCACAATTCGATCGAGCACAGCGTGCGCGAGGTTGCCGACGCGAGCGACAATCGTTTCCGGCTGCAGCTCGACGCCAACGGGTTCGACTGGGGCACCGTGCGGCTGTCGTACGAATTCGGGAGCCTGTCCGGATCGGATTACGTTTCCAATCCCTACACGCCGTATTATTCGACATCGCTGCCGGGCTATATCCCCGCGACGCCGGACGGCGATCCGGCATTCACGCTGTTGAATTTGAGAAAATTCGACGTCGGAGACCGCACCGAGCACATCCTCCACGCGCAGTCGAACTACATCGTGTCGCCGCGCACGGATTTTCAGCTCTCGGGCAATTACAAGGGCGACTTCTATGACGCCCAATATGGCCTGCGCGCGTCATCCTCTTTCGACGTCAATGCCGACCTCAATTATCAGATGTCGACCGCGACCGTGCTGACGGGCTTCTTCAGCTACCAGTCTCTCCATCGCAGCATCGCCAACATCAACCCTACGGGCGCCGTCGACAACGGAGCCGCCGGTGGCAAAGATTATCCGTTGGCGAATGCCTGGCACGAGCAGCTTGCGAGCGACAATATCGCGGCCGGCCTCACAGCGCGTCAGAACTGGGGCAAGATTTCACTGGACGCGAATTACATCTACACGCATGGCGACAGCGCGATCGGCTACAGCTTTGCGTCAACGGGCGCGTTCTTCAATCTTCTCACGGCCGCCGAGGCGGGAAGCGCGTTTCCCGACATCGTCTTCGATTCCCATACGCTTCAGGCAAATGCGCGCTATAAAGCTTCCGACACGCTGTCCTATATCCTGCTCTATCGTTTCGATTACGAGCATCTGGACGATTTCCACTACAATGGACTTGCACCCGTCATCAGCAACAACACCTATCTGGGCGTCATCCCCGAAAACTTCACGGTGCAGACGGTCGGGTTCTCGGTCCAGTACACGTTCTAAAGCATTTTCGATTTGGGTGAATTCACCCCAACCCGTCATGGCCGGGCAAGCATCATCTAGTTTTTATGGCGCTCGGGCGCGCGCCAGATGGATGGCCGGCCGCCTCAAGGGCGGCCATGACGGGTTGGGATTGAATCCTGTAAACCTAAATGCGCTCTAGCCCGCGTTGACCCAGCGCCGGACGCCGAAGGCTTCGAGGCTCTGCCCACCAGGTGGGTCGATTCTGGCGGCAAGAGCAGGTTCAAGAACGCGCACGACCCCATCCGCCATGACCAGAAGAATGTCCTCCAGCCGGGATTCCAGGATCGGACGATCTGAGACGACGAGGTCGGCGCGGATGCCGATGTCGAGACTCGGCGGCGTGATACCAAGGCGTCGCGCCGCGAGCGACCCGACCGCATCCAGAATACGCGTATCGGACATGTCACGGCGCGCGATCCTCAATTCCTCCAGAATTGTTCCATCGCCGGTGAGCAGCGAATCCGTGCCCAGGAGAACATCAACTCCATCGGCAAGGAGAACTCGCGGCGCCGTCCGGCCGAACAGGAAATGGTTCGAAGACGGACACCAGATCACCGCGCAACCTGAACGTCGCAGCGTTTCCACCCCATCTTTATCCGGGCCGACCGCGTGAACGGCAAGAAAATCCGGCGTCAGAAATCCTCGCTTGTCGAGTTCGCGAATTTCTGCAGCCGCACCCGCATCGATGCCTTCGGCAACGTGCATGGCAAATGGCTCTTTCGGGCGCGATGGGAGCGGATGCGTCATTCCCAGAGAGTCGGCGAACGGCAGGCGAATGACATCCAGCGGAAATCCGTTCTCGAAATCCGGCTCCCAGGCGTCGTGATGAAAAACGTGGGTTACGCCTGCCAGCAGATTCTTCCGGGCACCGAAGAGGAGTGCCTCACGACGCGGCAATCCCCGGCCTCGCGCGATCTCGATGCGGTTTCGGCCCTGGATATCGCGCGCCCATTCATAGGCATTGGCATAGGGCGGCGCGCCCAGCCGCCCATAGTGGTTGCGGTGAAGATGGTCGTGGGCATTGATCAAACCCGGCCGAACTTCGCCGTGCGGTGCGCGAACGACATGATCGAACGAACCGGAAGGCTCGGCGATGACGCCGTCTTCGACTGCAATCGTCGTATTGGCAGCCTCGATCAGGAGCCGCATCGGCTCACTGCCGCTTGAAGCAGAAACTGGCCACCACCGGCAACCCGAGATCCCTCAGATAGAGGTCATGCCTTCCAGCGCGCGTATAGAAATCTTCCACAGACGGACCGATCGTGCCCTCGTGCATGCGCGAAAGCGTGAAGCCCGAATGCGTGGCCGCAGCGACATGCGCGGCGCAATCATAGATGTGATGCTCGATCTCGTGCACAGCGCCGGCCGCATCCCGAAAACTCCGCGTGTGCCCTGCCCGCGCGGCCGCTGCGTGGAAGTCGCTGACCAGCAATTCGCCAGCGGATGCACAGACGCGCGCCAATTCATCATAGGCACTTTGCAGGGGCTCCAGATGACCAAGCACGAGCCGGCACCAGATGAGGTCGAATGACTTTGCGGCAAAGGGAAGAGCGCGCACGTCCGCGGCGGCTACGCACGCCGCGTGGCCAGCTCTCAGCATTTCAAAGCTGACATCGATCCCGGCTGCGAACGACGCGTCGACTCCGGCAACGCGCCGCCCGGTGCCGCATCCCGCATCGAGCAGCCGCTTGCCGCCCACCGGAGGCGAAAGCTCGCGCGCCAGTTCGTCGTCGATAAAGCTGATGGCGGTTTCAGACGCATAGGTGGGCGCCCAGAGACGATAGGCCTCTCGCGGCGCGAGCGCCGTCACTGCGCCGCGCCTTCCATTCGCAGATGTCCGTAGCGTTGGCGGTCGTCGGGCTCGGTCCGCGCCAGACTGCGTACAAGCCGCAGCAGACGCGGATTCTCATAATCGCCGCGATGCCATCGCCGGTCGGCAAGCCAGCGTCCCGCCATTTTGCCCCAGTCCCGCGTTCGCTTGTCGTGGACGGAGGGAAAGCGGCTTTTCAGGACCAGCTCGAAATCTTCGACACGCGCTTTCATCCTTCGCGCCAGCCAGGGCAGTTCCGGATCTTCGTGTGTCATCCAATTGACCCATGCGGGCGTCGCCCATTCTTCGAGCGTCTCGGGCGTGCCGGCCAAAGGATCGATATTGCCGTAGGTGTCGCGGCGTTGCGGCGTCGGTGTGTAGAAATAGGTGATCAGCTCCATGGCCGGGTTGATCGCCTTGAGCTTGCGGACGAAGGACAGCGTGTTCTCGATTTCCGATTCCGGTTCCTCGGGATCGCCGAACACGAACGAGAATTCCGGAATGATCCCGTGCTCGCGCGTGCGTGCGGCAACTTCGAGGGTCTGTTCCGCGGTGATGCCCTTCTTCATCTTTTGGAGGACTTCGTTACTGCCCGACTCGGCCCCGCAGAACACCATCGTGAGGCCGGCAGCCTTCAGGCGCCGCCATGTGTCGTCGGAAAAGCGCAGCAACGCGTCGACACGCGCTTCGCACCACCAGCGCAGGCCCAGCGGCGCGAATGCGTCGGCGACGGACCGCGCATGCGCATCGTTCAGAAAGAAGTTGTTGTCGTAGAAGTGCACGGAATCCATGCCGTGCTCGCGGACCAGGAAGCCGAGATGCTCCGCCGTTCGCGACGGCTCCTGGACCTGCTCCCGCCGGCCGAACACGGAAATGACGCCGCAGAAATTGCAGGCATAGGGACAGCCGATCGACGCCTGATAGACACCGGATCGCTGCCCCAGAAAGGTCGGGCGAAGATAGTCGGCCACCGGAATCTTGTGATACGGCGGCGCCGGCAGCTCGCCGGGCCCGACCCAGCGCCGCTCCAAGCCTATGTGATGCGTTCCATCCGCTTTGCGAAAGCTCAAGCCCGCCACCGTTTCCGGATCGCGTCTCTCTGCCAAAACATCCAGGAGTTCAGTGAAGGTCTGCTCGCCCTGCCCGCGGACCAGCCAATCGACATAAGGCGCGTTCAGGACCGGCTCGGGGTAAAGGCTTCCGAAATTGCCGCCCCAGATGATGGGAATGTCCGGATGGCGTGCTTTGACCGCTTTGGTCAGGGGAACGGCGCTGGCAAGCTGCGGTCCCGGCATCACGGTGAACGCGATCGCGCGTACCGGATCGTCCGTGTGGCTTTGCGCCGCGATATGGCTGCCGATGCGGGCTAGCGGATCGATATCCGGCGGATTGCCGTCGACGATTTCCCAGGTTTCGCTCGCGGGAAGGGCCGCACCGATCGCCATCACGGAGAGCGGAAAGCGCCTGTTGCCCGGTCGCGTCGCGCGTGGATTGACCAGAAGGATCATGGCTTGACCGCGATCCACAGATCGAACCGCGACGGCTTGCGCTCGTCTTTCAGCCACGCGACCAGAGGCCGAAGCTCATACCAGAGCGGATAGCGCACGCGCTTGCGTGTCCAGCGCAAGTCCGGAAGGGCGGCGGAGAGCCGCTCCGGCGTGAGGTACTCGATGAAGTTCGGCGACAGCAGCACGTCTGCCTGTGCGCCGAAGGACGCGGCCCCACGGGATTTTTTCTCCGCGACCATGGCCTCGCCATCCGCCGCGTTGCGATAAAACGGCGAATCTAGGACCGCGAGAATTCCGCCTCTGCGCGTGACGCGGCTGGCTTCAGCAAGCGTGCGCTCAAGGTCCTGCGCGTAGTGCAGCGATGCGTTGAAAAGCGTGAGGTCGAAGGATTCCGGGGCGAATGGGAGGTCTTCGAACGACGCCGTCACGCAACGGAACAGATTTGGGTCTTCTTCGAGGAATTCCTTAGCCGCACCGAGACCATCGACATGATCGTCGCGCGTATCGAGCGCGACACAGCGATGGCCCCCGTTCGCGGCGCGATAACAGAGCCAGCCATTGCCGGCACCAAGATCGAGAATATCGCTGTTCGGTTTCAGACGATCGAGGACAAGGCGGACAAAGGCATCGAAGGTGCGCGACCGGACTGCCCATTGGCGCGCAAAGGGGCCCGAACGAAGATAGGGCAGAGCCCGCAACGCAGCCCCGCGATAGCCACGGCCCTCCGCGGCGCGGTGGCGCGCATATTCGGTTCGAAACTGCGCGCCGACCCCGCTCATGGCGCCGCCGCGTCTGTTCTTTCGAAATGATAGAGAACGTGATCCGCGAATGGCGCAAGCGCACGCTCTGCGGATCGATCCAGCGCCGTCAGCACGTGTAGCAAGCCACGATGCCTGGAAATCCACGGTTCGGCGGCGCTCGGCGGCACAAAAACGCCGATACCCACGGTCTTCACCAGCCGGAACCAGGGCTGCATTGCGCTCCGGAGCGCGCTCCGGCGGTGATAGACGACATTGAAGGTCTGACCGCCCAGCCGCGCCGGCACAGGTCCTTTGCGCAGGCGGCGGAACGATTGGCGGGGACGGCCATGCAGTGTTTCGACAAGCATTTCGCCGGGCGACATGGTTCCGAACAGGACCAGCATGGCCGACGCGCCGGGCCGCAGCAGCTTCGCCAGGCCGCGTCCAACGGGACTCAAATCTTCAACGCAGTTGAGCGAGGCGAAATTGGAGAAGGCGCCGTCGAACAATCCATCCTTCGTGGAAGCTTGCGTCTGGCCGAACGTTTCCAATTCCTCAAGTGGCACGACCGCCGCTCGCGCACCAAGAGGTGAGAGCTTCGTCCGCGCAATGGCGACCATGGCCGGAGAGCCGTCGGTCAGCGTGATGTCAAACCCTCGGGCCGCAAGCCAGGCTGCGTCCACGCCGGTACCGCCGCCGAGTTCGAGAATCCTGCCGCGCGGCGGAAAGGCGGAAAGCAATGCGCGGCGCACCGCTTCCCGTTGCGCTTCGACGCTCAGCCATTCTCCAAAGCGGAGATCGAAGGCTGGCGCAACGGCATCAAACGCCTTGACGGCTGGGCTCAGGTGACCGGTGATCACGGCTCAAGATCCGGCAGCGAACAACACGGGGTTTTCTGAGCGATGCTTCGATGCCTCGTGCCGGAGCCGCGCCCAGCCGACATCGTCACGCTTTCCCGTTCGTGCTTCCTTGTGCAGGAAGTCGCGCACCAGGCGATAGAATTCCGTGTCGTAGGTCCCCTCGAACAGCATGGCGAGGTCGCTGGAATCTTTCCAGTTGTGCCGCTCTCCCAGCTGCGCCTTCACCAGCGTATGGAAGCGCGTGCCGGGCAGCGGGTAGGCAACGGAGACACCGATGTCGTCGGGCTGTTCCGCCGCCAACAGCTCGCGCGTAAGCGCCAGATCTTCCCATTGCTCTCCGGGATAGCCCAGCTGGATGAACCAGCCGACGCGAATGCCGGCCGATCTGAGATTGCGGGTGGCCTGTATCGCCTCTTCGACCGACGAGCCCTTTTCCATTGCGTCCAGGATTTTTTGCGATCCAGATTCCACGCCGAGCCACACTTCTTTTGCACGCGCCTTTGCAAGCGCAGCCACTGCATCCGGACGCATGAGGTTGACGCGCGATTGCATCGTGAACGGCGTTGCCGCGTCCAGGCGCGTCACTTCGGCGGCAAAATCCTCGATCCATTCCGCGGTCAACCCGAAGATATCGTCGGCGAACCAGATGTGATCGGGCGCAATGCGGTCCTTCAGCTCGTGCAATTCCGTCGCGACCGAACTGGGAGAGCGCTGTTCATAACCTCTGCCGAAGATCGGCTTTGCACACCAGTTGCAGGCGTAGGGACAGCCGCGCGATGTCGCCATGTTCCAGGAAAGATAGCCGTGCTGCGCGGTCCACGCTTCCCGGTAGGCGCCGGCATCGACAAGAGCCCATGCGGGCAATGGCAGCTGGTCCAGGCCGCGCTGGTGCGGGCGCCTCGCCGTGTGGTGCGTGCGGCCTGCGGCGGAAAGCACGAGCCCGGGAATATCGGACAGCGGTTGCTCAGGATGAGCCCGCCAGCGATTTGCGATTTCCGCAAGCGCCGCTTCGCCTTCGCCCAACAAGACGGCGTCTACACCAGCGTCGAGATATACCGCCGGCACGTCCGATGAATCGGGGCCATTGGTCACGACGCGGCAGCCAAAACGCTTCGCGATCAACACCATGCTGAGCGCATCTTCGCGGCGCCGGAGCGTGCACATCTTGGTCAGGAAATTGAAATTGTCTTCCATGATCGCGACGAGCGACGGCCGCAGGTCACAAACCATGCTTTTGAACGACGACAGGTCGTCGGCGAATGTCGGGTCGTAGAGCGCAACCTCGTGACCGGCGTCACGCAGAAGGGCTGCGCAGATCAGCGTCGAGAGCGGCGAATACGGCGTCATGCGCGCCGATTGCTTCGCGTCGTGACGCAGGAAATATGAGTGCGTTAGAAGAATCACGCTGCCCCTGCCTGAACACAACACGCATTTGCGCTATAGGGCACGATAACAAAAGATATCGGCATGCAAAGCGGATTCGCACATAGCGCCTCGCTCTCAATGTTCGGCATTCGAGTCGAAATCGAATCCAATTCGGAAAATGCAATCGCCATCGCGCGCGAGTGTATTTCACGCGGAAATCAAACGCTGTTCTCAAATGCAGACGAGCGAACGATTTACATCGTTCTCACAGAGTACGCCGTAAATCCATTACGGGCAACCGACCGCGAACATGTTGATTCCACTTCACTTACCTTGAAATTCGGGGACGTGGCGGTGCGGGCGAATCCGCTTTCCGGCCGCGGGGTGTGCGAATTTCCCCCCGGTAGCGAGTTCGGCGAGCCCTTTGCGGAGGCCATCAATACGGTGGTGATGTATCTGGTGGCGCAGGCCGGACGCATACCCGTCCATGCGGCGGCGATCATGCTGGGGGACGTCGCCGTGGTGTTGGCCGGCCCCAGCGGCATGGGCAAAAGCAGCGTCGCGATGGCCGCGGCGCAGGCGGGGTTGGACGTGCTTTCCGAGGACACGATCTTTGTTCAGTGTCATCCGAAGCTGCGGCTGTGGTCGCGAACGGAAGCCATTCACGTTTTCGAGAACGATGCACCGGCCGGTGCGGAGGGCGGCATGCGATTGCGGTCCGGCCGGTGGAAAAAGGTTCTACCGCTGGCGACGCAGCGAAGTTACGCGGATCGCGCGACGCTCTGCGTGCTGGCACGCGGCGATGACCTGTCGTTGACGCCGATGGCACCGGAGGAGGCGGTCACCGCACTGACGGAAAATCCCGAACCCGGTTACGAATTCTACGGCGCGCGCGCCGTCGAGGTCGTCCAGCTTCTGGCTGAAAGCGGGGCTTGGCGTCTTACGCTTTCCAAATCACCGCATGAGGCCGTTGGCCTTATCCGCCAAGTCTTTGCGCCGAACGATCCGCGCTAGCGATGGCCACGACGTTCCAAGACCGCTATTTCGCGTTGGTCGCCGAGATCGAGCGCGATTTTCGGGTCGCGCTATGGAAGAAGCGCGATCTCGACCTCTGGCCAATCGCGCGCATGGATCTGTTTCTGGACATGCATCGGCGGCATACCGGCGAGAGCGCTCCGGCTTCGTCGCCCCGACGCGTCGCGGCGTTGCTGGCGATGCCTTTCACAAACGCGTGGAAGAGCAGACACGATCTCAAGAACTGGATCGTGCGGCCTTTCAGGGCCCACGCCGTTCTGCTGGGTGATGGCGTCTCCCTCGATCTGATCGATGGCGCCTGGCAGGACCGCTTTGGCGAATCTCCGATCGCGGAGTTGGAACGGCAAGGTCTGAAAACATTCGTCATGCAGCCCGGCGATCTGAACCGGCTGCCGTGGCGCCGGCCAACCTTCGCGGCCAATCTGGTGGACGTCTGGTCGCGCATCGCGCGGCGTTGGGATGCTGAGGCGGCTGATCTGCCAGACCTCGAGAAGGTGCAGACTTATCTCCGGCAGAACGGGATCGAGGCCCCGTCGCTCGATCGCGCAGCTCTGCAGCGCAAGGCTGCAACCATCTCCAAAGCCGCCGATGCTTTCACGCTGATCCTGAAAATTGCGCGGCCGAAGCTTGCCTTCGTGGTGACGTATTATGCGGGCCTTGCTCCTGCGTTTCTGCTCGCCTGCCGCAGGCTGGGGATTTTGTCCGTCGATCTGCAACACTGTCCGCAGGATGGCGGGCACAAAGCCTATGTGTGGTCGAACCTTCCGGACAGCGGTTACAGCACTTTGCCGGCGGTGTTCTGGACCTGGAACAGGTCCGATGCCGATCATATCGAGCACTGGACAAAGCAGCTTCCGGCGTCATGGCATCAAGCCTTGTGCGGGGGCAACACGCAGCTTGTGAACTT
>Ga0157369_10001626_pt1 | contig 27447 bp, 31 predicted proteins | sample C25metaG_FD_113461 | JGI IMG/M metagenome (GOLD analysis project Ga0157369, IMG submission 113461) | Corn rhizosphere microbial communities from Kellogg Biological Station, Michigan, USA - C2-5 metaG | ecosystem: Host-associated > Plants > Roots > Rhizosphere > Soil | place: USA: Michigan... | reverse complement strand
TTGAGAATCTTTCGCTTCCACCACCCATCAAGCCCGAGCGTTGAGACGCGGGCAATATGATCGTAGCTCTCGGCATTTCCCAAAAAAAACCGCTCCGCTGAATCTTCAGGACGCCTGTTCATGGGGCAGCAGCCTCCTGTTTCGCATGAGGGGTTATTGTTGGCGGAAGCATCATACGCGACCTAAGGGCAAGGAGCTGGGCTGAGCGGGGCAGTGCCTCATTCGCTTCGTTGGATACTTGTCCATGCCAAAACAAATAGAGACGCAGCGATCGAGATCCATGCGACCTCGATGAAGCGGACGTGGCCAGCGAGCAGCGCGAGGATGGCGCCAACCGCCGCGATTAACAGGGCAACGCCAGCGACAACTAGTGCCGCCCAGCTGAAGGTAATCCTCATTCGCACCTCCCCTTTTTACGCGGTGAGGGCTTCCAGTTAAGGATTCCCACTTCCCCAAGTGTTCGAAACGCAAACTCGTCTATGACTTAGGAAGCCCCAACTCACTAACCATTTCGAGCCACAAAGCGAAATACGCGACTGCCGCGAGAGCCGCAACTCCGGCTGCGACCACAAGCCGACGTCGATGGCGGGCAAGAATGAAGGCGGGCAGGGTGAATGGCAAAAACATCAGCATAAAAGCGAAGCCGACCCCTGCCATCTCCATCCCATCTCCGCGTGGGTCGGCGTGCTGAAATAAGAATACCGCTAAAAACACGACAAAGGCGGCCTCTATCCCGCAGGTCAAGAGAACGCTGAGCCGAAGCCTTTCGTCACCCACAGAAAGCGATTTGCTCGTCGCGCTCGCCGAAGGTGAGTACCAAACTGTTGCACCATCCTTTCCGATGATGAATGGGGTCGGTTCGGAGACGGGGCGCCGAAGGACTTTGGAAAGTTCGAGAAGAGCAACGAACACCGGCCAAAGCACGAGCGCGACCGCGGCCAAAAGGAACAGGGCGTTCACTATTAAAAAGAGCAGAGTACCAGCGTCCACGATCAGCGTTTCTTTGATCTGGTCGGCTTTTGGACGGCCACGCTCTCTTTGAGCGAATCCATAAAACCGACTGGCTGCTTATGCTTCCTCAGGAAGTCCGCGAACGCTTCATCGGCAATCTGCTGAAAGCTGAGGCCATTATCGCGAGCGACGGCCTCAATTGCCGCCCACGTTCTCGGAGCGCCTGAATATCCTCTATCGAGGGGTCTAGAATAAACGCGCTCTTTCCTCCCGCCAACAGTTGCACTCGATGCAGCCAATAAGCTGCTCACCATAACGGCCAATCTCGATTAGGGGCTGAGCACAGCGGTCGCAGGTAGCGCTCATGTTATCGACTCTCTACACGTGCATTTTGCGCGGACACAAGGACTGTCGATTGCGGGATCACCTGACTGCTAATGGTTATCGGCACCATCGCGCTGCTTAACGCTTGCCTCCTCTTGCTTTGTCGACTCGATCATCAGCATTATGCCGCCGACGATGCACAACAAGACGGCGATGGTCCGCATCCATCCAGGTAGGCCCATGACGCTCGCCAAATAGCCAGCCAGGACGCCGCCGATCAGGCCTAGCGCTAGAGCCAGTAGACATTTCGCTATGGGGCATCTCCTGCCCGGTTATACGCGCCGTCCATCTTTCTGTTCTCGGTCAGCTTAGTTCAATTTCAAGAAGGCGTGCGGCGCGTCGGTCTTGCGCCTCGGCGGCGCATTTTTCGGCGTGAACATCGCGATTAATTACCTGGAGGTTTGGCAGGCCCCAATAGCTTAGCAAATCCGGCCACGACGTTTTTCTGTGCTCGTTCCAAACCCGAAACAGCGGGACGCGGTGGTCAACTTCGGCACTCTTCCACAACCGCCGGCCGCTCTGGCCGCAGCGCCACCCTTGCAGCCGCCGGAGTAGCCGGCAGTAGCCATTCGGCGCGTTCCAAAATTGCCACGCGATCACGCAGGCGCAGTGCCAGTTCGCGTTCATGTTAGCGCCGCTGTCCCACAGATCGACATGCCAACCGAAGCGATAGACCGGCTGGCCGCACACGCAGCAGAATCCCGAACCCTGGATGTATGCGCGTTCGCGATAGGGCGCGGGCGTAGTTCGATATGTGGCTGGCAATCCATGCTTGCCGTTGTCGTCGAGCTGCCAAGTCCAGCCGCTGGGCGCTCCGCTCCGAGCTGCAAGCGTACGCGCCAGGCGATCGGCGCGGATCGGATGATTGCTTGCCACGCTCGCTAGGGCTCAGGAAATCGCGGCCGGTGGTGATCAGATTAGTCGTAACAGGCGTCGCGAACGACTTTAGTTTTGCGTTGGACCAAGCCAATAGGTGAAGGCTTACCTGGGAACCTGACGGTTCAGTAACACGAGAACGCGCTAGATCAATAGGCGCGCACGCTCATTGCCGCCTTGACGGCGTGGTAGCCCACAAGAAGCTGGCTCAAAGCCAAAGGATGGCTCTTGCGGGCGCCGTTGGCGACGTCGATCTGGCCCACCTGGTCACGCAAATGCCCAGCCTCCGGAATGAGGTTCCAGAGCAAATCCTCGATCCGCTCGGCCCTTTTGTCCGAGATATTGCCGTTGATCTCAAGCACGTCGACCGGCTTTCCGTCCCGGTCGCGGGCAAGCTCAAGGTGCAGCCCGGCATTGCTCGAGCCATCGAATAAAGGCGTGAAATCGGGATGGGGCAGCGTCGGCCGCAGGATATGGCGGACATCGAGCTGGGTGTCGGAGCCATTTGCGCCCTTGGATCGCTGAAAGCGGATGACGATGTCGGCAAAGGTGCGCTGTGGATGGATGAAGGTCTGGCTCTGCGCTTGGCGCCGCTCGAGCTGAAACAGCACCTGCTCCCGCGTATAGCCACGCCGCGCCGTATCGCGATGGAGCTTCCACCGCCTTCTCAGCTCCTCCTCGGGATCGAGATAGATCTTCACGTCGTAGCAATCGCGCATGGCGCGCGTGGTGTAGCCAAGCAGGCCTTCGGCGATGACGAAGTCCTTCGGCCGCACATATTCGGGCGGCGCTAACGTCCCCTGGCGATGATCGTAGACCGGCTTCAGGATCGGCTCGCCGCCACGCAGCAGGCGCAAATGCTGCTCGAGCACGTCGATATAATTCGAGCGTGGGTGGAGCGCGGACAGGCCAGCAGCAGCGCGCTGCGCGCGGTCGTAGCGATGGTAGTCGTCGGTGCAGATCACCGTGCAGTGCGCCTCGCCCAGAATCTGAGCAACGCCAGCTGACAGCGTAGTCTTGCCCGATGCCGAGTCACCCACGATGCCGAGGATGATCGGATGCTCTACCCGCTTCGCCATAAACTACTCCAGGCACTCTCCTCCCAATCGGGTCAGGCGACGTCGCGCGCCGCCATGCTCGCCGGGCGTTCGTTGGGCATGTAACTCGTCAAGATCTGCCGTTCGCCGGTCGATCCCGTTATCATCATTGTCTGCACCTTATAGTGGGACTTGGTCCGCTCAACACCTTCGAGCATGAGACCCGTCGTGATCCCGGTGGCGCAGAAAAATACATTGTCCGACGCGATGATCTCGTCGCGATCGTACCACTTCGAAGTATCGATCCCCGCCTCGTTGACGGCGCGGGCCTCGGTCTGAAGCTGGGGATCAAGGCGCCCTAAGAATTCCCCGCCGATCGCCCTGATGGCGCATGCCGACATAACGCCCTCGGGCGTGCCACCCGTTCCCATCAGGGCATCGATGCCTGAGCCGGGGATGGCGGCCATCAGCGCGCCGGCAACGTCGCCGGCTGGATAAAGCGCGACGCGCGCGCCGGTCGCCAAGATGCGCTCAACCAGCTCGCGATGACGCGGCTTCTCGAGCACGAACACGGTGAGCTCAGAGACAGCTTTGTCGAGGAGATCGGCGAGCACGGTGAGCTTCTTCTCGGGCGACCAGCGAGGGTCGATCTTGTGGCGCGCCGGTGCCGAAGCCACGAATTTCTCCATGTAGAACGCGGGGCCTGGATTCATCATGGCACCGCGGGTTGCGACCGCCAGAACGGCAAGCGCGTTGGTCTGGCCGCGCACGAGATAGCTCGTACCTTCCACAGGATCGACAGCGATGTCGGCCTTGAAGGAAGAGCTTGGGCGGCCAAGCCGCTCGCCTCGTTGCGGCTGCGGCGCTTCGCCCCGCGTCGCCTCGCCTATCGCCACAACGGCGTCGATGTCGATCTCTGCGAGGGCGCTCCGCATGGCATCTAGCGCGGCGCGGCCTGCGTCCTCACTGTCGCCGCGGCCGATCCAATTGAATGCGGCGGTGGCGGCGCGCTCGGTGACGCGGCGGAGGGAAAACACAAGCTGCTGATTGACCGGGCTCAAGGTCTCCATGACAGCTCCTGACGGACCGACTCGCCCATGCGAGCGGGACCAGTGATTGCACTATACCTTATGGGTCGGAGCGCACCTACCGTTCAAGGGCGGCGAGGGATTCCGCGATCGCGATTAATCTGGGCCGAGCCTCGGGTCGAGCGCGTCGCGCAGGGCATCACCGAGCACGTTAACGGAGACGAGCAGCCCGATCAGCACGAGGCCCGGGATGACGGTGATCCACCAGGCGCCGGCGAACATCAGGTCGTAGCCGGAGCGGATCAGCGTGCCGAGAGACGGCTTGGTCACAGGCATGCCGAGGCCGAGGAAGGAGAGCGCGGCTTCCGCCATGATGGCACCAGCAATCTGCGTGGTGGCGACCACGATCAGGGGCGAGAGAATGTTGGGCAAGATGTGCCGTCCGACGATGCCCGCATCGCTTGCGCCGAGCGCGCGGGCTGCCCGCACATAGTCCTTGGCGGCCTCGACTTGCGTCGCCGCGCGGGCGGTGCGGGCGAAATAGGGCCACTCGGCAAACCCAATCACCACCACAAGCAACGGCACCGCGTAGCGGCTTAAGCTCTCGCCGCCCAGGCCCGCGCGAAACAACGCGAGAGCGATGATCGCCATCATCAAGGTCGAGAGCGAGAGTTGAATGTCGGCAGCCCGGCTGACGACGCTGTCCAGCCTGCCGCCGAAATAGCCTGCGAGCAGACCCAGCGATACGCCGATGGCAGCTTGGATGGCGACGGCGAGGACGCCAACAATGAGGGAGATCCGGGTGCCATAGAGGATGGCGCTCAGGAGATCGCGGCCTTGCGCATCCGTGCCGAGCAGGAAGCGCGGATCGCTTCCTTGCACCCAACGAGGCGGCAGTTCGGCGTCGAGCACATCTAGACTTGCGAGATCGAAGGGGTTAGTCAGCGCGATCAGAGGTGCAAGTAAAGCTGCGATGGCGATGAGCCCAAATAAAAGCGCTGCGAGCGCAGCGCCGGGACGCTCGGCGATAAAAGCGCGCAGCGCGCCGCCACGAGCTGTTCGCGACGCGGCCTCGCTCATCGTGTGCCTTCGAGGCTGATGCGCGGATCGAGCATGAGGCTCAGGACGTCGACGAGCGTGTTGGTGATGACGAACAGGAGGCCGACGAAGACGAGATAAGTGGTAATGAGCGGGATGTCGGCGCGCGTCACCGCTTCTAAGAACAGGAAGCCCATGCCGGGCCACTGGTACACGGTCTCGGTGAGCAGCGTGTAGGCGACGAGCGTGCCGACCTGAAGCCCTCCCACCGCGACCAGCGGCAGAAGCGCGTTGCGAAGTGCGTGGCCGAGCCAGACTCTCAGCGGCGCGGCACCCTTGGCGCGGGCGGTCCGCACATAGTCATGGCCTAGCTCATCGAGCATGGCGCCACGCACTAGTCTGATAAACAGCGGCAGCATGATCGAAGAGAGGGTGAGCGCTGGCAAAATCAGGTGACGGAGCCCGCTCAGCGTAAGGAGCCCGGTCTCCCAATAACCGACGCGGACAGTCTCCCCACGCCCAAAAGCCGGCAGCCAGCCGAGCCAGACCGAGAAGATGGTGATGAGGAAGATGCCGGTGAGAAAGACCGGGATCGAGATGCCGAGCACGCTCAATCCCAATATGAGCCTCGCCCCTAGCGCGCGCGGGCGGACTGCGCAATAGATGCCGGCCGGCACGGACAACAGTAGGACAAGCAGGCTCGCGCCGAGCACGAGCTCGAAACTAGCGGGGAACTTGGCGAGGACGACTTGGAGCGTCGGCCTCTTGTAGATCGTCGAGGTACCGAGGTCGCCATGCAGCGCGCCGCCGATATAACGGGCGAGCTGCACTGGCCAACGCGCATCGAGGCCAAGCTCATGGCGAAGCTGCTCGCGTTCGGCCTCGGGCACCGCCTCTCCCACGATCTCACGCAAAGAGTCGCCGAGGCTGGAGCGGACAGCAAAAGCAATGACCAGAACAGCCAGCATGACGAGCAAGGCTTGGGCGAGGCGGCGCCCGAGAAAGGCAACGCCTGTGGCGAACGCTTTTATCGAGGTCATGCAGGCCGTCTATGTCGGCCGGTCGTGCCGAAGCATTTCGTAGGGAAGTGCCGATGGGGAAAAGCTGTAATCATGGCTCGTCAGGAGGTGTGACGAGCCAGCATAGCCGGGATTCGGCTTATGGAAGTCCTGGAAGGCGGCGATTGGGCGGCGCGCGCCTATGGTTTGGGCGAAGCCTCGGGCGGTGGCGGGGTCTCGGGTTTTGACCCACCCACGGGCTTTTTCTTGCAGTCCGGATCGGGCGTAGCACTCGCCGGACCATCGAACTCGAAGGCGGCGGTCATATCCTTGGAGCACTTGTCGCGTTGCCCCAAGGGTTCGAGCCCCCATCGTGTCTCGATCAGCTTCAGGATCGCGGTGGTATCGTAGATGGTGTGGTCGATGAACCCCTTCTTGGCGAAGGGCGAGATGATCACCGTGGGCACGCGCATGCCCGGTCCCCACTCATCGATTACCGGCGGCGGCACGTGATCCCAATAGCCGCCGTTCTCGTCGAAGGTGACGATGACGATTGACTTCGACCAGATCGGACTCTGCTCGATCAGGCGCAGCACCTTGTCGAGATGCTCATCGCCCTCGAGCACATTGGCATATTCGGGATGCTCGTTGAGCTCGCCGATCGGCTTGTAGAAGACAACCTGCGGCAGCGTTCCCTGCACAATGTCCGACATGAAGTCCTGGGCGTCCAAGAGATGGCCCTCGCTCTTCAGCTGTTCGTAATTGCTGAAATAGGCGAAGGGCTGATGGTGGAATTGAAAATCCTTTGAAGCCTTGCCGGCGACGGCGTCGTCCCAGCCCCCCGAATACCATGCCCAGGTTATGTTCTTGTCGCTCAGGCGGCTGCCGATCGTTGGCACCTTGTTGGCATCGATAGGCGGGAGAAAGTTGTCGAACGGCGACCTCGGGTCTTTGGGGTGGGGGCCGAGCTGCGCAAACATGGTGTTCACCGCATATCCCTGCGGTGAAAGCAGATCAGTGCGTATCACCCCTGTTAACCCAAGTTGGGAGATGTGGCCCTCGACGAATTTTGCGGTGATCCCATCGGGCGGCACGCCCTCGTAGCGAGGGGTGCAGGCGCAGATCATCCAGAAGTGATTGAGGAACGAGCCCCCGAACGCCGCATGGAAGAAATGATCGGTGAGCGTGTAGCGCTTGGCATAGTCCCAGAGCTTGGTCTTGCTTCCGTCATAGAAACCCATAGCCAGCCCACGCGCGTCGGAATAGGCGGCGAACTTATCCATGCGCCCGCCGTCGATCTGCTCGATCTGGTCGTAATAGCGATGGAGCAGGTCGCCCGTCGCCTCGCCGATCGGAACGAAAGCATCGATGCTGAACGGCTGGTTCAGCAGATTGGCCGGAAATCGGTCATCGACTTCGGCGCCTTTGGTGCCGTCGGGTTTTTTTACGAGGTGCTGCACCGGTGGGAGAAACGTGTAGGGATGCCCCTCCGGATCAACTTGGATTTTGGTTGCTCCGGCCGCGGCGATGCCGTCGGCGTTCGGGAAAAACCCGAATAGATTGTCGAAGCTGTGGTTCTCGAGATAAATGACGATAATGTGCTCGACATCGCTTAGCTGCGCGGCCGAGCAAGGAACCGTAAAGGCGCCCAGACATGCGCCAAGCGGAATGGCGCCAAACGCCAACTGACGAAACATTACCTCCAGCCTCATAGACGCAGTTTGCGCGACACAATCGGTCCCTAGATCCGACGCGGCTGGCACTAAGCCTCAGCCTCATGACGATGCGATGAAGTTGCCTATGCCCTGCCTCGTCTGCCTGCAAAAAGGACCTGCACTCAGTCCTAGCGTCGTGCGATGCCATAGGCGATCGAGGCAGCGACCGCGGTCTGCCACGGCACGAACAGAATGGCGATCTGGTCGAGATCTGCCGCAGGGTAGAGAAGAAGTCCGTAGAGGGTCCCAACAGCCACGATCACGCTCCAAGCCTCAGGATACCTGATCTCCTGCGCGGCCACTCCTGCGGCAAAAGCAGTGAGCCCAGCGCCGATCGCGCCGCCGACAAGCCCCGCTAGGATCCATCCCAGGGTTTCCCGGCTCGCCTTCGCACCCTCGACCGTGCCGAACAACTCGGAGCTCACCACCGCATTCATGACGTCATTTGCCGTATTCACGGCGGCGAGCCAACCCAAGATGATCAGTGCCATGGCGAGCAGGCATTTGCCAAGATCGCGGCCCGCCCAGAGCCGCAGCATGATCGCGACGCCCGCGCCGAAGGCGATGCCTGCGTGAAGTGGGATTCCTTCGGCGTTGATCAGGACTTCGGGATTGTCCAAACGCAAGTCGGGCAAAGGAGATGGCAGGCTCGAGATCAGTCCGGTGACAAATCCCACGCCGGCCATGATGACGACAGCGCGGGCCCGAGGCGGCGACCTCGGCAAAGTATCGACCTTCAAGAAGTCCCACTTCATGGCCGATAGCGCGGATTTCGATGCGGCTCGCGCCTTTTGTGAACGTGCCCCCATTAGGCGCCGTCGAAGCCAACTATACTTGAGGTGGCAGGGCCGACCAATGCGGAACCGGCCGCGCGCGCCGGTTCATGGCGCAATGCAGATGATTGTTTAAAGTAGGCTAGTTGGCGGCGGCTGCCTTGCCTGACTCAGCCACGGTCTTGAGCTGGGCCAAGCCCTTTTCGAGGTCGTCGCCGATCATCTTCTTGCCGTTCATCACCAGGCAGAACGCCTTCTGGATGAAGCTGTTGTTATGGCCTTGCATGCTCCAGGTGACCGCGGTCTGATCACCTTGGGGCTTTAAGGCGAACTCCTGCGTGACTGTCCCCTCGAAGGGCGTCACGAAGTCGACCTTGAGCTTGACGAGGTCGTTCGGCTGGCTCTCGGTCAAGGTCATCTTCCCCTCGCCGACCTTGTCGTTGCCGACCCAGGTCATCACCGTGCCTTGGCCTGAGTCTGGGCCTTCGAAAGTGATTTTCGCATCAGGATCGAGCTTGGCCCAGGGAGACCAGGCATCCCATTGGTGGAAGTCGTTCACCTTGGCGAACACATCGGCCTGCGGCGCCGCGATGGTGGTGGTGCGCTCGACCCGGAAGTCGGCTGGCTGCAAGGCAACAGCGATGACGAATATGGCGACGATCGCCGCAAGCGCGATGACGATCTTTTTCAGCATCGGCAAGTCCCTCCCAATCACCCCCAGGCCTATTGCATCACCAGATCACCGAGATACGGCATATCGATGACGTTGACGATCGAACCGATCTCGACGTTTTTCCGCGCGGCCCAAGAGAGATGCGGCCAGTGCAGCGGGATGAGCGCTCCATCGTCATAGAGGATTCGCTCGATCTTCTTCAGCACCTCGGCGCGGGCTTGCTTGTCCGTCATGGTCTGCGTCTGAAGCGTCAGCCGGTCGACCTCGGGATTCGCATAGTTGCCGGCATTGTACTGTCCGTAACCCGTCTTCTGGTCGGGCGTCATGACCAGGAACTCGTAGAGATTCGCCGAGTCCTGCGTATCCGACTGCCAGCCGATCATCATGATGTCGGCTGCCCGTTCATCGAAACGCTGCCAATATTGCGCCTTCGGCATCGTTTGCAGATCGACCCTGATGTTGATCTTGGCGAGCATGGCAGCGACGGCCTCGGCGATGCGGGCATCTTCGATATAGCGGTTATTGGGGGCCATCATCGTCACCGAGAAGCCGTTCTCGTAGCCCGCCTCCTTCATCAGCTCTTTCGCCTTGGCAAGGTCGTAGCGGGGCGCGAGCGCGGGATCGTAGCCCGCATAGATCGGCGGGCTGAGCTCTCCCGCGGCGGTGGCGAAGCTGCGCATGATCTTCTCGGCGATGCCGTCTCGGTTGATCACATAATTCATGGCAAGCCGCACTCTTGAGTCCTTGAAGGCGGCGACGCGATTCTGATTCAGCTCGAAGGTGAGCACGCGCGTGCTCGGCATGGTGATCAGCGTGCAGCAAGAGTCCGCCTCGACGCGGGCAAGATCGGTCGGCGGGACCGGCGCGATGAAATCGACGTCGCCGGCGAGCAGCGCAGCGACTCGCGTCGCCGGCTCCTTGATGGGGGTGAAGATGATCTCGTCGACATTGCCGGGGGAATTCTTGTCCCAATATCCGGGGAAGCGCTTCAGCGTGAGCTTCACCCCCTGCTCTCGCTCGGTAACGATGAAGGGCCCGGTTCCACTCGTGTGCGACGAGGCGAAGGACGACCCGGATTTGGCGATCGCATCCTTGGGCCGTCCGTTCTCGTCGGTGCCGTTATAGAACTCGCGATCCATTGGGAAAATGTAGGTGGCGAGGTTGAGCACGAGCGGATAAGGCGCCTTGGTGATGAGATCGACGGTGAAATCGTCGACCGCGCGCGCTCCTTCGAATGGCTCGAACAACCCCTTGAAATCGGGACTCTGCTTGAGGCGGTTCACCGTCCACACCACGTCTTGCGCCGACAGCGTACGGCCAGATTGAAACTTCACATCCTCGCGCAAGTGAAAGCGCGTGGTGCGCTCGTCGATGGTCTCGTAACTCTTGGCAAGACGCGGCTCGATCGACATGTCCTGGCGGAACCTGATCAGCGGATCGAACAGGAGGTGCGACATCTGCAGCGTCGCACTTGAGAGCTGCTCATGTGGATCGAGCGAGGTCGGATCCGAGTCGTAGGCCATACGCAGCGTCTTGGCGTCGGCAGCGGCGACTTGGCACGCGACGAGCGCTGCAAATATCGGAATGAGCAAATAGGCACGCATGGGCAAAGGGTTGTCACCCGAAAGCCCTGGCCCGTCCACTCCCTTTACCCCGATTGGTCTGACTCTATACAGTCTCGGCCGTCACGTGCGGGCGGAAGGCTGAGGACGGCGTGGAAGGATTTTTTGTCACGGGCACCGACACCAATGTCGGCAAGACGCTGGTAGCGGCCTGGCTCGTAGGGCAGCTCGATGGCTTCTATTGGAAGCCCGTGCAGGCGGGCACCCGTCCCGAGACCGATTCCGATGTCGTGCGCCGCCTATCTGGGGCGCCCCCCGAGCGCATCATGCCCGAGGCCTATGTACTATCGGAGGCGATCGCGCCGCATGAGGCGGCACGGCGGGAAGGCGTCGAGATCGATATGGCTAAGCTCGTGCCGCCAAGTTGCGACCGGCCGCTGGTGGTGGAAGGTGCCGGAGGCCTGATGGTACCGCTCACCGACGACGCTTACGTGATCGATCTTGCCACCGAGCTGCATTTGCCGCTCGTTCTCGTGGCGCGCTCGACGCTCGGCACCATCAACCATACGCTGCTTTCGCTCGAGGCGATCAGGCGCCGCGGGCTGCCGGTTGCCGGCGTTGTCATCAGCGGACCAGAGACGCCGCATAACCGCGCGGCGATCGAGCGCTACGGCAAAGTTGAGGTAATTGCCGAGATCCCCTGGCTTGACACGGTCACGCGCCAGGCGCTGATGGCGATCGAGCCGGAGCTCGATCTCGCCAAGCTTGCTAAGCCTTTGCCATGAACGACGAGCAGAATCGGAGCAAGCTCGCGCGCGATTTGCTTTCGCGCGACCAGCGCCACGTCTGGCATCCCTTCACCCAACACGGAACGGAGGGGGATTCCATCGTGGTCACCGGCGCCAGGGGCGCCTCGCTGTTCGATGCCAACGGCAACGAGATCCTCGACCTCGTCTCGTCGTGGTGGACCTGCACCCATGGGCACTCGCACTTCAAGCTGAACGCGGCACTCGCCGAGCAGGCGGCGCGGTTCGAGCATGTGATGTTCGCGGGCTTTACGCATCAGCCTGCTGTTGACTTGGCTACCGCGCTTGCTGAGCTTCTCCCAGGCGACCTCAACCGCGTGTTCTTTTCCGACGACGGCTCGACCTCGGTCGAGGTCGCGCTCAAGATCGCCTATCAATATTGGATCAATGTCGGAGAGCCGCGACGCCAGATCCTGGTCGGCTTCGACGGCGGCTATCACGGCGATACGCTCGGCGCCATGTCGCTCGGGCGCGGCTCGCAGATGTTCAGCCCATTCCGCGACCTGATGTGCAAGGTCGTGGTATTGCCCTGCCCTGCGACCTTCGAGGGCGACGATGCTGCGGACGAGCGCGAGGCTGGCGCCATTTCTGCTTTCGAGGCGCTGCTTGCCGATCGCGGGCAGTCTGTGGCCGGGCTGATCATTGAGCCTCTACTGCAAGGTGCCGGTGGCATGCGCCTTTATCGCCCGAGCTTCCTCAAGCGCCTGCTGGAGACGGCGCGTGCCATGGGCGTCCTCGTCATCTTCGACGAGGTGGCTACGGGTTTCGGCCGCACCGGGACGATGTTCGCGATGGAACGGGCGAGCGTCGTGCCCGACCTCGTCTGCCTGTCGAAGGGCCTCACCTCAGGCTACATGCCGCTCGCGGTGACAGTGGCGCGCGAGGCCGTGTTCGAAGCTTTCTTGGGCAATAGTTTCGATCGCGCGCTTCCACATGGCCATTCGTTCACGGCCAACCCGCTTGCCTGCGCCGTGGCTCTCGCCTCACTCGTTTTGTTCGAGGAGGAGAAGACACTTCAGCGCATCGCGCGCATTAACAAGCGCCACAAAACAATGCTGGCGGAGCTAGCCGCTCGGCCCGATGTGACACGGCCGCGCCTGATCGGCTCGATCCTCGCCTTCGAGGTGAAGTCTGCCGGGGGCTATCAATCGGCGGAAAGCAGAGCGTTGCGCGACTGGTACCTCGCGCACGGGCTCAATATCAGGCCGCTAGGGCCGACGATCTATCTGATGCCGCCCTATTGCATCACCGACGAAGAGCTTTCTCGCGCTTACGCGGGCTTGGTCGAAGGACTCGATGCACTCGCATCTGGCGCGTTGAGCCGGCCGTAGACGATGTTCCAGGTGATGCGGCCGCCGAACTTTGCGTCGGCGGCGTGGATGGCGCGCCGAAGCGCGCCTGGCGACAGCGGCGCATAACCTTCCTGCGGCGTGAGCCCGCCCACAGACTTCATGCGCTGGAGGAATGCGAGCGCGCTCTCATCCGGGTAAACACGCTCATCCTCGATGGCGCCCGGAAGCTGATGGATCTCGGCAAGCCCGCTTGGAAGGCCGAGCTCGGCAAGCACGCTACGCCATTCGGCAAAGCTCTCAGGCCCAAGCGTGGCATAGAGCAGGACGCCGCCGGGAGCGAGCAGCTTCTCCAGACGCTTCAGGCTTGTAACGGGATCGGAAAGCCAATGCAGCGTCATGCTCGAGACGATGAGGTCGAGCCCTGCATGCCCGCCTGCCTCTCCGGCATCCATCACTTCGTAGCTGATATGCGCGGTCTTGGCCGGCGCGAGATTGCGCCGGCACTCGGCAATCATGGCAGGGGCAACGTCGGTGAGAACGAAGCTGCCGTCTGGATAGCGATTGACGAGATGGCGGCTGAACAGGCCGGTGCCGCAGCCGAGCTCAAGCACGCACGGCTGCTTGAGCTCAGGCAAATACTGCGAAAGGTGATCGGCCACGGCGCGCTGGAACCCCGCATGAAGCTCATAGCTCTCCGCGTGCGCGCCGAAGCTCGCGGCGACGGCAGCGCTACGACGGGAGAGCACGGGCGAATTCAAGGACATGACGCGCGCACCATCTTGGGTGCATTAAAGGAAGGACATGACCGCCATCTGGCGACCAGACAATGCCATGATTTCCCCAAATCGCCTCGCTCATCGACTCTGGCACGATGGGGTCATCTCGCGAGGCCAGGGCAAGCACCGGGCATCTAAGCCCCTCCTTAATCCTTCGCACGTCCCACTTCGACAGCCAATTCAGCCCGTCTTCGAGGCGCGGGACATTGAGCGCCTCTGGCCAGGCGAAGCCTGCGGCGCCGCAAGAGCGCCAAAACGCCTGGAGCGTTCCGTTGGGATCGCGCTCGAGCCCGCGTTTCAGGGCCGCCAAGCGCGACGGCGCGATGTGGCAGCAGAAGCAATCGAAGCCCTGCACGCTGATAAGGGCTTTGTAGCGCCCTCCGCCGTTCTTAAGCAGCCACAAGAGGCCCAGCGAATGCCCCACTGCGATGGCATCTTCCGGCCACTCCGTCGCGCCCTTTGGCCCACCCGCGACAAAGCCGAGATCGACGAGGGTGACTCCCGCTCCGTGGAGATGGGCGATGAAGTCATCAAAGAGGCCGGCGTGAAAGCCCCAGCCATGAACGAGCACGAAACGCATCTTCTATGAGTTTACATCGCGCTCGCCCGACGGGGCACATCTTCCTCAGCAAGCGCATCCAGCAGGCGATCGACGTCGGCCTCTTCATGCGCAGCGGTGAATGCCAACCGGAGCCGCGCCGTGCCGGCTGGGACCGTCGGGGGACTGATCGCCACAGCCCAGAAGCCTGCGCTACCCAGCCGCGCGCTCATAGCAAGCGCTGCTTCCGGCGAGCCGAGAATGACAGGTACGATCTGCGTCGTTGATGCGCCGGTGCTGAGGCCGAGCGCGCTTGCCCCATCGCGGAAGCGCTGGGCGAGAGTCGCGACATGGGTACGCTCCGTGTTCATACCTGGAATGAGGTCAAGCGCGGCATCGACAGCGCCGAGCACGGGAGGCGGTAACGCTGTCGAATAAATGAGGCCGGAGCAGCGATTGATGAGATAATCGCGCACCGTTTCCGAGCAGGCGACATAGCCGCCAAAGCTACCAAGCGCCTTTGAAAAAGTGCCGATGGCTTCGGCGTCGCCGGAAAGTCCCCGCCCCTCCTCGCCGAGAACGCCGGTTGCGTGCGCGTCGTCAACGATCAGCGTAGCGCCGTAGGCATGTGCGAGCTTGGCGATTTCGCCGAGCGGCGCAACATCGCCGTCCATCGAGAACACGCTCTCGGTCAATATGAATTTCGGCCGCTCATGCTGCTCATATTGGCTTAGCAGCTCGCCGAGGTGCTTCGCGTCGCAATGGCGATAGCGGAGCTCTCGCACGCCGGCAGCCTGGCAGCCGAAATGCATGCTCGCATGATTGAGCCGGTCGGCGAACACGAGCGGTTCGGCGCCGAGCACGCTCTTATCGAGCAAGGCCTGGAGCACGGCGGCGTTGGTCTGGAACCCTGAGGCCATGATCAACGCCGCGGGCGTCTTCTTGAGCTTCGCGACCTTGGCCTCGATCGGGCCAAACAGGTCGAGATTGCCGGTGACAAGCCGCGATGCGCCCGAGCCCACTCCGTAAGTCTCGGCCCACTTAGCTGCCCGCTCCCGCAGCGCCTTGTGGAAACGAAGCGCGAGATAGTCATTGCTGGCGAGATTGACGTAAGTCTTGCCGCGGACGTTGACGATCCGCGCGTCACGCGCTGCGACCTCGCTCAAGGATCGGCGCAAGCCATCGCGCCCGCGTGCGGCGAGAAAGGCCTGGTACCTGCTTTCGCTTCCGACCATGATCCTGTATTAGCGAAGGGGCTGTCCTTCAGCAAATACAACGCTCGAACGTGTCGGAAATCCTCGAAACGACGAACCGTATCAATGGCAAGACCGCGCGGGCGGAGACGCCGGGCGAGCCTAATTCCACGCCCGAAATCCGCCACGACTGGCGATCAACGGAGGTTCTCGCACTCCTCGAACTGCCGCTTCTCGACCTGGTCGACAGAGCGCGCGAGATGCATCGGCGCTTTCATGCCGATGGCGAGGTGCAGCTTGCAAGCCTGCTCTCAATCAAGACCGGCGCCTGTCCGGAGGACTGCAAATACTGCCCGCAATCGGCGCATTACGCGAAATCGACCGGGCTCAAGCGCGAGACTCTTCTCGATCTCGATCAGGTGCTGGCCAAAGCGCGCCTCGCCAAGGAGGCTGGCGCCACGCGCTTCTGCATGGGAGCAGCCTGGCGCGAGGTGAAGAACGGCGAGGCTTTCGATAGCGTGATCGAGATGGTACGCGGCGTGCGTGAGCTCGACATGGAGGCCTGCGTTACCCTTGGCATGCTGAGCGCGGCACAAGCCCGCCGTCTCGCCGAAGCTGGGCTCACCGCCTACAACCACAATCTCGACACGTCGCCCGAGTTCTACGGCGAGATCATCACCACGCGGACTTATCAGGACAGGCTCGATACGCTCTCTCACGTGCGGGAAGCCGGGATCCAAGTGTGCTGCGGCGGCATCATCGGCATGGGCGAAAGCGTCGAGGACCGGGCGCGGCTGCTCGAGACGCTCGTCAATCTCGATCCCCACCCAGAGAGCGTGCCGATCAACGCACTGGTCGCTGTACCTGGCACGCCACTTGAAGACCAACCGCCGATCGATTTCATCGATCTCGTTCGCATGGTCGCTGCCGCGCGCATTCTCATGCCGGCGTCGCATGTGCGGCTTTCGGCTGGGCGCCGTTCGCTATCGCGCGAGGCGCAGATTCTCTGCTTCCTCGCCGGAGCAAACTCAATCTTCTACGGCGACAAGCTCCTCACCACCGCCAATAACGACACGGCCGAAGATCTCGCTTTGATCGAGGAAGCTGGCCTGCGCGTGCAGGCGTTACCCCCGTCATCCTAAGGGCCTGCCGCCGGCCGCAATCGAAATGTCCCGCATCGTCTATGTGAACGGCGCCTATGTGCCCGAGGAGGAGGCCAAAATCTCGGTCTTCGACCGGGCCTTCCTGTTCGGCGACGGCGTCTACGAAGTGACGGCGGTGCTCGACCGGAAGCTCGTCGATTTCCAGCCGCATCTCGCCCGCCTCGACCGCTCGCTCAAGGAGATCGCCCTTGCCGCGCCATTGAGCCATGCAGAACTCCGCCGGATGCATAAAGAACTCGTGGCGCGAAACAACGTGACCGAGGGGATCGTCTATCTTGAGATCACCCGCGGCGCCGCGGAGCGCGACTTCGCCTATCCCGAAGATGCCAGGCCGACCGTCGTCGCCTTTACCCAGAGCAAGCCTCTCATCGAAAATCCCTACGCCGCGACAGGAGTCAAGGTGATCACCATTCCCGACCTCCGCTGGAAACGGCGCGACATCAAATCGACCGCCATGCTCGCGCAGGCCATGGGCAAGCAGGAGGCCAAGCTGAAGGGATCCTACGAGGCTTGGATGGTCGAGGACGGCCAGGTGACCGAGGGCACATCTTCGTCAGCCTTCATTCTTGATGCGCAAGGCGTGGTGCGCACGCAACCGCTCGGGCATCACATCCTGCCCGGCGTGACGCGCCGCGCCGTGCTCAAGCTCGCCGCCCTGGAGGGGATTGGCCTCGAGGAGCGGCCTTTCAGCGTCGCCGAAGCTCTTGCCGCACGGGAGGCGTTCATGACCGCCGCGTCGGCCTTCGTGCTGCCGATTGTGGAGATCGACGGCGTTCCGATCGGAGACGGGAAGCCTGGCCCTATCGCGCGGACCTTCCGCAGCCTCTACATTGAGGAAGCACGCAAGTCCTGAGCGGACTTTGTAAAATTGCCCGGCCGATGAAACCCGATGGCATGATTCGTTGTTATCGGGACATGGCTGCGCTTCTCTATTGGGTTGTTTACAATTTCGACCTCGGCCCGTTCGGACCGATGGTGCTCAACCTCGCCGTGCAAAGCTGGCTCAAGCGGGCCAGAAACAGCGATTCCCGTTCAGGCGCGCGCCGCCGGGTCGCGGGTTTCCTCGCCATTTTCGATCTCCAGCCAAACCTCAGGGCCGGCGGAAGGATGTGAAGGGCTTGACCGCTCTTCCGCGGCACCCGAAGACGCTGCTAGGCTCCATCGCGGCAAGCAGACGCCGCAGAAGCGCGCCAATGGTGCAAGGCCCCATCCTCGATATTGCCCATAAGCCCGCAACCGATATCGTCGCGGTGCGGCGAGTCGTGGCGTTAATGAACGCGGGCGCCGGAGCCTTCAGCCACGCGCTCTCCGAGGATGTACGACACGCGCTTGCGGCGTCCTTCAGCCATCATGGCGTTTCGGCTGCAATCGCCTTCATCGATGGTGAAAAATTGCGTGAGGCTACCGAGGCCGCTTTGGCCCAAGCCAAGCGCGGAGAGATCGATGCGATCGTCGTGGGCGGCGGCGACGGCAGCGTCCGCACCGTAGCTGGTGTCCTCGCGGATACCGGCGTGCCGCTGGGGGTGCTCCCCCTCGGCACGCTCAATCATTTCGCCAAGGATCTCGGCATTCCGTTGAAGGTGGAGCAAGCGGCAGCGGCAATCGCGGCTGGCCACACCCGCAACGTCGATATAGCCGAGGTCAATGGTAAGACTTTCATCAACAATTCCTCGATCGGCATCTACCCCTACATGGTGATCGACCGCGAGCGGCGGAGGGCGACGCACAAGCTCGCCAAATGGATGGCGATGATCCCGGCCTTTTTCCGCATGCTTCACCATTTTCCCCGCCGGCGCTTGCGTATCTCGGCAAAGGACTTCGCCCGGCCCTACCGCACGTCCTGCCTGTTCGTCGGCAACAACGAATACGGCATGGAGCTGTTTACCTTCGGCCGCCGCCACCGGCTCGACTCGGGTGAGCTCTGGTTCTACGTGGTGAAGCCGCGCAGCCCGTTCGAGTTTTTTTTCATGGTGTGCCGCATGTGCTTCGGACGAATCGACCAGGAACGCGACCTGGACCGGTTTCATCTCAGTGAGGCGGAAGTCAGCGCCAAGGCGAGCCGCCTGTTTGTAGCGCTCGACGGCGAAGTCAGGCTCATGCATACGCCGCTGCACTATCGCTCGCGTCCCGGGGCCCTTCGCGTCATCGTGCCGGAGAGGCATCGTCACTAGCGGCTCTCGCGGCGTTTCGCGAGGTCCTGCCTCAGAGGCCACGAATCGGTTATGCTGCAAGGCCGATTCGAACTGGGTTAGGATTGAGGCATGTTCCGCCCGGCGCGCAGCAACGATACCAAACGGAAGCTGGTCGAATTCAGGTCCGAGATCTGGCAGGCCCTCTTTTTGCTGGCACGGGATAGCGGCAAGACCCTCGAGGCCCTTGCCGACGAGGCGTTCACAGACCTCTTGCGCAAACACCGCAGGCCGCTGTCCTTGAAAGAGGCGCTCCGGGAAAGCGCACGCCGGCTTCCCGCCAACGACGATGTGCCGCCGAAGCGCCACGGTACGTGACGGGCTCGCGATTTCTCCCGCATGGTTGACGCCGGAGCAGCTCATTTCGACGGCGTCGGAATAAGTGTCCTCTGGTCGCTTCCCTTTGCCGGCCTCCTGCTTTCCATCGCTCTCCTGCCCCTGCTAACTCCGCATTTCTGGGAGCATCATTTTTGCAAAGTGGCTGCCTTCTGGGTGCTTGCCTTTCTCGTGCCCTGCGCCGTGGCTGCCGGCTTCTCGATCGCGGCACAGGCAGTGCTGCACATCTTTCTGCTCGACTACGTGCCGTTCATTTTGCTGTTGTTCACGCTCTTCGTTGTTGCCGGCGGGATCAAGGTGAGCGGCAATCTTGTCGGTACCCCGGGCACGAATACGGCGATGCTGGCCTTCGGCACTCTATCGGCGAGCTTCCTCGGCACGCCTCGATGGTGCTGATCCGCCCTATGATCAGGGCGAACCAGGATCGCAACTACAACATCCACGTCTTCGTGTTCTTCATCTTCCTGGTCGCCAATATCGGCGGGTCGCTCACGCCTCTCGGAGACCCGCCCCTCTTTGTGGGCTTCCTCAAGGGGGTCGATTTCCTGTGGACTTTGGGCACGATGCTCGCGCCGATGCTGTTCGTGAGCGGCATCCTGCTCGCGCTGTTCTATCTCATCGACCGGCTCGCCTGGAATCGGGAGTCGTCGGGGGTCAAGGCGAAGAGCGCCGCCACCCGCCAGATCAGGGTCGAAGGCCTGCATAACGTGCTCTACCTCTTTGCCGTGGCCCTCACCGTGCTGGCGAGCGGCATATGGCACAGAGACGCGACCTTTCCCCTCGGTCTCGGCATCGAGTTGCCGCTGAATGGTCTCGTGCGCGATGTCATCCTGGTCGCGCTGGCCCTTCTCTCCTGGCGAACCACGAAGCGCGCGATTCGCCGCGAGATGTTCTGGCTCACAAACAGTGGCGCGAAATCATCCCTGGCCTTGAAGCTGTAGATCACCGCCGGGGAGGCGTCGAGCAGGCGTGCAAGCTTCACCTCCGCAGCGGCCTCAACCTCGGCGAGATGCTGGTGTTCTTGTTCTTCGTGCTCGCGCGTTGCTTCGGCCAAGACACTCTCTACGATGTCGGCCACTTTTCCGGAATCGGTACCGGCTTTCAGCATTTTAGCAAGCGAGGCGGCAGCAATCTCTGCGTATTTTCTTGGGGGGATCATGGGGATCTAGTCTTTTGGGAAAGGCGGGCCAAAGCAACTGCCCGTCAGGCAAGGTTCTGTCAATGGCGAGGCCCTCCGTTCGGGCCTCCTACCTCATGTGACGGTTCCATGAATGCACGAGCTGCCGCCATGGCCTTTGGCAGCGAGGCAGTTCCAGGGAATCGCCCGGCTGGCGCTCGCAAGGAGCGAGGCTCGCGCCAGACCGGGCCGATCCGCCAAACGAAGGCTTTCGCGCGCAGCAACCCACTGCCCACTACCACGCACGGGTTCCCGCGTTCGCGACTTGCGGAAATTGCGTACTACTGCGCCGGCGGCGTTGCCGGTGCCGGCGGCGTTGCCGGTGCAGGTTCTGCCGGCGGTGTTGCCGGTGCAGGTGTCTCAGGCGCCGGCGCCGGAGTCGGCTGCGATGACTCGCCGCTCGCCGGAGCTTCACCCCGAGATTTCCCCAATACGCAATTGATCAGGGTTGAATCGTATCTGCAGCCGTGCCTATGGGCCTGAATCACCACAAAGGCTGCGATGATGATGATCAAAATCAGAAGAATTCGCATTCGAGCACCCTCCCTTCTGCGCCGGCGTAAAGTATACGAATGGGCAGCAAACAAAAAGGGCCGGTGCAAGACCGGACCCCGATTTCATCGTCGCGTCATCCGCCCAGCCCAGCTTTCTTAGCAGATGCGAAAGGGGCAGAGCAGATGCGGTAGGTTCGTATGTACAAGCTAGATTCAAACACTCTCTCCTCCCGGCCCGTGAGCCGAAAGGAGAGAGCTTAGCCAGCCTAAAATTGGTGTTCGCTAGTCCCAATAACGGTGACGGTACCTCCACCGCGGGCCATACCATAGGAGTAGCGATCGTAGTAATAGGGGCGATGACGATAAGCATAACCGCCATAGCGGTGGCGCGGGCCGACATAGATGCCGAACCCTGGTCCGCCCCAGCCGCCTCCATAGTAATAACGTCCTGCTGAGGCGGTGTCGGGCGCAAGGGCGACGAGGCCCATGGCCGTGAGGCCGGCGAGACATGTCAGTGCGTATTTCATCCTCATCTCCTTCAATAGAGGGCGTCAAAGTCACGACGCGAGCATGTAGCGTGAACGCAAGCGCCTCCTATGCGTTCCTTTGCGGCCTTCACGTCTCGGCGAGGACCGGAATTTTTTCCCATGTGTGAGCGGCGTCCCATTTCGCGCCGCAACCTAGTCGAGGCTGCGCTCGCGCTCGCAGCATCGCCGCTGCTCCGCTATGTGCCGGCCGCTTTGGCAGATCAGGCCGATATCAGCGAGATTGCCCCGGGCGTGTTCGTGCATCAGGGCCGCTATGAGATTCAGTCGCCGGAGAATCGCGGCGACATGGCGAATGCGTGTTTTGTCGTGGGACGCGATGGGGTTGCGGTCATCGATACGCTCGGCAGCGCCGTGGCCGGGCGCGAGCTTAGAGATGCGATTCGCGCGGTCACCGACAAGCCGATCCGTTACGTGATCAACACGCACATGCATCCGGATCATGTCTTCGGCAATGCAGCGTTCAAAGAAGATGACCCGGTCTATGTCGGCCACCACAAGCTCGCGCGCGACCTTGCTTCGCGCGCCGACCGTTACCTTGCGATCAATAAGCAGATGCTTGGCGACGCGGCGTTCCAGGGAATCGAGATCATCCTGCCGACGCTTGCGGTCGACGGCATGCAAACGCTCGATCTCGGCGACCGGAGTCTGGTGCTCGAGACCCAACCGACGGCGCATACCGACAACGATATGACGATAACCGACACAGCGACCGACACACTGTTCCTCGGCGACCTTTTGTTCTCGGTCCATGTGCCAACGCTCGACGGATCGATCAAAGGTTGGCTTGCGTTGCTCGACAAGCTGAGCCGGAGAGAGGCGGCGCGCGTCGTGCCGGGCCATGGGCCTAAGGCCATGGAGCTGCCGGGAGCGCTAGAGTCGGAGCAGCGTTATCTCGCGACGATCGCAAATGACGTGCGGCGGCTTATCAAGGAAGGCAAGACGCTCGAGGATGCGACCAAAGTGGCAGGCTTCTCCGAGCGCGACGCCTGGAAGCTTTTCGACCAGTATCATGTCAGGAACGTCACCGCGGCCTTCGCAGAGCTCGAGTGGGAGTGATATGATGGGCAAAGAGGATAGCTCCATGTTTCCGAGCCTAGTTTACCGGACAGGTTTTGCCGCTATTGCGTGCGCGGCCCACATTCTCCTCGCTCCCGCCGCCAAGGCGGAGCAAGACGTGTGGCCCGCGCTCAGGCAGCAGACCTTCGGCGATCGCCAGATTCAAGCCGAGGACGGCGCAGTCATCCTCGAAATCCCCGGAACCGCCGAGGACGCCTCGCTCGTGCCCTTGACGGTGCGGGTGCCGCCAGCCGTCACCCAGAAGCTCAAATCGCTCACGCTCTTCATCGACAAGAACCCTGACCCGCTCGTGGCCTCGTTGAGCTTCGGCCCTGCGGCAGGTTCCGGCGGCGAACGCTCGTTCTCGACCCGCGTGCGCATCGATATGTTCTCCCACGTGCACGCCGTTCTCGAGACCGAGGATGGCATACTCCACATGGCGACGAAATTCGTGGCAGCGGCCGGCGGCTGCGGGGCGATGCAGGCCAAGGACCCCGACGCCGAGACCGTCGATCTCGGCAAGATGATCGTCAAGACCTTCCCGCCTGCGCTGTCGACGAGCCCGATCTGGTCCAGCCTAGTCATGATCAAGCATCCGAACCAAAACGGCATGCAGCTCAACATCAATACGGTGGACATCATCCCGGCTCGCTTCGTCAAGGAGATGACGGTGAAGCGCGGCGGCGAGCTCGTATTTCAGATGCAGAGCACGTTCTCGATCTCGACCAACCCGAACTTCCGCTTCACCTTTGGGCGGGGTGCGGACAACAGCCTCGACGTTGTTGTGAAGGACACCGATGGCGCGGTTTTTACCGCGCAATCAGAGCCGAGCGGGTCTTAATTTCTACTTGTCATTGCCCGGCTTGACCCGGCAATCCAGTAAGCCCGGTCACCAAAGAAAAATCCAGGTCGCTGGCTACTGGAGTCCCGCTTACGCGGGAATGACAGATCCTACTGCGGCTGCTTGCTTGAATAATAGACCTGCGCCTTGAGCAGGAACTCGCTAGGCTTCTTCAGGAAGAGCTCGCGCGCCATTTCGTTGCCGAAGCAATAGGTCTTGCCGTTATAGACGGTGTTGACCGAGCAGTCGGTCTTGATGTCCTTGCCGAGCGCAAGTCCCATCACGCATTCGCCGCCGAACTCGCCCTCAGTGGCGAGGGCACCGGCGGCGCTGAGAGAAAGGATGGTTGCGCCCGCGAGAGCACAGACGAGAGAAGCCTTCGCGCAAAAACGGTCGCTCTGCATAGTGCTCCTGCGTTTCATTTGGCGACCGCATCCAGACTGAAAAAAAAGCCCGCTGTCCCGAGCAGCTGCGTCGAACGAGAGTTTGAATCCCAAATAGGCTCGGACCCATTTCTGTATTGGTCTACTCAAAGCCCTAGCGAGGAAAAATTGCTCGGCTTTAGTCAGTGGAGCCTTAGTGAACAGGTGCAGTCCTCCGAAAAAATAGTTCGAGAACTTAAACCGGTCCGCGATATACCGCATCGCGCTGTGTGAATAGAAAAAAACGTGCTGCCCACCGGCAGGGTTCAAATACCACCAGCTCTTGCCTTGTCTTGCGTAAGGCTGAGTGCCAATCACAACAGCGCGCTCCGCCCGCTCGAAAATGCTTGGCAACTCTTTAAAAGGATTCGCAAAATGCTAGACGACCTCAAAAGCACAGACAATGTCGTACGTTCCGCCGTCATCCTCAAAGTTTTGGGCAAAATGGTTGGCGGCGTGGGAGTCAAATCGCCGGGCGTCAAAATCGAGATCTCTCAAGAGGCGGCAAAGGAGACCATTGCCGCCGCCGAAATCCAAAATCCTCGCCGTGCGGAGAAGCGCAGCGCACGCGCCAGTTCGAATATCGAACTTTGATTGCTCAGGCAAGATCGCAACCAGCAGGACGACAATCGTCGGCACCGTGGCGGCGTCGGTGAGGCTGGCCATGTGGGCCATGGGCCCACGCGTTGGTGAGGGGCAGAATGCCCAGATCACAAGGCTGGGTGGGCAGATCAGCTAAAAGGGACAGCAGGAAATTGCAGCTGCTAGGCTCAGTGCTCTCAATGGGTGCCGCACCTTGCCAAATGAATTTATTTCGTCTAGTTCGCGTTCGGGGGTGACACGGAAAGGAGGCGACAACGTACAAGGTTAGCTGCAATGCACCGAACGCGTGAATTGAGGTCTTCTCTTGAACATTACCGGGCTTGGAAACGGCAACTTGAGACTCAGCTGTCGGAGTTCGCCGGGGGTAGCCGACAACCCCAACCCACAGCAGTAGCATCGGCTGAAAACACTCCAAACTGATCTCGAAAAAGCCCAAAACAATGTTTCTTCGCTTCAAAGTCATCTCGACGACCTGATGGATTAGGCAGCCCCGCTCACGGAACTCAATATTCGTAGTCGCCGCTCGGCTCGGCCTCGGGGCCTTTCTGCAGTCTCTCAGCACCGCGCGTATGAAGCGCGAGAAGGTCTTCCTCGCTAAGCCGGACAGGTGGCTTGTTGGGCTGCCACCAAACATTGCATCGCGAACAGCCGCTTAGGATTTCGCCGCGACTGTTGATGTCAATTAGCTCCTTGCCACATGGACAATGTTTGCGACCTTTTGGACTGATCTCCTCAGCGTATTGAGGCAGTCCATGGTCCTTAAAGTAGTGATCCCAAAACTGGACCAGCTCATCGACGAACTCTTCGAGTTGCTGCCGCCGACCGCCCTCTCTCTCGAGCCAAAGATAGGAGACATCGAATACGTCGGGCTGGACCATATTGCGTTGGAAAACACCTTTGTGTTCGCCGGTTCTGATCCTGTCTTGCTTAAAATGCTTTGTGCCGTTCGTGATGCGGCCCGCGTCAGCGATAGGCGAGTCGGCCATGTCCTTAAGAGCTTCGCGGAAGTCACTCAGATTACTGTGTGGAAAGTTGGGGCGACCGGATAGTTCGGGGAACACCCATTCACAAAGATGATACGCCGTCATTACAGCATTGAGCGCATGCCGCTGGTCAATGCAATTGCTCTGAATGAATTCCGCCCTTTCGTGCCGAAGCTTTTGCAAGAGGTCAGCCGCGGTGTTCAATCCGAAACTCGACATGCTTGGTGATAGCACGTAGTGCCGGCGAGCCAGTAGGCACCCGGGCAATGCTGCCTGGCAGCATGCCCCCGCATACGTGCTTTAGGATCGTACTAAAACCTCTGTGGCGGAGCGGCCCGCAGGCAGAGCGGCGTTGTAGGATTGAGGGGGGGAGATCCCGGGACGCCCCAATTTTTTGGCGACGCACGCGCATTAAGAGAAAGCCCGGCAAAAGGCCGGGCTGGCTCCGGGTGGTCATATTGGTCTCCCTTTGCGCCCTGCGAGCTTATAAACTTACCGATGGAGGGGTGGAGGGTAAGTCGAAATGACAAGTTGGGGGTCAGATCTCCGGGTCGAGATGATTGGCGACGAGATTCTGGTAACACTGCCCCAGTCGCATTACGCGGTGACGTATTACAAGCCGAAAAACTCTAACCAGCTTCTCGCAAAGCGCATCTCGGATAAAGACGATCCGCGCATTCCGATGACCGGGGCTGAGTTCCTAGCGAAAGCGTGGAAGCTCGCAAATAACAAGGCGAGAGAGGTCGGCTGGATCAAAGCACGCGGATGGGCCTAGGACGACTGCCACGGTGTTATGCTTTGGACTTGTTATGGCAAAGGCCAACGACCTAACCCGCCTCATTGCAGCGAAGCCCTGTCCCCGCCCGGTGCCCGCAAGCTGCCGGGCTTCTTGTTGGAGACGGGAACACAAGCAAAGTCCTGACGTTCTTCTCAGGCTGCAATTTCAGCAGTGTTGTATGCGTAGAGGGAGAAACGTCATGAAAACTCTCATTTCGACGCTCGCAGTGGCCCTAGCTCTAGTCTTCACAGGCCCTGCCTTTGCCGGAGACGTGACGAAAGCAACCGACAAGGCTAGTTGCGATAAAGCTGGCGGCACGTGGGACGACACGGCCAAGAAGTGCTCTGAGAAGAAGATGTAGGGTTTCCTCACCGCCCTAACGGCCTCAGGACGAGCCTCCTGGGGCCGTTTCTTTTGCGAGCGCGATATTGCGCCGCACGACGACCTTCTTGACCAAGACATCTGACTTTGGAATCAATTTGAGCACGGGGGTGTGTGTCCGGGAGTGGGTCACATGCCAGGCGATCCCAAACGATGTCGCGAGCACGCCAAGCGTTGCTGGGCCTTGGCGTCGGAAATTACCAATCCCGTCTTAAAAGAGAGCCTTCTCGACGCCGCCCAACGTTGGGCAGTTCTTGCAGCCGAGCTTGAGACCATTCACTCGCTCCTCGAACCCCTCGAAGAATTCAAGAAGAAAGCTGGATAAGCTAAGGGCGCTAATCCTCGCTCCAATTAATCGGGCCCCCTACGCACCAGGTGAATCTGCCTTGAGAGACAAGACGCTAGTCCTTTGGATTTCGCATCCAGATAGGTGATCGCTCCCATCGAGGGGAGCCTGCCAATCCATGGGCTCTGCCGCGCGATCCAATATCGATGGGTCATCGTGAAGTCAGCGGGGGGATGCCACCGCGGCAAGGGGTGCACGATTTGCTGGTAAGGGCTTCGGTGTTCATCAGAGAACCAAATACTATACCGTGGATAGGGTTCCAGGAACGCATCGTCGAGTATGAGAATGCTGGGCACGACGCGAGTTCTGCCCTTGCTGCGGGTCAAACCCGCAAGTCCGTGACCAACTCTGCTCTCACCGCGACGAGTCGCATCACCGGGCGTCCCATGACCAGCCATGAGGAATTGCACGCCGGCAAGGCCCAGCGTGCGTCGACGGGCCTCGACGGCGCAAAGACGTCGCACAGGCTGCCGATCCGCACCCTCGTCGC
>Ga0157369_10001624_pt1 | contig 27484 bp, 18 predicted proteins | sample C25metaG_FD_113461 | JGI IMG/M metagenome (GOLD analysis project Ga0157369, IMG submission 113461) | Corn rhizosphere microbial communities from Kellogg Biological Station, Michigan, USA - C2-5 metaG | ecosystem: Host-associated > Plants > Roots > Rhizosphere > Soil | place: USA: Michigan... | reverse complement strand
TCGGCGTAGGCCTTGCCGAACAGGTTGTCGACGCCCGTGCTGACCCTCCAATGCTTGTCGAACCGGTACGCACCGTTGAGCGAGAACACGCCAAACCCCGGGGTTTTGCCGAAGTCTTTACCGACCACGTTGCCCTTGTTCTGGTCGATGCGGTTTTGCGCGGCAACCATCCTCCACAGTGCGCCGGCGCTCCAGTTGTCTTCGGTATAGGTCAGGCCGAAGCGTGCATCCAGCGGCGGCATCTGCGGCAGGGCTTTGCCATCGCTGCTGTTCTTGCCCCAGGCGTAGGCCAGGGTTGCATCGGCTTTCCAGTGGTCGGTGAGTCTGTACGCGGCACCGAGTTCACCGCCCATGATTCGCGCGTCGATGTTCTCGGCGCGCGAGGTGCTCATGCCCATCATTCCGGGCGTGTAGTCGAAGAGGATGTAGTCGCGGACCATGCCGATATAACCGGAAGCCCAGGCTTCAAGTTCAGCGCTCTTGTAGTTCACGCCAAAGTCGAACTGCGTGGTCTTTTCCGGTTTGATCGAATCGAACGCATTGACCGAGCCGGCCGGGCCGGACTTGGGCGAAAACAGCTCCCAGTAATCCGGGAAGCGCTGCGCATGACCGAGGCCTGCATAGAGCGTGGTCGGGCTGTCGCCGAGGTCATGCTCGTAACGAATGAAACCGCTGGGCAGGGTGTCGGCGCGGGTGTCGTCGGCGGTCGGGTTGGGGCGGCTCATCATTCCCGAGCCAGTGGTCTGTCGATAATCCTTGGCCGAAGCGCGGTCGACGCGGGCGCCAGTGATCAGGCGATCACGGTCGGCGGCGTACCAGGTCATTTCGCTGAACACGCCGTAGTTGTGGAAATCGGCATCCTTGCTGTACGGCTGATCCTTGTAGGTATCGATGCCCATGCCGCTGCGCTGACGGTGTTCGTTGGTCTGCGCGTCGAGGCCGGTGATCAACTGAATATCAGCCCAGCGCCAGGTTGCCTTGATCCGCGCGCCGAGGGTGCGGCGGTCGACATTGGACGCCATGGGGCCGGCCATCATGCCGGTGCCGGATGGCGTGCGCAGGGTGTAGTTGTCCATCACGTGGTCGGCGTAGTTGTAGTAGACCTGCGCTTCGAGTTTCTCCAGCACATCGGTGATGTTGGATTTTTCGAAACGCAGGCCGAGGCTTTCGCGCAGGAACTGCGAACCGTCCATGCCGCGCCCGGCGTAGCGCGCTTCGCCGTCACCCTTGCCGGCGGTGAGTTCGATCAGGGTGTCGGCGTCCGGGGTCCAGCCGACCGCGATATCGCCGTTCCACTTGTCGTAACGCGAGGCGACGATGTCGTTGTTGCCGTCGCGGTAGTCGTCGGAATGCGCGGTGTTGCCGATCACGCGCACGTAGCCCAACGGGCCACCGGCAGCGGCGTCGACGACCTTGTCGAAGCGGCCGTGGGAACCGGCCAGAATGCTTGCATTCACCCGCGTGCCGAGTTCGCCGAAACTCTCCGGTTCACGATCAAACAACACCGTGCCCGCCGACGCGCCCGGGCCCCAAAGCACAGTTTGCGGGCCTTTGATCACGGTGAGTTTGTCGTAGGTTTCCGGCGAGATGTACGAGGTCGGCGCGTCCATTCGGCCGGGGCAGGCGCCGAGCATCATGCTGCCGTTGGTGAGGATGTTCAGGCGTGAGCCGAACATGCCGCGCAGCACCGGATCACCGTTGGTGCCGCCATTGCGCACCAGGGCGAAGCCCGGAATGGTCTTCAGATAATCGCCGCCATCACTGGCCGGCACCGGTTGGCGCGGATCTTTTGGATTGGTGACGATGGTTAGCGGCGAGCTCGGCGCGATCGCGGTAATCACCGTAGGGCTCAGTTCTTCCTGGTGGCCGGCGTGATCATCGGCCAGTACCAGCGGTGACAGCAGGACGCCGCAAAGGACGGCGGTAGCGTGCCTGAAACGAACCCGCGATTCGTTCAGAGCGAAGGACGCCGGGGCAACGCCCGAGCGTGGAACAGCAGAAAACCTGGACATGACAATTTCCATCAAACAGTCGTAAACGACACGGCCGGCAGCCTGAAGCTGTCTTCTCAACCGTGTGCAATCAGAGGTGCGGTGTTTACGCTGCGACGGGCGGGGCGCGGGTGCGGGCGCCGGGGAAGAAGGTCTGCCGGGCGTGGCCCAGACGTGGATAGGGCGGGGTGAAGGTGTTCAGCGGCGGAATATTGAAGGCGACGAAATCGCCGCCGCCGGTCAGTGCCGGGCAATTGAACAGCAGGCTGCAATAGCCGCACTTTTCCCACAGCACGTGGTGCGAGGATTGTGGCGGGCAGTGTTCGGCTGAGGGCTTGGCGTCGTGGCCGCTGTGATCCATGCCCGGCATGTCCATCGACATGTCCATGCGCATTGGCATCGATGTCGAGGCGTGTTGATCCATCGGCATCGACTGAGAAATCAGTGGGCCGATGAAGATCATCAACATGGCGAACAGGGCGATCCAGCTGCCGCGGGTCAGGTGTTGAGTCTGACGGCGTTGCCGGGAGGGCCTGGCGCTCAGCGGGCGCATGGGCGGAGTCTGCCGGAATGCTTACTGAGCGTGCGCGTGGGCCTGCGTGGTTTCCGGTGGTTTCTTCTGCACCGAGACTTCGACGGTGACGTCACCGGCCTTCTCGAAATGCAGCGTCAGCGGGAAGCGTTTGCCATCGCTGAGCAGGCTGCGATCGGTCGGGTTGAGCAGCATCACGTGCCAGGCCATCGGCGCGAAGGTCACGTTGCCACCGGCCGGAATGGCCACGTTCGGCACTTGCTGCATCTTCATCAGATCGCCCTGCATGACGTGCTCGTGCAGTTGCGCTTCGGGGGCGATGGGCGAGTCGACACTGAGCAGCCGATCGTCAGTCTTGCCGGCGTTGTGAATGATGAAATAGGCGGCAACGGTCGGTGCATTCGGCGGCAGTTCCTGCGACCACGGATGAGCGATTTCCAGCTCGCCCGCCTTGTATTCGTGAGCATGGGCAAAGCACGCCGGCAACAGCAGCGCAGCGACGATGATGAGTTTGTTCAACATGGCAGTTCTCCAGAACGATTTGAAACGCAGGTCAATTGCGCGAACAAATCAAACCAGAGGGGAGGCGCGGGGATTGAGACTCGGCCATTGCTGGCGCGGCGTGGGTGTTTGCAGAGAGGCTGGCGCCACGCTGCGATTGCTTTCGTAACGGGCGAAATACAGCTGCGGCGAGTGCCCCGGCAGCGCCACCAATGGCGCCGAGCCCGAGCAGCACCAGCAATGCTGCATGTTCGAATGAGTGTCGTTGGCCGGGGCTTTTTGATCGCTGGCGCCGATGTTGATCGCCACCATCTTGGTCCCGCTGCCGGTGCAGAAACTGCTCCAGAGCAATTGCTCGGCCGGTGAACTGGCCGCCTGCGCCATCGCCCCGGTCATCGGCATGGCGAGCATGTTGAACAGCACTGCAAAGCAGGCGATCCAGGCAATTGCTAGCCGGTGTCGGTTCATGGGACAGATCCATTGGGTGGGCGATCAGGCGCGGGCTATTTAGCCTGATCAGGGCCGATAAGTAAAAAAGCGTCGTGCGGTTTGGTGTCGCAGCGCTTCCTGCAAGAACTTGAGAAGCCTGCGCCCCAGCTCGATTTCGCCGTTATAAATGAGTGTAGCGGCTTCGATTCGCATTGCCTGGGCGAAATTCGAGTCGCTTTCTATTCGTGCACGAATGGTCTGCTTGACGTCTCGAAGTGCTACCCGGTTGAGCTGCCCATCGCCTGAGTCTTCGATCTCACAGCCCTTGATGTATTCGCTAAGATCGACAGGTGTTTTTAGGTAATCCTTGACGTCGAAACGGGAGAATTTTTCTGACATTGGATGTGTAAGCCCTCGGAATCAAAGACGTTGAGCGTAGAGGTGGACGCTGACTGCCGATAGTCAGTGATTCGTTAAGTTGTTGTGGGCAGTGTCCGGCGCGTTTGTAGGATTAAAGTCAGATATCCGGCCGAGCCCGTGACATTGTGGGAGCGAGCCTGCTCGCGAAAGCGGTGGGTCAGGCAATGATGTGCAGACTTTGCCGACGTCTTCGCGAGCAGGCTCGCTCCCACAGTGGTCGGTGGTGACCACATAGCCTGTTTACCCCGCGAACCCAGTGGGAGCGGCGGTGCGACAATTCGACTTGCCGGCGCAGGCGGCCGTGAGATCTGTGCTTATTTTCAGATACGGTTAAAGGTCGCGAGGGCAGCGAGAATTTCGTCGACCGAGGCAAACTCCCGATCAACCCCCGGCAACCCCGGCCGCTTCAACACCAGCACCGGCACCGCACGCTCACGCGCCACTTCCAGCTTCGGCTCGGTCGCGGCGCTGCCACTGTTCTTGCTGATCAACACATCGATCTGCCGCCGTTCGAACAGTGCGCGCTCTTCCTCCAGCAGAAACGGCCCCCGCGCACCGATCACTTCGCAGCGTTGGTTGCCGGGGTAGACGTCGAGGGCGCGCAAGGTCCAGAACTGGTCCCGAGGGATTTCATCGAGGTGTTGCAGCGGTTCGCGGCCGAGGGTGAACAGCGGTCGGCGAAACGGCTTGAGGGTAGCGATCAACTCGGCCCAGTCGCTGACTTCGCGCCAGTCATCACCGGGCTGCGGCTGCCATGCCGGGCGACGCAATGCCCAGCAGGAGATGCCGGTCCGGTGTGCGGCGGTCGCAGCGTTCTGGCTGATCTGTGCGGCATAGGGATGCGTGGCGTCGAGCAACAGGTCGATGCCTTCGTCACGAATGAATTGCGCCAGACCTTCAGCGCCACCGTAACCACCAACGCGCACCTGACAGGTCAGATCCGTCGGCACCCGGCCAACACCGGCGAGGCTGTAGATATGTTCTGGTCCGAGCGTGCGGGCAATCGCCAGCGCTTCCGTCACGCCGCCCAACAGCAGAATCCGCTTCATGCAAAACCTCCGGCATGCCCGACAATCCCGCCCTGCCGATCAATCGCAAACACCTCGACCTGCACCTGCGCGGGAACCACGCTGCGAGCAAACTCCAGAGCGTGACGACACACCTCATCACCGAGGGCGATCCCCGCCGCACTGGCCATGGCCAGCGCCTGCTGACTGGTATTGGCCTGGCGAATGCCTTGCTGCAACGCCTCATCGGCGCCAATCGCAGCGGCCCACTCAGCCAGTTGCGGCAAATCAATACTCGAATGCCGCGAGTGCAGATCCATGTGCCCGGCGGCCAGTTTGCTGATCTTGCCGAAGCCGCCGCACAGGCTGAGTTTATCCACAGGCACTTTGCGCAGATGCTTGAGCACTGCACCGACAAAATCACCCATTTCGATCAAGGCGATTTCCGGCAGGTCGTAGACCCGGCGCATGGTGTCTTCACTGGCGTTGCCGGTGCACGCGGCGATGTGCAGATAACCGTTGGTTTTCGCTACGTCGATGCCTTGATGAATCGAAGCGATGTAAGCCGCACAGGAAAACGGCCGGACGATGCCGCTGGTGCCGAGGATCGATAATCCGCCGAGGATGCCCAGTCGCGGATTCATGGTTTTAAGCGCCAGCGCTTCGCCGCCCTCGACGTTGACGGTGACGTCGAAGCCACCGCCATATCCGGTTTCGGCAGCGAGCAGCGTCAGGTGATCGCTGATCATCTTGCGTGGCACCGGATTGATTGCCGGTTCGCCAACGCCCAGTACCAAGCCCGGGCGGGTCACGGTGCCAACGCCGGCACCGGCATTGAAACGAATCCCCGGCTCGCTCAACAGCCGCACCCGCGAGTAGAGCAGGGCACCGTGGGTCACGTCGGGATCGTCACCGGCATCCTTGATCGTCCCGGCCTCGGCGCCGTCGTCGGTCAAACGACAGAACTCCAGGCGCATCTGCACCTGTTTGCCTTTGGGCAACACGATCTGCACCGCATCGGCCGACAGCCCGCCGAGCAACAGGCGCGCAGCGGCGAGGCTGGTGGCGGTGGCACAGCTGCCGGTGGTCAGGCCGCTGCGCAGGGGCGCCGGTTGTTCAGCGGTTTCGTCACGCATCAAGGGGTTTGACCAGATCGAGCAGAGTGATTGGCAGCGCCTGCCGCCAGGTATCGAATTCGCCGAGCGGTTGTGCCTGGGCGACATGGATGCGCGTCAGTTCGCCGCCGTAACGTTCGCGCCAGTTCATCAGGGCCACTTCGCTTTGTAGCGTCACGGCGTTGGCGATCAGACGGCCACCGGGTTTGAGGTGTTCCCAGCAGGTTTCGAACACGCCTTCACGGGTGACGCCGCCGCCGATGAAAATCGCGTCCGGGCGCTCCAGTCCGGCGAGAGCCTGCGGTGCCTTGCCGCGAATCAGCTGCAGACCGGGCACACCCAGCGCATCGCGATTGTGTTCGATCAGTTGTTGGCGACCTTCGTCGGCTTCGATGGCCAAGGTGCGGCAGCTCGGGTGCGCGCGCATCCACTCGATGCCGATCGAGCCGCTGCCGGCGCCGACATCCCAGAGCAGTTCGCTGGGTGTCGGGGCGAGGCGGGCGAGGGTGATGGCGCGCACGTCGCGTTTGGTCAACTGGCCGTCATGCCGGAAGGCCGAGTCGGGCAGCCCGGCCAAACGTGACAAGCGCGGTGCCTGGGCGTCGGCCAGACATTCGATGGCGATGAGATTGAGGTCGGCTATCGGCGCGTCGTCCCAAGCGTTGGCGGTGCTGTCGATGCGCCGTTCGGTGTCGCCACCGAGATGTTCGAGAACGGTCAAACGACTCGAACCGAAGCCGCGTTCGCAAAGTAGCTGCGCGACCGCGGCCGGGCTCTGACCGTCGTTGCTCAGCAACAACAGCCGCACGCCGCTGAACAATTGCGCATTGAGCGCCGTCAATGGCCGGGCCACCAGCGACAGGGTCACCACCTCCTGCAACGGCCAGCCGAGGCGGGCAGCGGCCAGCGAACAGGACGACGGCGTCGGCAGGATCAGCATCTCGTCGCTCGGGATCTGACGGGCGAGGCTGGCACCGACGCCGTAGAACATCGGGTCACCACTGGCCAATACGCAGACCGCTTCGCCCCGCTGTTCGAGCACGGGCGCGAGGGAAAACGGGCTCGGCCACAATTGCCGTTCACCGCGAATACACACCGGCAGCAAATCCAGTTGGCGCTGGCCACCGACGATCCGCGAGGCGCCCAGCAGGGCACGCCGGGCGTTTTTGCCCAGGCCCTTGAAGCCGTCTTCACCGATTCCCACTACCGTCAGCCAGGGTGACATCTATATTCCTCTAAACACGCCGTTCCGACGGGCAGACTTTTCATGCCAGCGGACAAAGCAGGCATAATACCGCGCCTTCGCCCGCGAAGCGCCTTTCCCACGCAACCGGTCAGCCCCTTGAACGAACGCCCGATGTCCACCGCTTTACGCCCCTCGGCCTGCCCGGGGTTGCTGCGTATCGTCCAGGCACTGGACGGCGGCATCTGCCGGATCAAGCTCAATGGCGGGTCGATAAGTGCCGATCAGGCTAACGCGGTGGCCGATGCCGCCGAACAGTTTGCTGGCGGGGCCATTGAAGCGACCAACCGGGCCAATCTGCAGATTCGCGGGATCGGTGAGCAATCTGCAGCGCTGATCGAGCGTTTGCTCGCTGCCGGCCTCGGCCCGCGCACGGCGGCCGGTGACGATGTACGCAACCTGATGCTCAGCCCCGCTGCCGGGATTGATCGGCAGATGCAGATCGACACGCGCGGCCTCGCCGGGCAGATCCTCGACACCTTGCAAAGCCATCCACGCTTCCACGAGTTGAGCGCCAAGTTCGCCGTGCAACTGGATGGCGGTGAAGCGCTGGCGATGCTCGAACATCCCCACGACCTGTGGTTGTCGGCGTTCGAGCGTGACGGTGAAACCTTGCTGGCGTTCGGTCTGGCCGGATGCCCGACGGATCGCGCACTGGGCGCGGTGTCGCCGGAACACGGACATGCACTGGTGGTTGCGGTGCTGGAATTGTTTCTCGAGTCGGCACGTCCCGAACAGACGCGCATGCGCCATTTGCTCGACGAGTTGCCGCTGTCGGCATTTATCGAACAACTGGGCAGGCGTTTGCCGATCAAGGCGCTCAGCCACTGGCAGCGCACAGCCGTGGCGGACGATCTGCACATCGGCGTTCATCGGCAAAATACACCGGGCCGGGTGTACATCGGTGCAGTGCCGGCGCTGGGCCGTCTCGATCCGGCAATGCTGCGCGGGGCCGCGCAACTGGCCCGCCAGTTCGGCAATGGCAGCCTGCGTTTCACACCCTGGCAAAGCCTGCTGGTGCCGGACGTCCAAGCAAGCGATGCGGCTAAGGTGCTGGAAGGTCTTGAGCAACTGAACCTGTTGACCCGCGCTGCCGAACCCCTTGCACGCCTGATCGCCTGCACCGGTTCCAAGGGCTGCGGCAAAGGCCTGGCCGACACCAAGCAGGACGCCCGCCATCTGGCGACGTTGCTGCCTTCTGCCCTCAACATCCACCTCAGTGGTTGCCCGCGCTCGTGCGCCGCCGCCCACTGTGCCCCGGTGACGTTGCTGGCCGTCAACCCCGGTCATTACGACCTCTATTTTCGCGATGCGACGCTGCCGGGTTTCGGCGCGCTGCACGCACGCAACCTTACTATTGAAGCGGCCGCGACCCTGCTCGCCGCCCGCTCTCGGAGCCCCCTTGATGCTTGATTACATCCGCGACGGTCAGGAGATTTATCGCAACTCCTTCGCGATCATTCGCAGCGAGGCCAATCTGGCGCGCATCCCGGCCGATCTGGAAAAACTCGCGGTGCGGGTGATTCATGCCTGCGGCATGGTTGAAGCCGTCGACGGTCTGCAATTCTCCGAAGGCGCGGGCAAGGCCGGGCGCGATGCGCTGGCCGCCGGTGCGCCGATCCTCTGCGATGCGCGGATGGTCTCCGAAGGCGTGACCCGTGCGCGCCTGCCGGCCAACAACGAAGTGATCTGCACCTTGCGTGACGAGAGCGTGCCGGATCTGGCCCGTGAACTGGGCAACACCCGTTCCGCCGCCGCGCTGGAACTGTGGCGTCCGCACCTGGAGGGCAGCGTCGTGGTGATCGGCAACGCGCCGACCGCGCTGTTTTATCTGCTGGAAATGCTGGATGCCGGTGCACCGAAACCGGCGTTGATTCTTGGCTTCCCGGTCGGCTTCGTCGGCGCCGCGGAATCAAAAGCCGCGCTGGCCGCCGACAGCCGTGGCGTGCCGTTTGTGATCATGCAAGGACGTCTCGGTGGCAGCGCCATGGCCGCCGCCGCCGTCAATGCCCTCGCCACGGAGATCGAATGATGCAGGCCAAAGGACGTTTGCTTGGCCTGGGCGTCGGCCCGGGTGATCCGGAACTGATTACGGTCAAAGCCCTGCGCCTGCTGCGCGAGTCGCCGGTGGTCGCGTACTTCGTCGCCAAGGGCAAAAAGGGCAATGCCTTCGGCATCATCGAGGCGCACCTGCAAGAAGCGCAGAACCTGCTGCCGCTGGTCTACCCGGTGACCACCGAAGCGCTGCCGGCGCCGCTTTCCTATGAGCAAGTCATCAGTGATTTCTACGATGAAGCCGCCGTAACGGTCGCGGCACATCTGGATGCCGGTCGTGATGTGGCGGTGATCTGTGAGGGTGATCCGTTCTTCTACGGCTCTTACATGTATCTGCACGATCGCCTCGCCAGCCGTTACGAAGCCCAAGTGGTGCCCGGCGTTTGTTCGATGCTGGGCGGCGCTTCGGTGCTCGGCGCGCCGCTGGTGTATCGCAATCAGAGCCTGTCGGTGCTCTCCGGCGTGTTGCCCTATGAAGAGTTGAAGCGACGCTTGGCCGATGCCGACGCGGCGGTGATCATGAAACTGGGACGCAACTTCCCCAAAGTGCGGCAGGTACTCGAAGAACTCGGTCTGGCCGAACGTGCGCTGTACGTCGAGCGCGCAACCATGGCCAATCAGAAGATCGTGCCGATGGATCAGGTCGAGCCGATGTCGTCGCCGTACTTCTCGCTGATCATCGTGCCGGGCGAGCGGTGGCAAGGCTGATGACTCAATCCACGCCAGCCATCATCATTCTCGGTCAGGGCAGCCTGGCCACCGCACGGCGCATTCAGCAGGTCTATCCAGCGGCGCAGATCCATGGCCTCGCCGGGCGCGTCGACGGCGCCGATTGCACCTATCAGGAATTCGGCGCGACCCTGCGCGCGCTGTATCAGCAGGACACGCCGATCATTGCCCTGTGCGCGGCCGGCATCGTCATCCGCACGCTGGCGCCGCTGTTGCTGGAAAAGGGCGCCGAACCGGCAGTGCTCGCGGTGGCCGAAGACGGCAGCGCCGTGGTGCCGTTGCTGGGTGGCCTCGGCGGGGTGAATGTCATGGCGCGAGAGATCGCTGCCGGGTTGCAAGTCGCAGCGGCGATCACCACCAGCGGCGAGTTGCGTTTTGGCACGTGCCTGCTCAATCCCCCGACTGGCTACGCGCTGGGCGATCTGGAACTGGGCAAGCGTTTTGTCTCGGACCTGTTGGCCGGCCATAGCGTGCGCATCGAAGGCGCGGCGCCGTGGCTGGATCAGGCGCAATTGCCGGAAGATCCGCAGGCGCAGCGCTCGATTCATGTCGGCAGTGCCGCGCGTGAAGCAAGTGCCAGTGAGTTACTGATCTATCCACGCAGCGTAGCGGTGGCGGTGAGTGCTGAAACAGCGGACCTGGCGAATACCGTGCGCAGCGCGTTGCACCGGGCGAAAATCGCCGTGCAGTCGCTGGCCTGTCTGCTGGCCAGCGAGACGCAAATGGCTGCGCCACTTTTGCGTGAAGCGGCGCTTGAGCTGGGTGTGCCGCTGCGCTTCGTTGCGGCGCGAAGCGACATCGAAACTCTGGCACGTGCCGCAGTGCCTGAGGCTACAGTCGTGGTCAGCCACGGCATGGCAATCGCGGTTGCCGAGCAGCCGTTGGATGTTTCCAGCATTGGCCGGCCACGCGGTCGTCTCGCCGTGATCGGCCTCGGCCCCGGCGCTGCCGAACTGATGGTGCCGGCAGTGAAAGCCGAACTGGCTCGCGCCACCGATGTGCTCGGCTACGAAACCTACGTACGCATGGCCGGGCCGTTTCGCGACGATCAAGTGCAGCACTGCACCGACAACCGCGAAGAGATGCAGCGCGCCCGTCACGCCTTCAGGCTGGCGGCCGAGGGGCGCTCGGTGATTGTCGTGTCCTCGGGCGATCCCGGTGTGTTCGCCATGGCCGCTGCTGTGCTCGAAGCCCTGCACGAGTCGGCTGATCCGGCGTGGCACAGCGTCGATCTGGAAATCCTCCCGGGGGTGTCCGCTTCGCTGGCCACCGCCGCGCAGGCTGGGGCGCCGCTGGGCCATGACTTCTGCGTGATGTCGCTGTCGGACAACCTCAAGCCTTGGTCGATCATCGAAAAGCGTCTGGATCTGGCCGCTGAGGCAGATCTGGCGCTGGCGTTCTACAACCCGATCTCCCGTGCCCGACCTTGGCAATTGGGGCGGGCGCTGGAGATTGTCGCGCAGCATCGCACGCCGCAAACACCCGTGGTATTGGGTCGCGACATCGGCCGTCCCGGCCAGACTCTGCGCACCACGACACTGGGCGCGTTGACCCCGGAGCAAGTGGACATGCGCACCATGGTGCTGATTGGTTCGTCCACCACCTGCACCTTTCCCCGTGCCAGCGGTGGTGATTGGGTTTACACCCCGCGTTGGTACGGCGAAAAGCCGCTTTCCTGAGTGTCGTGCCGAGGCAAGTTGTAAATAAGTTGCCTCGGCGTGACATCAGGTCGAAATTAATCATCGGACAATAAAGTTTAAAACCGGGCGGTGGATCCGTTGGGAACGCCGCTCCGTTTGTTTATCGAACAACTCGTCATGCGTCTGTTTGTTGCCGAATCATGCGGAGCATTAACTTGTCTGTTGTTTGATGTTTCTTGGGAAATTATTTGAGTTTTGTGCTTTTTGAAGATGCCTCGCGGGCAGACTAACTTCGTCCTGGATTCTCTCAATGAATAAAGGATGAAGTCCGATGGGTGTAATAGAGCAACATATCAATGGTTTTAATTTTATCTCACCAGATGAATATTCTGCGTTAAAGCGAACCTTCAAAGCGTTGTCCGGTTCTGCGGAATATGCAATGTTGGTGGGGCTTTACGATAAGGCTGGCCAGGCCACAAGCCTTGCTGAAAAGCTCCAGGTTGTAACACTGTTTCTGCAGAACTTTGAACGCTTGGCAAATCGCCATTCGGCGCCTGTGTCGGCATTGATCGATACCGTCGAAGGCAAATTGCGCGATTACGCCGCACGTCTGTCGGGCACTGTAAATATGCTGAGTGATGTGTCCAGTCCGGTGCCCAGAATCATGCACTTTGTCTGGGTGGGCGGCAGTGAAGTCGGCAGTATTCAGCGCGATTACATGAATATCTGGCGTCAGGTGCTGGCTGCCGGGAAGTACCAGTTCAATCTCTGGTACGACAGTGATGCGTTACTGGCCTTCGAAATGAATCGGGTTATATCCGACAGCGCCAGAGTTGATGCGATGGAGTCTGGCGGGGACACAGTGACCAACCCCGGTGAACTTTCAAAGATGATCGAAGATCGTGCGCGTGTATTGAAGCGCGAGATGTTCGAGTATCTACAACAACCGCAATGGCAAGGGAAAGCTGATCAGGCCCGGATTGACCTGATGGTGCGCGCCTATGGCAAGGATCGCACGACGCTGGAAGCCTTTCGTCAACACTGTTTGCAAACTCATCAGCAAATCGCCGGTAGCGACTTGCAGTTGCGTGATGTTCGTCGGGAGTTCGCCGGGCACTTTTTACAAGATGTCTATCAGCGCGAAGTGGCAATGCGCGGCAACTTTGCGGCGGCAAGTGACGTTGTTCGCTTGCAGGCCGAATATGCCGAGGGTGGTCGTTACAGCGACATGGATTACTTGCCGCCGCTGGCTGACAGACTGGGTGGTGTCGACATCAGCGGGTTCAGTGACGAGCAACGGCTGGGGGTGTTGCAGCTTTTGCTCAATCATGATGAAACGTTGATGCCCGGTCGCGACCGCCTGCGCTACGCCGATCACACGGACACCTTGCCTGCCGCACATCGGGAGGCGCTGCTGGTCTTTGCCCGCAGCAAGCCCGGCGTCGAGCATATATTTGTCGCACCGCGTGAAGTCCACAGCCCGCAACATGGTCTGCGTATGGGCGCGCAATTCAGTAGAGAGATGAACGCTTATCTGCTGGCACAGCCGCAAAGCGAGATGACGCTCGCGGTCATGCAATTGATCCGCTTCAACTATGACTGCCTGCAGGCCGTTGAGCAGGCGGCCATCGCGTCGTCGGTAGACTGGTCACAGACTGAACGATTGCTCGACGTAATAGAAAACGTCATGAACGAGAAAATCGAGCAGGGGCAACTGACGCGCACGCTGCAGGATTTTCTGGGTAAGTTGAGCGAGGCGATTTTAAGTTACTACCGTGATGGTATTCGCGTCGGATCGCGCGGCACTATTGCGCTTACCGGACCCGGTGCAGCGGTGACCGGGTTGAAAAATTATGTCGAGACTCACCTCCTGCCGCACAACGAGGTTACGGTTCAGGAGCGCTTGCGATTGGCCGAGGGTTACAACGTTCAGACCGAGGAGGAAGCGATCTCCGGTTGGACGGTCAATGACGACGCCGAGCAATGGCTGGCCAAAGAGCAGGAAAAGTGGAGATCCGGCAAACTCGGATCACGCTACACCGGGCAACTGGCGGATCTGCTTCAGCCGCAACAGACGCTGACGTTCAAACAAGGCTGGCCGGTGGTGGGCGGTAAAGCGGTGCTGCTGACGTCGGTCCTGCATCAATTGATGGATGACCTGGGCGAACCCTTTGTGCGAGCCATGAGGGACAAGCTGAGCGGTGACATCAGTTTCACCAAAGCCTTTTCCGTCGGCTTCGAAAATCGTCAGTTGATCCTTGCGCAACCGGTGCGCGAGCTGCCCGTCTCCCAGGGTGCCGAGTCCTCAAGCAACCTCAATGAACTGCTCAGCCGCATCGCCCATGATTCTCTGCCGCTTGAACAACTCAGCCCGTTGGTGCGCGTCATGCTCGGAGGTATTTTCGGCGCGACAAGTCTGGACGACGCGAGCTTTGCCAGCGTCTGGCAAACCGTGCGCGACCTTGCTGTCGAGACTGACGGCGACGGTACTTTCGCGCGTTATGATGCGCTTGAAAAAGCCCTGCGCCAGCGGCAGTCGCCCGACTTCGAGGCCGGGCTGGCGGGTGGGCAAGCGCATGACGTGCTGACGGCCCGGGAACTCAAGGTTCAGGCACTGTTTGAACCTCTGACCTTGCGCCAATGGGGCGAACGCATCGGGCAGATCAATCGTACGGCGCAAGGTGAATACCGTTCGCGGATTCTCCAGCGCAGCGCGCAGGTGCGCGAAATGTTCTTCGCGGCTGGCGCGACCTCGGCCCGGCAGCTGTCGCAGGATTTGTTGATGCATACGCCCAGTGATCCGGGGCGTCGGTGCTATCCACTGGCGTTGCTGATGGGCGCAGCGGTGGCTGCCGGCGAGTCGGCCGAACGGACACTGGTGGGGCATGTTGCGACGGCCAATATCAACCACCAGGAACTCAGTTCACAGGCATTGCTTACTGCGTTGAATGAACTGCGAGCCTTGCCCACCAGTGCTGTTGGTGAGTCCCGCGGCTTGCAGAGTCTGGGTTCAGTCATACAGACACTGGAGGCAAAAAGTGCATCCACCGTTCTGTTGCTCGACACCGGCGATCACGCCCTGCTGGTGGCCAAAGTGCAGGCAGGAGACCATTTCGTCTACCGCTTCTATGACCCGAACTTTGCCATTTATGCGTTCGCCGAAAGTGCGCATATGAAATCTGGCGTTGAGCGTTATCTGAGCGCCGGCGACAGTGCACTGGCCAGGCTCTACGGTTTGGGCGACATGGCCGGGGCGCGATTCAACGTGATCGAGTTGAACTCCGAGGCAATGGCGGCCCGCAGGTTATCGACGGGTTTGCGCGTGGACAGTTTTTTGCACATTCCTTCGAGTGATTCACGTAGTGTCCCGGTCTGGGCAAGCCAGGCCGTAGCGCGCCAGCGCTCGCTCAGCGAAAACGCGCGGATGGGTGCCAGCCTGGCGCAAGTGGATGCGCGCTACTGGGCGCAGGCGTTTGATCAGGCCATGCAGCAATTGCGCAGGGAACATTCGCTTGGGCGTGAATATTTGCCGTTGCTGGAAACGCTCAAACCTCAGGCAGAGGGCGACTTTTCGCTGACGTTGGTCGACGCGCAGAATCCGCCTCAGGTGCGAACAGTGAGCACGGCGGACCCGCGCTTCACCCAGCTCAAGCAGCATCTGCATCAGAGCGTGAAGGCAGGCAAACCCAGTGCTCCGACCGAGGCTGATGGCGGTAGCCGCTTGAGTTTCGCTTTTGCGATCCAGACGCTGATCAGCGAAATGCGCCATCGTGAGGAACAGGCCGGTAACCCGTTGCCAGCCTTGTCGATTGCGCTGCAGGTTCAGGTTTACGTCAGCTATGCGCAGTTGGGTTTTGGTGTGCTCAGCGATACCGCACAGATGATCAACCTGGTGCGGCAAGTGGTGGCCAGTGAGCAGGCGCTGGTCCTGCGCCAGTCGTCGTTGTCCGGCCGTTTGCTCGGTCGCGGGGCAACCGGCGTTGGTTTTGCGTTTTCGCTGGTCAACATCGGCTTCGACATTCACAACCTTTCACTGGCGCAAAATTACGAGCAGCGTTCGCGGTTCTCCACGTCTCTGGCGTTCAACGCAGTGGCGCTGGGACTGGATGTTGTGGCATTGGCGGCAGGCGGAACGGTCGGGGCAGCAGCTGCTTTTCTGTCTGTGCCGTTGGTCGGTATCGGCATCGGAGCCACTGCCATCGCCAGCAATCTTGGGCAGATTGCCGACAAGGCAACCGCGGTCGGCAATCATTTGCGAGCCATCCACAACGCTTACAAACCGGGCGCTTTCATTCTCGAAGAGGGGGTGTTGCGGTTTCCGCCAGAAGCCGTGATCACCCACCTGGACCTGCAGGACAGGCGGGTCCGCTTTGACAGCCAGCGTTTTTATCCGTGGGGCGGCGGTGCACTCGAATTGCCGCAATACAACGATGATCCGCGACAGATACAGCATTCCCTCAATATCCGGCAGGCCTTTGGTCTCCCCGAGAGCACAGCGCTGAATATCCAGGGGGCTGCCGCTTTCCATACCGTGGTGTTGCCTTGCACACCGCTCTGCTATTACGGCTACGAATATCAACTGGGCGGCGCGGGTTATGTGTACGAGCCGTTGCCGGGAGAGCAGGTCGAGCCGCGCCACGCCAGTGAAATGCCTGAGCCCCACTGGTACTCGCATTTCAATCCGTTCACGGCGCTGGGCGATACGCTGACGAGCCATCTGGATAAGCGTATCCACACACGCTATCCGCAATTGCGCAACAGTGCGGCGGACAAGCTGGAATACGATAAGCACGGCAACCGGCGTTTTTATCTGCACAGCACACCGTCTTTAAAACACATCCTCTACAAACTGCATCCGGTCTACAAACCTACAACGATCAGCGTGCAACTGGATGAGCATGTACGCCAATTAGTGGTTCCCACCTTGCCGCTGGAGTGTCAGCAAAAGCTGTCCTACGAAATTTTCGCCACATCAGGCCGCTGCCAGCTGCGTCTGACCCCGGGATTGCGAGCGGTGACGTTCAATGGCACAGGCCAATGGCTGGTGCATGCACCCTGGGTCGACATCGAGCAGATCAGCTTCCACGACGGACCAGTGATGGATGACGACGTCAAGCGGACGCATCTGGCGGGACGTCAACTAACGGTCGACGGTACCGTTTTGTCGGTGTTTGAGGGGCTGGTCGAACTGGCCGGGGGAGAGATGTTTCAACTGGACTGGCAACACAATGCGCTGCGCCTGGTTTCGATCACCCTCGGCGATGATGAAAACAATCCGCGTGATGTCCTTGCCCATCTGCGCCAGCGAGGCAATGAGGGGCGTCTGGGCACGGGTTACGTCACGCTTCACCGGTTCAAGGTTCCGTTCCATCCGGTCAGCGACGCTGTGCGCACGACTGCTTTTTACGACGTCGCTCAAAAACGCTTGTTATATGCGCGCAATCTGCCGCGCGAAGTCAGGGACGGGCTGATGCTGGGCGCCGCCAACGCTGTCCATGCATGGTTTTATCATCCCGACCATGCCACGGTCTGGCGCGTCGATGTGATCACCGGCCTGGTCGTGCATCGTTATCGGTTACTGAGTCTGGAACCCGCTACGAAAATCAGCGCTTTCGAGCAGGTGGCGGACGGCACCCTGCGGGTGTCGCAGCAGTTGATTGAGCCAACATCCCTGAGCGTGCGCACGACACTGCAATTTCATCTGGCCGATCGCGAGGTGACGCTGACGGACATCAACCTGTGGTCGCCCGGTCTGGAAAACTCTTTCCTCAAGCCCGAGGAGGGGACGAGAATCGCGTTTTTCCGCCATCGCCAGAAACCGCGTCGTCCCTACGGCGACGAGACGCCTGGCATGGCTTCGCCCATCAGCACCTGGAACTACGCGCCGTACATTCACGCCCGTGCCTGGTCCTTCGATCGGCTGCTTGAGCGGGCATGGATTGCCGCGCATCACGACAGGTACTTCCGAGCGGATGCCGACAGTGACGCGGACCGGGTGATGTTGATGCCTAAATCCACTGATCCCGCCACTGCGCTGCTGTTTTACAGCAGGCAAAAGCAAATGCTCAGTCATGGCATCGAGCTGCGTGACAACGTGCCATGGCACAAGGCGCTGGCGAAAAACGTGATTGACGTGACGCGTGTTGGCGGAAGCTTCCTGGCCACTCAGGATGATGGGCGGCTGTTCGAAATCGATCTCGGTGCCAAGGATGACAACTGGCTGTCCGAACTTGATAGAAATGTTCTGAAGTTTGTCGGCCTCGGCCAGCGCTGGCTGCAACAAAACCCTGATTGGCTGGCGGCGTTGCCGGCCCTTGCCAAGGAATACCGCAGCGCCGCGTTTGCGATCATCGGCCTGCGTGCGCAAGTGGGTCAGACGTATCTGCCGGTTTGGTGTATTGAGGAAAAGCTTGTGCTGATGGACGCAATGGGCACCCGGGAGCTTGTGTTGCTGGGGCTGACGCCCGACCGGCAGGCGGTTTGGCTGCTTGATGGTTCTTCCGGGCAGCTGTGGCGCCAGACGCTGGTTCCCCTCGAACAGGTGCGCATGGCGTTCGGCAGCGGCAGCGGCAGCGTAATGCTGCATCGTCAGGCGTTGCCACAGGCCCAGCGTGTATGGTCATCGTGGGCGTTTTGCGAAGTGCTGCCGCATGGCGACGGGCTGCTCGGGCGTACCCGCGAAGGTGTGACGCTGCAACTGCAGGATCAGCAACCGGCGCGAATTGTCAGTCTGGAAAACCGTTGGTCAGACGTCCCTGGCCAGACGCCTGCGCAATTGCAGGAGCGTTTGAAGCAGCGGCTGGACGGGCAAGATCATGCCGCGTTTCTCCCCGTGGAAAACACCGGCAATCGTTATCAATACTATGTTCCGAAGCTTGATCGGCTGTTCGAAGTATCCGCACGGGACGACGGAAAATGGGCAACGTTCCTGGGCACCCGTGACGGGGCCAATCCGCTGCTCTTCGACCCGGTCGACCAATTGATCTTCAGCGCCGGGACGGCCGATGGCGTTGGGTTGCCGGACAGTTACGCCCACCGTGACGAGGAGGTCATGGTGCTGGAGGTGAGTGACGACTTCACCGCGGTTCAGCCGTTGCTTGCGGACAGTGTCGAAAGGTTGATTCTGACCTTCGGTTCGCGCACAGAAGGTTATCGGATATCGGCCGAAACCTGGCAGCGTCTTGATTGCATCGTTGTTGATGTACGGCGCCCATCCGGGGAGCAGAAGATGGAACCTGGCTCGTTGCTGCTGGATATGCCTGAGTGCGGGCATTGGCTGATGTCGCGAGTCGATAACCACTTGGTGCTCGCCGACCCGGACAACGGCCACAGTCTGATCGTCCGCGGGATCGAGGAGCAGGGTGCGTGCGAACTGGCTGTCAGAATCGCTGGCCGTCAATACCTGTGCGCATTCGAACAATGGTTGACAGCCTGTGCGAGCGTACAGGGCAATGACGCGGTTGCCAGCCTGGCGCTGGTGGCTGAACATTTGCCCTGACCGGTAAATTCGTCTGGAAAGCAAAACGCCGCGAACGTTGTCGTTCGCGGCGTTTTGCTTTGGTGAGCGCGTCCGGGCTGGCGTCAGGGCACCAGATAGCCTTTGACCCCGGTAAAAATGATCTGCGCGGCCAGGGCGCAGACAAACAATCCCATCAAACGACTGACGATCTGCAAACCCTGATCCCCCAGAATCCGCTCGATACGATTCGACAGATACAGCACCACACCCACGGTGAAGCTGGCCAGCGCAATACTCATGATCGCGGTGAGCTTGTCGTCCCAATGCGGCTGGCTGACGCCCATCACCAGCAAGGCACCGATAGTGCCCGGGCCGACAGTCAGCGGAATGGTCAGCGGCACGATGGTGACGTCCTGCTGCACATTGTCGGCCTGTACCGCCGGTTTGCCTTGCGCCATGCCCAGTGCCGAAATGAACAGCACGCTGCCGGCGCCGATGCGGAAGGCATCCACGGTGATGCCGAACACATCGAAAATCACCCGCCCGAACAGATACAGTAAAACGCTGGAGACCAGTGTGGCCACCGCAACTTTCCAGGCCAGCCGCCGTTGTTCCTTGCGCGAGTAACCACGGGTCAGGCTGATAAAGCAGGACAGCACGAAGAATGGGCTGTAGAGCACAAGCATCTTCAGGTAAACGCTGAACAACACGTGGAGCATGGTCTCGGCTCGCATCCAGAGTAGATGGGGCGGAGTCTATCAGTTGCTCTATTGCCTGTGTGCGTCGTGATGCAATGTTTGGTGTTTGTGAAGTTTATGGTTGGACGAGTTGTTTTCCTTAGTGTTGTTTTTGTGTGTTGGATATGGTGTTACATGTTTAAGTTTGTCAGTTTCGAGTGGCTTGGGTATTGTTCTTTCAGCAAGTTCATGAGGAACTTGTCTTAGTAGTTATCAAGGATTTAATAATGAGCAATCAAGTTGTTAGTCAGCGTCACATTGACGCCTGTATTAAAAGTATTCAAGAGTATGATCTGGGCGATGAACTGGTTATTCGTCCGCGTAATCTGGTGATGCCGGGTGATGAAATCGAGGCGCCCACCAAAGGTTCCGTGGTCGGTGAAGGCATTATTTCTTTCAGTGGCGGTCTTTCCGGTGTTAATCGAACAGATGCACAGAACGCTTTTCTTTACGCTTCGCTGGTGGCAAACAAAAGTTATCCACTGGAGCATCAGGGCAAAGAATGGTACATGCTCTTTCGTGAAGTCATGACCAATTCGGGCTGGACGCCGATCAGCAAGTTCTACAGCGACCTGCAAGTCAGCGGCACCAGTGTTCGCATGGACAAGCTGGTGCTGGAAATTCTCGGTTCGGTGATTGCCGGCATCGCTGTGCCGGGACCTGCCACCGCGCTGATGCTGAAAGTGGCCGGTGACGCCATTGCTGCCCTGCAAAAACGCGATACCGCGCTGACTGTATACGAACGCAACGTGCTGCAAAATGGTGTTGGCGGTGTAACGGCTGGTGCATGTACCGAAGTGAATGGTGCGACAATATTTGCCATTGGTGCAGTACGGTTTACCCGCAGGAATACATCTACCAAAGTTCTATTCGTCGATGTCGATATTCGTAATGTCGATCTGTATCGCGGCGAAACTGTATTTGAGAAAAATGAAACGCTGGCTGTCGCTACTCGCGATTTTATTTCGCAAAAGTTGGTGAATCACATTGCCAAGAAAATCGACTACGACATCTAATCGATGTCGGGGAGGGCGGTCGTGTATCGACTGCCCTTTTTTGGAGGGGTTGATATGGAGTCTGATTATTCAGTTCTGGTTGTCGGTGCGGCAATTCTTTTAGTGCCTGGCGCAGCGAAGCCTGGTGACTATGATGATGTAATAAATAGCGTGTTATTTGCGCAGTTGGTGGCAGATAAACAGGTGGCGAAAGACTCGAGCGTCGATTGGTATGACACTTATTCCCAAGTTCTCGATAACTTCTGGTTAAGGTTTGTGAAAACACGCGAAGACAATCACCTGGGGCCAGAGAGTGCGGCGTCGGCAGCTACATTGATTGTTGCCGCGATGGCCAAAATGGAAGACGACCTGGGACGCCTGACTGCCGAGGCCATGTCTCGATTGGTTAAAACCCCCGAATCGCATCCCGCAATCAACGTGTTGCGCCGGCATATGCATAAGGCAGGCGATGTATCCGTAGAGCGAACGACCGAAGCGGCGGAAGGTGCGCACATGCTCGTAATCGTCGCGCAAACGCCTTTTTTGCTCAGCAGCGTGTATATCCGCTTTCAAACCCTACAGGCGCGGGATCGCCATCCATTGGTGACACTCGGTCGGGGGGCGGATCTGCGGGGTGTCATTACTCTGCGTTGTGCCCAGGCGAACCTCTCGGAAGATCTTTATCGCCTCGCGCGTGAAAGCGTCGCCCTGAAGATCAAAGACCGGATCGCGGCGAATGTCGCTCTGTTGACGGTGGGCGATGAGCTTTGCGCTGTCGATCCTTCCCGGGAGATTCAGCCATGAAAGATCTATTTGCACCTCCGGCAGCAGTGGTGGGCGGCAGTGTTGTTTCTTTCGCCTCGGGTCTACCGGCGTTACACCGGGAAGACATCTACATGAGTAGCGCTTTTGCGCAAAGAGCTACCCGCTTGGCCCTCGCAGACGGGTTATCGGCGGATTGGTTCGACTATTACTGCAAGCAATTGAAGTATCTCGGATGGGATGTGCCAATGCCGCAAACGTTCTCGCCCGCAGGCACTGCGCCCATGGGCAGAAAGGCTGTGCAGCGAATCTCGGCGTCGCTTGGCGATGCATTCTCCTTGCCCATGAATCGTGCTTTGGCAGAACTGGAGCGTAACCTACGGGCGCTCGAGTTATTCGAGTCTGCCAGCCTTAGCGCCAATGTCGGTTACTTTCAGATGATTCCCTGTGTGTTGAACGGCGCGCACAAGGTCGACATGGGGATCTATCACCGACAGTTCAAAATCCAGCGAAATGTGTCCCGATTCCTGTTTATCGAAAATGAATCGCTTGAGTATGAAAGCATCGAGCAAATGGCGTGCATTACGTTCAACACACTGCATTACGCTGATTTTCGAGAAAAGGTGAAACAGTCCGTGCTATCGCAGTCCTTGAAATACCTGGAAGACCTGGACATCTGAGCAGGCTGCGGCGAGCCCGCTTAGAAGGTCGACGCCGTGCGATTCTGCTGATCACGCTGGGCAACCCAGTGCTCGATCAGCTCGCGCAATTGCGACAATTCGACGGGCTTGGACATGTGCCCGTCCATCCCGGCCTGACGCGCGCGCTCTTTGTGCTCGGCGAGAATGTGCGCTGTCAACGCCACGATTGGTGTGCGAATGCGTTGATTGCTGACTTCCCATGCACGCAATTGCTGGGTCGCTGAGAAGCCATCGAGGATGGGCATTTCGCAGTCCATCAACACCAGGTCGTAACGCTGGGCTTTCATCGCTTGCAGGGCTTCTTCGCCATTGGCCGCGGTGTCCGGTTGCAGGTTGAGCTTGCCGAGCATGCCGCGAATCACTTTGGTCGAAATCGTGTTGTCTTCGGCGACAAGGATGCGGAAGTCGCTCGGCACTTTGGCAGCCGTGGCCGGGGTGACAACTTGTGGCTGGAACACCACCTGGCCTTTGTTGCGCTGGTTCAGCTCGTCGGCCAGTGTGGTCTTGAGGGTATAACCGGCCACCGGTTTGGCGAGGATCCGTTTGATCCCCGAGTTACGCGCGATGATCTTGCTCGGCGCATTGCTGATGCCGGTGAGCATGATCAGCAGGATGTCGTGGTTCAGGCTCGGGTCTTCCTTGATCTTGGCCGCGAGCTGCATGCCGGTCATACCCGGCATGTTCTGATCGAGCAACACCACATCAAAGTAATCGCGCAGGTGCGCCTTGGTCCGCAGCAAGGCCAACGCTTCCTTGCCTGAAGGCACGGCGCTGACATTCAGGCCCCAGGCGCTGCACTGCTGGACCAGCACTTTGCGGCAGGTGTCGTTGTCGTCGACCACCAGCACTCGCGCACCTTGCAGCGGACTGTCGAGATCGGAGGTCGGATGTTCGAGGCGATCCGGGTCCAGCGGCAGGGTCAGCCACAGTGTGCTGCCCTGGTTGGCGCCGCTCTTGATGCCGAATTCGCCTTGCATCAAACGGATCAGCTGGCGTGCGATCACCAGCCCCAGATTACCGCCCAGGCGGTTGGCCGACAGGAAGTGTTTGCTGTGCAGTTCGGCATGCATCAGCGCGTCGCGTTCTTCCTGCTCCATTGGCGCGCCGCTGTCCTGCACGGCGATGCGCAGGCGCGGTTTACTGCTGCGCTCGTCGAGGGCGACGACGATCAGTACTTCGCCTTCGTCGGTTTTCTTCAGGGCGTTTTCCAGCAGGCTCAGCAGCGTCTGGCGCAGACGTGTCGGGTCACCACTGATCACTCGCGGCACTTGCGGCTGGATAAAGCTGATCAGTTCGACGTTCTGCTGTTCGGCCTTGGCGCGGTAGATGCTCAGGCAGTCATCGATCAAGGCATTGAGGTCGAACTGCACGTCGTCCAGTTCGATCTGCCCGGATTCGAGCTTGGAGATGTCGAGGATCTCGTTGATCAGCGTCAGCAGTTCGTTGCCGGCGCTGTGGATGGTCTGCACGTAGTCGCGTTGCTTGACCGACAGCGGCGTGCCCAGCAGCAGTTCGGTCATGCCCAGTACGCCGTTCATCGGCGTGCGGATTTCGTGGCTGATCTTGGCGAGGAACTCGGCTTTGGCGTTGATCTCGGCATTACTCGCGGCGAGATCGCGGCTGACGCTGAAACGGCTTTCGGTGATGCTGCGCTGTCGCTCACCGAGGGCGATGCTCATCAGCAGGCCGCTGATGCAGATGAACGCCATCAGGGTCATGATCAAGCCTTGCGGCGACACCAGGGTCAGCCCCAGCAGGGCCGGAAGAATGATCAATGTGCCGATGTTGAACACCACCATGGCCGCGACGAACAAGCGTGCCGGGCGATATCCCTTCTGCCAGTGATAGAACGCGACAAACAACATGCTCAGGCCGGCCAGCGCCACCAGTGCATACGTGATGACGTTCAGCGGCAGGGTGTTGACGAACAGCAGCAACAGGCTGCAGGTCACGATAAACAGAATGTCACCCAGCAACAGTTTGTTCAGCGGGTGCGGGCCGAGCGGGGCGAAGAAGCGGTAGGCGAACATCAACCCCGCTGGAGCGGTCAGCAACAGTGCCAGATAGGCGCCCGGCGTCTGCACCGCATGCCAGTTCGGCAGCCAGGGGCCGGCGAGGTTGAGCAACAGCAACAGACTGAGGCCCAACAGGCCTTCGCAGACCGCCAGCCACAGGCTGCTGCGCGAGCGCGAGTAGACGTAGCGCACCAGGTTGTGCAACAGCAGCATGCCGAGACAGCCGAACAGTAAACCGAAGACCAGCGTCTGATTGTGGTTGGCCGCGCTCATCACCGCCGATTGCAGGCTGATGTGCGGGCGCAACTGATGGTCGGACACCAGGCGCAGGTACACGTCGAGGGGTTTGTCGCTCTGCGGCAACGGCAACATGAAGTCGCTGCTCGGCAATGGCCGTTCGGCCTGCGGCTGGTCGGTGCCGGTGTTGCGTTGCTCGATCAGCTTGTCGCCGTCGAGCACGTAGAGATTGAGCTGTGACAGGTCGGGGGCAAAGATGCGCAGCACTTGCTCGTGCTTGCCTGGCGCCAGTTTGAAGCGCAGCCACAAGGCGCCATCGGGCTCGGACGCGGTGAGGCGATCAAGGTCGATGGGGCTGAATTGATTGGTGTAGCGAGCGGAGCGGATATCGCTCAGTTGCAGATTGCCCTGATCGTCGAGCAATACCGACCAGCCACTGCCTTGCGCGGCCTGGGCCGGGAGCATGCAGAGCAAGGTCAGCAACGTGACGGTGAAGCTTATGGCAATCCTGAGCCAGCGCACGGCGAAATCCCTTCGTAGGTTGATGCCAGAATATAACGATGCGCGACGGTGGAACAGCCCGGCAAGGAACGGCATTCCTCGCCGGGCTACAACGACAGCTTATTCCTGGGTTTCGCCACGTTCACGGGCAATGGCGCGGTAGCCAATGTCGTTGCGGTAGAAGCAGCCTTCCCAGTCGATGGCCTTGGCCAGCTTGTAGGCTTGCTGCTGAGCTTCACCGACGCTGGCGCCCATTGCGGTGGCACAGAGTACGCGACCACCGGCGGTAACGACCTGACCGTCCTTCAACGCAGTACCGGCGTGGAAAACTTTGCCTTCCAGGCTGGCGGCTGCGTCCAGACCGTTGATCGCGGCGCCTTTGGCGTAGTCGCCCGGGTAACCGCCAGCGGCCAGCACGATGCCGACGCTCGGACGTGGATCCCACTGTGCTTCAACCTTGTCCAGCGCTTGCGCTAGCGCGGCTTCGACCAGCAGCACCAGGCTCGACTGCAGACGCAACATCACCGGTTGGGTTTCCGGATCGCCGAAGCGGCAGTTGAACTCGATGACTTTCGGGTTACCGGCCTTGTCGATCATCAGACCGGCGTAGAGGAAGCCAGTGTAGACGTTGCCTTCATCGGCCATGCCGCGCACGGTCGGCCAGATCACCAGATCCATCACACGCTTGTGCACGTCGGCGGTGACCACCGGGGCAGGGGAGTAGGCGCCCATGCCGCCAGTGTTCGGGCCGCTGTCGCCGTCACCAACACGTTTGTGGTCCTGGCTGGTAGCCATCGGCAGCACATTCTTGCCATCGACCATGACGATGAACGAAGCTTCTTCGCCGTCGAGGAATTCTTCGATGACCACGCGCGAACCGGCGTCACCGAAAGCGTTGCCAGCGAGCATGTCGCGCACGGCGTCTTCAGCTTCGGCCAGGGTCATGGCAACGATCACGCCTTTACCCGCCGCGAGGCCATCGGCCTTGATCACGATCGGTGCGCCTTTTTCACGCAGATAGGCCAGTGCCGGCTCGATCTCGGTGAAGTTCTGGTAGTCGGCGGTCGGGATCTTGTGACGGGCGAGGAAATCCTTGGTGAAGGCTTTCGAGCCTTCCAGTTGCGCAGCACCGGCGGTCGGGCCGAAGCAGTCCAGGCCACGCGAGCGGAACAGGTCAACGACGCCAGCCACCAATGGTACTTCCGGGCCGACGATGGTCAGGGAAACGTTTTTCTCGGCGAAGTCGGCCAGTTGCTCAAGAGCCAATACGTCGATGGCGACGTTCTCGCACTTGGCTTCGATGGCGGTGCCAGCGTTGCCCGGAGCGACAAAAACTTTCTGCACGCGCGGATCCTGAGCCACTTTCCAGGCCAGGGCGTGTTCACGGCCACCGCTGCCAATGATCAAAACATTCATTTCAAAAACCTCGGATGACGCTAATTCTGTGGGAGCTGATCGTTCCCACGCTCTGCGTGGGAATGCCTCTACGGACGCTCTGCGTCCGAGGGACGCGGAGCGTCCCGGGCTGCGTGCCCACGCAGAGCGTGGGTACGATCAAGCAATAATCAGTGACGGAAGTGGCGCATGCCCGTAAAGACCATGGCGATGCCGGCTTCATCAGCAGCGGCAATCACTTCAGCATCACGCATCGAGCCGCCCGGCTGGATCACTGCAGTGATACCGACCTTGGCTGCGTTATCCAGACCGTCGCGGAACGGGAAGAACGCATCCGAGGCCATCACCGAACCGGCCACTTGCAGACCAGCGTGCTCTGCCTTGATCGCGGCGATACGCGCCGAGTTTACGCGGCTCATCTGGCCTGCGCCGACACCGATGGTCTGACGGTTCTTGGCGTAGACGATGGCGTTGGACTTAACGTACTTGGCAACCTTCCAGGCGAAGATCAGGTCATGGATTTCCTGCTCGGTCGGGGCGCGCTTGGTCACGACTTTCAGGTCATCGGCGCTGATCATGCCGATGTCACGGCTCTGTACCAGCAGGCCGCCGTTGACACGCTTGTAGTCCCAGGCAGCGGCGCGGTCAGCCGACCACTCGCCGCAGGCCAGCAGGCGCACGTTGGCTTTGGCTGCAACGATGGCGCGGGCCTCTTCGCTGACGCTTGGAGCGATGATCACTTCCACGAACTGACGCTCGACGATCGCCTTGGCGGTCTCGGCATCCAGTTCACGGTTGAAAGCGATGATGCCGCCGAACGCCGATTCGGTGTCGGTGGCGTAAGCCAGTTCGTAGGCCTGACGGATACCGCCTTCAGCGTCGGGGCTTACGGCAACACCGCACGGGTTGGCGTGCTTGACGATGACGCAGGCTGGCTTGACGAAGCTCTTCACGCACTCCAGCGCGGCGTCGGTGTCGGCCACGTTGTTGTAGGACAACTCCTTGCCTTGCAACTGGGTC
>Ga0157369_10001623_pt1 | contig 27487 bp, 22 predicted proteins | sample C25metaG_FD_113461 | JGI IMG/M metagenome (GOLD analysis project Ga0157369, IMG submission 113461) | Corn rhizosphere microbial communities from Kellogg Biological Station, Michigan, USA - C2-5 metaG | ecosystem: Host-associated > Plants > Roots > Rhizosphere > Soil | place: USA: Michigan... | reverse complement strand
GATCAAATCTGCGTCGAGGCGGTCGGTTATCGTAGGCACCAAAGCATCATATTGGAGAAGCGCTTCGCAAAGGGCTTCACGGCTCAACGGCACGTCGTCGGGATTGAGTTTGACTTCGTAGAGTTCGCCTAAATGATTTTCCACCTCGGCGGGCAATCGTCGGGTAACGCAGATACGAAAGCGCTGCTTGTTCGCAGCCCTCATCTACTCGACTCCCTTTAGCTGTCTCGCACCGATTGACGAACGTCCCCGCGGAGATAGCAGCAACGAGTGATATATCAAATGGTAAGTCTGATGTAGGCTGCTAGCTTGATCGATATCCGCGCTGGTCCTTGAAGTGAGAGCGGTAGCGCACCAGCCGCACCTAACCTCCATGGCCTAAGGGTTCCGTCTCGATCGTTGATTAACTTTCCCGGCGCGCCTCTATCGCGATTCTCCACAAAGGGGTGGAAGGCGACATTCAGCCAGGAATGACTAGGTCAAATTTCCAGCGCATTTTTATGCAATGATACGGAGAGCGGTTTTGCTGGTGCTGTCGGATACGCGGCTGACAATCACAGACATCGCGAAGCGCGAGGGCATCACCAGCCCCTACGTCGTCAGGATTGTTCGTCTTGCATTCCTGTCGCCGGCAGTTCTGAAAACCATCCTCCAGGGCGCCGCGCCGGCACACCTGACGCTCAAGCGACTACTCGCATCTGATGCGATTCCCGTACTTTGGGATAAAGAGTTCGCAGCTGACTCCCTGCCTGTCTGAAGTCGTTGATCCGCGAGAGAACCCGTACCTCAAAATCCGGCCGCAGAGAAAATGCCAGTTCCGCAGGCGCTTAAGCCTCGAAAGTGCCTCTCTTAAGGTCTCCGGCTAGCCCCAAAAGTAGCGGCTTCCGGCGAATGTGTACGGGACGAAAATACAGTTATCCCAATCACGTAAGTCTGTGGCGGAGCGGGAGGTTTCCCAGACTCTTGTTCAAACAATTGAAAAGAAAAGAGTTTCATAAGTGGGCTGCCATTCGACCCCACATTTAGCCCCTCATTTGGGATAGGATTTGGTGAGACGATCTAACGCGCTTTGGGACGAATAGTCATTGGACCACTCAACTCAAGGTTAGAAGGAGCGCTCGATATTTGGCTGCCCGGTTACCTCGAGCGGCCCTCGCGCCACCGTATCACGACCTCCAGTCCGCGCCCCTCCACCTGGAATCGTTCCGTGTTGATCCCTAGGCGAACCAACGCATCGTTGCAGTCCGCTGGCAATTGGACCTCGTTCGGCAGCACTAAGGTTTTACGGGTGGCGGTGAGAGGAGCATGGGTAAGAAGCTGCCCAAGCGCGGTATAGAACGCCTGGCGCCCAGACGCGGTCTTGATCTCGAACACCTCCAGCAATTCCTCGCCGGCCCACACTCCCAAATCGATCAGATGTGTGCGATCGACCCGTAGCGCATCGCCGACACGCCGCTGGGTCCTAAGTTTCAGCGATTGTTGGACCGCCCCATGATAGGAGTAGTAGTCAAAATCCGCGGTGCGGGTACCCGTTCGCCGGCCCCAAGACTCGTCCTCGAGCTCGCTTCTCGCAGCCGGCGCGTCGATCGAAATGCCTGCTGCGACGCGTTTCTTGAATTGCGCAACGACGCCGACATAGCTCCAGATGAGCGCAGGCAGCAGCGGGTCCCGGATGTTGCCGAGCCGGATTGCTTCTCGCTGTCGTGAGCTAGTTTGGACGGCTTCAAGGGGCCCGCCATGAAAGGCGCGAAACTTAGTCGCGCCTACTCCTTTTCGTCCACCGCCTACCTTGCCCGAATGAAGCAGATAAATTTCGCCGGTCAGCGGATCGCGCGCAAACATCCCGCCGGCGCGGGCATCGTCGCCACGCTCTGGTACGCTAACTTCGACGACAATCTGCTGCGAGCCAGCATCGGCGGCAAAGACACCGAATGTATTGACGAAGCGCCGCACTCCATGGTCGTCACTCGGCTGACTCAGTGCCCAGTAAAGTTCATTGTGACCTGCGGCATAAACGCGGTAGTCTTGGTTGCCCGAGGGATAGCCGATATTGCGCGTCCCGCGGTCGCTCAAGACGCGTGTAAGCGTTGCGCCTAACGTCTTCTGCGCTTCCCGAATCTCGGATGTCTTCTCAAGCAGGAGCAACATCGATCCTCCATCCTTTGAATTCCGCCGCGATCACGCGGAAGATCACCATCGGCGGAAATTCTAAAGCTCTGCGACGTCTAGCCTCAGGGTAAAGCAGCAAAGTCGGCGCGGCGGTGATTCTCGACCATCTCGCGAAGCTTTGAGGGTGCGATGACCTCAACCTTGTCGCCCCAGGTGTAGAGATGCCAAGCCATTTCGTAATAACCTGACGCCTTGAACCGGACGGTCAGGGAACCGTCCTCCTCGAGTGTAAGCTTCTGGTCGGGATGGAACTGGAACCGTTGCGCGTGACCAGCTGCATCGGGGCGGAAGCGCCAGATGACTTGCCCAAATTCGCGATCGCTCTCGTACGTCCCGAAACCCTTCTTAGCCTGCTCGTTAAGGTCAAAGCCCGGATCGACCTCGAAATATTCTTCGGTGGCCTTGGCCGCCTGAATGGAGTCGACGCGATAGTAACGGACCGCGTCTCGTTTACTGACGTCGATCCCGACCAAATAGCGCCGCGTCCCCAGGAGCAACCCATACGGTTCGACGGTGCGCCATTTGGGCCCAGAGTCGCGGCCGCTCGCGTAGAGGATCTGGAGCCTTTGCCGCGCTTTCAACGAATAGGCGATCATGCCATCCACTTCGGCATCGGCCACAGGACGGGGACCGGGCCTGGTCGCAAGGCCCATGCACTCGAGCATCGCCTCTTCGTCGACTGCTGTCCTGGTCTTCAGCTGCTGCGGCACCATCGCCCACACCTTTGTCTCCAATTGCCGAAGCTGCTCGACCTCGGCGCGGGCGGGTCCTGTCTTCAAGGTCTGGATTGCATGCGCAAGGGCGGCGAGCTCGTCGGACGAGGGAACGCTGAAAGTTGCGATGCTTGCGGGCGGAAGCGACCAACGCGGCCGTCGCTCGTCATCGGTGCGTCGGATGAGCTGTGGGAAGAGGTCACGAAGAGCGCTCAGCATTCGCTGCGCCCGGCGCCGGTCACAACCGAATTCGTGCTCGATGTCCCCGAGAGATCGGCCTGTCCGTCCAGCGAGAAAGAGGGCCAGCGCCATCAATTCCCGGGCTTTCCCGTAAGACATGAAATGAACCTCGCCGCGTTCAGAAATTTCTGGCCTTAGAATTCCATAGGCGACAATTTTTGTCACCTGTAGCCGTCATGATTCATGCTGTCGGCAATGAAGCCGATGAAGAGCATGACGGAAAGGCAGGCGAAAAGAATGGCTGGAGCAAAGGGCGGCGGTTACCGGAGCGCGTCGAGCGGGCGTTATGTGACTGCGAAGTACGGGATATCGAACCCGTCGCGGGTAGTCCGCGAGGCGAGCGGAAAGAGCGGAAGCTCGGGTCCGCATTACCGGAGCGCGATCAGCGGCCGCTACGTCACCACGAAGCATGGCAAGGCATCGCCGTCGACGACGGTGCGCGAGCGATAAGCGACAGTGACCGGCCCGCGCGACGCTCCCCGCGTGGGCCGGTTCAGCATGGGGAACGATAATGACCAATTTCGACCTTTTCCTGCTTGCTGGCGTCATTTGGCTCCTGCTCGGCGTCTTCATTCTGGTGCGCTTGGGACAGCTTAACCGCACCCTCCCCGAGATCCTGCGCGCTGAAGCCCGCGAGGGCCGCGAAGAGCTCGGCCGGACGATTGCCGCTAACGTCCAGGCATCGGAGGCGCGACTTACTAGTCTCGAGACGTCATTGACCGGTCGCTTCAATGAGTTTGGAAAGACCCAGAGCGACCAGATGAGCGAGATGCGGAGAGAGGCGGCAGTCGGCCGTGAGGCGCTTGAAACCGCTGTCCAGCGCAACGCGGATAGCTCCGCCAAAGCTCAGGCAGATCGCCTCAAGGATATGACCGGCACAGTCGATAGATTGGCCACAACCCTCGCGACCGCCCAGGGCGCCGCCCGCGACGAACAGAAGCAAGGTCTTCAACTCGTTACTGACAAGATCGGCCAGTTGATAACCAGCAATGCGGAAAAGCAGGACCTTCTCAAGGATGCGATCAGCGCCAGTCTGGACAAGGTCCGCAAGGACAACGAGCAGAAGCTCGAGCAAATGCGCGCGACGGTCGAGGAGAAGCTTGAAGGCACTCTCGAGAAGAGGCTCGGGGAGTCTTTCCAGCAGGTGAGCGAGCGCCTCGAGCAGGTCCACCGGGGCCTCGGCGAAATGCAGACGCTAGCGACCGGCGTCGGCGACTTGAAGCGAGTGTTCAGCAACGTGAAGGCGCGCGGCGGCTGGGGGGAGATCCAGCTCGGTATGCTCCTTTCCGACATGCTCACCCCCGACCAATATGGCGCCAACGTCCGGCTGAGGCCCGGCAGCCAGGAATGCGTCGAATTCGCCGTCCGGTTGCCCGGCCGCAACGACGAGGGCGAGGTCTGGCTGCCGATCGACGCCAAATTCCCCCAGGAGGATTATGACCGCTTGCTCCTCGCTCAAGACGAGGGCCGAGCCGACGAGATCGAGAAGGCGGGGCAAGCGCTGGAACGCGCGGTCAAGCTCCAGGCGAAGACGATAGCAACCAAATATCTCATCCCGCCCACGACGACCGAATTCGCGATCCTCTATCTACCCACCGAAGGTCTTTATGCCGAAGTCATTCGGCGACCCGGACTGGTGAGCGAGCTCCAATCAAAGTTCCGAATCGTCGTCCAGGGCCCGACCACGCTGGGCGCGCTCCTCAATGCCCTGCAGATGGGCTTCCGAACGCTCGCCATCGAGACGCGCTCGAGCGAGGTCTGGAAGGTGCTTGGCGAAGCCAAGGCCGAGTTCGAGAAATATGGGCAGGTCTGGGACAAGCTCGGCAAGCAGCTCGACACCGCGCGTCGGACCGTGGACGAAGCCGGCAAGCGCACCCGCGCGGTGACGCGGTCCTTGAAGACCGTCGAAGTCCTAGATGCGCCGAAGGGACCAGCCTTGCTCGAGCTGGTGGCGCCCGCCCTTCTCGACGACGAGGGCGAGAACGACGATGCTGAGCGTGCGGACGATGCAGCCTGATCCGTCCCATCGAATAAAGGGGAAATAAGCGTGCGCGTAGTCGACGGACAGCGGCTTTATTCGGCAAGCGACCTCGTCAACTTCCTTGGCTGCACGCACGCGATCATGCTCGACTTGGGGCAGCTAGTAGACCCAGTCAGCTTCCCCGCCGACGACGAGATGGCAAAGCTCCTCCAGGAGAAGGGCATCGAGCACGAGCGGCTCTTCCTCGACAGGCTCAAAAACGATGGCAAAACGGTTGCGGAAATCCCGACCGGGATCGGGCTTGCCGAACAGGTTGCGCTCACCCGCGCCGCGCTGAGGCAAGGGCCAGAGGTCATCTACCAGGGCGCCTTCAGCGACGGGACCTGGCACGGCTATTCGGATTTCCTGCTGAAGGTCGGTTTTCCAAGCAATCTCGGCGACTATTCCTACGAAGTTGCCGACACCAAGCTCTCCCGATCGGCCCGGCCCAAGCATCTCATCCAGATGGGGATATACTCTGACATCCTCGCCGCCGAGCAGGGCGCGGCGCCCAAGGCCATGCACGTCGTCCTTGGTGATGGCAGCACCGCATCGGTCCGTGTCGATCAGATCATCCATTACTTTCGCAATGCCCGCGGGCGTTTTCTAAGCTTCATCGACACGCCGCCCCGTCAATCTTCAGGCGCCCCCTGCGGCCATTGCCACTTCTGCCGCTGGGCCCAGCGTTGCGCGGCTGATTGGGAGGCCGCGCATGACTTGAGCCTCGTCGCCGGCCTGTCGCGCGGCCAGGCACAAGCGCTCCGCAATGCCCGAATCCCCGACCTTATCGCACTCGCGGCAAGCGCCGACGATCTGTCGGTCCCGGCGATCCAGCCCGAAACCTTGAAGCGCCTTCAAAGCCAGGCGCGCCTCCAGGCGGAATATCGAACCAGCGGCAACAGATCAGTCGAACGCCTCGACGCCGACGCGGGCCGCGGCCTTGGCCGCCTTCCGGCACCTGACGAGGGCGACATGTTCTTCGACATGGAAGGCGACCCTCTGTTCGAAGGCGGCCTCGAATATCTCTTCGGGATCGTCACCAAAGATGCAGGCGAGGAGCGCTTCTTTCCTTTCTGGGCGCACGACCGGGACGAAGAAAAAGCGGCGTTCCAGATGACCATCGACTTCATCGTCGAGCGGTTGAGTCACTATCCCGCCGCCCACATCTACCATTACGCATCGTATGAAGAGTCGGCGCTCAAACGCCTCGCGATGCTCCACGGCACGCGCGAAAGCGAAGTCGACGACCTTCTTCGCCACCACAAGCTCGTCGACCTCTACAAGGTTGTGAAAGAGAGTGTCCGGACCTCCGAGCCCCGCTATTCGCTGAAGAATATCGAGAAATTCTACCTGGCCGACGACCGCGACGGCGAGGTCACAACGGCCGGTGACAGCATCGTGATTTACGAGCGCTGGCGGCGCCTGAAGGACAATAAACTACTCGAGGACATCGCCAGCTACAATGAGGTCGATTGCCGCTCGACCCGTCTCTGCCGCGATTGGCTGGTGGGCATGCGCGACCCCGCCACGCCTTGGTATCATTATGAGCTCCCGCCCGAGCGGGCGAAGTCGCTTGAAGAGCTCAAGGGGCATGAGCTCGAGGCCGCGCAAATGATGGCGGCCTTGCTCGAGAATGCGCCGCCCGACGAAGGCTGGCGGCAACTCCTCGCTGACCTTCTCGAATTCCACCGGCGCGAGAGCAAGCCCGGCTTTTGGGCAGTCTTCTCACGTCAGTTCGCGCCCTATGAGGAACTGCTGAACGACGCGGAATGCCTGGCCGGGCTGCAACCCTGTCCGCAATTTCCGCCCAGGCCCGAAAAGCGCTCGTTCATCCACACCTTTTCCTACCCGGCTCAGGACTTCAAGCTGAAGGCCGGCGACAAACCGCAGCGCGCAGTGACGCTCGAAGCCGCTGGCGAAGTCATCTCGATCGACGAAGACGCTTGTCAGATCGAGCTCAAGATCAGCAGCAAGCCCACCCCGATCGCGGCTGGCACGGTGTTGCTCCCGGCAAACCCTCGTAACACCACGGAGCTTCGCGGCGCCGTCTACCGCCTAGCGACGGCCGTCCGTGACGGCCATCCCGATCGCTATCCCGCGGCGATGTCGGTCTTGAAGCGCGACTTGCCCGCTTTGCAGGGCCGGTTGCCGGGCGAAGCCATCGTGGCGGACGTGACGATCCCCGCGGTGGTCGAAGCGCTTCTTGCCCTCGACAATAGTCATTTGCTTATCCAGGGACCGCCGGGTGCAGGAAAGACCTACACATCGGCCCATGCGATCATTGCGCTTCTTGAGAAGGGGAAGCGCGTCGGCGTTTCGTCACATGGTCACAAAGCCATCAACGAATTGCTCAAGGCGGTCGAACGGGTCGGTGACGAACAGGGCCTGAGATTCCGTGCCATCAAGAAGAGCACCCACGAAAGCCAGCAACTCGATACGGGCGGTTGGATTGAGAACACTACCGACAACAAAGCGGTGACTTCGGGGCATCGGCTGGTTGCCGGCACTGCCTGGCTATTTTCGCGCGAGGAGCATGACCAGGCGTTCGACTATCTGTTTGTGGACGAGGCGGGGCAGGTCACCGTCGCAAACGTTCTTGCAATGGGCACCGCCGCCAAGAACATCGTGCTCGTCGGCGACCAGATGCAATTGTCGCAGCCGATCCAGGGCGCACACCCGCGCGGAAGCGGCATTTCCGGTCTCAAATATCTGCTTGAGGACCAAGCGACGGTGCCGCCCGAGCGCGGCATCTTCCTTTCCGAAACGCGGCGCATGCACCCTGCGCTCTGCGGCTTCATTTCAGAAGCGGTCTATGACGGCCGCCTGCATTCAGCGCAGGGCACGGAGGTGCGGGAAATTCTCGCTGATCCGGCGCTCGATCCCGAAGCGATTGCACCTGCAGGTCTCAAATTTGTCGATGTCGCCAGTCTCACCTGCACCCAGCGCAACGTAGCGGAAGCAGAGCGGCTTGCCCGGACCTATCGCGCGCTTCTCGGCCAGCCATGGCGCAACGAAAAAGGCGAGATCGCTCCGCTCACCAGCGAAGACATTCTCGTTGTCTCGCCTTACAATATGCAGGTCGAGCTGTTGAAACGAACGTTACCCCAAGGCGCGCGGGTCGGCACGGTTGACAAGTTCCAGGGCCAAGAAGCCACGGTCGTGCTCATCTCGATGACCACGTCGAGCGGCGACGACCTGCCGCGGAACATCGAGTTCCTGTACAGCCGCAATCGCCTGAACGTCGCGATCAGCCGCGCCAAATGCCTAGCGATCATTTTGGCCAGTCCCCGGCTCCTCGAGATTCCGTGCCGAACGATCGAGCAGATGGAGTTGGTCAACGGCCTCTGCTGGGCACGCGACTATGCGCAGGGGTGAGGCGTGCGACCGACGGATCTCGAGCTAGGAGCAGTGCTGGCGGATCTTGCCGGATCTATTCCGCGGCCATTAGGGTCGGTGTTGCGCCCATCAAATCCTCGTAGAGCCGAACCTTCGAGCCCTTGGATCGCGTGAGACCTGGCTTCGCGAAGACGATCACGTATTCATGCACGTTCTTGAACAGGAAGTTGGGTGGATAGGGATAGCTGCCGAAGATGGGCCGCTGACCGTTGGCGGAGCCCCAGCGACCGCCGGTGCCATCCTTGGACCAGATGATCTCGTTGATCATGACGAGCCCGAGCTCGCGCAGCATCAGTCCAATGTCGGTGCTCAATGGAAAGGTCAGTAGGCCATGGTCGGTCATCTGGTTGACGTTGGCGGTGACGACGCACAGCTTGCGGCCGGGTCGGAGTACGCGGCAACATTCGGCAAAGACGCGCCGCAACTCCTCGAGGAAATCGACATAGGTCCCAGCCATGCCGATGTCCGAAGATGTGCCGCCATAATCGGCCTTGTCCCAATAGGGCGGGCTGGTGACGATGAGGTCTATCGAATTGTCCGCAAGACCTTCGAGATTGCGGGAATCCCCATGTCGGGCATCCAGTAGCGAGCTGTCGAGCGCCGGCTCGGCCGCGATCCGACTCCGCATCTCCTCCACAAACATCGGGTTTTGGTCGATGCACAGTGCACGGCGTCCTTCGCGGAGGGCCGCGACGGCGGTCGTACCAACGCCTCCAAAAGGGTCGAGCACGGTCTCGCCCCAGAAGCTGAATAGTTTGGTCAGGCGCTTAGGAATCTCGACCGGAAAAGTCGCCGGGTGAAGCTCATGCGAGACGTTGGCTATGCTCCAAACGGTCTTGGTATATTCCCGCCATTCCTCCTTGGTGAGCTGGCTCAGCGCCTTGATCTCTTCCGACGGCTTCATTCCTGTTCTCCTGAGTTGATGAGTTGGGGCGCCCGGCGCACCGAGCCGTCGATCGAGACCACTCGCGTCTCGAACTGCGCGAGCATGTCCGCCATGGCGGCATCGACGCCGATGAAGTCGAGCAGCAGGCGGTCGATCTCGGTCCGCAAGCCGCCGATCCGACTTGGCCTGAAGGCGAAAGTCAGGCGGTCGCGGTTCACGGCGCAGTGGACGTCCTGCTGCACCCCTGCCCAAGCCTCCCGACCCAGGTAGGCAAGCCGGCCCTCCGTTGTCGGATCGAGCGCGAGGTTGAGCAGCGGAAGTTCTGAAAGGAACCAGGACGGCACATGGAAGCCATCGCACTCGACGTGCCACAGCCAGAAAGAGAGGCGCGAGCAGAGGATGGCCGTGACGGCATCGGCTTCTTGATCGCCGCCGCACGGCAGGCGATGGATGCCGGACGCGCTCAACGTCCCGCGCCAGCTCAAGTGATCGGGATAGTTTCTGAAGACGTTGAGGAAATTATAGGCGGTCCCGGCGACGAACACGTCCCTCGAAAGCTTCGACCCAACAATGTCTTTTGCCGCCGCCTTCACCGGTTCTGGCCTGAGACCGGTGCGGATGCGGTAGGGCTCGATCGCTGCATAGAGCTGCCCCTCGGCGCGCGATCCAAGCTTTGGAATAAGGCGGCCTATGCTCACTCGCGGCAAGGGCGTCGAGCGCTCCTCCGAGAAGATCGAAGCGCGCTGCCGGCTAGTCCACTTCAGGAGCCCGCTTGTTCGGACATCGGCTGGCACGGGTCCCGGACGGCGGATGGCGATCGTCGCCCGGGTCTTGGCCTCCTCCCCGAACAGTGCGTGGGGCTGACGGTCGAAGAACAGAAGTGTCCAGCTGCCGCCTGCCTGGACCATCGCGTTCCGGCAGCGGCGATGATCCGCTGAGCGGTTGGCGCCGAGCGCGAGCGGCACCACCAGCGATGCGGCATCGCGCGGTCCTTCGGCGACGAGCCACGCCATCTCGACGAAAGGCAAATACAGTGCTCGGGTCGGATGCCCGTCAGCGAGCATCGCGCCGTCACCCGCGCTCGCATAAGGAGGGTTGCAGATGAGCCGCAGCGGAGCCTCGCCAAGCCCGAGCAGCTCGCGAAGACCGGCGCCGCCACGTTGCTGGGCCCGCGTGGCGTCGAGTGCAATGAAGTTAGCGCGAATCCTCTGCCAGATGTCGATTGGACGCGAGGGCGCATCCGTGACCAGCGAAAGGATGGTGAAGGCAGCGAAGTCGCAGGCTTGGGGCGCGATGTCGCAGCCATGCAGCCGCTCGACCGCAAATGCATGGCGGTCGGCGGCGCTGGCGAATGGCCGCCGGCGAAGCGCGCCGGCAAGGAACACCCCGCTGCCGCAGGCCGGGTCGAGCCAATGCTCCCCGGCATGATCGGGCGAGGAGGGCGGGCTGGCGATAGCGTCGACCATGAAGGCGACCACGTCGGCCGGCGTATAGAAGGAGCCGCTCTGCTTTCGAGCGTTTCTTGCCGAGCTCAGCTCGCTGTCGCGCATGACGTCAAGCCGCGTGGTGCGACCATAGGTGTCGAGCAGGTAAGGCAGAAGCTCGCGAAGCGCCGTGCCCTCGTCGTGAAGCGGCGCGAGGGCCGCGTCGACTCGCTGACAGTCGCCGCCGGCGTTCGCTCCGAACCAAGCCAGTGCCCTCCCAACAGCGGGCCGCTCGTTGTTGGCAATCGCCTCAATCAGCGCGATGGCGACGAGCGCCCAGGCCGAGCGCGAGCGCCAGTCCTCCTCGGCAATCCGGTCTCGCGACGTAGCCGCCTGGAGCCAATCAAACGGGCGGGGGATCACCTCGAGCGCGGCGGCCATTGCCGCCGCGACATGCGCTCGGGCGGGCGCGACAAGCCCTTCGAGCGACCGGCCCGCGCTCGGCGCCGCGGCGACGCCGGCCATCATGATGCGGCGCCTTCCGCCGGTCGAGTCTTGAGGACCGTTTCCAGCCAGCGCTCTTCGAGCTCGCGGGCGATGAGGTCCGCCGCGCAGTCGGAGGTCGAGCGGCCGAGCGCATCGCTCAGCGCTTTGAATTCGGTGACCTTGTCGGCATCGATATAGGCCGACACCTTAGACTCGCGCGGCATGGGCGCCGTTCCGTCGCGCGCTCGTGGAGGCGAGGCGGTGAGGCGGTGAATGTTAAGCTCACGCAGGACGAGCAACGTGAGCAGGGCCGAACCGCTGGTCAGCCCGATTTCGCGCCGATAAGCTTCGAACTGGCCGTGAACATCAACGCAGACGTAGCCGTGGATCGGATGCTTTTCGGCAGGTTGAGAGTCGTTGGCCAAGGAACTCACCTCATGATGAGGTGGATCATACTCGACTCATGATGAGGTGGCAAGCCCGATGTTCCTGTTTTGTTCTAACTCGCCATGCTGATTCCGCAATATACGGATCGCAGCCCGTTCGTTGATGTCCTGCGCAAGCGGATCGCCGAGGCCAGCCGCGTAGACATTGCGAGTGCCTGGGCACGCGCGTCGGGCGTGGGGCTTATCTGGAAGGGCCTGCAGGGTCTCCTCGACCGCAGCGGTGCGATCCGCGCGATCGTCGGCGTGGACCGCGAGAACACATCCATCGAGGGTCTCGAAATGCTGCTGGGCCTGAGCGGCGATGTGCAACTTTGGGTCCGTCACAACGAGGCGTCGAGCATTTATCATCCCAAGCTCTACGCGTTCGAGACTGCCTCCGACGTGCACGTCTACATCGGGTCGAACAACATGACCGGCGCTGGGCTTTCGACCAACGAGGAAATCTCAGCTTACCTGAAGGAAGCCAGAGGCGGGCCGCTGCACAACTCCGTCGCCGACTATTTCACGACGCTCAGCGATCCGTCCGACAATCTGAGTCGGCAGCTCGACGCCGCCTTGCTCAAGCAGATGGTCGACGCTGGTTACATTCTCCCGGAAGCTCGACTGCGAGGGAAATCAGCGCGCAGCCGGTCGGAACGCAGCAACGGCAAGACGACACCTCTGTTTGGCTTCAAGGCGCCGAAGAGGATCAAGGTCGCCAAACAGCTACTTCCAGCCACAATCGAGCCATCTCCCAGCGAGCCCGTTGCAGACTGGAAGCGTGTGTTCGTGAAGCTCCGCCTTGCCCGCGGCACGCAGGGCCAACTGCCGGTGGCTGTCGCTCGGGAATTGCGGAGGCGGCTCGGAGAGACCGCGGTCGATGGCCCGATCCCGATCATGTTGAAGGGCCATCCGGTGCAGCGGGCGATCAGCCCGACCTATGCTAAGCGGAATCCGAGCATCGCCAACACCTACAAGATCGAGGCGCTGCAAAGTGTCGGCGACCCCGTCATTGAGGTGCAGTTGGTCGGCAGTCAGGTAATCGTGGAGCAATATGACACGAGCACTCCGGAAGGTGCCGCCATCCTCCGCTACATGCTGGACGGATTGCATACGGACCCCGTGCAGACGGTTATCAAGAGCATGCCCACCGGCACGCGCGCGGAAATGGACGCTGCGGCCATGGGAGTGACCCTCTACCGCTACGATTAGAGGGCGCGGTCGCTTCCGCCTGCTGCGTTGGCTCCCGAGCCAGGGATTACGGAACCACTCAATGAAACCGTCTGAGCTTCGCGATGCCAGGGTCCTCGCTCACGGCCGGTTCTTTGCCAGCTAGCCAATCTGCCAGCTCATCAATGAATGCTTCGAAAATCCTCAAGGCGCTCGCCTGCGTTGCAGCATCGGCGGGTGGCAAGCTAGCAGTAGTCAGAAGTTGGTGACGCAACATGCGCGCCAGCACTTCCCACTGGAATCCCTGGTGACGCCGCACTGCTTCAATGTGACGCTCGATCCTCGTCAGCCGCGCGCTAAGAGCCTCTTCGGTTGCCGCTGGGTTGCGGCGATTCAACCACGCCTCAAGCGCTTCCACGAGCAGTTCGGAACGAGCACGTCCTGTCCCATTAGCGATGCGATCCAGACGGGCGCTGAGCTCCTTGGTAAGGAAGAGCTGGTGTCGAACCTTGTGCGCTTTCATTCCGAGCCTCGCTGTCGCGGGGAATGGGCAACTCGTACTGCGATCGGGGTACTCGCGACGACTACCTCTCTGACGCACCGAGCGACAAGCCGAGCCTGACGAGTTACATTCCAATCTCCGGACCCCGCCGCTGCCGACCAAAGGTCCAACTGATCGCACCCGAGCTGCGCACAACGCCTGAGATCTCCCAACCAAGCTGACGCTCGAGTACGGGCCGCCATGGCACGAGCGTGAACTCGCGCGAATTCTCCACGACTGCGAAGCTGCCCGAATTGAGATTGACGCGACGTCGCACGACGCCGGAAATCCGTTCGCCTGGCGCCGGCTCACCGTTGAAGTCCAAGCCGAGCTCCTTGCTGAGCCGCGCGGCTACAACCCTCAACTCGGCTCGCCTCAAGCGCTGATCCATGTCGGGCTGATATAGGATGTGATCACCGCGCCTCTCAGCGAACCCCTGCTCGATGAGCCACTGCTGACGGCGGACCATGGCTTTGCGCACTTCAGCACCGTAGCCATGCTTCGCGATCTCGGACGCGCCCTCACCGCGAAGTTGCCCGTCGAGCCAGGTCGGCGCGTTCGCCGTCGACTCCCGATCGAGATCCTGCACGGCGAGCAGCTGGAGCTTCACGCGCGTGGCTTTGGCGACCCGCTTCTCGACGTCCAGCGCCTCGTCGAGATAGTCTGACGGAATTCGCCAGACGCCGTCGGTTTGGCGCTCGACACCGACGCCGCCGCGCCGCATCGCCTCAAGCCTTCGGATATGAGCTTCGACATAATCTGTGCTCGCCGAACGGTCATGAGCGTGATGAAGGTCGGCGCTGTAAAAGCCGTTCGCCGTCCGCGAGATCTCGACGATGTTGCCGTCGACCTTCCGTAGCATGGGTTGCGCAGGCTCAGCCCGAACCACGCTGCCAACGGGCGTGCGTTCCGGGTTCCTGCCGGTCTCGACGTAGTGGGTACGACCGTCGACGCCATCGACGACCACATAAAAGCGGTCGTGATGATCGCCGGTCGCGCCACGATCGATCACCCTCCCGACTATTGGCGCAGGCTCCGTGTCCGTTCGATCGACGACATAAAGCTCAGGCCGGCGATCAAGCTTGGCGCGCGTCATCGCCAAGTGCATTGTCCGGATGATGTCGCCCCGCCGCCCGAGGTCGGTCAGGGTCTTCTCCATTGCCGGCGCTAGGCTCCAGCTGAGCGGCCCCTCACGCTCCGCCAAACCCATGCGCTCAAGTGCGCGCGCTCGTCCGATCAGCAGTTGCTGATACGACCCATCGCCATCCCACCGCGCTGGTTGCCGCAGATCGACGACGTTATCGTCCGCTCGCGCAAGCAGGTCGCGGTCGAGTCTGGTCAGGCGCTCGGCACCGATCTCCCGGCTTAGCTGCTCGCGTACCTCGAGCTCGCTTTGCGGGCCGAGCCAGCGGGTCATGATCTCCGACCCTCGGCCGCGGATACCGTGGCCGATGTAATCGCCGGCAATGTTGAGCACCTTCCCATCCTCGGTGGCGCCCCGCACGAGCAGGTGCGTGTGCGGGTGCCCGGTGTCGAAGTGGTCGACGGCGACCCAGTCGAGCGTCGTGCCCAAGTCCTGCTCCATGTTCGCGACGAGCTCGCGGGTGAAGGACTTGAGCGTGCCGAACGACGCGCCGTCTTCGGGCGAGACGATGAAGCGGAACTGGTGCCGGTCGCCGACGCCGCGCTCCAGGAACGCTTTGCCATCGGCATCGTCGCTGAAGGTGGAGTAGAAGCGCCCGTGCTCGCCCTCGCGGGTGACGCCGTCGCGCTCAAGATAGCGCAGATGCGCCACAGCGGCGCTGGCAGTCTTTGTGCCAGAGAGCTTCACGAGACGCGCCTTGACCATCACGCGGCGGGCGCGGACGCGAATCCCTGATGTCCGGTCGACGGACCATCCTGACGACTTGACAAGAGCACTAGAAAACTTCCGCCCGCGACCGCGAGAATTAAACCGACCTGACGCCCGTTTCGGTGTCGCTGAAAGTGAGCGCCAGTCGCCGCCTGCCCGACCAATCTTGCCGATCAATTGCGACTGCAGCGATCGCGCCCGGCGGAGCCCGCCCGTCCTGCTCCGCATCCGGCCGAATTTGAGTTCGAACTGGTCTTCGTCTTTCGCCATCGACAAGGACATGCGCTCGCGCGCCGAGCGGCTAAAGTGTCTCTCGAACGAACGTCGGCAATCTGCCGATTGCCACGTTGGAAATGGCGCTCAGTCTCGTTGCGGCGCCAACACGGAGACAGACCATCTCCCGGAAAAAGGATGTGCAGACAAACACATAGCGTCAAATCTGCGATGAGCTGATTTGCGCTTTATCTTGCCTTACCGATACTCCAATCCACAAGCTCCCAGATCGACAGTCTTTGCTGTATTCCGGGGCCAACATGTTCCGGCAAAGCCACGTGTCCTGGCGCGCTCCGTGCGCGTCAATTCACGCTCGAATCTACGACTATGTCGAGCGGGCGTGGCCGTCGCGAGGCAATTGCCCGGCCCCTTCAACCAGTCGTCGTGATTGCATTTCTTCGTCAGCAAACATTCACGAAATCGAGCCGAATGACCCGCTAGATTTTGCCGCATGGAGAGGAATGGACCTCAATTATCTCTTTCGCCGGCAACAGATCGAGCCCAGCAAAGCTGAGTTGGCCTCGTCCGAAAAGGCGCGCGAAACCCACCTGAAAATGGCGGAACTGTATGAGCTCGAAATTGAAAAATTGACCGCTCCGTCGTTCCGCTTCCCACGGAGCGAGATCGGAATCAGAAGATCATGATCACGCTGATCCGCGGGAACTGCGACCCCTAGGTAAGGTGGAGTAGCTGCATTGCTGCAACCGCAACGCGCATGATCTCTCCCCCAGATGGGGGATTCGCCAACAGCGGTGAGCCCTGACATATTATGGGAAATTAACGGCGGACTCGTCGTGGTCTGAGAAGCCAGGACGGGCCTCAACAGGGCGACCAGTGGATCAAGACGGCCTTGGAAACGTCCCACGCGATCGTACGGGTTAGCTGTGCGCGTAGCGTTTGAAAAAGCCACCTTGTTCACTCATGAGTTGAACGGCGTCGGCACCGTTTCTGAGCTGGAAACCTTCCTTGCCCGGGCCTCATCCGAGCTTGGCTTCGCGTATTTCGCAGTGCTTCACCACGTCGATTTGCAGAGTGCTTCGAGCGCGATCCGAATCCACAATTACCCCGCCGCTTTGGAGCAATTTCACGACGAGCAGCATCTGGCATGCAGCGATCCAGTGCATCGCGCCTGTCAACTTACAAGCGTCGGCTTCGCCTGGTCGGAGCTTCCTGAGATTCTTCAACTCACACCGCGCGATCTGCGAATTCTGAAGGCCGCAAGGGCCGCAGGCATCGGCGATGGCTTTACCGTTCCGGCTCATGTGCCGGGCGAATTCAGTGGCTCGTGCTCGTTTGCGACGGCCAGCGGCGTGCCTCTACCAGATGAGAATCTCGCGCTGACGCAGCTCGTTGGCGCGTTCGCATTCCAAGCCGCTCGACGCCTTACACTGACAGCCCAAGGCACAGCGCTGAAGCCGGCGCACGTCTCTGGTCGGGAACGTGAGTGCCTAATCTGGATCGCGCGCGGCAAGTCCGATGCGGAAATCGCTAAGATCCTCGGAATCAGCGACCACACGGTTCATCAATATGTGAAGCAGGTTCGCGCGAACTATGACGTCGTCAGCCGGTCGCAACTGGTCGCGAGGGCTTTGTTCGCCGGGACCATCAGTTATCTCGATATCGTTGGTCATTAAGCGATACTAGGAAAGGCGCCCTCGCCGCGCGGCGAGGGCGCCGTTGCGTCAGTCAGCCGGGTTCCAGATGAGCGCGAAGCTGTTCTCATCGCCGCCCGGCGCCCGGCCGAGATTGGCGTAGAGCCGGCGCGGTCCGAATTCCGGGGCTGCCAGCGACAGGCTGACATAGTCGCGGCCCGAGGTCTCGGAGCGGCGCATCCAGCCGGCGCCGATTTCGATGCCATCGGTGATCACGCGATAGTCGGGCTGGTTGTCCTGCGTCTTTTGTTCGTTGGGGACGATCTCGATGTCGGCGCTTATGGTGATGGTCTTGAGCTGACCCTTGAAGCCGCCTTTGCCGGTTGCGATGACGTGTCCGATCGATGCCATTTTCAGTCTCCTTTTCTGTCGCCGAACCAGTTTCCGAACGACAGGAGCGGCCACGAACAGGGCATCAGGCGGCGGCTTGAACCGAAGGCCGAAGCGCAGCGGAGGACCTGAGCGACGCGCTGATTTGCAGCGGAGCGACCGCGAGGAGCGCGCCTCGGCGCGCGGGGAAATCAGCGGGTCAGCGAAGGTTTCGAGCCGAGGCCGCCCGGTTCAGGAGCGCGCATGGACGTCGGAATGGTCGATGATCCCGGCGACTGGAATGCCGTTCCGGCTAAACACCGCAACGGCTAATTGGCTTGGGAAGGTTAAGCTGCCGCGCTGCGTTCGAGACTTTCGATCTTCTCCATGCAAACGACTTGGACGACACTCGCCAACTCCGAGACGCGCTCGCCAAGCCAAGCGAGTTCTTCCTCACTGATGCGATAGTGGTTTGAGTATCGAGCTTTGACGTAGGCGTCCTTCAGCTTCTGGAAAAGGCGCTGGTCTCGCCTCGAGTCCTTCGGCCACACGTAAGTCAGACGGCGGTCGAGCCGCTCTGCCTGCGTCCGCAGAAAGGCTAGGTTGTGCACGTGCGGTGTGTAGAAGGTGCAGACCAGCAGTACACAGTGATAAAGTCTTTCAGCGGCCTGATGAAGATTGAAGGCAGCCTCCGAAAGGTTGCCGCGCTGCACCAAGAACTTTGCTGATGCGTCGAACGCGTCGGCGCTCGGAAACCACTTAGACCAGTAGTCGCGAGCCATTGCCAAAGCCTGTGCAGGTGTCTTCGGCTTCGGCTCAGGCAGCTCGATGTCGTCGCTCTGATAAAGCGCGATGCCTTCCCTCGCGACGTCCATGAAGAAATAGCGGCCATGCGCTAGACCGTCGCCAACCTCAGCCATCGTATGCACGATGAAGTTCACCGGCGTGCGCAGTGTCTTGGTGATTGAAAGATCGCGGATCAGGCGATCCTCGGTCTTAACCCAATATTTGACGCGGTCGGTCAGGCGCTCGTCGTTAACGATGATCAGCAGGTCGAAGTCGGACTGATAGCCCTTGGCAGTGTGCGGCTCGTCGACCCAGTCGCCGCGCGCATAGCTGCCGTAGAGGATGATCTTCTGGATGCGGCCCTTGCGCTTCCAGTCCTGGGTCGCACGGCCCATCACCTCGTCGAATTCCTCGAAGATGATCTGCACCACGCGCTCCAACTCGCGCTGCTTGGCTGGTGGCAGATGATCGAGGTCGGTGCGCATCGCGGTGAACCTTAGAGGGCTATGAGCATTATAGACAATGCGGCTGGCTGAGCGTTGCCCCCGACGGCTCGCCAGCCGCTTTCACTTCAGAACCAACGCTCCCAGCAGCTGAGCGGTTGGCCGTCCATCTGCTTACAGAGCTTGTAGAGCGCCTTGGCGATCTGCCGCTCCACTTGGCGCACCGTCAGAGCGGTGCGCTCCGCAATCTCCGGATATGACAAGTCGTCGAGCCGGTGGGCGAGGAAGATTTCGCGCTGCTTGCGCGGCATCGCCTCGAAAGCTTTCTCATACCTGCGGCGCAGTTCCGCGTCGTCGTTGTCGGACATGATCCGTGTCCTTCCGAATGGGAGAAGCGGGCGGCGACATGCGCCGCCCGCAAGAGGTCAGGCGGCTTCAGCCACCGGCTCGATGGCGCGTTCTGCGTCGGCTTGTGCCTCGTCGTCCGTGACCGGAGCGATGGATTCCGAGCCTTCACGATCGACCACATCGGCTTCGCCGGAAGGCTCGAACAGACTGTCGACGACCTCCGCTCGGCTGACCGGCCCGACGCCACCGCGTGACGTGTAGGCGCTGGGCGGAAAGCGCATCCAGCGCGGCACGAAGCGCTCGACCTTGGTCCGCCCGTTGGTGCCAGCGAGACAGTCGGCGACGATCTGCCGCTTCACCTTGCCGGTTGCCTTCGCGTTCGCATCGGACGCTTGTTGGCCAGCGACCTCCGCAACCAGCCCGTCGAGCACCTCGCGGTCCTTGACCAGTTCGAGAAGTGAATCGTCGACGGCATAAGCGTCGGCCATGTCGATCCGGAGGTGCCGCCCGAGCGTCTCGATCAGCGGTGTTCCGGCTTCGAGCGTTTCGGCCATCACGATGGCGAGTGCTTCCAACACTGCCTCGTCCGACAGGTCGAGAAGGTGCGTGAGCAGGCCCGATATGCCGCAATCGCCATCATAGCCGCCAGTGATGGTGAGGGTCTCGGCTTCGAAGCCGAGGAGCCGCAACACGCTGCGCCGCCGGACGTCGAACACCGCTTCCGAGGGTGAGGTCTCAACGCTCTCGCCGATGGCGTCGGTCAGCGGATGCTGCGGCTCGACACGAACGCTCCACAGGCCGGAGCCGACGATGGCATGGGCCAGCACCAGCCGCAGGGCGAGCATCGGCTTTCCCGCCACCTTCGAGCGAGCGACCGCATGGCGATGAAGGTCGATGTAGTTCTGCAAAGGCGCGGTGAGTTCGGGACGCTTGGCCTTCTCGGCAGCTTCGCTCGTTTGCTGCTTCCGGGTCTCGCGCAGCGAGACATAGCCCTCATGGAGGGTGACGTCGCCACGATGGCTGACAGCGACGAACACCTTGCCACCCTGCTTCTTGGGCCGCCGCTCATACTCCCACGTGTTGAAGTAGGAGCCCGGCTGGAGGACTATCACCTCGGCCCATCCCGCTTCGCGGTAGCGCTGCGCCATGGCTTCAACCGCCGCGTTCTGAGCAGCCCAGAAGGCGTCGGCGGACGCGAAGTAGCTGTCCTCGCCGAACAGGTCAGCGACCAGTTCACCGTCGTAGGTGGAGAGGTCGAAGATGGCCGTCTTCGTGGGGATGGAGTCACCGCCGAATAGCCAAGCCTTGAGCGCCGAACCTCGCGGCGCGTAGGCCGCTGGGTCGTCGTGCAGTGCCAGCCATTCCTTCTGCTGCGCCTTGCTGGCGAGTGTCAGGTGCCTGACCGTCATCGGGTCAATCTGCTGGTCGCGATAGAGGTGCCGGATGCGTGGGCTCAGGTTGCCCAGCGCCAGCGTGCGTTTCACTTGCACCTCGGTGAGGCCGAACGTTGTGGCGATCTCCTCAACGGTGCGGCCTTCCTTCACGAGGCGGGTGAACGTCTCCCAGCGCGTCACCTCGTCAGGGTCGAGCCGCGCAACGTTCTCGATCAGCGATGCTTCCAGCGCCGCAGCATCGTCCGCATCGTCGAGCACTGCGCACGGCAGCGGCTCGCATTCGCCGCCATTCTCCGCGGCAACCGCGAGAGCGGCATGATAGCGGCGCTTACCAGCGACGATCTCGAACGTATCTGGCGAGCCGTTCGGCCTCACCATCAGTGGCACGAGGATGCCCCGCGCCCTCACGGACGGCAGGATGTTGACGATGTCGACCTTGCCCTTCCCGCGCATGTTGGCGGTTGAGACGGTGAGGTTGGCGATATCGATATGACGAAGCTGCATGGTCCTTTCTCCTTCAAACACCGCACCGGCCGCGGAAGGCGGGGTGGGCGGCAAGGAGCGGACCGGCAGGCCAGCCGAATGAGGCGGTCGGCACCCGAAGGGCCGCAACGAAGAGGAGGACCTGGAGCGGAGCGGAAGGTTGCCGGGCGCCGCGGCTGGCCTAGAGGGTAGCGACGCCCACCCCGACCCTCTGCGGCGAAACGCCGGCGCGCGTGGAGCGCGGCGACCACATTGAACTTGCGACTTTCGTGCTCGGCCGACGCACCAAGCGTCTATCCGACGAAGCTCGCTCCACTGACTATTGAGCCGACGTGGGACCGAGCTGACGTCGTCATGCCGGGACGAGGAGGTATCATGCTAACCGACACTGCATCACGCATCCTTCGTTTGAAAGCGGTGCTCGACCGCACAGGACTCAGCCGCTCAACGCTCTATCGAAAGATCGAACTCGGGACATTCCCTGCCCAAGTGCGGATCTCAGAACGATGCATCGGTTGGCGCGAGAGCGATATTGATAGATGGCTGCGCAGCCCAATGCATTACTCACGGCTTAAGTCGGGCCGAGACCCACTCGGCCTCGATTGAAATAGGCGGCCCTTTGTGCGGCCAATCAGGGGGCATAAAACGACCTCCTGACGATGAGGGAGATCGTGGTGCGTCGCGAGGAAGTAGGAGATGACCTTCGCAAACTCGTCTTCGAGTTTTTCTTCCGGTTCTCACGCTTTGAGTCTGCGCTGAAGGAGCGAGGCTATCTCCAATGGAGTAAGCCCGGCGACAAGGCCGCGCCCGGCTGGCGCAAATTCGCCGCTGAGCACCGCGAAGCTTATCAACCAAACGAAGCAGCATTGGACCTGATCGAAGCTAAGCCGAAGATCCAGGTGATCGCACAAAATGGCGGGCTGGACTTCGAGCATGAGAATATTCCGGAAAACGTTGCGATCCTCGACCGGGTCATTGCTCACGCGCACACCGTGCGGAATAACTTATTTCACGGTGGCAAGCACGGCAGTGGCGGCGGCTGGGACGATCCGGTGCGGATGACGATGCTGCTGACAAGCACCATCGGGGTGCTGGACGATCTTGCCGATCGCGGCGGTTTCGGCGGGGATTATACCGGCTACTACTGACGGACCGGTTGAAATGCGTCTCGAGATGGGCTGGCCACGTTCAGCCGTAGGTCCGCGTGATTTACTCGAAACTCTCCTCCCCCTCCCGATCACGGCCGCGCTCGCGCTCGATCCATCGATCGATTTCTGGCAGCATGTCCTCGGCCCAGCCGCGAATCTCTGGATCGGGATTTTCTGCGAGCTTGAGCACCTGCGACCGGCGGCGGAAGAGTATGTCGGCAAGCGAGCCGCTCCAGCTATGGGGATGCAGGCGTGTCCAGAAATCGCCGAGGAAGGCACGCTTGTCGGGTGCATAATCCAGAATCTCGAGGAACAATGGGGCGACCTCGTTCTCTTCTTCGCCCTGCGCTCGTTTGAACATGGCGATGGACTGACCGAGTAGGGGATAACGAACCGCAGCGTCGCGGTCGGCCCACTGCCGGAGGATGGCCGGGTCCATGTCCTCGATAGGCGTCCCGAAGCCGAAATCCATTTCGAAAATCCTGCGGTTCTTTAACGCTGGCCCTGGCAGCAGGAAGGTGTCCAAGGCGATGATCGGCTGAGTCTCGAATAGCGCCTTCAAAACATAGCCAAGGTCATGCGACGAAATAAACGCCGTCTCCATCGCTGCGCGGATACGCTGGCAGACCGTGCGGGCCGTGTGCTCGCCTTGATGGCCTGAACAGCAAATCCGAATGACCGTTTGCAGGCCAAAGTCGCGTAAAGAACCCTGCTTGCTGAAGTCAGCGCGGCCCAGGAGGTCGCGGCCGACATCAGCCAGCTTTGGATCTGTTGGTCTTCCGTCCTCCCGATCACAGAAGAAATGCATGTGCAGGATATCGAGAGCGAGCTCGACACCATCCGGCAGCGCGGCGATGTCGATGAGCAAATGCCCAAGCGCTTCGGGCGGAGCATCTCCGACCACGCCGTTGGCGATACTGTAGAAGGACGGGGCATCTAACTTGCCCAAGGCGATAGCGCGGCGAAGCCGGGCGATTCCCTCTTCGTTGATCGCGATGCGGCCTTGCAGATAGGGCAGATTGGGCGCCAGCGCCGGATCTTGGATCGCCTCGTCCAGCGCCTCCCGCACGAATTCTGGATCGAGTTGATTGGCTTGATGGATGAATCCGCCAAGGACCGTAGCATTGCGCATCTTCGAATCGGCGCTTGCAAAGCGAGCCGTTAGTTCCTGCCACAGTGAGCGGAGGTCATCCGCACCTTCGGCTAGACCTTGGCCGCACTCGAACGCGCGCTGAGGGTAACGCTCGGCCAGCAATTCGCCGACGAACTCGCGACGCGTTTCAGCATCTTTCGCGAGCGATCGCCCGACTTCACGCGCAAGCTCGGATGCTCGGTGCCACGGCTTCATCACGTCGCCGTCATCGGATTCGCAGTCGGCGACATCCCAACCGCCACTCGCTCGATTGAGCACGACCGCGCGCGCCTGATGGAGCAGGTCCGATGGCTTCAGCCGTTGGATGATCGCCTCGAGATTGGCCTTGACCGGCCCATCCATTCCGCCCCCGTCGTATTTGAGCGCTGCGCGGAACGCGAGCCAACCGTCGATCCATGGTTTCTGTTTGACCAACGCGGTCGCTGCACGGTCGAGGGCCTCATGACAGGCACCATAGAACCACAGCTCTCGGACGCTTCCGGCCAGCGTCGAGCGCGCCTCGTCCATGATTGATGACAGCTCCACGGCCAAGTCGATGGCGTGATCGTACCAGCTCCAGACATCACCGTTGATCTTCGGCCGCCAGCCCCAATCCCGGGAGCGTGCGCCGAAGTCGAAGTCGCTGGTTGCGGTGAACTGGCGCGCACCGAGGAGCGAATCGAGTGCAACAAGTCCTGCGCGGCGGGACCCCTCATCCACTGATCGTGAAAGTCGCACAATCACGGCACGCCTCTGTGCCGGTGATGCCTGCGTGCCCGACAAGTGAAGCTGGAATAGCTCACTGAAGGGGCCACGGGCGGAATTGTTGTTGTTATCCGGCTGTTCGGCGGCAACGAAGCGCGACAGCAGCATCGCTGCTCGCTCGAACATATGCGCCTCGTATGCGAGCGCTTTGATCAGCCGAATCCATTGCCAACGATCCTTCGAGCCTGGGGCCAGAAGATTCTTTCCAGTCGGCCCGTCCAACTCGTTTTCGAGTCTCGACAGCACAGCTTCGGGCGCCACCGGCGCGAGGTTGGCGACAATTTGAATCCCGGTCTCGCCCAACTTGAATAGATCGCCGAGCGGCCCATCCGGACGGAGCCACCTTGCCACCGCGGCTTGTGCTTGCTTTTCGTCGTGGAGATAGCCGAGGCGGCGAGACAGCGACTTCATCATGCGCGGCGTCAACGATGCGGCGAAGCGGTCAAATTCCGCCGGCGGCATCCGCTCGAGCGCGAAGCTCGCCAGAGGGTTGGCAATCGCATGCGGAAGGATCGCGCGCCAGCGGCCGCGCGTCTGCGCGATTCCACGCCGGCCAAGCTCAACCAAGGCCGCATAAAGCTCGGAAATGCTGCGCCGGCGAATGGCCGCGATCAAGGCAAGTTCACCTCCAGTGCTGGTGTCCTCACCGTCGATCGAATAGAGCAGAGCCAAATCCTCGGCGTCCGCAAGCAAGGTTTGATCGGGCTGATTGCGCTGGTGGAAGATCCGCGCGAAAAGTTCGCGGCTCTTGAGCTTCCCCAGTGTCTCACCTCGTTCGAGTGTTTCCGCGACAGCACGAGCAACCCGAAAATTGCCGTCGCTGAACTCGGCGATCCGTTCCCGGTCGACCTGCGAAATGTCGGGGAATTGGCCCTCGAGCCATTGCGCGACGAGACCGGGCGCAGCCGATTGCAAGCGAAACACCTCAGTGCGCTCAGGCTCATCATCGCGCACGTCGTATTCTACGGTGAGCAGGCTCACGTTGCTCGCAGCTTCCGAGCAAATTCGTGCGAGTTCGGCATGCGTGGCCGGGTTGCAGTTGTCGACGATGAGGGTTGTGCGCTGACCCGAGGATACAAGCTGCCTTGCCATATCCCGCGCAGTAGGGTCGGTCTCAGTTGAGTAGTCAGTGTAAACGGCTAGGCCGGGGTCGAGCGGCTCTTCGCCAACGCCGTTCTCGAACAAGGCCTGGACAAGCCTCGTCTTGCCGAGGCCCGATAACCCAATCAGGCGGATGCACTGTTTCGGCGTGCGCAACGCCGCGCGAAGCCGGGCGATACCCTCCCCGATCGTTAGCGCTTCGCGTTCCCGCGAACGCTCGTCGATCAGGCATGCCTTGTCGTTAAACAGATAGGGCGCCGCTTCGGACGCGTCGGTATCCGACCAATTGCCGATACTGCTCCAACCAGTGGTGCCCTGACCGACCCGGACTTTCACCCAAGCGGCTATCCCCGGATATTCGTTGACCCACGTTGCCAGCCGTTCTCGATCGTAGAAATCAGTGTGAAGCTGCCCGGCGGTTGGAAGGTCATGGAGGGCGTCGCGAATGGCCTTGCGGCGTTCGGCTAGCGGCTTGTCCGCGAGTGAGCCCTGCGCACTGATAATAATGTAGGCCCCGGAAGCGGTAGCCAAATTGGCGATAACCGGACGAAGCACGCCTCCTGGGCGCATTTCCTTGCTGATCGCGGTCGCAGCCATGTCTGGCTTTTTGACCTGAAAACCAGTCGCCGCGCGGGGAACGAAATCGCCATTCGAGAGCGCGGTCGGACATTCGACGCGGACATCTAGGCCGCCATCTGGCGCATCTTGATTGCCGCCGGCCGTCACTGCTGATAGCGGCGCTCCTTGTCGCCGCATCTCGGCAAGCGCCAGACGTGCGACGACGGTGCGCAAGTCGCCGTCCGTGAGGTTGCCAATATCGGTTCCTGAGACTTCCAGCATAATTCGGATATCTGCGGGGCACCCTCTCAGTTTCAAGGCGAAGTCCTCGAAAACGGTGGGTTATTCTTGAGCTAATCGAGTCCGAGACAGTAGCCGGCCCAAACACGCATTAGATCTCGGCGCTTCTCCAGGAAGTCCGTTCGGCGATAGGCAGCCTCGACCTTGCTGGGAATGGCATGCGCCAGGGCGGCTTCCGCGACCTCGCCCGGATAATTCGTTTGATCGGCCACCCAATCGCGGAAGGCCGACCGAAAGCCGTGCACCGTCACTCCCACTTTCATATCCCGCAGGATCTTCAGCAGAGACATATCCGATAGGGGCTTCTTTAATTTCTGTCCGGGAAAGATGAGGTCGCTGGCAGGTGCCCGGAACCTCTTCGCGCGCTGGAATACCTGGATCGCCTCCGGTGAAAGGGGCACGACATGCGGGCGCCTCATTTTCATGCGTTCGGCGGGGATCGACCAAAGGGCCGAGTCCAAATCGACCTCGGGCCATCGCGCAAAGCGGATTTCGCCCGAACGCGCCGCCGTCAGGATAACGGCCTCAAGCGCAAGTCTTCCGATCGACTCTCGCTCCCTCAGCCGCTTCACGAATTTCGGCACGTCAGCATATCCCATCGCGGCGAAATGCCCGTCTTTCCTGGGCTGTCTAGGCAGTCCCTTCGAGAGCGAGCGCATCGGCGCCTCACTGGCTCGAAAGCCCTTCACAAATGCCCAGTCGAGCACCGTGCCGATCCTCTGACGCACTCGCCGGGCTGTCTCGGGCTTACTGATCCAAATTGCCGCCAGCGCATCACGGATCGCCGGCGGCTCCACTTCGCTGACGAGACAGTCCCCAAACACAGGGAAAGCATAGGCCTCTAGCGTCGAGAGCCACTGTTTCTGATGCTTCCCATTCTTCCAGCCTGCCTTGTGCTCCTCATGGACGAGCTTTGCCGCCTCTTTGAAGGTAGGAACTAGCAACCGGGCTTTCTTGCGCTCTGCGACAGGATCAATCCCCTGAGCGAGCTTGCGTCGCATCTCGTATGCCGCGTCTCGGGCGTCAGCTAGCGACATGTTTTTGAGGGCGCCGAGATTAATGTCCCGACGCTTCCCGTCGGCCTGAACACGAAGCACCCAGCTCCCTTTCCCGGCAGCCCGGATCAGAAGGGAAAGTCCGTCACCATCGGAATAGCGCCCGGGTTCGCAGAGATTTCTAACCTTCGCTGCCGTGAGCTTTCCCATTTCTCGCTCCTAACGCCATTTTTCCCCCCACATTTGCTGGGAAAGTATGGATCCTCCTGGAAACCAATGGGACGTAATAAATCCCACTTTTCACAGGTTTTATAGCTTGTTAGAAGCAGTTTTGCGAGCCCAACTTGGGTCTAAGGTGGCGGAGCGGGAGGGATTCGAACCCTCGATACGGTTTTGCCGTATACTCACTTTCCAGGCGAGCGCCTTCGACCACTCGGCCACCGCTCCGCGTTCCCGGAAGGAGCGCCCATCTAGGCGG